>Ga0272440_1000781_pt1 | contig 26727 bp, 15 predicted proteins | sample SSMMMBAug17_FD_192440 | JGI IMG/M metagenome (GOLD analysis project Ga0272440, IMG submission 192440) | Marine sediment archaeal communities from Little Sippewissett salt marsh, Falmouth, MA, United States - SSM-MMB-Aug17 | ecosystem: Environmental > Aquatic > Marine > Wetlands > Sediment ...
TGGTTCAAGTGCAATGCCGCTTGCTAACGCGCGCGGCTCTGAAATTTTCGGCAGCTTTTAATCTGAGCCGCGCGCGTTAGCAAGCGGGACTGTACTTGAAGCAAATATCAAACAGGCTTTCCGAAGACGCACAAAAGTTAGGCTAATCTAAAATTTCCCGAAGGGCACTATGTTCCCCCAACTTGTACAAACGCCCGATGCGACCCTAATAACCTTTACACTGAATGCTAGCCAAACGATCAAAATCAACATGGATGGCATCGCATATGGCTTTTCTGACAAAATCACAGATATCAAGGCACCCCCCTTTATCACAAATATGAAGAATTCTTCCATGCTTGACCTGGATGTTGAACATTGATATAACATCACAATACAAAAAGAGAAAGACATTGAAAAGATAACCGCAAGACTGAAAAAAAACTTGCAGCCTTACAGCATGTGTCGAAGGATCATATGCAGCCGGACAGAGGATTATAGAATAAAGTGCGAGTTTTTTTTACCGGTTGGAAAAAAACAAAGTGAATTAAATACAGGTATATGATATTAAAACTTTTAATAAAAATAAATTTTAGTTTGAATGAATTCATCTACCAAACCTAACAAAGGAGGAAAGTCAACAATGACTCAAAACTTCGTGCCAGTCACAAAAGAGGCACATCAAAACAAAAAAATTAAACCCATTCAGACATTTGCATTTGCATCAGAAATCCACATGGTCTCAGTCATGATGCATGAATTTCTAAATTCAGCATCTGTGTACCCAATTGTATTTCTGGAAGACACAGAGCAAGAAACGTTTCGTCCAATGGCATTGCTCGGATTGGATCCTCAAGTCAATTTGTTTGTTGATCATGAGGGTGCCTGGAAAGCCCCTTATATTCCAGCAATCATTCGTCGGTATCCATTTGCCCTGGCAAGAACGACAAATGACGATCAATTCACAATTTGTATTGATGAAGCCAGCAATGCCCTGAATGAAGAAGAAGGTCAGCCATTATTCAATGATGATGGCACCATTGGCACTGTAATGGAACAGATCAAACAATATCTGACAGGCCTTCAACAAATGGAAGTCATTACAAGCAACTTTTGCAAAACGTTGAAAGAGAAATATATGTTCACCCCATTGAATATGCATGTCAGAGAAGCTGATGCTGTCAAACGATTGACTGGTGCGTATGCGATTCATGAGGAAAAATTGAACAACCTCCCTGATTCTGACTTTCTGGAGTTTCGTAAAAATAATTTTCTGCCAGCCATTTACAGTCATTTGACATCATTGACACAAATTAATCGGCTGGTAGAACTGCGAACCAAAAGAAATAATTAGATTGCAACGATGGGAATGTTGTGTATTCAATACCATTCCCAATTTTTCCACCAAAATAAGGAAGGTGCGATATGAATTTTGAAAGGCGTCATGTGAAATTCATTGTCGTTTTGATTTATTTTTTTATGATAATTTCAAACGCTTCAGCAAGTAATGCATCAAAAAACGTGACATTGAGCCAAATCAGCCTGCTGCAAAAGGTGTGTGATAACAATTTTGAAATCAGGTATCAAAAGTTCGACCTGGCAATTGCATCTGAGCAAGTAAAAAAAGAGTCGGCTATTTTTGAGCCCAAATTTTCAGCTTCATACAACTATAAAGATAGTCTTACACCCAACACAGCTGAACAATTTTTTGACCGCATGCAAATGAAAAAATTCAAGGAAAGGGTGAAACAATATCAGTTGGGCGTAAAAGGTTTGTTGCATATTGGAACAGTATACAGTTTTGATTACACCATTGATGAAATCTCTAATGACCTGGTTGACAATAAATATAATGATAGAAATAGTGAAACTTCATCATATCTTGGATTTCAAATTACACAACCTTTGTTGAAGAATAGAGGCGTGGAAAATACAATGGCAAAAATTAAGATTGCACAAACTTCACAGGATATTTCATATCAGTCCTTCAGACAAAAAGTGATGGATGTTGTTCAGCATGCCCTTAATGCCTATTGGGAACTTTATTATACATCAAAACAACATGAATTCTATCAGGATTCAGTCCAGGTAGCAAATGATTTACTTCAAACCTATACGTTGATGTATGAAGCAGGAAAAGTGGCGGAAAGTGAATTATTTGAAATCAGATCTGGCCTGGCCTTACGTAGATCATTGTTAAGTGCAGCTTTACAAAAAAAAATCAATGCGCAAAATAATATATTTAAACTTTTGGGCATGTCTCGAAAAGGTAATCTTATTGAACATATAATTATTCTAGATACACCAGAATCATACAGGCATTATAAAGAACCCAATTATCAAGATGTATTGAATCAGGCCTTATTAAACAACCCCAGGTACCTTTCCAGCAAAAAATTTCTCAAAAAACAGCACACACATACCCAATACACCCAAAATCAAAACCTGCCAGATCTTAATTTTAAAGCCAGCTTTGGTATCAACTCCTTAGATACACATCCAGAACAATTTTTGCATAACATCTGGAACGACAATGATGAAACCTGGTCAGTTGGTCTTGAATTTTTACTCCCCTTAAAAGGCGGTATTGACAGCACAAGTGAATTAAGAAAAGCCAAAATCAGAGAAAAACAAGCACAAATCGCAGTAGAATCAATCAAATTGGATCTGGAAAATCAGGTGGATACAGGCATACAGCAAGTAAAAAGTTCAATGCATCAACTTGAGCGACATAACGAAAATGTGAAACTCAAACAGAAAATCATGGATGTTGAGCTAAGCCGGTTGGAAGGTGGTAAAAGTAATATTCTTAATGTATTAGAAAAAGAAAAGAATTTAAATCAGGCCAGAAATGGCCATCTGCGTGCCATAGTCAATCTGGAATTAAGTGGTGTGGCCTTGAGTCGAATTGAAGGCACATTGCTTAAACGTTTTGGGGTGAATATTGAATAAAAAAAAAGGGGGCGCATCTTAATTAATTATCAGACGAAATCTGAACCCTCTACCGGACTTTTTTATGCTAACTTTTCTGGACACTTTATAGCAGAAAAATTGGAAAAATGAATATAAAAATTGAAACCATTCCAGAAAATTGTGTAAAAATAATTTATGGATATTCTGAAAGCGAATATCAAAAATGTGATGAAATACGACCTGAAAAAGGTTATTGGATATTCCTGGAGCAGGATTGTGAGGTGTTGTTACAATAAAGATCAGGACAACCGAAACATTTTTCTTAGCCCTGAAAGGGCGTTATATACCAAATGAAGTGTAATTGCTTTGCATGACTTCTCAAACCTGTAAAAGTTGATTTACCAGTATATCGAAATGCAGACGACTTATTCAAAGTTGGTAACTTATAAACATCATTTTTTATCTTTGGAATGTCTTTCCACTTTGCCATTTGTAATTCTTCCTGAATTATCTACTTAAAATCAACAATAAGCAACCATTCATCAGGGTAGATTTTTGTCATTTCGTTCCACGATAATGTTTTACTCATCAATATCTCCCTGAATATAATCTAAATATTTTTTAGTTAGACTTCGTCCATATTTACAAAATTTGTGACTGTTAAAGAAATTATGTCTTGCTTTTTGTATTTATAATTTCCATTAATTGAACTTTTCTTTTTTCATATTTATTCATTTCTCTTTTGAGACTTCGTAGCTTACTATTAACCTGAGATAATTCATTATTTAAAGATTGTTGTTCTAAATAGTCTTTACCATACTTCTCAGTAACAAAAGATTCGACCTCTCTCCTCAATAAACGAAAATAGGGATTCCCATGAATGTGGTTTTCTCGATATTGTAGCTTGCCATCTCTAATTGCTTGAAAAATTTCTTCTTTTGAAATTCCAAATTCTTTAGTAGCTGACTTATCACTTAAGGTTCCACCTTTTTGCGTCCATTCGCCTTCAATCATATTGCAATCTCTTCTTGTAATTGAGGTTAAAGAAAAAGTTCTAATCTATAAGAACATAGTGCCCTTCGGGCAAATTTTAGATTCGCCTAACTTTTATGCGTCTTCGGAAAGCCTGTTTGATATTTGCTTCAAGTAAAGTCCCGCTTGCTAACGCGCGCGGCTCAGATTAAAAGCTGCCGAAATTTTCAGAGCCGCGCGCGTTAGCAAGCGGAATTGCACTTGAACCAAAATAAAGCAGGATTTTGTTTATCCGATACATTAAAATATTAAGAGCTGAATGAATTTGCTTGTTAGTGCCTCAAAAAAATAATTACCAAATTTTTATATTAAAATACAGAATTTTTCGTGTTTGGTCAAGAATAAAATACAATGAACAAGTGTAACCTGCACCAAACGCCAAAAGGATTTGCTTTGATGCACAAACATGCTAAAACCGCTCAGCGTTTGGTGTCAGGTTAACACAGATATTCAAGTAAGCCGCTTCGCGGCAGGGACGGCAAGGCCACATTAAAGTTAATAGCCACTTAAAAGTTATCTTGACAAATTAAAAGAAATTTGTAATTTCATAATCAACGCCCTTAAAAATTAACATCCTTATCCAAATTGTCAGATCGTCAACCTTTTGAAATTATAAGAAAAAAAGGCCCTGCGAGCAATACCTTTTTTGCAAATATCATGCCAGCCCCACAACGGGCTTCATGAATATTTGGATTAAGCGGACCTCAACTCATTATTTCAGATTTGTTTAAGTAAGCGATCATAAATTTTCGGGTAGATCGTAGTAAATTAATTATAACATGCTTTGAATATTTTCTTAGCCCTGAAAGGGCGTTAAATAACAGCCCAGGGCAACGCCCTGGGTTAAAAATTGATCAGAATTTTAGCCCTGAAAGGGCGACACATAAAACATAGATGTCCCGCCCTTTCAGGGCTAAAAAACTTTATGCACCATTACCCAGGGCGTTGCCCTGGGCTGTTATTTAACGCCCTTTCAGGGCTAAGCAGCCAAAGCATGTTAAATAATTAACTACGATCTACCCGAAAATTTATGATCGCTTACTTATCATTCCACCTGGAATTTCTTTTCCAGCAACAGTGACTGTTTGGCCAGCAGGAACCCAAACTGTATCAGGAATTTTGGCTGGCACGAAACTCTCCTGGCTGTTTTTCAGTACCACAAGACACTATAAGTCCCGATAGGGACGACAGATAATAGCCTGGGGTTTCAACCCCAGGCGGTCGTGCTGGAACCGGAATTTTTCAATACCAGGCGGTCAAACATAGTCCGGAAGGTTATACTTTTATCTACCCAAAAACTTATGATCGCTTAGGAATCATCGAAAAATAAGTTCCCCATTTATCTTGAACGTAGAAGAGTTCGGCACGTAGAGACGTAGCATGCTACGTCTCTACAGTACAAAAACCCCGATGAACATTTTTTAAAATGGGGGACTTGTTTTCAGAGCATTCCTTACTTACGCAAGATTAATACTGACTTAATAACAAGGGATATTAATAATTCTCTTATAGCAGATCAAAGGCATGATGTGCGTATTACGATCCCTCGTTGACAGAGACTTTTTTGCAGCTCAAGGCTGATAGATTAAATGCTGTTCTGCGTCAATATTACCTTATGTAATACAGATCATGGCTAGAAATGCAAGAAATAAATTTAGTTCATGGGTATGATGTTGAAAATTTTGGATTTATTAACCTATTGTATATTTTTTTTGGCATTGAGCTCGTATAGGTTTACATAAGAAGTAAAAAAGTCATATTTTATGCCAAGACATTACACTATGAAAATAAAAACGAAATGTTTCATCTATAAATTATTGATGAAATGATAAGGGGTAACTGTTTGTATTGATTATTAAAAAAAAATTGGGGAAGTTATGTTTCGAATATTCCATAGTACGTAGAACATGAAAACGAACAATGTCCACAGGAAAAATTGTCAAAGTCATCTAAACAAGAATATGCATACGATAATCGGTTTGATTTTTTTTAATAATGTGTTATAAAAAAATTAAGATTTTTGAGTGGCAAAATCACAAATGCCTCGGTGTGATTAAACATAAACGAGCGTACCCAACCGATGGAAAAAGCAAATTTCATTGGGAAATAAATCAATTAAACAGTTGTAGTGGGATCATCTATAGCCGTCAGGTTCAGTGCAAACACTCGCCATTTTTCGTTCCAGGCTCTGACTTGGAACATATACCCGGGTGGCTCTGCCACCTACAAACTGAACAGGCGGCAGAGCAACCTGGCATACGTTACCAGGCAGAGCCCTTATCGTTTTACACATCTCGGTAAGTGGTGTAACTTCAAGTTGGGGGTGGAAATGTTTGCCTCAGACAAAAACCGAATTCCAAGCAATGTCCGAAACCAATGTAGTGGTAAACCTTATGTTCGCTCTCAATTACAATTACCGGAATCAAACCTATATGTTCGGAAACAAACGTATGGGTTTCAGACATAGGTTCATTTATGATTTTTGTTCGGAGGGCAAACATAAGGTTTGCCCCTACATTGGTTTCGGGTACTGGTTGGATTCTGGTTCTTGTGATTTAGAGGTGAGGATATAATTGCTTCCACATTTATTCTCGGACATTGGGTCAAAATCTTAACACGAACTGATTTATCCCTCATCCATTTGGATACGCCCAAAAAATATATTAACTGTCTAAGGAGTTATTTTAAATATGGACCTTTTTTTAGACCAATTGGCTAGAGATCATGAAATTCAAGCCATATTAGACGATCAAAGCATTGAAGCAAAAGAGCGCAATGCATTCAGCCCGCCGCTTTGTGAAGTTTTTCGCAAGCCATCAACACAGTTGAAGGATGGTAATCATCCATTTTTTATTGATCCGGAAGCAAGAAAACAACTACCTAATATTATTAACAATAACGTTCAATATATCATTGATGGAGATCCTGACAATATTGAAGCCATCAAACAGTATACAAAAAAACAGCGTATTGGTATTGCATTTTCAGGTGGGCCTTCTCCGGGTGGACACAATGTTATTGCTGGTTTGTTTGATGCTGCCAAAAAAGCCAATCCTGAATCAGTCATTATTGGATTTTTAATGGGGCTTGATGGCGTGATGGAAAATGAGTACATAGAATTGACCCAGTCGGGTGTAGATTATTACAGGAATATCGGTGGATTTACATTAATAAAAACCGGACGCGCAAAGATTGACTCCCCCAAAAAAGTTGAAAAAGCACGACAAACCTGTAAAGAACTTGATCTTGATGCATTGGTTATTGTGGGCGGCGATGATTCCAATACAAACGCCGCTTTTCTTGCTCAAGAGTTGTCCAAAGATGGCATTCAGGTCATTGGTGTTCCCAAAACCATTGATGGTGATGTTCAGGTGCGTGATGATAATGGAGAGGTTCTATGTGCCATATCTTTTGGATTTCATTCAGCCGCGCGTTTTTATGCCCAGGAAATCAGTCATCTAGGTTCTGATGGCAGTTCTGATGTCAAATATTGGCATGTGTGTAAGGTCATGGGACGCGTTGCCAGCCATATTGCCCTTGAAGCAGCTCTCCAAACTCATGCAAATATGACACTCATTGGTGAAGATCTCATTGATTATGTTGATAAAGAGCGCCTGGCAGCCAGTCAGGACAAAAATGAAATTGATTTTGATGCATATGGTGTCAGTCTTGAAAAATTATGTGAAATTGTGAGTCGCGCAATTGTTCGTCGCGCACGCTATGGCAAAAATCATGGCATTTTAATCATTCCTGAAGGTATTCTGGAATTTATTAATGAAATTCAAACATTTATTATAAAACTCAATATTGTTATTGCCCATTACAATATGCATCATGATACCTCATTTCATTTAGATATGCCCACCCTGGATGAAAAACTGGCTTATTTAAATAAAATTTCTCAAAAAGGAGGGCGTTATACCATATGGCGGCCTCAAGACAATGATTTATTTAATACCATACCGGCTTTTTTTCGTGAAGACTTATTGATGGAGCGGGATAATCATGGTAATTTCCCTTTTTCACTGGTTGAAACAGAACGTGTTCTCATGGGCCTTGTTGAAGACTACCTTGATAAGCTATTTGAAAAAGGTGAATATAAAATTGGCATTCAACGCGCATATTTTGAAAAAACAATGCAAAAAGGGGGATTATCCCCACAAACTTTAGGCCCCATTCTTTTTCAAAGCTACAATGATACGCAAAAACCATTATTAATGAAAAAAAATATTATTTCCGAAGAAACCCTTCGACAAGTGTTAATCCAGGCAGATCAATTAACAGAAACAGAAAACATTTCTCCGGCAATAATAAAGATATTTAAAAAATCCATCCCCAATTTTAAAACCAGACTTCATTTTTACGGCTATGATGGCCGTGGAAGTAACCCCACACGTTTTGATTGCATGTATGCATTCAACCTGGGATTTGCTGTTTTCAGTCTCATTGCAAATGGTGCCACAGGGCAAATGGCAGCGATTAAAGGTTTGGAAAAAGATTTCATGCATTGGAAACCCATAGGCGTGCCATTAGCGCCCTTAATGCACCTTGAAGAGCGAAAAGGCAAACTCAGCCTTGTCATGGAAAAGAGCGTTGTTGATACAGCATCACCAGCCTTTCAGGTTGTCAAACGCTTACGAGAAAGATGGTTGGCAGCCAACGAACTCCCTGAAAGTTACAGAAAGCCTGCGCCAATTCGGATAAATGGCGATACTGAAGAAGATCGCCCGATGACATTATCGCTGAATGGTTCAGATTTTCTAAAAACAATTTTAAATCAACCCTGATATAAAAAAAATGAATTCGATTTATTTTTTTATTTTATGTATATTTACAAGCTGTTTTTTCTGTGGTACATTAATTTAATCTAATGTTTTTCTTGATTATAAGAATTAAATGATGCCGATTGAATGGAGGGTATCAATGCCTTTAAAAAGAATTGGGCTAAAAACAAAAATGTTGATTGGTTCATGTGCACCTCTCATATTGGTGGTATTATTAGGGATTGCCTGTATGTGGAGTATCCGGTTATTGCTGGTAACCAGTGCAAATGTGGACTATAGTCATCGTGTCATGGGGAGTGCACAAGAAATTGAAAAACTAATCGGAGATCTTGAAACTGGTGAACGTGGATTTCTCATTGCTGGAAAAGATGAATTCTTGACCCCATACATCAAAGGTAAAAAAGAATTATCCTCACAAATTGAAAAAACCAACAAAATGGTTCAATCGGATGCCTCTCAGGTTAAACGTTTGGCAAAAATTGAAGACCTGGTTGGCAAATGGTATGAAAAAGCAGCCTCACCTGAAATTGTTGAAAGACGAAAAGTTGAAGAAGGCCTGAAAAGCATGGAATATTTGAAAGGGGTTCTCGCAAAAGGCATTGGCAAACAGAAGATGACAGAACTTAAAGCGACATTGGAAGGCATGGAAATTGACTTTTTGAACTCGGAAAACATGGCAGCCAATAACCTGGTTCTTGCTATATCCAAGGATCTTGCTGATATGAACAGTGGTGTGCGTGGTTTTTTAATTACTGGAAAAGATGAGTTTTTATATCCTTACACAAGCGGTCATGAAGCGCTTCAACGACATTTAAAATTTCTTCGACAAAATGTTGATGCTACTTACAACAGAGATGATATGTCTGAAAATGTTGCAAGACTTGAGGAATTGATAAATACATGGCAGGAAGAATTTGGTGAAGTTCTCATTCAACTCAGAGAGCAATTTAATGAAGAAGAAATTGAGTTTAAAGACATGGCTGATTCTTACATTGAAAGCTCTGGTGCTGATATTCTTGATGAAATGATACAGGTAAATGATGCGATTATTGCTGATTTTGACAAGGAAATGAATGAAAGAGCCATGAGAATTGTCACAAGTATTGCTAAAAATATGTCGGATATTCAAATGGGTATTCGCGGCTATCTACTTTCCGGCGAAGAAGATGCATTACTCCCTTATCAAGCGGCAAAAGAAAAACTTGGAATACAATTGATGGATTTGGCTGATCTTGTGATGAATGCCTTTGATGTGGATTTTATGAAAGAAAATATTGCAAAGGTTGAAGATGTTTCTGCAAAATGGATCAAAGAAGATGCCCAACCCCTGATTGATTACCGCATTAAAATGAATGAAAATACCGCCAATATGTCAGATGTGACTGCATTAATCCAGGCTGGAACAGGTAAGAAATATATGGATGCTGTCCGAAAAGTGTTGCAAGAATTTACTGAGCGGGAAAGAACAATTATGAAATCGCGTCAGGCCCTTGCCAAAAAAACAGCCAATTCAACCAAAAATTTAATCATTCTTGGGACACTCATAACAATATTAATTGCATTGTTAATATCCTATTTTCTGACCCGATCCATTACCCGTCCATTTAAGGAAATTTTTCAGGGACTGGAATCATTTAGTATTGTTGAATTAAACAACGTGCAATCCCAGTTCGGTGAAATAACATCAAGCCTGACTCAGAGTGGGCAATTGGTAAATGTGGCCAGTCAAGAAATAGCTGATGGTGCCAATGTTCAGGCTGCCAGCCTTGAGGAAACAGCATCCTCTATGGAAGAAATTTCTTCCATGACACGTATGAACAATACAAACGCCAATGAAGCAAATCAGTTAATGAAACATGCAGAACTTTTGGTTCAAAAAACCAATGAAGCAATGAGCGATCTGACTGAATCCATGAAAGCTATTTCCGATGCCAGTGATGAAACTGTCAAAATTGTCAAAAATATTGATGAAATTGCATTTCAAACCAATTTACTATCTCTTAATGCATCCATTGAAGCTGCCAATGCCGGTGAACATGGCGCAGGCTTTGCTGTTGTTGCCGGTGAAGTCAGAAGTCTTGCCATGCGATCGGCTGAAGCCGCAAATTCGACAAACAAATTGATTGAAGGCAATGTCAGTAAAATCAGACATGGTAGTGATCTGGTTCAAAAAGCAGATCAAGAATTTACTCAAGTGGCTGAAATTGCATCAATGGTTGCCAAACTGGTTTATGAAATTTCCGCAGCATCTGATGAACAAACCCAGGGTATTGAACAAATCAACAAAGCACTCTCTGAAATGGAAGATGTTACCCAGCAAAATGCCAGTTCTACTCAAAACCTTTCCGAACAGGCGGCTCGCCTGAATGCTCAGGTACAAATCATGCTCACCATTCTTGAGGGAAGAGATAATGATGATGAATATGATGAAGATGATGAAGATATGGAAGATGAAATGGATGATCAAATGACTGACGATGATGTTGCGTCTGATGATGATGCCGCTGAACAGAATTCTACTTATGTAGACGCTGATAGTTATGAAGATTTTATTGATCAAGGAAAACTGGATTTCTAGTTCAAAACAATGATAAAATCGGCAGCTATCTTGATATCCAGACAGGGATTACATCCATGCCAGACAACTTCCTGGATTGTTCAGTTAAAAAAAGCCATTGATTGGCTCAAGAATAAATCTTATCATTTATATACATCTGTGGGTCAACAAACTTGGGAATTGCAGATTTTTTTTGCCAAACAGTTCAATCTAGAACAAACGATTGTCATACCTGCCAATAATGCCGGGCATTTTGAAAACCTCAAACAAACAGTGATAGAACATTTTTGTTTGGATACAAAAAAGATTCAATTTGAAAAAGTCCATTCCAAAAATTTAAAATCATTGTTATATCAAAGGGATGCACAAATTATTTCAAACAGTGATATCCTTATTCCCATTTCCATTCGTAAAAAAGGGCATATGAAAGAATTAATCAGCACGATACCTGCAAAAAACAAAGTGATGAATCAGTTTCAAATTGATTACCGCCCGGAAAAAGCAAATATTTCATATCAAATAGACACAAGTTGCTTATCAAAAAAAGTACGTGCTCTCTCATCATCACCCTATCTGATTCATTGGACACGAGCCAGTAATACCCACTGGCCAACAGAGAATAAATATAGTTATTATCAAGCAATTACAAATAGCGACGCATACCCACGAAATGCTTTTGCAAGCCTTGAAAACATGTTAACATATGGTCAAATAAAAGCCTCATCGCGGCATATGCCACAAAAAACAGCCACAGTTTCTTTTTCAGGCTTACCACCAAAAGATGCTGTTTCATTAATGCATTGGCGAGCAAGGTATTGTCAGATGTCGTTTGAGCCTTATGGCATTGGCATAGAAAAGACTTATGCATTATCAGCGGGGATTCAAAAAGTGCAGTATTATCAGCCCGGATATAAGCCAAAGGGTGTTTCACCATGGCGATGCCAATCTATTGGCAAGCGATCGGATTGGCGATTAGAAGATGAGTATCGGCATTTGGGTGATCTTGATCTTTTGCGCATTCCCAATGATAAAAAGGTTTCCTTTTGCTATAGATATCATGAAGCCCAAAAGATTCAGAATCAATTTGGCATTCGTGGCATAGCAATGGTTGATTAAACATGCCGCAATTGTGTCACATCAAGTATGCAGTATGATCAATCCCCAGACTTTGTAAAATGCTTTGTCCTTTATAAATTGTTTCATTATATTCATTTTCAGGAATGGAATCGTACACAATTCCGCCACCAACACGAAAAGTCATCTGATTGCCTTTAATTAACAATGTGCGAATGGCAATGTTTGAGTCAAAATAATCTCCATAACTATGAAAAAAAATTGACCCGGTATAAATGCCCCGGGTTTCTTGTTCAATTTCAGAAATAATCTCCATTGAACGAATCTTTGGGCAGCCAGTAATGGAGCCACCAGGAAAAACTGCTTTTATGACATCAATGGGCATCACCGATGATTCTAATAAGGCATCCACAATGGAAATGAGATGATACACATTATTATAAGGTTCTACTCGCTTAAATTCTCGAACTTTGACCGAGCCCGGACATGAGATTTTTCCAAGATCATTACGCAACAAATCGACAATCATTGCCAGTTCTGCGGTATCTTTTGGGGAATGAATGAGTATTTCTTGATTTTTTTGATCCAAATGCGGTGTTTGCCCGCGAGAAATTGTTCCCTTGATCGGTCGGGTTTCAATATGATTGCCATTGCATACAATAAATCGCTCAGGCGAAGAAGATATAATCTCGATCCCAACCATATTGAGATAAGCAAAAAAAGGGGCAGGATTAATAGAAAATAATTGCTTAAACAGCTTAAATCCATCAAATTCACCTTGAATTGAAAACTTTTGGGAAATATTGGCCTGATAGATATCGCCTTCTCGAATATATTTAATGACACGTTGTAATTTTTGAATATAATCCGAGCGATGGATATGCTGATGAATGGATGAGATTTTTGTGTTATGGCTGTTTTTTACAGGATTATTTTTAAATGGTTTCACCTGTGTTTCAAAATCATAACGTGTTAACAATTGACCGGATATTTGATAATCAAAAAAAGTAGTGTAAAAACAGATCACAATATCATCAATGGCTTCATTATCAGTGCATTTTGGGAGGGTTTCGATATAATGACCACATTCATAAGAAAAATATCCAATGGCACCCGCATATTTCAATTGGAGATTTTCATAGGTTTTGAATAATTGTTTCAAAAATTGAAACACATTCATTTCTACTTGCGTTTTGCCATCAGTTGTTTGAAGTAAAATACGCTCATTTTTCACCTGAACAATCAAGAATGGATTGATGCCCCAAAAAACCCGATTGGCACAATCCAGTTGTGTGCCACTCAACAGACAGGCAAATGAATGACAGGATGAATACTCATTCATGAGTGTCATCATGGCATCCCATTTTAGATGTTGATATCTGGTATGAACGTTCTTGATTTTCGGTAATATCATTGCCTTCCACCATACGATAAAGAATTACGCATATTTGTTTCCAACACTTAAGGGCACATTCTCAAAAAGAAATCATCTCATTCAAACCCAATAGGCGCATGTACAAGTTGGGGGAACATGTTTACCAAAGACCAAAACCGAATTCCAACCACTGTCCAAAACCAATGTAGGGGCGAACCTTATGTTCGCCCTCCAAACAAAAAACATAAACGAACCGATGTCCGAAATTAAAATAGTTACCCTAACCTATACATACGTCCAACCCTATATTGGTTGGATTCTGTTTACTACGATATACCCGAAAATCTATGAACGTTTACTTAATACCGAAATGGCCACAGTTTTGTATATGATTTTATTATCCGCCACCAATTGGCAATTCCACGAGGTTCAAACATTAAAAAGAGAACAATCACCAGACCAAAAGAAAGTGGCCTGAATGCAGTTGCCAGGTTCATTTCAGCAGGCATTAAATGACCGATGCTTTCAACGACATTTTCAACCTGAAGATCCAGCATGCGAATGGCAGCAGGGCCGAAAAAAGAGCCATTCAGTGTGCCCAAACCGCCCACAATTGCCATTGCCAGATATGTAATGGATTCATGAAGTGTAAAAGACTCTATACCAACGCCCCGAAATAAAAATGAATGAAATGCACCGGCAATTCCTGCAATAAATCCACACAGGGCAAAGGCAAACACTTTTGTAGCGCCTGGATGCATCCCCATGGCATCAGCCGCCCGATCGTTATCTCGCACCGCAATTAAGGATCTTCCAAAGCGCGTCCGAAGCAAATTTTTTACCATAAATGCCAGAATAATAACCATAACCAGTATGGCATAATACCAAAAAAAATAATGTTCCTTTCGGGCGACCTTTCCTGTGAAAAAGAATACCCGACCGACAAATATGGTCTGACCTTGATTAAAAAAATCCAAAAAATTGATGATCCATTGAAATATCATTTGAAAAGATAATGTTGCAATGGCCAGGTATAAATGTTTCAACCGGAGTGCAGGAAGTCCCACTATGGCACCAAATATTGCCCCCACACAACCGGCACAAATGATTAATAATGGCCATCCATGTGTAATCAAGACATGAGAATCCCCCAACACTCTTGAAAACGTAGCAATTGTGTATGCGCCAACCCCAACAAATGCGGCATGACCAATGGATATTAAGCCGGCAAAACCAGTCAGTAAATTCAATCCCAGAATTGCAATAATTGCAATCAGAATATTATCAACAACCAGCATCGACCGATTACTTAAACTGATAAACAATGGCCAGATAAACAGAAAAGTCAAAAATAATGTGAAAAATAATCTGTCTATATGGGTAAAAAAAATGCGTTGTTCTTCCCCATAGGAAGTAAAATAATTGCCTGTAGCGAACCATCTATTTGCTGACATAATTACACACGCTCTATCTCGTTTATTCCATATAATCCATGCGGTTTAAACAGAAGAATGATTAATAATACGATATATGGGAGAACTTCAGCTGTACCACTCAAGCCCCAATTACCATCCAGATATCCACTGGCAAATTGCTGAATCAAACCCATGATTATTCCAGCAACAATCGCACCAGCAATGGAATCCAGTCCCCCCAGAATAACAACCGGAAATACAGTGATACCAAAAGTCTGAAGTGTATCAAAATTTAATCCTGTAATATTACCAATGATTGCACCAGCAGCGGCAGCAGTCAATCCAGCCATTGCCCATGCAAGACCAAATACACGTGGAATGGATATACCAATTGACATGGCTGCCAATTGATCATCAGATACTGCCCGCATGGATATTCCTAATGTCGATTTCTTGAAAAACCAGGAAAAAATTCCAATGAGTATAAATGTTAATAACACACCGACAAGCTGTGTCCACGAAATAGATACATTCCAAAAACTAATGGGCGTTTTGGGCAAAAACATTGGAAATGAAAAGTTTTCTGTACCAAAAGGGGTGAGGTAAATGATGCCATCAAGGATAGACATCAACCCAATTGTCACCATAATAACAGAAATAATCGGCTCCCCAATTAATCGCCGAAGAAATATTTTTTCTACACTCATAGCAAGAAAAAAAGTTATCAACATACTCAGTAAAAATGATAATAGAATATGAATATGCATCCATACTGCCAAAGCATATGTAATAAAACATCCCACTGCTATAAATTGGCCATGGGCAATATTTAAAACACGACTTGATTTATAAATGAGCACAAATCCCAAAGCTGATAAGGCATAGATTGATCCGACAACGATGCCGCTGATTAATAATTGAAAAAAATAGCTCATATTGTCCTCATGATTTTCTTGCTTTTATTATATCTGGTGTACTTCCCAAAAAATTAAAAAAATTGAGTACATAATCCATTTTCATTGCATGGTATAAAAAACAATATTCGTCTCAATTTCAGAAACCTGACCATCCTGATAATTAAATTTTGCCATCACTTTCTTTATTGCAATGGATTCGTCATAAAGGGATTCATAGAGATCCTGATATTTATCCATTACAAATTTTCTTCGAATTTTACCGGTTTTGGTTAACTCTCCATCATCAACATCTAACAGTTTGTATAGAATGGCGAAGCGTTTGATAAAATAATGTTTCTTGTCAATATTTTTATTGAACAGTTCAATTTCGTTAATAATCAGTTTTGCGACTTCAGGCTTTGTTGAAAGATCCATGTATGTGGTATATGAAATCTGATTATCTTCTGCCCATTTTCCCATGATAATGGGATCAATGTTAATCAATGCGGCGATATAATCTTTTTGATGACCAAATATCACAGCTTCTTTAATATATGGGCTGAATTTCAGTTTGTTTTCAAGAAACATAGGGCTGAACATCTCATTGCGACTTGTTTGCATGACATCAGCGATGCGATCAATAATTACAAGGTGACCATTGTCATCAATATAGCCGGCATCACCTGAATGCAGCCATCCATCTTTAATCAGTTTTTTTGTTTCATCTGGTAATTCAAAATATCCTGGAGAAACTGATGGCGAACGAGACAAAATTTCGCCATTTTCAGATATTTTGCACTCAGTACCAGGCAAGGGTTTACCCACTGTGTCAGGCCGGATATCACCATCACGATGCATATAGGCAATACCGGTAATTTCTGTTTGACCATAAATCTGTTTCAGGTTCACCCCCATGGCCTGATAAAAAGTAAACAGCTCCGGTCCCAGTGCTGCGCCCCCTGTGTAAGCACGTCGCAGCCTGAGCAGTCCCATTTGGTTAATCAATGGCCGAAACATCATTGTTTTACCAATCCAGTGACCGAGTTTCAAAAAAAGAGGCATTTTGTTACCCAACATCTTGTAAGTGGCCGCGCGTTCACCAATACGCGAGAACAACCGATACAAAAACTGGTTGAGCCAGTATGATTCATCAATTTTAAGCCATATCTGAGATCGAATATTTTCATAGATTCTTGGCGCACCAAACATAAAATGTGGGCCAATTTCTTTTAAGTCATCCATTGCAGTTTCAACAGATTCAGGAAAGTTGATTGTTATTCCAGTTGCCATTGCAACACCAAAGGAATTCATTTGCTCACCAATCCATGCAAATGGAAGAAAGGAAACATATTCATCTGTTTCAGCCAGTGGATCCGCACTAGTAATCTGGACGCCCATGTTAATGTAGTTTTTATGGGTCATCATGGTCCCTTTTGGTAAACCGGTCGTTCCAGATGTCAGGCATAAATGGCAGACATCGTCAGGTTTGCCTGAATCAATCAATTTGTCAAACAATTCTGGGTCTTTTTTGCGCGCTGTTTCCCCCAATTCATACAAGTCTTTAATATGCATAAACCAATCATCAGATTTGTACGACCGCATCCCCCTGGTATCTTCAAAAATGACTTTTCTAACATTTGGAATTTTTGTTCTGATCTCAACAAGTTTGTCCACCTGTTCCTGATCATCACAAAAAACAAATTTGACTTTCATATATTTCAGAATGGCAGCAATTTCATCTGGAAGACTTGTTTGATAAAGAGCGGCTGAGATACCACCAATGGATTGTGCTCCAATTGAAACAAACAATAATTCTGGAATGTTATCGCCGATAATAGCAATGGTATCTTTGGTTTGGAGCTGAAGTGCTTTAAATCCCAGGGCACATTTTCGAACAAAATCATAGTAGTCATTCCAGGTATAACAGATCCACCGGCCAAAATCTTTTTCTCGAATGGCCACTTTATTGCCTGAATGTTGGACACGCCATCTTAATAATTGCGGAATTGTATAGTCCAATAAGTAATTCTGGTCTGATTTCATCGTTCATCTCCGATATAGGCTTGAATGACTTTTGGATTCTTCGCAACAGTATCAGGAGGACCCGCACCAATTAATTCACCAAAATCAAGCACATAGATATGATCTGAAATATCCATCACAACACCCAAATCATGTTCAACCAAAACAATTGTTGTTTTAAGTTCTTGTTTAATATCAATAATAAACCTGACAATATCCTCTTTTTCTTCTACATTCATTCCAGCAATGGGCTCATCCAATAACAGAATGTCAGGGGCAAGGGTTAAAGCGCGCGCAACTTCCACTCTTTTTTGAATACCATAACCCAAATTACCAACAGTTTTTTTTCGATAGGGTTCCAGTTCCATAAAGTCGATAATTTCTTCGACAAATTGCCTGTTTTCAGCCTCAATTCTGGCAGCTTTGCCAAAGTAGAGCAATGCCTGAAAAAAATTGTAGTTCAAGTTTTTATGTCGTGCCAAAAGCAAATTTTCCAAAACTGTCATATTGCTGAACAATTCCAGATTCTGGAATGCTCTTGCAATGCCCAGTTTTGATATTTGATGGGGTGAGGCGTGTGTCAGGTCATGATTTCCCAATCGAATGGTTCCTTTTGTGGGATGGTAAAAACCAGAAATACAATTGAGTAAACTTGTTTTGCCAGCGCCATTGGGCCCTATAATTGATGTTATTTGTCCGGACCGGATTTCTAAATCAACATTTGATAGTGCGTGAATGCCGCCAAATATGAGAGATACTTTGGATATTTGTAATGATTTCATATCGTTTTTTTTGTTGTTCGTTGAATATGGTCGCATTCCCAAAATGTCGGACATACTTTTCGGAATGCCCTGAAAAGAACTTACCCATTTGCTTCAGCTATCTGCGTCAGTCCGATAAGTCAGACTGGTCAGATTTGTCCGATTTGTCTGACTTGTCGAATTGAGATATTTATGTTTCAAACAATACTTAATTGTATTCAACAATCGAAATCCTCCGCCCTATGACCTAAATCAAGAGGGATGTATGTATAAGTTGGGGGAACATAATGCCCTTCGGGCAATTAATTCAATCAGGGCGTATTCCCAAAAAGTCGGACATTTTTTTCTTAGCCCTGAAAGGGCGTTACATATTAGCCCAGGGCAACACCCCGGGTAAAAAAATAAACCTTGTTTTAGCCCTGAAAGGGCGTTACATGTCTTATTGTTTTCAAATATTTAATGGAATCTTTTTTATATCATTTTGTCATTTTTTACGCAAGAATGGAATATAAACTTTTTGAATGAATAATTAATTATAATCGTCCAAATGTTGTTCTTCTTGTCATAGTTATTGTCAACAAATGACGAAATATTTCAGATGGTGCAATGTTTAGACGCTGATACTCGATATTCAAGTTTTTCTTGCAAATTACCGCCGGAGCTCGTTCCCACGCTCTGCGTGGGAACGCATTTGGGACGATCTGCGTCCCTTGCACTTATGTTTCAGATGTCCAAAAAAACAGGACGCAGAGCGTCCAGGATGCATTCCCACGCAGAGCGTGGGAACGAGTAGCGGTAGCTATCTGGAAAAAACTTGAACATCGAGTGATATAATATGCCCTTTCAGGGTATAATAACTATACCAAGAAAAGCCTGAGTAAACGATCATAGAAACCGGATGACTGTTTTTCGTTGATACGTTTTTTCATTGAATAATCTATGGAACTCTGATAGTTATTCAATGAAAATACTAAATTAAGGAGCATCATAATGACTTTAAATAATCATATATGGATAACAACCTTTCTGTTGAGTTTATTATGCGTGTCTATAATAAATGCAAAATCCTTAACTCTGGAAAAAGGAGATGAGCTTGTCTTACCGATATATCTGGATAACAACAATTCTTCAGAAGAAATTGAATACATGAGTATTACAATTTTGCATGATTCAGACCTTTTTACACCAATTGGTTTTCGGAAAGATAATGGAATATTATTTGACTACACTCTGAATGAAACGCTTAAAATAAAAGATACCGCCCTAGTTAACATACGTGGAAATGGTGTTTATACTCAGTTTGGACCTGTGGTAGAATTTGTTTTAATTGCAAATAATATGGGGCATGCAACGATTTATTTGAATAAGATATACTGCAATTATCATAATCTTTCGGGAGGTTTTTGGCTGGATGATGATTTTTTTCAAAAAGTCGATATCGAAATTGTAGAAACGAATCGGTTTTATATATCTGAAATAGAAGACGTAGAAGTTTATGAAGATCATCCCATTCTGCCAATTACGTTTTCACTCAATATACCAGATGAAAATCCAACAGGATTGATTCACACAATACCAGAGTCATCCAATACAGATTTAATAAATAAAATGAACATCAGAAGAACAAGGACCCAATGTTCATTAGAGATATATACGAATGAAAATGTATTTGGCAAAACAGAAATATCCATTACAGCGCAATATAATGTAGAGAAGGATACAAAAACCTTTACCCTTGAGATAAAACCAGTGAATGATGCACCCACTTTTTCCATGCCATCAACCATCATATCATTGGCCGAAACATCAGGACCACAAATCTTTAAAAACTGGGCCACAAATATTTCTCCTGGTGCACCTAATGAAATGGAACAAGAGCTATCGTTTATCATAGATGTTGATCAACCGGAACTGTTTTATTTGCTACCAGAAATTGATCCTGCCACTGGTGATTTATCGTTTTTTCCTTTTGACAATCGAAATGGTCAAACACAATTCTCTGTGTATTTACAGGACAATGGCTATACTGAAAATGGTGGACGCAATTTGAGCGCAAAGCAAGATTGCCTTTTAACAATCACTCCTTTTTTACCAACCATATCTGATAATCCTATTGAAAAACTAAAATTTATTTCATCCAATCAACCCATTTTAGCAGAGAAAGTTACCCCTTTTATTCGTATCATGGCTTGTGATGCCAATGGTGATGCGGTTCTTATGGACTCTGATACAAAAATCTGGCTTCAAACAGAAAGCCCAGAAACAGCCTGGTTTTCTGTAAAGAATAATGATTGGACAAGGCAAACAGCTAATATTGTCATTCCTGAAGGCGAACATTCAGTGCTTTTTAAATATAGAAATGGGAGGCCCGGTACATTTCAAATCAAGGCTTCTGAAGACCCAGATCAGAATTGGGAGGATGCGATCATGACAATACACGTAAAATCAGATTCGGCACCGATTAATGGGGATATTAATGGCAATGGACGTATTGATCTTCAGGATATTATCAGAGAAATGAAGGAGTTATCTAAGTAAGGAAAGCGGAAATAACTTGTTGGTTTCAAACATATGATCGTCCAACTTACTTAGATTTTTCATGGCATAGTATTGCCCTTAAAAGGGAAGAATAAAAGTTCATAGCCATCAGGCTAACACAAAATTGTATCGGCTTAAGGATTTTTGACATATTTGTATCTTTTTGACAAGAAGAATTCAATCAAAATATGCATCAATAAATATTATTTCATCAAATATATTAATAGGTTAACGATTATTTTAATCATTGAGATATGAAATGGCACGCTCTATGCTCTAATAAAAAATTAGTCAATAATTAATTGGCAAATTAATTAACCAAAAGAATGAAATAGGAGGTTTATATGGCAATCCTTTGTAATAACAAAGAAGATGTTTTAAAAATTGTTCGTGACAAGAATGTCAGTTTTATCCAATTTTGGTTTACAGATGTATTGGGACTGCTAAAAAGTTTTGCAATAACGCCATCTGAGTTAGAGAATGGCTTATCTGAAGGTATGGGCTTTGATGGGTCATCCATAGAAGGCTTTGCACGTATTCATGAAAGTGACATGGTTGCGATGCCAGACCCAAAAACATTCCAATTTTTGCCTTGGCGCCCGGATGAACGACCTGTTGCCCGAATGTTTTGTGATATTCTGAATCCAGATGGCAGCTCTTATGAAGGTGATCCGAGATTTGCATTCAAACATCTGCTTGGTTCAATTGCCAAAAAAGGATATACCTTTTACCTTGGTCCAGAGTTAGAATATTTTTATTTTAAAGACTCCAAAACCCCTGAAGGTATTGATGATGGTGGGTATTTTGATAGTCGTCCATTAGATATGGGCGCTGATTTACGTCGTGAAACTATTTTTGCACTTCAAGATTGTGGCATTGAGGTAGAGTATAGCCATCATGAAGTTGCACCCAGCCAACATGAGATTGATCTCAGGTATGATGAAGGCCTCAGTATGGCAGATAAAACCATGACGTATCGATTGGTTGTAAAGGAAATTGCGCGTAAAAATGGATACTATGCCACATTCATGCCCAAACCGATATTTGGAGAAAATGGCAGTGGTATGCATGTGCATCAATCATTGTTTGAAAATAAAAAGAATCTGTTTTTTGATGGTTCTGATCAATACAATTTATCTAAGCTGGGTAAAAATTATATTGCCGGCTTAATGAAACATGCACGCGAAATTATTGCTGTAACCAACCAGTGGGTCAACTCATATAAACGATTGGTACCTGGTTATGAAGCACCTGTCTATATTTCTTGGGCCCGACGAAATCGTTCTGCAATGATACGTGTTCCCATGTATAAACCCGGGAAAGAACTTGCAACACGAATGGAATTTCGCGCTCCAGATCCATCATGTAATCCATACCTTGCTTTTTCAGTGATGCTGGCCGCTGGTTTGAAAGGTATTGAAGAAGGTTATGAATTACCCGAACCGATTGAAGACGATATCTTTGAAATGACCAAGGCTGAAAAATTAGAACGTGGTATTGAGACCCTTCCAGGGAACCTGTATGAAGCAATTATGGAAGTTGAAAAGTCAGAACTTGTTAAGTCTGCTCTGGGAGAACATATTTTCAACAAATTTATTGATAATAAAAAAATTGAGTGGGATAAATACCGCACGCATGTCAGCAACTATGAACTTCAAAAATCTCTGCCTATCATGTAAACTTTTTTCAATTATGAGGCATAAATTCAATGAGTTTGTGCCTCATTCTTTTTTCATAATTAATCCAATATTTTCAGAAAATCCCCTTCTAAAAAGAGAACGTCCCCTTTTTTTGTTGATAATAATACTTGACCCATATCTTATATTTTATTATAGTTTTTTTTGTTTCGTACAATTTGCCAAACCTAGTTAGACCAAAGAAGATTTACTATGATAAAAAAAATATTTAAATGGTTATTCATCATTGTGGCCTTGTTGATCCTGTTGATTATACTGGGCTATTACATATTTGTTAATTGGTTTGCGAAAGATTTGATTGAATCCCAAATTGAAAAGCAAATCAATCGAGATGTTGAAATTGGAGAGTTATATCTGAATACTTTTTCGTCCGAACCAGCCATAAGAATTCAAAATCTTGTGATTGCCAACCAACTATTGTCAGAGCAAAAACAGTCCCAAAAAAAAGAACCATTTGTAAGTATCGACACCATTAAAGTGTTGTTAAAATTACCCCCTTTACTCAAGAGACAACTTCATATTGAAGCCTTGTTAGTCAAGTCACTGGATATTCGAGTTGTGCGTTATGCAAATGGCAAGTTTAATTTTTCCGATTTGTTGGAATCAAAGAAAAAAACAAAACAAGAAGAGCATTCACAACCCCAAACAAAAACAGTTAAAACAGAACCTAAAAAACAGCCAAAATCTGAAAAGCCGAAAACGCCAAAAAAATCGGATGAACCTAAACAATTTTGTGCCGATGACCTTCCTGTTCAAATTCTAGTGGGTCAATTGGGAATTGAAAAAGCACATATTCAAATTTTTGATCAAGAATATAAGCAGTTGATTCATATCAACGAAATGGATATGCTTTTTAAAGATATCAATATCAACCCTAAAAATCTTGAAAAAGAAAATACTATTCGCTTTGATTCAAATATGAATATCAAGACCCAGGGCAAACTTAAAAGCGGATGGGCAAAATCCTTTGATATTGATCTTTTGCTTGAAGCCGAAATCCATCCCTTTAATGCAAAGACCCGCTTACTTGACCCACAAGCGATTATTAAAACAGGATCCCCTTCTGGTAATGTTTCGGGTTTGCAAGCCTATGAAATGATTCGTTCCGAATTATTAAATTTTAAACTGACCGCTCTTGATTTTTTAAAAAAAGACCTGAATTGGAAAAAAGGCATTGTCAATTTGATTGCCAATCAAAATCAAGTAAAATTGAATGAAGGTTTTTTTCAAGTGGATAATATGGTCATCAACCTTGATGGTAAATATATGATTCAGAATAAAGGCGTCGATATTGCCCTGGATATTATTTTACCTGATGAACAGAAACAAAAGATTGAAAGATCAGTTCAGGCGTTTATCAAAAAACAAATTCCAAATAAACACAGACGCTATGTCAATATTGATGAAATCAGCAATAGTATACTTGAAGCGATCATTGCAAAGGATGGCAATATCCATTTAATTTTTGCGGTATTCGGACCTGTAAAAAAACCAGAAATGCGTTTATTACAACCTCAATTACCTGCCATTGACTCGATTGTTGCTGATACATTGAAAGATATAAAATCTCAACTCATCAATCATGCAAAGACAAAGGTCAATAAAGAAGTTAATCGCATTAAGAAACAAGCAAATAAGAATATTGACAGATTCAATCAAAAAGCACAAAAAGAACTGGATAAGATTCCTGACAGTGAAGCAAAAGATGTGTTGAAAACTATTAAAGATAACTTACTTGATAATTTGCCTTTCTCTTTTTAATTTTAAATCATATCCCCACATAGACATGCATTGAAAGAGTGTTGGATAAAGATATAGCGATGGAATCATATGCATAACAGCATTTTTCACTCTTTCTATTCGGCCCAATCAATTATTCGGTTCATTTCTTCGTCTCGACCACACAATAAGTCAGGTTTACCAATTCTTTCTTTTTAGACGTATTGCATGGGACCTCCATTTTCTATTTCATGATATGTTATGTAATTCCCCACGAATCCATATCCGCAGTCAATACATGATGCTCAAAACAGTATTTTTCAATATCCGGTTCAAAGCCATTGGCACTAAAATAAATGGGACACAACATTACACGTTCATGCTTTTGTCGTTTCAATGAATGGGTGAATAATTCCAGTTTTTGAATAAACAACTGAATTTCTTTTTCAGTGGGCAGGTTTTTGTCATCTCTATTTTTAGTTTCAAACACAATGCCTTGAAACATATTTTCCGAAATACCTTCAACCAGAACATCCAATTCCTGCACAACACTTTCCGGGGACTGAATATAATAATTGATATAAATATTCCCAATGGTCATGGATTGAATCATAGAAAGCATGTCCTGATTTAATAAATGATCTGGAATGGGGCGTAATTTATTTTCAAGATGCGCAAAAGCTTGCCCTTTTTTTCGGTATTGATTCATTTCTCGCCATATTGTTAGTTCAAGCATTCGGCCTTTTAACTCGTTAACCTGGGACTTTAATGAGCGGTTATTCTTTTCCAAATCCCTTATTTTTTTATGAAGCTCAGCGGACAAATCAAATTTTTTATTGTAAATTTCATAATGATAGCGTTCACGAAAGATCAAATCCAAAATATCGTCTGGTATGCCCTGGTAGTGATAACTGGAAGTGGTGCCTTCAATTAATCCGCCATATTCCAAAGCAAGCAGTTTTCCTTCAAGTTCAGGGTCTCGATCTTTTGACCAGCCCAGTTTTTCTAAAATTTCATCCCTGGCCATTTCTTTGTAGCGATTTTCGGATAAAATTAACAGGATGTGTTTGCCATATCGGTCATTGACTTTATTGAGGGATATATTGATATACTCCATCCAGGTTAAGTAGAGTTCCCCTTTTTTATTGGTGATTTCATGAATAAAGGTTTTTATGACACCATCAGCCGATGAAAAATCTTGAAAAGGGCTGTTAAATAAAGCGGTCATATAAAAAGGATCGCTCTGGACAATTGAATTAATGACCAGAGCGATTTCTTCAGTGAGTGGAATATCGTAATGTTCCGAATATTTGTAAACAGCCTCCATACCGCCTTTAAAGCCCAGTTTTGGGGAAATGGGGAAGTGCCTTAACCGGCTGCCAACAAACATTTTTTCCATCAATTGGGTCATCCAGCCGATGTAACTACCGGCAACGAGCATTGGAGCAACTTTTAGTTCAACCAGACCATGAAATGCGCCGGGGAGGGTTTTCTCTTTAATTGTTTTTTCTTTATCGTAAAATATATGCTCTGTCATGTATTGAATTTCATCGATCATAACGATAAAAAATTTTCCAGTATAGCCATAAAAGTTTGCAGGCGCACCAAATGCAAAATCAATCGCTTGTTCAGCAGATTCATTGTTTTCATATATTTTAAATACGTCCATTTGATGAATTACATCTTCATTCCCATGCTTTTCAGCCATGCGAACAAGATCATTCCACTCCCAATATGTATTGTGTATCGGAAGGGATCTCCTTAAAACAAATGAAAAGTATTGACTTAAAAAAGTATAAAAATAGTTTCTGGCAAATTCAAGCAGCCATATATCCTTGTCCTGGATCTCAAAATAAAAAGGCACAACCGGACCATTCTTACGCCACAAAAGATTGAACAGCCTTTGCATGATCGCAGTCTTTCCGCTTTTTCGGCGGCCCAGAATGGCCTGGGATTTTGAAATTT
>Ga0272440_1000782_pt1 | contig 26724 bp, 16 predicted proteins | sample SSMMMBAug17_FD_192440 | JGI IMG/M metagenome (GOLD analysis project Ga0272440, IMG submission 192440) | Marine sediment archaeal communities from Little Sippewissett salt marsh, Falmouth, MA, United States - SSM-MMB-Aug17 | ecosystem: Environmental > Aquatic > Marine > Wetlands > Sediment ...
ACACGGGACGCAGAGCGTCCAGGATGCATTCCCACGCAGAGCGTGGGAACGAGGGCAATAAATATGCCAGGAAAAACCAAAGTTGGACGATCATAAAAATAGCTCAATACTCATTTTTTGCACATTAAGCACAGGAAGGGTTTTGTTATTTTGACAGTTAATATATATTCAACAACCCTCGAATCTATCATATTAATAAAATTGTCTTTCAAATGAAATTAATTCCATTATTTAACTATATATATTGTTTTTGTCAAGAGATATCACGTTATATAAATTCCAAAATAAAATGTGTTTTTTGTTTTTATCAATTTAGAACGTCATTATTCAAAAAATGGCCACATACTTTCTTTAAACAGTTTATTATTTTTGATATCAATCTGCAATGGATCCTTGGGTTCATTTTCATCCTGGTTTATTCTTACTATCATTTGATTTTCCTCGTCAATAATAATCTGAACAGGTACACTGTCAATACCGCGATTATTTGGACAAACAGCATTTTTTGAAAATTCAAACATCGTCGTAATATAATCCATTCGGTTCTTTGTAAAATCATCAGCAGTGTTAACAGAAAAACTTTGTACAAACAAACCTTTTTCTGTTTTTGTCAGATCAATTTTATTTGTCTTTCTTCCAGAATTTTTAGTAGTGGCGTTTGCAGAATATACGTCGGTATCGTATTGATATACAGTAATGCCATTTTTAATTGATTTTGATTCAATGTGCTTGGTATCGGGATTCAATAACTCTTTATATCGAATTCTTCCATGTTGAGGATCTTTATACACGACGCCATAGCGTGCATGAATATTCTTATTAATAAATCGAACAACAGGATTGTCCTGGTTTCGAAAATTGATTGCATAGGACATGGCACCCTTGACAACAATACTTTTTAGAACATCATTGTCAATATTATCAATATAATGAACATTATTATTAAATGTCCACTTTTGAAGTTCTGTTTTTAATTGATCTTGCAATTTATTAAATTGAACACCACGACCGGTTAGAAGAACAGTATCTAGAGGCACTTTTGACGCTCTGTATTCTTTTTTCAAATTGAAAAAAGCATTGAGCAATTCTGTTGTATTTTTATCAATAAATTCCTGAACATTTAAGCTTTCTCTAATGGACTTTGTATTGATGGTCAAATCTCCACTAATCCCGTTGTACCCAATAAAATCGTTTTCTTTTACAATGATATCTTTATCTTCATTTAAAGCAGGCTTGATCGTTGACACGATAATACTTTTCAGTATTGTCCTGGAGTTAAAATCAGAGGCGTCTCCAGACAATTTAAATTCAAAATCGGAATCATAAACATCAAATAGCAATTCAGCAATCTTATAGTCCAAATAATTTCCAGCCGTACTGCTTCCCATTTTCAAAAGGATTTCAATTTCCTCACCCCCAGGATCATTATGCGGAGAAATTCGAAAATATGTTAAATCAACTGTACCAGCGCCCATATCGTATACCAGCACATGTTCATCTTTTTCTGAAAGTCCTTTCGTTTCAGACTCGCTTCGATTTGAATGCTGGTTTAAGTCCCATCGATTTGAATAATAATAACAGGCAACCGCATCAGATTCACTGATAAATGTGATATAGTCTTTATTAAAACGCGGAAATTCTGTGTCCAATAAATTTGTCAGATAATCAATATGTCGTGGGGTAAATGAATTGGGAATGGTTAATACGATTTTATTTAACTTTTTATTAGTATCAATTCCTTTTTGCTGTAATAAAGGTTCAACATAATCATGAAGTATTGAGTAATAAGCATTTTTTAGGATGTTTTGAACATATAAGGGATTCTTACTAAAATTTACTTTTTTATTTTGCTCATCAAAATAATTTAAATTGTTCAAGGCTATGTTGAGAATAGGTAATTCTAATGAACCTATGATGGATTTCAGATAAGGCAAAAAGTATTCTGGATTTTGGCCATATTCTCTTTTGGTAGGCGCAAGTAGAATCAGATTGTTTAACAAATCTTTTGTTTGTATATACTTATCCGGTCTTAATAAAATGTCTGATGGAAGAAAGGATGTACCAAACTCTTTGATTTGGTTGGCATTATACTCTATTGAGCCTGTTGAAGGATCCTTTTTTCGTTGATTAATGGTCTCTCTCAGGCCCTCCTGTAAATCTAAAAGCGCGCTTGAATCTTCGCTTGTATCGGCAAAGGCTGCAACAATCGCAGAAGTTCCATAATCAAGGGACAGCCAATAATTGCCAAGATCTTTTTCCAGGGTGAATACTATTGTGTGTTCAAAACGTTGTTTTTGGGAGTGAAATTCAGTATCAATTTGAGCATCGCTCATTGAATTGATTTCTTTTATAACTGCATAATCAAATGTAAAATAACAACTTATTGTTTGTTGATCATTTGGAAGGCTCTTTATCGACTGATGTTCAAAGAAAAACTCAACTCTTTCATATGATCCAGGTTCATCTTTAAAGGTATATTCTTTTGGCTTAAAAGTTTTGTTTCTTCCCACCCATGCATTAATTTTTGTTTGAAAAACCGAAGGATTAATAGTATATAAAACATTTCTTACAACGACAGCACCATTACCACTTTCAGCCTGGTTACCAAATTGAAAAAAGAAACAAATTTTTCTCCCTGAATTATTCTTATCCCAATGGATTTTTTCTGACAGTTCGTATCTGATTTCATTCTCAGGCCGTCGGTGCAATTCTGATAGATATTCGACATATACTTCCAATTTTGTTTCACGTGTGTCCCTAGTCAGCACAATATCTTTTTGTTCTGTGACAGGAGCTGTCTTGCTGTTGGGATCTGTACAATCTTTCCAGATATCCATATTAACAAATACAGTATAAATATCTTCGTCATTTTCATCCGGATTCCGAAGTTTGTCCATATTTAAAAAAATAGGGACTGAAAACTTAACCTTTGGCATCAGATTTTTAATATGCAAAATTTGATCTGTTATTTCATTAGAATCAAATGGCAATGGTATTTGATCATCTGCACTAATAATTCCACTGTTATAACATTCAGAATCATCGATATCGGTTATTTCTCCCAAAGAAATAATGTTTTCAGATATTACTTGTGTTGGAATTTTCGCATCAAATGATATGTTCATTCGTGCGTTGATCGAATGCGAATAAACACAGGATGCGTTATTGTGAACGGCAATATCACCAATGTGAACACTTTGAGATCGTTGATGTATGCTTCCACTAATAAATTCAGGATTGATACGTAAAGATAAATCAGGTTCTGTATATGCACGTTTAAATACTATAGGTAGATCGAATGTTTCTTTGATTTCTTTATGTTTTGGGGTTAGCTGAAACTTTAACTCAAATACGATGTTCACTGAATCATCCGCATCATCTAACAAATCTAGAAATTGGGTTTCATCAAGCAGTACCTGATAATTCGTTTTTTCTGCCCTTATTTTGAAATCACTTAAATGACTTGATTTTTCTTTGCCTAACTCCAGAGTAATAAGGTTGCTTTTGTCAATAATTTCAACGCTGTCAGGAATTGAGATGATGTCGATATACAGACGATGACATTTCACTTTTATAATAGATGGAAGTTGCACACCAAATTTTTTTATGTTTTTTTGGGGAACACTTATTTCCCTCTCATCAAGTAATCTTCTGCTGTTACGATTTGCAGAAGTAAAGTCTATTTCTACAGTTGGTAAATTGTTCATTTCTTCCTCATGAATAATAATTAAAATACTTATTTTTATTACTAAATGCTTATTTTTCCTGCATCAATGTTATTTTCACCTTGAGCATTCTTAAATAGAGCAATTTTAATAATAAATATTGACAGATAAAAAGTTAATGGAATTGCGATGATCAGCCCTAAAATATTTAGAACCATTACGGCAATTTGTTGATTCGGCATGAAGGTGTAGTAAAATAAGTTATCAGACAATGGAAAAAACCACCAAAATTTTCTTTGTTTTTCAAGCGCTATGGGAATTTTTCGTATCAAGCCGGCAGATTGTTCCGGATATAAAACCTGAACACCATAAACATTTTCATTCAATTTAACTCTATATTTCATGCGCATATAACATTTACTTGGCATCAGCTTCTCCTTTTTGATTGCAATTGATATTCTTTTTTCCGATTCAATTTTATTAAAAGTAAGCTCACTCAATACATATCCATGCGAATTAAACGATAACTGATTGTTATGTTGATCAAAGAAGGCAATTTCAGCATCTGTAATCAAAAACTTTTTTTTATTAATCGGTTTTATAGAATAGTTTGCCAATCCATATCCAACGCCACCTTTAATACGGATTCTTTTAAAAACAGGTTCATGATTATAGTGCAAAACAGATTCTATTTCAATATTTTCTGCAATTTTCGGAACCAACTCCATGACCTTGATTTTCATTGCGTTTCTCTCAATAATACGTAAATCCTTAATGCTGTAATGTTTAAAAAACTGATTACATATTTTATTTGCAAATTTATAGTTTTTTACCCATTTCAACGCTTTTATTTCATAAACCCATCGAGATTCAGGCGGAATTTTTGCGACTGTGGTGTTGGCAATATCATCTGATATTTGTATGATAATTGTTTTATGAACCTCATAAGAAGAATCTTTCAATGCGTGAACCCCCAAAGGAATAGACATGGTCAAGCCGGTATAATTAAATGTAAAAAAATCTTCTCTATCGTAGCTTTCAATGATCTGTCTTAATGTCGAAGAAAAAAAACCTTTATAAAAGTTTAACTTATATCGAATTCGATCTTTCTTCTTTTTATTGGGAATAGAAATCGGGTGGATAAATTTTTTAAAATTAGGCCCAATCTTTTCCATGCCAAAAGAAATAACTGATAAGTAGTCTCCTTTGGTATCATCTAACAGTTTTCTATTTTGAAAAAATTCATTTTGTTTAAAACAAATCTTTTCTAAATCATCGCGAATAATTGTTTTAAAGCCATTCATTTTACCTTCTGTATTATCCATTGATCCACTTCTATCAATGATAACAATAACATGGTGATAAAAATTAGAAATATCGCAATACGCATTTTCATTTATAATAAAACATGCAGTAATAAATACGATTGCAATAACAGAATAATAATATCTTTCTTTCATTTTTTACCTCAAATCAAAGTATTTGATATAATTTAGTCATCATTCATCTCTGATAACAGTATCCTTGATCACTTCAGAATACATGATAACAAGTTGTTCTATTGACGAAATGTCATATTTTTTGGAGCAATGCGCAGTGTCTAATTGCCCTGGACGTTCTTTAAGACAATTTCGATATGCTTTAAGCTCCTCCCATGCAATATCAGCAGCAAGGGCGGCGTCTTGTTTATTTGCAAATGCGGCTGCTGTAAATTTTAACTGTTCCATTTCCTTCATCATTTCTTCAATATCCTGAACAGGATTATAACCGCCGGCATACAATTCCCACTCTGCTATACGAGACCTCAAAAAACGCATTTCTGATAACAAACGAACACTTCTTTGCTGTCCCATTTTTAAGGTGTTTAATGTTACTTTCATGCGATATTGATAATCAAATGATGAACAAACCACCACGTACAAGGCAATACTGAAAAAGAAAATCAGGAAAGCGGGTATAAACAATTTTAATATCCAAACATGGATATCAATGCCTGTTTTTGTAATAAATAAGTCTTTCAACCTTGACATTTTGTTTTTTTTCAAGATTCTTTCATCATTCATTACATTCTTCCTTATTAAGAAAATATTGAACAACCACTTTTCGGTCGTTATCTTTCATATGTGTACCTGTTGGATAATCAACATGTTGCGGTGACCATTTAATGGCGTGTTTCATTAACCCTTTTTCTATCTTAAGTCTCACCATACAGGCTCTGATTTTTGCCAGATCTTTATCAAACAGTTTTCCTTTTTTTCTTTTTGGATTGCATGTATTTGGAATATGTCGCCAGTTATCAACACCTCTGTTTTCATGACCATCAGCGTATCCTGTAATGGTTATTCGCCGAATATTTTTTGTATGATGTCCATACAAATTTGCTTTTACCATTTTTATATAACGATCCATTGACAAATGTTTATAGCTTCCTCGATTAAATCCCCAGAGTGTATCTTTGCAAACATAATTAAAATTTTCACACTTACATGAAGAAGAAATATATCGACTTTGAGTTTTTGGCACTGTTTTTTTAGGTGTTGACAGGTCTTCTGTTGAAACTTTTCCATAAAAGACTATCTTATAGGTATTGTCAACATAACCAATATCTTCAATTTTATATCCCGGCAGGATGAATGCCTTAGCTTTCCTTGCAACCCAATTTTTCATGATGCGATCATTGATAAGTTCAGTTGTGGCAGAAATTTTACATCCAGCTTTTTCAATGGCCTGTGTTTTTGCATCGAGGATTGCTTGATCTCGATCATGTCTTTTTGACTCAATCACGCCGTCATCCATGCCAGTAAGCATCACTTCAATAATTTCAGAATATCCATAACCATGAAAAAGGATAAAAAAAATCATAACAAAAAGTGAATGAATCAGGCATCGCAATGGTGTTACTCCCTTCTTTCAAGTTGAATATGATCATGAATGCGGATATCTGTTTGATCAGCAGCACTATTTGGAATAAGGATATTCACTTTCAATTCAGTCAGGTCAACTTCAAAGGTCACGATAATTTTAATTTTATTCAATGGCCGCTTATGGGTATGTATTGGCGGTAGCTTGATTTTTCCAATGAGTGTGTTTTCATAAACATTCGAACTGTTGCCTTGATAAACATCAATTACTGAAGCACTTGCCAGGGTTTTGGATTTGTCAGGATAGCCCATTGGATAAAATTCTTTTGTTTCAGTGGCTGGAACAATCGTATTCTGGGATGTAATTATCGAAAACGTATTTTGCTTGGTTCTTATTCCGAGATGATGGCAGGTTCGTTGAACCATTCTTATTTCAATTCCCTCGGGTAAATGGTGTGTTCCATAGTTTTTATCCAATAGATAGGCCGCATAAATTGACGCACCTTTTGCCACAGAATGAAATAAAGAATCATGAATATCATCACTGACAATAGTTTGAATACTGGCCCCAGGATATCTTTTTGTTAACAGGTTTTGAAAAAAAGGAATTTTTGTCGAGCCACCAACAGACATGATCATATCAATATTTTTGGAAGAAACTCTCGCTTTTTGCTCAAGCCGCTCAAGAATATCCAACAATTCTCCTGAAAAATCTCTACTGTCCGGGTTATTTCCACATAACATTTTTTCAAAATCTGAGCGGTATATGTCTAATGAAATTGGTGTTTGTATGTGTTCAACAATATCAATAGAATGCCTTTTGCTTATTGAAAGTTGTTCTTTTGCTTCTTTTGCACCCTGTAAAACAGAATTTTTTCCTTTTTTGGCAAAACGTTCACTTAAACCATCAAAAGATATCTGCTCATTTTGATATATATAAGATTCAATCAATCGGTCAAAATCAACTCCCCCAAACTGGTCACTGCCATCCACTGCCATAATCTCAAAATCAATACTACTACCTGTGATTTCAAGTCTTAAAATGGTTAAATCAAGCGTTCCTCCACCCATATCAAAGGTTAAAATTAATTGATCATTGTTTTCTGCCATATTGTCAATTGCATAACTGAGAGCCGCTGCAACAGGTTCTGGAATCAAGCCTAAATATTTTGTATTTTTGAACTGGGGTGTTTCACGAATGGCTTTTTCAACAGCAAGGCGTGTATTGTCATTTTGAACCTGTAAAAAATAATATGGTACAGATACCACAACACCTTCCGGACAAAACTGAGGGTTCATAATTGAGTTGAACAATGCCTTGATAATTTCTGAAGAAATATCTGAAGGTGTGAATAAAGCATTACTCAATGAAATGCATTGAGATGTTTCCCCAATTTGTCTTTTTACATTTGCAATGGTCGCATCTGGTTTCAAGACTTGTTGTTTTACAGCAATTGCACCAACAATGAAATTTTGATCTTCATCATAATAGAGAACAGATGGCATAAGAAAATCACTCTGATCATTCAGTTTATAGACCTCACTTCCTTGTTTTCTAATCGTGTTAACCCATCTTGCTATGGCACTGTTACTGGTACCTAAATCAATACCCAATGGCGGGTTAGATTCATAGTCAGCGGAACCTGTATTAAGGTTTGAATCACAAGATTCGCTTCCTTCCATCTGAATATCAATGGGTAATGATTTTTTTAAATTATTCATAAAATTATTAACACTTGCTTTTTGTATAAATGAAAATCAAACAAAGGTGAGGCTCCTATAGGGTATATCCTCAATAAACAATGTTTTCAATATTTAATTTTTGACAACAATTACATCCGCAGGTTTTATGAGAACTTTTCTGTCACTATTCTCATAAATGAAGCCATAACTTACAATTGACTTAATTTGGTTGTCAGCCAATTTATTATCTGGCTCCCCTGTGGAATTTGGTAAATGTAATGTTGGATCAAAAATATCTCCACGTTTTATGTTTAATATTTTTATAGTTAACACTTTTTCTAAATAATGTAAATATATTTTTATCATTTCATCCAGAATTTTTTTCCATTTCTGAATGGATGCCCCCGAAATTTTTGAGCGATTGAAATTCAGGTGCACACTCTGCAATTCACTCAAGGGTTTGATCAAACGTTTCCGGAGAAAAGTCTGATAATCATTCTCAAAACTATCAACTTTTTCTGAAAGTTTTGTCGTTAATGAAAAATTAGTACGAATAATATCATCCGCCTGGTCTAGAATTTGTTTTGTTTGACTCTTTTTATCCCTGACATTTGGATCAAACCAGACATCAAGCAGTTTATCAGTTTGAATTTTTTTAAGGGGTGTAAGAAATAGTTGTTCAATTTCATATGCCTTCGCAAATACATCATTAATAGATTGCGGCAATTTTTTATCCAGTTGTTTCATGGTAATAAGAATGGCATTCAGTTGATTCTTGATAAACACTCTTTCATCAATACTCATCTTTTCATCATTGATGCGATAATCAACTTCCTGACCTGCTCTGACATTAATGAGGTCAAAGGCCAGTAAATCTGTCAGGTCACCCAATTTCTCGATAGATTGTAAATCATTGGATAGTTTTTTTAATCGTTTGATATTTTTATCTTGATCCGCATTATCAAGGGGAAAGGATAAAAGACGTAGATCTTTTATTACATCTGAATTTCCCAAAAAATCAATCAATTCAAAAGTCAATTCATTGTCTACTGATTTGACTAAGCGAAAAAGATGATCTTTCCAATGAAAGTATTTTTCCTGGGAATTTTGGAACCTTTGAAGACTATTATTGTTATCATTATCAGCAAGATAAATCAGTTTTCTTTTGTATTGATTATATTGATTTTTCAACAGGTCACGCTGTTTTTCTTCAATTTTATTTGTTGTCAGAGACTGCTGATTGTTTACTTGCGAAGCTTTTGGGTTGCTCTTATCATGAACGACAGATTCAACAAGTTTATCATTGGATTTGTTAATCTCATTGATCGTTATATTCATTGTATTAACCAGGTTCGTTTTCAGGTACTCTCTTAATCTAGCATCAGTGGATTGTAACTGTTTTAGAGTTAGCCCTTCATCTGAAAAAAATAAATATAGGATGAGTGCTAAAACAAGCAGTACGAAAAATGGTTCCATATGATGAAGTATGCCCATCATATTGTTTATCATATTTCCAATAGCAACCATAGATGATTTCTCCATAATTAATTAATTAATTGTCTTTAAATACGATGAATAAATATTATTCACACAGTTTTAGTTCAGTCTCCCTATGAAAGTCAGACTGATCTTTATTCCCTTTATTGATAAGTACTGATACATGAATCATACTGCTATTTTTTGCCTCAAATGTAATCTCAATATCTATATCATCAAGGTTACGACCATGTGTATAAATGTTTTCAAGTTCAATTTCGCCAACAATGGAATAGTCGTTTTTCGAGCCCTGAAGCACCTCAATTTTATCTAGAATTGCAAACTGGGCATCATCAGATAGCATTGTTGGACTAAAGAATCTTTTTGCTTTATGTGGTGTTATATGGTTATCTTCCAAAATTTTATAAAAGGTTCCCTTCTTTTTGATACCTAATTGATGTGGTGTGACCATTCCAATTTCAATATTATCCCATTTATTGAGGTATTGACGTGGTTGATTGTTTTTTTCCAGACGTTCATCCAATAAATAAGCAGCATAAATTGCTGCGCCTCTGGATACCGCCAGATTGATATCACGAGCATCTTTTATTTTTGATGGGCCAAAGGTATCGGACAGGATTTTTTTTATCATTGGAATCTGACTGGATCCACCTACCGCAAGAACACAGTTTATATCAGAGGAAGAAATACTGGCACTATCCAGAACTTTTTCAAGCAAATACTCAATTGTTCCAATATAATCCACTTTTGAGCCATTTTTACCATTAATGCAATCTTCAAAATCAGTACGTTTAATCATATCAATTTCAATATGCCGGGACCCAATCGCATTTGCAATAGATAAATCTGTTTTCTTGAGTTGCGTCAGTACATGTTTTACATCAGTAATTTTGGGTTGAATTTCTTTAAATGAACGTCGCTTTGATTTTTCATCTAATGATAAAAGATCAATATTTTCATAATCACAGACCCATTGAAAAAGACTGTTATCAAAATCTTCTCCACCGAGCCTATCATCACCTGAGACAGCCAACACCTTAAATTGAACACTTTTATTCTTCTGTGTCAATGTAAAGACTGTTAAATCAAAAGTTCCACCTCCCAGGTCAAAAACCAGTATATTTTCAGTACTGTCTTTCGCATCTCTATTAAATGCGTAGTCAAGTCCAGCGGCAATTGGTTCTGCAATTAACTCCAAGAACAAATCTTCAATATCACCATTAAATTTTCTGCCTTCATATAATTGACGAATCGCAATAAGTGCTGCTTCCTTTGTATTGATGTTTTGGTGTTGTTTAAAATAGTAGGGTACAGAAACAACTATTCCGCAAGGTACATAGGTTCCTGGAGCTTCAACGCCTTCTGCAATAAATAGTAATTGATTTAATATCTGAGCAGAGATATCAATGGGAGAGTACTCATGACCAAGTATCGAATAACGATGTGTAGCATCATCCATTTCTCTTTTAACAGCAGTAATGTATTGATCTGGATAAAGATAGCCTTTAGATATGGCTGTTTTTCCAAAAACAAAATTATGTACATTTTCATCATCGTCATCAGGTTCAATATAAACCTTTGATGGCAAGGCATAGCCATTTTCTGATGGTATATGGTATGCTTCACTACCTGTGAATTGAACCTTTGATACCCATTTGGCAATGGCACTGTAAGTCGTTCCTAAATCAATACCGATAGGGTGTGACATTTACATTCTCCTTTTATAAATCTTAATCGTTGTTGACAACAATCACACTGACTGGATTAATAATATATGATTTGCCATTTTCTTCTATTAGAAAACCTTCCTTTACAATTGACTTAATCATATTGGTTTCATAGTTTTTATCTGGTTCCGCAATATCAAAAGGTTCGTGATGATCTTCATCAAACATATCACGCGGTTGACATTGAATTTTTTTGATGTTAAGTTGTTTATCCAGATATTGTAATATGTTATCCATGAGATTTGTGTATACTGTTTTCCACTGTTGAAAAAATTCTTGATGTGAATCAAATTGGGTGATGGCATTTTCAAAATTTATTGCACTTCTTCTCAAGTCATTATAAAGCTCAACAATTGATTTTTTGATCAGTGAGAATAATTTTTTTTGAAAATCAATTAGCAACTTTTCATTACTTCTAGCAATTTTATAGTTTTCCTGCAAATAATTGTCTACCTTTTGAACAACATCATCCAATGAGCTATCCAGGTCATTGTTTGCGAGTTTTTCAATCATATCATAAGCATCGAAAAACTGTGCATTCTGAAATATTTTGTCTTTGATGCGAAACGTCTCTGCCATCAATCGTCTGATATTGTGTTTTGATTTATTAATTTTTTTTAGTGACAGTAGTATTGCATTCATGGATTGTTTGATCAGTGACTGAATGTCCTCCTGTCCCTTAGAATCCAAAAAAAAGTAATCTAATTCTGAGCTATTTCGAATATTCACTCTTGAAATGCTCAACAAGTTATCAGGAAGATTCTCTGAAAATGTTTCTTTTTCGATTTCTTCTTGAATATCCTGTACAAGTCTTTTAAATGTTTCAATATTTTTCTTTCGATCTTTAAATACTATCGGAAAAGTCATCAACTTTTTTTCTTTTATTAAAGAATACGCTTTATCTTCGATTGTCTCTATCAAATCAAGATCAAGATCTTCAAGCGTTTTTTCAAATTTGAGTAAATACTTTTCCCATTGTTTAAATTCGTTTTGAACATCAATAATGGTGTTCATATCATTTTTGCCATTTTCATTATTGAAACGTTCGATCACTGCTTTATAGATCTTTACAAAATCTGGGTTTTCTAGCCTTTTTTTCATTTCATCTAATGAATTTTGCATACCCTTTGATTTTTTAGTTGATTCATCTAACTGTTGTTCTTTTTCAACTAGTTTCCTTTGAAGTCTTTCTTTGTCAGTTTGTTGTTTTTGAAGGTTTCTTGTAAGTTTTATTAATAATTTTTCTGAATTATGATTTTTCTTAGTCCTATCAGATACGGGACAAATATCATTTAACTGTACAAATTTAACTTTTTTCAACTTTTGTCTTATGTGTGAAGTGTCTTTCATGCCAATCTCCTTAAAAACGAAATAAAGTCAGCTTACACAGCCAGACTTTATTTCGTTAATTGGTTTTTTAGTGTTTGGAAATATCCAGTTCAATATCCTGTTGTATCCCCTTGCTTAATACTTTTGCACTCACTTTAAGCAAGTTATCTTTATTGATTTCCATGGTGACTTCGATTTTTTCAGTGCCTCTGGGGCTTTTAGGAATGCCTTTTAAAACGAATTCGCCGATGTATTCAAATATCGAATTACCTTGATCATCTTTTTCACGAATATCTATGGTTTCTTTTGGATTTCTTTCACCTTCAATTTCTTCAAAATCAATCGTTTTTTGAGTTTTCCATACAATAATTTGCATGGTGTCCATATCAGCTTGATTGCCATATTTTTTTGTTACAATTTGTACAGGGATGTCATCAGTTAGTGGCATGCCTTTCTCTAAGATTAAACCAAATAAACCATTTTCCAATTCAATACCCAAATGATGTGATACAATGGATTCCATAATCGCATCTTGGATATCTTCTTCAGGTTTTTCCTCGGCATTTTCAACTGGTTTTGGAGATCCAAATATTGCAGCACCCTTTGACACAATCAAGTCTACATCATCTGCGCGGTATGGTGTTTTTTCTTCACCATCTGGATAGAGGCTTTTAATGGATTCAATGATCCAGTCCGCTTTTGTTGAACCACCAACGAGTATGATCCTGTTGATTTCTTCAAGAGATAAGTTCGCCTCCTTTAAGGTATCTGTTACACAATTTTTTGCCTGTTCCAGTAGCGGGTTAATTTTTTCAACAAAATCCGATCGTTTAACTTCAACTTCAAGATTATAAAAATTGCCATCGCCATCTTTCAAAAAATTAGGTATTGAAATCTCTTCTTTCTGAACATTACCAGCAAAACTGATTTTTACTTCCTCAGCTTTTTCTTTAAGTTTTTGTTGAGCATTTCTAAGGTCTTTAATAGAAGTTGCATTTTGATCTGATTTTAAATCAAATATATCAATACCTTGAGTAAGTTTAAAATCATTTGCACAGATCTCCATAATAATTCTATCAAGATCATCACCACCAAGTTGCGAGATTCCTTTTGTCGCTTTTACAGTAAATTTGGGCCGAGAATTATCATTCGTTGAATCTACATGCAATATGGTGACATCAAATGTTCCACCTCCCATATCATATACAAGAATCGTCTGTTCTTTTTCTTTACCAAAAATCCCAACATCATGGGCATATCCATAAGCTGCTGAAGTAGGTTCTTCCAAAAGCATGATTCCTTTCGGGCGTTTAAATTCATCTAAAATAACATTTCCTGAATCATCTTGAATACCAAACCCAGCAAGGCCAGCAGCTTCATAAACATTCTTACGATATTCATCTGTCGTATTTGCAGGCACACATATCACAGCACTTCTGACTTCACCTTTTAAATCAATACTTGTTTGAGCTTCTACTTTTTCTTTTAAAATTTTAAGAATTTCAGTTGCGATATCAGTTGGTGTGATTTTAACCTCATTTCCATCTTGATCCTGCAATGTAAACTTTTTAACCAGGTCAGGATCTTTTTCCCAATCATCATTTTTCATCAATCGTTTACACGAAGAAAATGCAGCGTCTGGATTAATTAATAGCTTTTTCTTTGCTGATTTCCCAATAAACTTTTCATGACTATGCTTCTTGTTAAAAAAGACAACTGATGGCAAAGATCGTTCTCCATCAATTGTGAATGATGTTGCGGTGCCATGTTTATAAACGGCAGCACTGGAATTTGAAGTTCCTAAATCAATACCTATAATATAGGGACTTATTTTTTCAGTAATAACATCTGACATATAATATCCTCCATCGTTATGTTAGATCATTTATTAAATATTTTGATTAAATTAAAAGATCTGATACTTATTTTTCAGCCAGGCTTAAAAATGCGTCAATAAGCGTTGTAATATCATTTGCAGGTACAAATGTTCCACCTGTTTTGGTTGATAATTCTTCCAGTAAAGCTTTGTCATAGCCATCTCCAGCACCAACCGTGTGAACAGTGATACGATTTTCTATTAGCGTTGGAATTAAGTGGGGAACATCTCCTGATGTGTATCCATCAGATAAAACAATAATTTGCTTGTTATAATCGCCTGTTATATCGGTTAACATTGGGATTGTTTCTTTTAGCCCAGCTTCCATATCTGTTCCACATCCACAACCATCCATGCAGGTATCCAGTCTTTGCAAATCTGTTTTGAGATGGCTTTGGTTATCTGATAAATCACATAATTGCATGGCATCTGAAGCAAAAACAGAGCAACCAACAATTGATCCTGACTGTGTTTTCTGCTCAATATAAGCGCAGGCGGCTCTGATAGCCTGTTCAATAGGTGAACCTGACATACTGCCTGAAATATCAATGCAAAGCACAACTGCAGAAGGGGTGATTTCGGAAAATATTTCTTTGAGATCGCTAGTTTGATTAATATTCAATTGTATTGTTTTAGATCCAACGTCAGTGCAATCTGCTGTTACTTCTAAAATATCACTTTCGTTAAATGAAAATTTAATATCAATTGAAGGAACACCTTTGGGTGCGTTGGGTATACCTTCCAAAATAAACCCCCCCACAAATTGAACGTCCGGGTCAGAACAGTTCTGTCCAAATCCCTGAAATACACCAATTGGTACAGCATTCTGATTATCATAATCTGTTGTATAAGTCCTTTTCATTTCGCAAGGAATGGGATGTTGGTCAGAAATAATAATACTAAATTTATCTTTATTATAGGCATCAGAAACCTGAACACCCATATTAAAAGGGGTAATTTTTTTTAATTCAATTGGACGGGAATCTGTTGCTTCTATTGGTTTTGGCATCATTGAATCCGCCAGTATGGCTGCGCCATGAGCGACAATTTCATCAACATTTTGTGATCGATAAGGTGTTCTAATTTCTTCAGACAATCTTTCTGATATAATAGGAGAGTTTGTTGACCCACCAACCAGAATAATCCGATTTATTTCATCCTTTTCCAGGTTTGCTTTCTTTAAGGCCCGATACATGATTTGAATTGTATCATCAATTCGGCTGGATATAAGCTCTTTAAATTGCCGACGTTTTATATCAATGTCTAGTGTATACTTACCGCCACTAAGAATAACAGTCTCTTCAACGCGTTTGCTGGTACTTAATTGTATTTTTATATTCTCAGCTTTCTCCATAAGTGTTTTTTCATCTGCTGAATTCATTGAAAATGATTTAAAACTATTTTCAAATTCCTGAACCATATATCGTTTTATGATTTCATCAAAATCATCTCCACCTAAAAAGCTGTCACCATCAATGGCTTTCTCAATAAATGTATTGCCAGAGACTTCCAAAATCGTAACATCAAAAGTGCCCCCTCCCAGATCATACACCATAATTGTCTGGTCTTTTTCTTTATCGAGACCATAAGCGATTGCTGCAGCAGTAGGTTCTTTCAATAAAGACAAAACAGTCAGTCCTGCTTTTTCACCCGCTTTTTGGGTTGCACTTTTTTGAACATTATTGAAATATGCTGGAACAGTAATGACCGCTTTTGAAACTGTTTCGTTCAAAATTTCTGAAGAAGAATCTTTTATTTTTTCCAGAATAAATGCAGAGATATCAATTGGCGAATAGTCATTTCCCAATATATTCCATTTTTTGTTGATATCACCCATGAATCGTTTGGCTGAACGAACAGTCTGATCAGGATGAATCATTAACTGAGTTTTTGCCTTTTTTCCAACAATAACATTTTCTTCACTTCCATTGATATTTTTAAAATGAACTACAGATGGCAATGTTGATTGCGCTTCAATTTGTAAGGTTTGTGTAAACCCTTTCATCCGTATAGCAACAATGCTGTTTGTTGTGCCTAGATCTATACCAATTGTTTTCATGTTGTGATGTTCCTTTTATTCTTTGTTAATTATTCAATTGACAATTACTAATTTTCCCATACTTCGGGATAGCCATTCAAAAATATTGACTGTTTATAGATTTCAAAACCGATATTGATTAATGATGAATAGGTTTCTCCTACATTAATGGTTTCAATATTTATTCTTTTATCTATATTTTTTTTCTTATCCATTGATTGACTAATAACATCTTTCGCTATCAAAATTTGATCTTCATTGAATGAATAGAAAAGTGTTGCACTTTTAGCGTTTGTCTCTAATATAAGACTATAAATCATAGGCGCATTCACATGCAAATCGTTCCAAATTTCCAGATTTTTTTGAGTTTTCTTATCTTTTAATCTCCATTTAGACTTTTCCTTCTTCAGTCTAGCTAATGATTTATATATAGGTATAGCAAGAATTACTACTAAAGTCAAAGCTGTAACGTATGGATTAGCATAAGTATATTGGACGACATAACATACAAAAAATGTAAATACAAAAAACATTGTAACTGAATCTTCATTCCTCTCAAAAAGATCACAAGTTGGCTCTGGTTCTTTAAATTTTGGCTTTTGTGCTGATAATGGAATCTTTTCCTCAACTACAGACATAGAAGTAATATTTCTAACCTGCCAGGTAGTTTGACCGCATTCAATAAAATTGTTATTTACTAAAAACTCTAGATTCTCTTTTTTGATAAAGCTTTGATAATCCATTGGACTCCTTGTGCTAATTGATCGGTATAATAATTACAAATCTTATCATGAAATAAGTTCTGCTTTTGTAAAAATACATTCCATGTCGTAGCCATCATCAGAGGCTTTAGAATAATTATAGACCTTAAAAGTACTCCTTGCGAATTTTATTCAGACGTAACATATAAGTTTTTGAAAGACGTTTTTTTTCAATGTTATTGCAAGCTATCATCAACTTTAACAATTTGTATTTTAAAATTTATTTTTTCCATAAGAATCTCTTTTCGTGAAAGAAAGTACTTCTATTTCATCCACTAACTCATTATTTTCTAGAGATTTTTTACTTCCTTTGATTCTGAGTATTCGGTTGTTACGTTCTCTAGTAATTTATATTTTTCAGACGTATCGTCATTTTCATTTTTAAAATGAAGAGCAATTGAAATAAAACCCAACAATAATAAAACAAACGAAACTGATATTATAATTAATAAAAAAGTCATAATAGTTGCAATAGGAAGTGGAATTGTTTTAATAAATTTTATTTGAGTGTAGTAAACATTTTGTGCTGTATGATCAATCAATCTAACATAAACTTCATTGTTAAGAGGTTTGCCAAGATATAATAGTTGTAATCGTTGACTTTTTTTAATTTTCCATTTAAAGTTTTGAGCTTTTGAGATTCTTCCTTTTTTTCTGGGAACATTACCGTTAGAAGCGAGCAGTTTATATTCAATTACGATATTTTCTTGTGGTAAACCATTCCATTCAGGAGGTATTTGAATTTCTATCTCAGTTTCTTTTAAAAAGTGTATTTCAAACCGATTTGAAATAAATAATGAAGACTCATAATAAAAATTAACCGTATAATCTGGATTAACAATCATTTTTTTAGGATAGAGAAAACTCTTATCATATTTATCATGGATAGTTTGATAAAAAATAAAAAACTTTTCAAATGTTGCATCTAGTATAGAAAATACTTGCTTTTCATCAATTAATACTTCACCGACTTTATCTTTTGGAGAAATAAGAATAAGATTTACAGAAACATCTGCATTTGATATAGATTGGATGCTTTTCTTTAATTCATTCCAGTTTTTTTCAATCCTATCTTTTCTACCATCAATATCATCCTTCAAAGAAACATCATGGATGCAGTCACTCATTATTGTAATTATTAATGGTCTAATATGATATAATTTTTCGCCATCAGAAATTTGGTTCTTTTTGATATAATCTTTGTAAATATCATTAAATAATTCTTTAAAGTCAGTATGTTGACTAAACTGTTTGTCAATATTATCAATTCTTTTTATTAGAGCGTTAATATAGTTTTTATTAATAGGTGCATATTCTTTTCCGTTTAGTTCGGATATATTTGATTCTTCAGGATCAGGAAAAACCCTTTTAGCATTTTCACCTATTGACCAGAAAGCAAAATGATTTATATGATTGTCATTTTTATTGTTTATATCAACGAGCATTTTGATAAGAAGTAATTTAGCATATGAAATCGCTTTCATTTTATCTTTATTCTTTGTTTTTGAATTTTTAACTATGCTTTGAATTGAATAGTCATCTTGTTTTAAGTTATCGACAATTCTACGATACCATGAAGGTATTTCAATATCGATGTTTTCTTTATCTTTAGTTTTGATAATTGAACCACTCACATCAAGCGCAAAAATATATATAGGGTCAAATTTTTTTCTTGCTTTATAATCTTCTTGATTTACTGAAAACAAATCAATATTGTTTTTTGATAACTCATAAAAAGAAATACAGTCTTTATCAATATAATTTATCAATGTAATAAATGGTAAACAAAGCCAGTCATAAGGTTCCTGATAACACTCCATCGTAACACCATTTAAAATACCATAAGCGGTTATAGTCATAGCAAACCATTGAATTAATTTATATAAGTTATTTTCAGACCATACACAAAAATTCTTGAAAGTCATTTTCTTCTTCAAATCATTGTAAGCTCTCAGTAACTTTAATACGTTGCGTTCTATAATTATATTTCTTTTGAAGTGATTGTATTCGCTGAAAAGAGACTCTATCATTGTTGCCATATTCTTCCAGCAGTTCTTTCATTTCTTCTTTATTTGAGGGATTAACAGGGATTTCAAACGCTGTAAAAGTTAATATGCCATTTTCATCAAGTTCAAAGACACATGGAAAGACTAAAGGAATATCTACCCCAATGTATTCTTTCGAGATAACCATTTCTATGGCACCAAGAGGTGTATTTTTTGTAGGGTTGTTGTTTTCCCCACGGAATATTTGAATTCTAATTATTTCTTGTGCAATGTATGCTCTTATAGCAAGTACAGCAGCACTCTTAGGATATGCTTCGTTCCGCTTTAATATTGGAAAAAAAGTCAATTGATCAGATTCGTTTAATAAACCAACACCCAGGGAATGTGGAATAACATCAGAAAAGTTAAGATCGATTGGTAAATTATTTTTATGAGGTTCAACAGGAAGTAAAAGACGTGCACAAATTATTGCCGCACCACGAGCAACGTAACTATCCATATCATCTGCTCTGTAGGGCATTTTAAAATTATCTGTAATTAATTCTTGAATAAGTGGATTTTTTGATGATCCGCCTACCATTACTATACGATTAATATCTTCTATTGACATCCCAGTATTCAGCATAACATCATTTGTTTTTTTTACTATTTCTTTTAAATAAGGATGCAATAATTTTTGAAAATCTTTTCGTGTAAATTTTTCAATTTCAATATCAATACCTTCAAGAATTGCCGGAATTGAAATGGAAGTATATTTAGATTGAGACAGATCTATTTTAATTTTTTCAGCCTCTTCTTTCAGTCGTTGTTGTGCATGACTGTTGCCTCTCGCTGATTGATTGGAATTGTTTTCAATCCAGTCATTAAGATAATTAACTATTTCATTATCAAAATCATCACCTCCCAATTTTGAATTACCATCTACAGATTTAACTGTAAAGTTGTTATTTTGAACATCTAAAATAGAAACATCAAATGTTCCACCACCCAGGTCGAAGACGAGGATTTGCTGATCTTTTTCCTTGTCCAAACCATAAGCTATTGCAGCTGCAGTTGGCTCCGGTATAAGACGAAGCACATTTAAACCGGCTCTCTCGGCAGCATCTTTTGTATCTTTTCGCTGCTGATCATCAAAATATGCTGGAATTGTTATCACTACATTTGATATATGTTCGCCTAGTATTTTTTCAGATTCATTTTTAAGGTATGAAAGTATGTGATAAGCAACATCAACGGGTGTAAAGTTTTTATGTAAAATTTTTTGTGAATATTTTTTTCCCATGTGCCTTTTCATAGAACTTAATGTTAGTTCCGGATGAATTAGCACTTGTTTTTTAGCTTTTTCACCTATTTTTATTGTTTTATTATCAAAGTATACAACTGAAGGAACTGTGGTTTTTCCATCAATTTGAATTATTTCTGTCATTCCTTTTTGATAGACACATACAACAGAGTTTGTGGTTCCAAGATCAATACCTATGGATAACATTTACTAACTCCTTACACTTATATCTATGTAAAATAATTATTGGTTATATACGGGCTTTTATTGTTACGAATCAATAAATTATATGATTAATGGTTAATCATAAAGCCAGTATGATTGTTTGGGGGTTATATTTTTGTGTATAAAACTTATTAAATTAATATTATTATGATATACTAATTATATTAGTATAATTCATCAAAATAAGTAAATCATTATTTTACACAAAAATAGCAGGATGTCAATATTTATTTTATAAAGTATCAATAAATCAATATAAATCTATATTAATTAAATTATTAAAAAAATTACCTTGAATAACAGATTAAAATTAATTATTATATTGTTTGTCAAATAAATATTAACAAATAATTCATAATTAATTATATATAACTAACAACGTTTTAATTAAATTTTACGCACTCATAGATTGATATTATGTTTTAATTTGATTGTTTATAATTCAATTATACAATTTATTCATTATTTAACTATATATGTGCATCCATTGCGTATATAGAATGTTCAAACATATAATTTTTTGCATTTTATGAAATGAGTGTAATCAGCAATAGCCGGAGTTAAAATTATCATTCATCATTTTTTGAACCAGGACTTCAGGACAACACTGAAGCAGATGATTATTAAGATGATTAAAAGCTGTATAAACATCATCTTATTCATCTTCTTCAGTGTAAGACTTTAATTCTGTACTCCAGATTCAAATAAATGATGAGCAAATTGTATTCACCGGGCTATTTTGATTACACTATAATGAAGCATCAAGAGGAGATAGTTAATGAAAGTTATCGGGATTGATTTTGGGACAACGAATTCTGTTGTTGCAGTATACGAAAAAGGGATTGTCAAAACATTAAAAATCAAAGGTCATTCAATAACACCATCTGTTGTAAGTTGGCGATCTGAAGATAAAAAAATAGTTGTTGGTCACCCTGCGAAAAAAAGAATTTTAATTAACCCTAAAACATCCATTGTTTCAAATAAAAAAAATATGGGTAATAGAGATCATGTCTATGAAATTTTTAGTAAACAATACACGCCAGTCGATATTGCTTCATATATTTTATCATATCTCGTAGATTGTGCATCTGATGAACTGGGTGAACGTATCAAACATGCAGTGATAACCGTCCCCGCCTATTTTAATCAAAACCAAAAAGAAGATACAAAGTTTGCTGCTGAAAATGCAGGATTACATGTTCTTCAATTACAAGCAGAACCAACTGCTGCTGCAATTGCGTATGGTTTTAATCAAGAAAAAGATCAAGTCATACTTGTATATGATTTTGGGGGTGGAACATTTGATGTATCAATACTGGAAGTAAAGGGAAATAATTATATTGTTAAAGCTGTTGGCGGAGATACAACTCTTGGTGGCTATTTGTTCGATACAGAGATAAAAAAATATATACTTGAGCAACTGAAAGCAGAATTTGGTGCTCAACTATTTCAAAATAAAAGCTCGGAAATATCAAAATTTCATCAAGAGCTAATCGAATTGTCTGAACAGGCTAAAATTGATTTATCAGATAGCAAAAAATCAGAAATTTATTTGCCTTCAGTACTTGGAAAGGGAAGTTTTGAATGTGAGATAAAACGTTCAGACCTAAAACAACTATTACAACCAATTCTAAACAAAACAGTTTTTATTATCAATCAAACACTTCATAAAGCAAATATAACGCTTGATGAAATAAATCGAATTGTTTGTGTTGGTGGAACTACGAAGAGTCCTATTGTTAAAGACACAATTACTGAAAACTTTCGAGCACCACACATTGCTGAAAATGTTGATGAAATTGTTGCCAAAGGAGCTGCACTTACTGCGAATAACCTGATGATTCCTATGTCAGATACTATAAAATCAAATATTTCCAAACCTATAGCTTTAACAATATCTAATGTGACACCATATAATCTTGGCATCCGAGTTAAGAAAATGGGAAAGAATGATTATTTTGAAACACTGATTAAGGAACAAACGCCAATTCCTACAAGCTATACAAAAGATTTTAAAACTGTGCGAAATAATCAGCGAGCTGTTGAAGTAGCAGTTTTCCAGGGAGATAGAGAGCTTTGCAGCGATAACATTTTCATAGGTGGTTTTATACTAGAAAACATACCCAAAGCAAAAGCAGGTAAAATGAATGTTCAGGTGACATTTCGAATGGATTCTTCTGACATTTTAAATGTGTCAGCATCATGCAGAAAAAAACAAAAAGAATTTCAAATTCATGTAGATAAAGTTGCCGATATATCAGCACTAAATAATCAACAAAGTGGTCAGGTTGATATTGCTTTTCTCATTGATACTTCAGGAAGTATGTCCAGAGAATTGGATGGTATTAAACAATCATGTACTGAATTTGCAGATCACATTAAATTAGCAGATATTGATTGCCGATTAGGTTTAATTGATTTTGCTAAGGTGCCTCATGATAAAAATTATAATTATGAAGTTTTTAAATTGGTTTCCAATCCACGTTTATTTCAAAAATCAACTGACTTTCTTAAAATTGGTAGGCTTGGAGGATCGGGTTGTTATGTCGCAGATAAAGAGACATTACCTGTTTTTCGTGCTGTAAAAAATATTTTTAATAAAAAGAACAGATTAAAAATTCTAATATTTATTAGTGATGAAGTCGGAAGTGATGTTGCTACAGATAAAATAATAAAAATAATGTCAAGCAATGAGATTACAGTCCATGTCGTTGGTGTACCTGGTAACAATGCTCATAAACACATTTGTGATGGAACAAATGGTAAGTTTTGGGATATTTTTGATTCAAGAAAAATTGATTTTTCATTGATTTTGCAAGATATTGCAAAGGAGATTGCGTTAACATGCTAAGTTTTTTCATTCTCACATGACACGTTCATTGCATAACTCATATTTAATAATACACTGTAATTATTTCATAAACACTTCCTCCCCCCAACGTTCATAATTGACCAACCATGCAGCGGCGTTCTTTACATAACGTCCCGTACCTGCTGAATCCCAGTTAACAAACAATCGTGTAAATCCTCCATCAATAATTGCACGCTTCCCATCTTGATCATAAATAGATACAACTATATTTTTCGCTGATCCATATAAAAGTGGAGTCAGTTGAGGATGATTCTGAACTGTGGCAATAGTAATGCCTTCATATAAAAACGATATACCGGTTGTAATGAGATGACTAATAAAACCAGATTTGCCTGGTTTTTTTTGCAGATGCACAATTTTATCCCCAAGTGTATCACCAGACATAGTTACATTTAACAATCGTTTGCTAACAGCGTTGGAATCTGCAAAGTATGGCTCATTGTCTCCCCAAATGTACACACCTTTTCCTTTATGGAAAAAATCGTTTATAATATTTATATGTTTTTGTGAAAGTAACTGCTCATAACCTGAAATAATCCAACATTGACAGGATTGGTTTAAAACTCTTAATAAATCATTCGCTTTTGGAACTTTCGTCCATCTGTGAACTTTAAACCCTTTTTCTTCCAAAGCTTTTCTCGGACTGACAAAGTCAAATCCTTCATCAGTACATAAATGTAGTACTGCAATTTGTAATCCTTCAAATGAACCATCTTTCGCTAAATCATATTCAGAACCATCTGGATTTCCAAATCTATCCGTCAATGCGCCAGTTATTCTATGTTTACCCATGTGTTGAGAATAGGGATTAAAAGATAATTTTTTGTATGTTTGTTGTTGAAATTTTTCTATGGTTAATGATGCTTTTGTATTGCTGCTCAAATCTTTTGCTTCAATGTTTAAAATATCGCTTTCATTTAGAGAGAAATTTACTTCAATTCTAGGAATACCGGCTTTTGCCTTTTGAATTCCTTTTAATAAAAAACCGCCTAGTTGTGTATTTTTTGAGCAAACTATTTCATTTCCTTGAAAAATAACGATATCAATTTCAGTTGTAAAATTTCTATCCGTTGTAAATTCTTTTGTCACAGTAATAGGTAATGGACTATTTTTGGGTATAATTTCTCCAAACCGGTCATCATCAAGTAATACCCCTAGACTGAATGGTGTTACATTCGTTGTATCAATAGAAACAGGGACTTTTATATTGTTCGATTCTGATGGTAATAAACGGCTTGCTGCTGTGATAGCTGCACCTGCTGCAACAATTTCATCAACATTCTCTGCCCGATATGGCGCTTTTAACGCATTGGTGATAATATCTGTAACCAATGGATTGTTGGTTGAACCACCCACACAAACAACACGATTAATATCATCTGTTGTCAGTGATGCTTCTTTCAACGTAGTCTGAATAATTTTAATTGTTTTTTCCAGGTGTTTTTCAATTAGGTTTTTATAAGTGCTACGTTTTAAAACCATTTCAAAATCATTGTTTCCAAATAATGATGGAATGTATATATCTGTTTTCTTGGAACTTGACAGGTCAATCTTTGCATTTTCTGCAACTTCTTTTAATTGTTGGCGAATATTTCGATTGTTTTTATTTTCATCGTTTTTCAGATCAATATGATAAAGATTTAAAATATCTTTATATAATTGATCGAGAATGCATTCATCAAATGTATCACCTCCAAGAAAAGAATCTCCTCCAACCGCTTTAACGAGAAATCTATTTCCAGATACTTCCAAAATTGATACATCAAATGTCCCACCACCTAAATCATAGACAAGTATAGTCTGGTCCTTTTCCTGGTTAAAACCATATGCAATGGCAGCAGCCGTTGGTTCGGCCTGAAGCATTAATACGTTCAAGCCCGACTTTTCGGCTGCTCGCTGGGTGTCTTCTTTTTGATTTTGATTGAAATATGCTGGAACAGTAATAACAGCATGTTCAATTGATTCTCCCAATGTTGCTGACGCACCATCTTTAAGATATTTTAATAAAAATGATGTGATATCAACAGGTGAGTATTTATTACCCAAAATGCTATAAGAAAAATTTCGATTTCCCATATTTCTTTTATTTGAAACAATACTCAAAGCAGGTTCTATCAAAATTCTTTTTTTAGCAGGCATGCCCACAAGTATCTGTTTATCCTTTCTTGACCAAGACACGACCGAGGGCGTCAAATTATGGTTAAAAATATTGACTGTAGTGGCCACTCCCTTTTCATATACTGAAACAACGGAATTTGTTGTTCCTAAATCAATACCAATTGCTTTCATTAAGAACCTCCTTTAATTGTTATAATCCTTGATATTAGGAAAATAATTATAAATTGTCAATCATTTATATTTTCTCTATCATATTTAATAGTATAATTTATCAATTAATATTGACAACACAAATTAACGATTATTTCTCGAAAGTATTTTTGTATATCCTATAATCACCCAGTCGACACTTATATTTTGTTTCAATCCAGCGGCAGGGCATGCTATCAGGATTATCTTAAACCCTATCAGGCATTCAAATTTCTGGCGGACTATATCTGCAGTCTCAGGGAGGTCTTCAAGTCAACATTGATAATTAAACACTGAAACAAACTCGACTGATCATTTTGAACAAGGCGTTACGATAGAAACTGAAAGCCTGTCTTTTGATACAAACAAATAAAATCAACACAATCGATGGCACAATCACACTGGAAACGGACAATGCAATCTCCATTGAAGCGGGTCAAATCATTCCTGAAACCGGAGAAATGAATATTGTTGCCACAGGTGATCTTAAAATTGATCGTTTTGATACAACGGCTAATCTGAAAATTGAAAATATATCAGGCAATATTGTTATTGATCTACTTCAGGCTGAAAACCTTACCATTGATGCCCAAAG
>Ga0272440_1000783_pt1 | contig 26702 bp, 31 predicted proteins | sample SSMMMBAug17_FD_192440 | JGI IMG/M metagenome (GOLD analysis project Ga0272440, IMG submission 192440) | Marine sediment archaeal communities from Little Sippewissett salt marsh, Falmouth, MA, United States - SSM-MMB-Aug17 | ecosystem: Environmental > Aquatic > Marine > Wetlands > Sediment ...
TGATTCTTTTCCATAAATGTCGTTGGGATAAGATATACAGGTTATTAAGGAATGCGCGAAAAATAAATTCCTCATTTAAAATAGTTCATTTTCGTTTTTGAACCATGATTACACTGAAGAAGATGAAAAAGATGAATTTAAAGTGTTTTTATTCATCTTATTCATCTTTTTCAGTGTAATCCTGGTTCAAAAACAAAAATGAAAAGTTTGGTACGCATATGCTTGATTTTAAATTGTTGAACAGTCAAGCATTTTTAAATGGGGAACTTATTTTCTGAGCATTCCTTATTCCATACTTTCACTTTCAGTGACCGATCAACACCACCAAATCACTTCCAGCCAGTGCTTGTCTATATATTGGTTGGGATAGATCTGATCAATTTTACATCGAGACAAAAATCTTTACACATGTAAAGCCCTTTTTTACAATATTTTCACTGGCCTTCAATCTTGGACTGGCAAACACGCCACAATGAAAAGAAAAGCAAACCATTTTATTCGTTCATCTCTTCATGAATATTTTCATTTTACAGGATAAAATTGTATACATGGCATGCTAAATGCTAAGATTTATAAGTAAATTAAGAAGATACATTGTTAAGAACAAAAAAACAGAAAGGAGGTTCTTATGAAACAATATCTACAGAAAAATAATAGGCAAAGACCCTATTGGCCCTTTCATGCATTTATACATATGCTTCTATTTGTCATGTTGTTAATCGTTTGTGCAGGAATTTCCAGTGCCATGTCAACAGATGACAAAACTTTAATTAGTGGGTTTTGTCACGCAGCATATCATACAGAATTAATAATGCCTTATTAAAAAACAATTTTTTTATTGACAGGTGAAGTTCATATTGCTATAAATTGAAGTTAACTTCAACTCTAAAGGGGCTGTAGCTCAGTTGGGAGAGCGTATGACTGGCAGTCATAAGGTCAGGGGTTCGATCCCCCTCAGCTCCATTATACTATCCACAAGAATTTTCCACCATTAACTTTCAGCCATCCAGACCAGTCAGGAAGGGGCGTATGTTCAAGCTAGGGGTAAATGTTGCCTCAAGCAAAAACCGAAACCCAATCAATATCCGAAACCAATGTAGGGGCGAACCTTATGTTCGCCCTCCGAACTAAAACCAGAATCGAACCAATATCCAAAAAACAATGCCTATGGGGTCATGGTTTACCTTCGGACATTGGTTTGATTTCGGTTTCTGTTAGAGGGCGAACACAAGGTTCGCCCCTACATTGATTTCGGACATTGGTTGGGTTGTTTTTTGAACGCGGTAGATATCACTGTCTGTTTCAAAAAAAAAACGCGGGAAATACAATCCCGCGTTTTAAATGATCAACAATCTGGATTATAACATATATTTCCACATTGAAGGCAGCGCTGAGTTTCTCTCATGGCAACCTTTTCAGTCAACACTTTATCGACTTCATCAAAGGATTTGATTCTCGATTTGGCAGGAAGTTCTTCCATTGTTGCGCGTGGAATTTTCTTGATGCCATCTATCTGTTTCAAGCGCGTTCCAGGTATAAATGACTTGATCAGTGCATCAGAAGGTACAGAAACTTCTTCCTCCTCAGTTACATATTGATGAATGGAACGTGCAGCACGACGTCCACCGCCAATGGCATCCACAACGAGTTGTGGCCCAGTTTGGGCATCGCCAGCAGCAAAAATATATGGAATGTTAGATTGCAATGTTCTGGGATTGACATCAAAGGTTTTCCATCGGGTCGTTTCCATCTCTTTGGCTTCCTTTTCATCTTTAAGAAAGTCAATATCAGGTTGTTGACCAATGGCAGTTATAATGGTATCAAGCTGTAATTGAGTTTCAGAACCTTCGATGGGGACGGGTCGACGACGACCACTGGCATCTGGTTCGCCCAGTTCCATTTTTAAATATTCCAAATGTGTCACTTTTCCTTGCTCGTTGGCAATCACTTTCACTGGTGCAGCCAGAAATATGAATTGAATCCCTTCATGCTCGGCCGCTTCAATCTCTACTTCGTTAGCCGGCATTTCAGCGCGGGTTCGGCGATAAATGATATATACTTCCTCAGCCCCCATGCGAATAGCATTTCTCACGCAGTCTATGGCACTATTTCCACCACCGACAACCCCCACACGTCTACCTATGGGAAGCGGGTTGTCATCACCAAGGCGTGAAAGAAAGTGGATGCCTTTATAACAGCCATCCAGATCTTCACCTTCAACACGCAAGGCGTAATCCACCCATGCACCAATACCTAAAAAGATGGCTTCAAATCCATCTTCGCGCAAAGAATCTATCGTAAAATCTTTCCCTAAACGCATGTTTGTCTTTGCATTAATTCCCAGATTTAATATGCCTTCAATTTCCCAATCCAAGATTTTTTTGGGTAACCGATATTCAGGAATTCCATATCGTAGCATACCGCCAAGCTTGTTCATGGATTCATAAATAACCGGACTGTGACCCATGCGTGCCAGAAAATATGCACATGAAAGTCCAGCCGGCCCGCCACCTACAATAGCAATTCTTTTGCCAGTGGGCAGCGCCTGTGGAATCGGTATACGTGCGCCCGAATTCATTTCGTAATCAGCGACAAATCGTTTGAGCTGATTGATAGAAACCGCATCATCTTCAATTGCGCGACGGCATTCATCTTCACATGGATGCGGACAAACCCGACCACAACTGAGCAACAATGGATTGCGCTCACGAATGGTCGAAACTGCGCCAGCATAATTGCCTTCTTTGATTTGACGAATATATTTGGGAATATTAATTTCAGCCGGACATCCCTGACGACAGGGAGCCAGACATTCAGTAGATTCATTCAAATGCAGCAATCTTTCTGATGGAGTGGTGATGCTGATAATCCCTTTTGGACACGCTTTTTCACAGGCACCACAACCGACACATCGATCATAATCCACAACCGGAAGACCTTCCGAACCAATACGAATTGCATCAAATATGCATGATTTAACACAATCACCAAATCCCAGACATCCAATGTCGCAGGTTTTGTACCCTCCAGAAAGGGAATTGACTGCTTGACAACTCAATGCGCCAAGATATTCATACATATTTTCAGCCCGAAAACCACCGGTACATGTATTTTGGGATGTTGGCGGTTCAGCCGCACCAACTTCCATGCCCATAACTGATGCAACCGCTTCAGCACAATCTGGGCCGCCAACAATACAAACTGTAGGGGTTGCTTTTCCGGCAACAATGGCTGCTGCTGCGGCAGAACATCCTGCATAGCCGCATCCGCCGCAATTGGCTCCTGACAAGCAATATTCTACTGCTGCAATTCGAGGATCTTCATATACGTAAAATACACGTGAGGCAAGGCTCAGTATGCCACCGCATGCCAGACCAAGCCCCAACATAAACAATATGGCTTCAGTCATAATTACACCATTCCTTTAAAACCCATAAAGGCCAATGCGATAAAACCGGCTGTGACCAATGCAATGGAGGTATCTTCAAGTGCCTTGGGCACACGTCCCAAAAGAATACGCTCACGAACGCCTGCAAATAATATCAAAGCCAGGCCAAAACCAACTGCATAACTGAATGATGAAACCAGCATCATCAAAAAACTATATTCTTCTTTGATATTGATCAAGCACGCGCCCATTACCGCACAATTGGTTGTGATTAAAGGTAAAAAGATCCCCAGTCCTGCATACAGTCCAGGAATGCTTTTTTTCAAAAACATTTCCACAAATTGCACCAATGATGCAATCACAAAAATGAATGCAATGGTTCTTAAATATTCAAGGCCCAATCGGGTTAAAACATAATTATCCACCAGCCAGGTAATCAGTCCGGCCATGACCATGACAAAGACGACAGCCATTGCCATTCCCACAGCAGTTTCCATTTTTTTGGAGGTTCCCAAAAAAGGACAGTTCCCCAAAAATTGGGCCAGTAGAATGTTGTTTACAAATATACAACTGATTGCCAGAACTATTATATCGCCCATTATTTTCTCCTATAATTATTAAGATTTCTGAGGAACCAGATTCATCAGGCTAAGCATCAAGCCCAATGCAACAAAAGCACCTGGTGCTTCAACCATAAATGCAAATGGTCGATAAGCATCCCCCATTACCGGAATATTGTACAAAAATGGCAATGATAACGTTCCTGTACCAATAATTTCACGCACTGTACCCAAAAGACCCAGTGATAATGTGAATCCCAGTCCCATTCCCAATCCATCTGCCAGGGAACTGACGACGCCATTCTTTGAGGCAAAAGCTTCAGCACGCCCCAGCACGAGACAGTTGACAACGATCAATGGTATAAAGATCCCCAATTTTAAAAACAATGGATAGGTAAAGGCTTGCATGAGCAATTCTACAAGTGTAACAAAGGTCGCAATAATTAATATAAAACAGGCAATCCTGACCTTTGATGGAATAAAATTTCTAAGCAATGACACAAGGACATTGGATCCCACCAAAACAAAGGTCGTGGCCAATCCCATACCCACACCATTTTCCAATGTTTTTGTTACAGCCAGGACCGGGCAAAGACCGAGTACAAGCCGAAATGGGGCGACTTCAGCCCATAAGCCTTTTGTAAATTCCTGAGCTACAGATTTAGCCATGAGTGTTATCTCCTATAATTTCATTGATTTAATTTTTTCTTGGATTTGTGGCTTGATACGTTTAAAAATATCACCGGCAATGGTTACAGCTTCACATACACCACGAGTTGTAATTGTTGCACCGGTAATCGCATCAATTTGACCCCCATCATTCTTAACTTTTGTTAATTCCATGACTGGAAGTCCTGAAAATTTTGCCCCAAACGTTTTTTCAGTCGCTTTTGATCCCAGGCCAGGGGTTTCAGAATGTGTTGTAACACCAATACTCAGTAATTTGTCATCGTTTAGATTGACACCAACCATCACACCAATCGGACCAGCAAATCCTTTTCCAACGCTTTCAAAAGCGACAACCTGTGCCTTACCATCCAAAACGCCAACAAATATGCTACGTTCGGTATCTCCATCCATGACTTTAAAACGATCTGTGATTGGATCATTGCTGCATTCACTCAAAATAGTCCGAATGGCCGGGCCTTTGACAAATACAAGCTGTTGATATTCAATTCGTTCGCGGGTGCTATTTCGAATGCCGGCTAACAATCCCCCTGATAAGGATGCCAACACGGCAATGACAACCACCATCTTTATCATATCACGCATTTTCTATAACCTTTCCAAGTGGTTTGGTTCTGAGCCGATCAATTAAAGGATTGGCCAGATTCATTAATAATATGGCAAATACAACGCCATCAACATAGGCACCAATATTTCGAATGAGGACTGTCAAAAAGCCCGCACCCGCCCCATACAGCAGCATGGGAATAAAATTGACAGGTGATGAAGCATCATCTGTCGCTAAAAAGAATGCGCCAATCAACGAATATCCTGCCAACAGATGAAATCCAGGACATGCGTATTTTGTTGGATCTGATACGTAAAACAAATGCGCTGTAATCATTAGCCCCACAATAAAAGATATGGAAATTTCCCATCGAATTACTTTTGTATATATGAGGTATGCCCCCCCAAGGATTAATCCAATGCCACAAGTTGCACCAATGCCGCCAGCTTGTTTGCCAAGTAGCATATCAATAATGCTGATATCTGAAACAGCTTCAAAACCTTGAAATTTAATAGTTTCTAAAGGATATATCATGGGAAATCCCGGGTTGTAATTTACCAATGCGCCATAATAATCATACATATCAGGCCAGGATAGCATAATTATTGCGACTGCTGTCAGAACCGGGTTAAATGGATTACCACCAATGCCACCAAATATCTCTCGCCCAACAATGACTGCGAGAAACGTTCCAACCACAACAATCCACCAGGGTGCGGTTGCAGGTAAAAGCATGCCAAAGAGCATGCCGATAACCGCAGAACTAAGATTATCCATGGTAGATTTTTGACCTAACATATAGTTCATGCCAAGTTCCCACATCATGGCGCTGGCAATAGATAGTGCAATTACACGAGCTGCAGGTACACCATAGATGGAAATCCCAAACAGCAAGGCCGGTATGGCTGCAATCATGGTATGGTAACTACGAATTTTGATACTATCTCCATTGTGCCAGAAGGGCGCATGGGAGACAACGAACTTTTTAGCCTTACTCATCTTGTTCCTCCGCAGTTTCGATCAGGGAAAGTTCATGTTTTCCCAGTTTGATATATTGGAAAATCGGCATTTTTGATGGACACACATAGCTGCACAATCCACATTCAATACAACATAATAGATCACATAAATCCCTTGCATCTTCATACAAGCCATTTTCCAAATAACGCACCATCACGTTAACCGGAACTTCAGCCGGACAAACGCGTATACATTCTCCACAGTTAATACAAGGAGTTGTGGCAACGCCTGGGATATCTGATTCACTCTGAATAATTACACAGTCAGTGGTCGGTAATACAGGAATATCTTCAGAATAAACAGCTGAACCGCGCATCGGACCACCAATGATAACTCTGTCACCCGATCGCGTGGTAATATTAAGATGATCAAATACTGCTTTTAAAGGTGTGCCCAATCGTACGTTTACATTCTGGCAAGAGCCATCTCGTTTGACCACTGTTACAATTTTATTCACAGGCATTGTTTTTGTTGCAATCATTTGACCAATTGCAGCAACAGCTTCTGCTTTGAAAAATGTTATTCCTTGTTCTTCAGGTTTTTGGCCTTCAGGCAAAATTGTACCCAGATGGTCCCGCATGATTAATTCTGGCAAGACATTGGGATACGTCTCATCAATCACTGACACTTCTACACCAATAGTATTGATAACAGATAGCATGCGCTCGGGTGCAATTAACAGTATCCGCTTGACACCGGGTATGTTTTTGAAAAAGCCAATCCCTTGTTTCATATCGGATGTTTGATATTGTGCAGACCATTGATTGACAGACACCAGTAAATCATCATCTAAAACATTGATAACCACTGTATGAATGGCGGATTCATAACGTTTAAAAACAGTTAAATCAGGTGCACCTGGTATGTTACCACTGAATGGCAGTAAATTATCCAGATCTGTAGATTGGTTCAATGCTGCGATGGCATCATCCATGTCATCTTCAGCAGTTTTAATGGAAAGGGACGTATATGTCTGGCCGTAATCACCACGATAGGTTTGTATATCTGTCACACAGCCTGTCATACAAGCTAATGTGCCGGACATATCACCATCGAAAACACTTACTGTTTGACCGGTTTTAATTGTATCGCCGATTTTTATGACATATTTTCGGTCCCTTGTTTTGGGTTGTTCAACGAAAAGCATCGCCTGTTCCGGCATCGGGATATCTTCGATTTTATGCGGAGATATGGCATACCGAAAACCAGGAGTCGCTGATCCAAATAACGAACTTTTCATCATCGCTCTACCTTTGTATCTTTATTTCATAATAATTAAGATCAATGGGAACCATCAGGGAATCATGTCTGAAAAGATGGCTTTGCATATTCAGACATTTTGCTAAATTCTAACTATAGCAAATGGCATCCATTGCATTGAGTCGGTCCGCCATTTTCATGACAGCCGATGCACTGTTTGTGAAAAGCTTCAGATCGTTTGATCGGATCATCCGCATCAGGCAAATGACAGGCTCCGCAAGTATCGGGATCTGTTTCACCTTCTGAAAGATTATGGTGACAATCGTTACATGCCAAGCCATATCCTTTTACATGCTCCATATGATCAAACTGAACTTTTCCAGCCATCGACTGAAACAGGACCCGATAGGGTGTATCCGGAACTTTTTCACAAAAAGCGGTATACCCCACAACACCGATTAACAACATCACAATCGTGATGGCATAAGCGATCAGTTTTTCTTTGTTTGAGGTCATTTTTCCTGTTTTCTCCCTCCTTATTATTGTCCGACAGATCGTTTAGATTGACCATGAAATGCCAATCCATCTAAATCTGACCATTGGTATAAATTAAAAAAATTAGGATATATTACACGAATATCATAGAATTTTCAAGCAAAAAACATCTAAGCGTCTAAAAAACTTAACTCGGAATCTTTTACGCAAAGCGATAAAAATTTTTTACCTTGCACTGAGGACATCCATCCGGTCGTCCTGTACCGCGAGGGGCATCCCAATTATGGTCACAATTAATACACTTAAATGAGCGATTTTCGTGCTGTGCCATCATTCGATAGTTTCCGCCTTCAATATTGATCGCTTTGCCATTAATGAGCGCATCAGCAATAACTAATCGGGCATTTTCAATTATTCGTCCAAACGTAGCCCGCGATACGCCCATTTGACGTCCAGCTTCTTCGTGTGTCATTCCCTGTAGATCTGCCAATCGAATGGATTCGATCTCATCAATTGTCAGTTTGACTTCTTTGAGTTCAAACATAGGAATGCCTTGAGGCTTAAAACATGAATGACTTGGAGGAAATTCGATTATTCGGTTTTTTTGGGGTCGTCCCATTATCATTTCCTTTCAAATTGATCGGTATTTTGTATAAAATTACATTTGCACCGGCAATTTGTCAATATGAATTGTTTATTTCAAAAAGATAGATTTTTTCTGTTGCGTAAGCACAGAGCCAACAACAGTTGCATTCACATCTTTTAATATCAATTCTTCAATGCAATCTCTGGCATATTGTTCAGGAAGACATAATAACAGGCCACCAGAAGTTTGAGGGTCATAAAAGATATCAACGATCGGTTGTATGACTGTTGAATCTATATGAATAAACTTTTGAAAATAAGATTTATTTGCATATGCGCCCGCAGGAATTAATCCCATTTTCGCATATTCCACAGATTGTTTCATCAATGGAAGGTGATGCGAATCAAAAGTAATACTGACATTACTCGCCCTGGCCAATTCATAGGCATGCCCTGCTAATCCAAAGCCTGTAATATCGGTACAGGCAGACACAGGAAACATTTTCATTACAGATGCGGCATTTTTGTTGAGACGAGTGGTTGTTTCTATCAGTAAATCAATGCCATCCTGTTTTGCGAGTTGTCCTTTAATTGCTGTTGCTAGAATTCCCGACCCCAATGATTTGGTCAAAATACAAACATCACCCGGGCATGCGCCGCTATTTGTAATTATTTTGTCCGGATGCACAACACCTGTAACAGACAGACCATATTTAAATTCCAGATCATCTACACTGTGCCCCCCCATTAGAAAAGCACCTGCTTCTTGAATAATTGAGCTTCCGCCTCTTAATGTTTCTCGAAGTACATCCTGACTGAAATCATTGGATGGAAAACATACAATATTCATGGCTGTTAAGGGGGTCCCACCCATTGCATAAATATCACTAAACGCATTGACAGCAGAAATTCTGCCAAATTCGTATGGATCATCCACAACAGGTGTAAAAAAATCTAATGACTGAACCAAAGCAATGTCATCTGTAAGGCGCAACACTCCGGCATCATCAGACTGATACATATCAACAAGAATGTCAGGATGAGATATCTCTGGCAAAACAGATAGAATATGGTTTAGATCACCCGGACCCAGTTTTGCCGCTCAACCTGAAGCACGTACTTTCTGGGTTAACTGAACCCGTTGATCACAATTGTTATACATTATTATTTTTCATAATATTTTATTTGAAAGCAAGCTTTCGATTAATTGCATCCTGAACTAACTCATCAAATGAATTAAACTTTTTTTGGCCATCAAGTATTGATGTCACCAAAAATGCATCATTGGAGAGTTTCTCAATAAGTTCTGGACGATAATCCGAATTATTTTGCAAATGAACCTTCAGCAATTTTTGAATGGCTTTTTTCTTACTCTCTCGCAGTCCCATGCCATAAAGAATGAGACGTTCAATCTCTCCGCTTCCCTGGCCAAAAATTTGAACCACTTTTTTATCATTGGCCAACATATTGACAAAGTCTTTATCTTTAATGAACGAATCCAGGCGTGCTTTGAAAATACGCTGCACTTTTTCCTTGCTTTGTAAAAGATTCTCTATGGTTGCTCTATCCTCAGAACGTTTGCCAGCTTCAATATATTTCTGTTTTTTGACCATTTTGATCAAGCCGAGCATTTCTTCATATGCAAATCTTTTGTTAAACATATTCACTAAAAATGTGGGGATACGTCCCGCAGGATTTACACGTGTGGTAAATATGATTCCAGTTTGTTCACGATTAATATATTCTAGGTAGTATTGAGAAAAGAATTCTGTGATGCGGACATTGTCAACCGGTTGAGGGGCTTTGTGATGATCCACTGACCCAAGAGATACGACGACACGGCCTGTGTTCAAGTTTATTGATGTGTCGGCTTTAATGACAACATCACGATCTGATACTGGCCAGGGCAGGTCAATTCTTGTATAAGTTGTCATGGAATTCCGATTGTGACGTTCCAACAAACGACATTCAGCACATTTGGGACGCCATTCAACATTTGCCGGAATATCACGTAAGACTTCAGCGATCACTTCCATTCGGGAATCCACAACAGTAATCGCTCTAATTTCCAGGATATCTGTTCCTTCAATGATACGGCTGTATGCATCAATGCCATTTTTTTTAATTTCAGGTTGCCATTCTGAAGCTGAAACAGCAGAGATAAAGAACGTTAAAAGTAAGGCCACTGTTAATCGTAAAGTCGATTTTTTCATCTTAACCTCCATTTCTTTTTTCGCAACGAATGAGTTTTTTCGTTGCTTCATGTTAATAACTTACTAGAAACTTTTAAATCATGAGAATTGCATGGTCATATCTTGTTATCAATCAATGACATGAAGCTGAACAAAAAATAAAAAAATTTGGGTAACAGGGATATGAAAAAGCGATTGTTTGGTATGAAAAAAAACGAAATTATTTTCGCTTAATGGGACGTGTCATTTTTTCAGGAACAACCGCCTGATCAAATTCTTTTGCAGTCATAAATCCCAATTCAATGGCTGCCTGTTTTAGCGTGATATGTTCATCATATGCTTTTTTAGCAACCTTGGCTGCGTTATCATATCCAATTATTGGATTTAATGCGGTAACCAGCATCAATGATTGTTCGAGATGATCTTTAATCACTGTTTTATTTGGCAATATGCCCTGAACACAGTTTTGGTCAAAAGATCGGCTCGCATCTGTCAATAATTGGATTGATTTTAATGTATTGTAAATAAGCAGTGGTTTGTAAACATTAAGTTCAAAATTGCCTGACATGCCTCCAATATTAATTGCTGTATCATTTCCCATGACCTGCGCACAGACCATTGTCAGCGCCTCGCATTGTGTGGGATTCACTTTTCCTGGCATAATTGAACTTCCCGGTTCATTGGCTGGTAATAATAGTTCACCGATACCAGATCGTGGGCCTGAAGCTAACCATCTTATATCATTTGCAATTTTATTCAATGATCCTGCCAGTGTTTTCAATGCACCGCTTGTAAAAACAATCGCATCATGTGCAGCCAGGCTTTCAAATTTATTGGGTGCACTTTTAAAAGGCAGGTCTGTAATATCTGCAATATACTGGGCAGACCGAACGGCAAATTGCGGATGCGTATTTAAACCCGTTCCCACAGCTGTTGCCCCCAAAGCCAGATCCATTAAGCCAGCAAGCGCACTTTTTAGCCGTGTCAGGCTGTTATCCAATTGCTGTACATATCCTGAAAATTCCTGCCCCAACGTCAATGGGACAGCATCCATGAGATGGGTGCGTCCAATTTTTGTTATGGGTTCGAATTCTTGTGCCTTCTTGATAAAGGTATTGCGAAGATGTGTGATTGCGGGAATCAACTCCCGGTCAATTTGTTCGCTCGCAGCGATATGCATGGCTGTTGGGAAGGTATCGTTGGAGGATTGAGATCGGTTGACATCATCATTGGGATGAATGGGATATTTTTTTCCCAGGGGCTGACCTGCTATTTCATTGGCTCGATTGGCGATCACTTCGTTGGTATTCATGTTCGTTTGGGTACCACTTCCGGTTTGCCATACGACAAGAGGAAAATGTTCATCAAGAATGCCGGAAATAACTTCATCTGCAGCCTGCCCAATTAACTGAGCCTTATCATTTTCGATCATATCTAACGAGGCATTGGCCTGGGCAGCCGCTTTTTTTAAAATGCCCATGGCTCGAATAAAAACACGCGGGAAACGTTCATTACTGATTTTAAAATTTTTCAATGAACGTGCGGTTTGAGCACCATAATACCGGTCAGAAGGAACATTGATCTCGCCCATACTATCGCTTTCAGTGCGATACGCTACTTTTTTAATTTTTTCTGCATTTTCCATTATGATCACCAAATGATACCATCAAGATTGGCTTACTTGCCATGTGTTGCCGATCAACCAGAATCTTTAAATCTCGGCTTTTCAAGCGCTTGCCAGTTGATTAATACGTCGTGCAAGATGAGAAATTTTTCTGCTTGCAGCTCTTTTATGAATAACCCCTTTTTTGGAAGCTTTATCAATTATAGATTGTGCTGTTTTTAACGCTGCTTTTGCTGAGTCATGTGCATTGTCTTCAATTGCTGTCATAACTTTTTTGATGTTGTTTTTGATGCGTGATTTGCTCTCTTTGTTGCGCGCTTGCCGAACAGTATTTTGTCGGGCACGCTTTAATGCTGATTTGTGATTTGCCAATTTTTGGTTCTCCTTCTTGTCAATTTCTGGAATTCTTGAATAAAGAATTCCGGACATCCATCTTAATTACAAAACATTTTATGGAAAACTTATTTTCTAAAGTTATCCTAAGGAATTGTCTGAAAATAACATCCCCATTATTGATATTGTTCGTTTTGAGGTAAATATACTGTAGAGTCGTCGCATGCTACGTCTCTACACGACCTTATTATTTTGTGAGTTCAAGAGAAATAAGTATGGTATTATCAGAGCATTCCTAAGCGCTTTTTAAATAAAAGTGAGAACATACACGATTGAAATCCAATTGTCAATAGTTTTTAACAAAAGGATTCAATAAATTAAAATCTGGAACATAATTATGCGGCGAACTTTCTAAATCTTGATATATAATCCAATCAAACCCGAGTGAATTTGCCATATCAATGACATCTTCATATTCTTTATGTGTAATGCATCTCGATAATTCAGGAATCTGAGCAGCTTGATACAAAGGATTGTATTGCGCCATGAGCGATAATCCAATGCTTGATGATAGTTCCAAAGCTAAAAAACATAAAGAATCCCATGACCCTGCAAGTCCATTGGGTAAAACCAAATGACGAACCCATAGTCCAGAGATTATTTGGTCATTGGAGTCAAATTTTGGACAACCAACCTGCCGGTACATTTCACTAATCGCATGGCGTGAAATGTCTACATAATCAGAAACACCAGAATAGCGATACGCATTAGAATTATCAGAATATCTGATATCTGGTAGATAGACATCAATCATTCCCTCCCACTTTTTTAGCTGCTCACTATCATCGTAAGCCGAACTGTTATAAATAATCGGCGTATTGAATCCATCAATTATGGCTTTTTTCACAGCTGAGCGAATCCAGGGCGATTGATGGCTTGGTGATACGAGTCCAATAAAAGAACACCCTTGTTCTTGAAATGAAAACATTTGATCAACAAACTCTAATTCTTTGACAGCTTGTCCTTGATTGGTTTGACTGATTTGATAATTCTGGCAATATACACATGACATATTACAGGAAGTGAAAAAGAAATTACCCACTCCTTTTTCGGAAAAGATCGGCTCTTCACCATAATGTATTTGGGCTGACGACAAAATTATTCCCGGAGAAATACCACAATGTCCTTTTTTTAGTAATGAATTGACTTGACATTTTCGGGGGCAAATATTGCAAGCTTGGTAAGCCTGATGTGTTATCATGATGTGACTTTAGTAAATAAATCAACTAATTCCTGGCTGGCGGTCTTTAACTCATTGTTGACGATATGATATTGATATAAATGCTCAAAAGCCATTTCCTTTTTGGCATTATTCAAACGTTTTTCAATCACTTCAGGAGAATCAGTTCCTCGGCCTTCCAGTCGTTGTTTTAAAACGTCAATTGATGGTGGTTTGATAAAAATTGTAATGGCATCTGGAAATATATCAACAATTTGTTTCATCCCCTGCACATCAATTTCAAGCAATACGTCTTTACCGGTTTCAAGATACGATTGAATCAGCTCTCGAGATGTCCCATAATAATTATCATGAACGCATGCCCATTCTGCCCATTGATTGGCCTGTATTCCTTTTTTGAAATCTTCACATGAAATAAAATGGTAATCAATTCCATTGCATTCATTGATTCTCGGTTGTCGGGTGGTATATGATACTGAGTATTGTATATTGGGAAAATGCTTACGCAATCTTTTGCATAATGTTGATTTTCCAGCACCTGAAGGTGCAGATATGATAAAAAGTCTTCCTTTCATAATTCACCTGGATTTTATTGGGATTTATCTGAATATTTAATGGGATTTTCATTACCCCGACTAATTTCATATCTTTGAGAAATTGTTTCAGGCTGAATGGCAGAAAGAATCAAATGATTGCTGTCTGTCACGATCATCGAACGTGTTTTACGTCCATGGGTTGCATCGATTAATCGTCGTTCATCACGTGCTTCATCTTTCAAACGTTTCATAGGTGCTGTATTCGGTGAAAGAATGGATACCACACGATCACAAACTACTGTATTACCAAATCCTATATTTAAAAGACTTTGTTCCATTTATTCATTCCTTAAAAAACTCAAGTGTTATACCGCTAAGGCATTTTCGAATGATAAGATCTTTATGTTAATAATTGTGCCCTTATTGGCATCTTTTGATTTGATATCCTTGCTATTCTATATTTTGAATCTGTTCTCTTATTTTTTCATGCTCTGATTTTAATGTAACGATAATTCTGGAAATTTCAGCACTTCCGGATTTTGATCCAATGGTATTTAATTCACGTCCGATTTCCTGGAGTAAAAAATTAAGTTTTCTTCCAACAGGTTGATTTTCATTCATCAGCGTCCTGAATTGCTTAATATGACTGTCAAGGCGCGTAATTTCTTCGGAAATATCACTTCGGTCTGCATATATAGCAGCTTCCTGGGAAACCCGAACCGGATCAATGTCAACCATGTTGCGAGTCAGGGTGGCAATTCGCTCCTTGAGTTTATGGTAATAATAGTCAAGCTGTTCATTGGCAAGGGAGGATATTTTTTGTAATGATTTTTCAATATCATTTAAGCGATGATCAATATCCAGAAAAAGAGCTTTACCTTCAGTTGAACGCATTGTACATAAATCTGAAAGCGCATTCTGAAGACACTCTATCACTAATGGTTCCACAGATTCTAAATCGTTTTCTTTTTCAAGGGGCTTGATAATATTACCGGCTTTCATAATATCTCTTAAGCCAATGGTATGTTTTAATTGAAAATGATCAATCACTTGTTTGAGTACATGAATATATTCTGTTGCACGATCAATATTGGCTTCAAACCGATCCTGGGATTCAATGTTTTCTTGAATGGATATCATTGTTTCTATGCGACCGCGATGAAGATATTTTTTGATCATTGTTTTGATCTGATCTTCAAAAACAAAATATGTGGGTGCCAAACGAAGCACGAGATCCAGATTTTTACTGTTTAAACTTCGAATTTCCACAACGACCTGAATTGTATCGGTACTTTTTTCTGACCGCGAAAAGGCTGTCATACTGTTAAACATGTTGTTACACCTTTTGTTAGATAATGTTTACGAACATTGTTCAAGAAATTTTTAATGTTATCAGCCGCATAATCTGGATATGTCCAGGGAAGTTTATGGAATTGGCCGTTCTGAAATATCAAGGTTAAATCAGCAAATATGCCTTTGTTCAAATATATGCGATGTGTAAAATTTTTTCCAGTCGCAAGAACAAAACGTTCAGGTACAATATAACCGGGATCAATATTAATTGTTCTATGATCATCATCTGCAAACTGCATTTCAATTTGATTTGTTTTTAATTTAATATCAGGTAGTTGTTCTGGGTCTATCAGGGTTGAAAATGAAATCATACGACGAAATAAAGGTCCACCCATTTCTTTTTCATAGTAGGAAGTATAGTCAAAGTTAAACCAGCGACTGACCATTTCGATGGGACCAAATTGTTTTTTTAAAGGCTTAACAACCTGTTCAAATTGAGTTCGATCTTTCATAAACATGCCCACAACCAGGCAGGCTTGCTTTGATTTTTGTGGAATACTCATGCTGATATGGGTTTTGCTTCATCAATTAACATAATGGGAATGTCATCTTTTATTTCATACATGAGTTTACAATGATTACAAATCAGGGCATTCTGCGCGTTATTCAATTGCAATTCACCTTTACATTTTGGACAAACGAGAATATCCAATAATTCTTTGTTGACAGCCATTTATTCCTCCTTTTAATCTACCCTTAATAAAAAATAAAAAATATCATAGTGTGAATGAGAATGTCAAGGATTCTTAATCATCGCATATGAAAATGTCATGTTTTTGAAAAAAAAACTTTACCCATTGTATAAAATCAGATAAGTTTATCACATATTTTATGGAGAAAGAAACCATGTCTGACATAAATAATGAAAAGAGGAATGTTCTCGTTGTAGATGGCAACCCAGACAATTTGATAACTCTTTTAACACAGAATGGGTATGAGGTTTGCCAGGCAAACACTAAAAAAAAAGCCATTGATACACTTTCTGATGATATTATACATGATTTCAACAATATATTAACTATAATTAACACCTGTTCCCAATTGGTTATGGCAGATATTTCTCAGGACCATGATACGTATATTCACATAAAAAAAATAGTCAAAGCCAGCGAAAGGGCATCAAAACTTGTCAACCAATTATTAGGGACAATAAAACAGAATAAAGAAATCATTCATTTAGAGAGTAAACCTCACCAAAAAATAACCGGTGACATATCCTGTCCCATGAATACGAACATTGAGCAACATCCATCAAGAAAACAGACACCTGTCATACCTGAAAATGAACATATTTTGTTGATAGATGATGAAAAAGATGTTTTATACACTGTTAAACTATTGCTAGAACATATTGGATATAAAGTAACCGCTTTTGACAAGCCTGTTGAAGCTTTTAATCTATTAAAAAACAATCCTGAATCATTCGACATTGCGATTATCGATTTTTGCATGCCAGAAATGAATGGCAAGCAGCTCGCAAAACAAATCAAAAAAATACGCAATGATTTACCTCTCTTGATTTCTTCAGGAAATAAACCCAATTTTTCAGAAAATGAAATAAATGAATTGGGAATCAGTGGTTTTCTTGAAAAGCCTTTTTTAAAAAAAGATCTGTCTGAGACGATCAGACAAACGTTGTCCGCATCAATAAAAAAAAATAATTTGGATGTGGCAAATGGATAATTATGAATAATCAAAACAAAACATTATACTTAAGAGATGGGAGACGTTTGGGATTTTCAGACCTTGGCGACCCAAATGGTTTTCCATTATTTTATTTCCATGGATTTCCATCATCCAGACTGGAAGCCCAGGCCGGGGATGAACTTTCATCACGTTTGAAAGTCAGATTGATTGCCATTGATCGGCCTGGAATTGGACTATCAGATCTTAAACCCCAACGTACACTCCTGGATTGGCCGGATGATGTTCAGGAGCTTGCTGATGCACTCCAGATTGACCGGTTTTCTGCTTTGGGGATATCGGGCGGCGGCCCTTTTCTAATGGCATGTGCCTATAAGATACCGGAAAGACTCATTCATTGTGGCTCTGTATGTGGCTTAGGTCCGGTTCATACACCCTGGGAGATTGATGGCATGTCTATTGTCAACCGACTGGGCTTGACATTATCAAAAAATGTTCCCTGGGCGTCATCGTTATTTGTCGGAAGTATCACACCTTTCATGCAATTTTTTCCGGAAATGATTCTTAATCTCATGTCCGGAAATACCCCTGAATGTGATAAAAAAGCTCTGAAAGAAACTGAATTTACTTCAATTATTGTCAAAGCGGCACAGGAAGCTTTTCGCGCAGGATCTGTTGGTCTTTCTCAAGATTTAATCATTTATGGCAACCATTGGAATTTTGATGTTGCAAACATCCAAATTCCAGTCAAAGTCTGGCATGGAGAAAAGGACACAGTGGTCCCAGTCATTTTTGCCAAATATTTTGAAACCTTTATTCCAGAGTGTGAAGCGGTGTATTTTCCTGATGAAGGTCATATTTCCATTGTTCCCAATCATTTTTCAACTTTTATTAAGGCGTTGACTGAGCCTGCAGTGTCTTCCGAGTTCAAAAAAACAATATAAACTCTGCTAAAAGTTAGGAGGTAAACACCATGAAACAACAATTAATCCTTGCGTATATTATAATTATGCTTTTTCCAGCACTTGTCATGTGTTATCAAGACACTGACCTCCGAAGAAATGCAGTTGTAAAAGCGGTTGATGCTGTTAGCCCTGCAGTTGTGAATATCAGTGCTGAAGAAGAAGTGCGGGCAAGACATCCTTTTTCATTTGGAAATCACTCTTTATTTGACTCTTTTTTTAGAGACTTTTTCGATCCTGGTTTAAGTAGAAAATACAAAAGAACCACCTTGGGGTCAGGTGTTATTATTGATGGCAAGCGTGGCTATATCTTAACCAATGAACATGTTTTGCTCAGAACAGGGACAATAAAAGTTATATTAAAGGATGAAAGAGAATTTGAAGCCCATCTCATTGGTGCTGATCCCGACCATGACCTGGCAGTTCTTCAAATTAAATCAAAAGAAAGACTTCCTGATATTGCCATGGGTAATTCCAGTGATATTATGATTGGAGAAACTGTTATTGCAATTGGAAATCCATTTGGTTTTGAACATACAGTAACCCGCGGTGTTGTCAGTGCTTTGGGTCGAACCATTCGTTCTGAAGATCGTATTTTTAGAAATTTTATTCAAACTGATGCATCGATTAATCCGGGAAACAGTGGCGGCCCATTGTTAAATATTAATGGTGAGTTAATCGGTATTAATACTGCAATTTACGCAAAGGCCCAAGGAATTGGTTTTGCAATTCCCATAAACAAAGCCAAAAGGGTGATACAGGATTTAATTAAATTCGGTGAAGTCCAAAAAGCCTGGCTTGGTCTGTCTATTCAAGATATGGATGATCGAATTCGCAGCTATTTAGGAATATATGGATCACGTGGTGTTATTGTAACTGAGGTCATGCGCCGAAGTCCAGCAAGTCAATCGGGAATACAAGAGGGCGATGTTATTTTAAAAATTGGCAAACAAGAAATTATGTCTGGCAGTGATTATGAAGCAATTTTAAATGATATTACAGCGAATGAAGACATTTCATTTGAAATTTTTAGAGATGGTGATAAAAAAACAGTGCGGTTGAAAGCTTCTGTTTTTCCAGAAGACCTTGCTGAAGAACTATCTGCCACATTGTTGGGGATTCAGGTTGAAGAAATTTCACGAAGCCACAAGAAAAGATATCGCATCTCAGCGAGTAATGGGGTAATGATTTCAAAAATTCATCGATCATCATATTTGGCGCGTATTGGTGTTGATGTCGGAGATGTGATTCTTCAGATTAATGAATTTGTCATAAAGGATCATGGAGATTACCAAAAAGCGTTGATTAAGTATCGAAATAAAACATCAGTACTGATGTTAATTCAGAGAGGCTTTGATCAGTACTATATCCGCGTTCACCTGTAGCGAAACAGGTTGCATATTTCAGTTTACATTTTTTCGAGAACAAAAAGACCTTCGTAGAAATGCACGGCTGTGTGTTTCTGAAAAAAGAACAGGTCTGGAAATCTGTTCTCTTCTGAGGCAAGAAATGTTTATCTTTTCTTTGCTTAGAGATGACAGCATTGTGTCTGTACACATTCTGGTAACCCAATTTTGCCAAAACACTGGCATGACGATTGCTTAGGTTATGATGATGAAATCAACAATCATCACCATTGTTCCTGTAAAACGATTGACTGATATCTTTATTTCAGGACTATTGATCATTCTTTGTCTGCCAATATTTGCTCTAATTGTTATGATAATGTGTTTCAACATGCTGCTTTGTCCTGAAGATCGTGGTAAAATATTTTTTCGTGAAAAACGCATATCACAAGGCAAACCTTTTTATATTTTAAAATTTCGAATGGTCAAACAATACCTTGCTGAACAAGCCATTCAAACCAATACTTGCATTCGAAATTTTGAAGATGATTTACAGCAATTGACCTGGACGGGCCGAAATCTGTTGAAAAGCAGATATATGGATGAGCTCCCTCAACTGTTCAATATATTCAAAGGTGATATGAGCCTTGTTGGTCCGCGGCCTTTAGCCATTCCTTTGGTTGAGGCACAGGTGAAAAAAGGTATTTTGTTTAGAAATCAAATTATTGCCGGATGGACCAGTATTGGACAAATTCAATACAAAGGAATAATGATTAATCAAGATTGTAATCGTGAAGATTTAGACCAACAGTATGTTGATTTTTGTTTGAAAAACAATCAATGGCGCATCTGGTGTTTTGACATGTGGGTATTATTTCGGACCATTCGCGTTTTGTTTGAAGGAAAAGGAATATAGTAAATTCTTTGCAATCTTGCTGAGTGTCCTATGAAAAATCGTCAACCAACCATCAATATTCTCGATATTGAAATCCATACAACTTGCATCGATCAGACGATCCAAACTATTTTTCAATGGATTGAAAATAAGGAGCAGCATTATGTATGTGTGCGTGATGTTCATGGTGTTGTGCAATGTCAGCATGACCCGATGCTTCGACAAATTCATCAACGCAGTGGTTTGACAGTTCCTGATGGGATGCCGCTGGTCTGGATCGGGAAGTTGATGGGATATCGTCAAATGGGAAGAGTTTATGGGCCTGATTTAATGAAACTGTTGTGTGAGGTATCTGTGGCAAAAGGGGTCACCCATTGTTTATATGGTGGAAAAACAATGGCACAGGTTCAGGCGCTAAAAAATGAACTGGAAAAACGATATAAAGATATTCAGATATCAGGTGCTTTTTGTCCGCCATTTTCATCCTTTAAAGAATTTGATGATCATCAATTACTGAAGCATCTGCGCTCAAATGAAACTGATATTTTATGGGTTGGCGTGGGCACCCCAAAGCAGGAATACATTATGGCACATTTGAAAAAACATACCCATACAAATGTGATCATCGGTGTTGGCGCAGCTTTTGATATTTTATTGAAAATTCAACCCGATCCTCCAGAATGGTTAAAGCGGGCGGGTTTGCAATGGTTATTTCGTGCGTTTCAAAATCCAAAAAGATTGGGAAAAAGATATTTGAAGGTTGTTCCGGCATTTATATTTCTAATGTTGCGACAATGGATGACTCAGGGAAGAAGGCAACAGTTATGAAACATGTGTTGATTAATTATTCCCTTTTTCTGTTTTATATGCTGACAGATTTCATTATCATAAATGTAATGATCATCTCTGCTTACCTGATATATCGATTTCTATCTATCGGAAAAGCAGTTGCCTATTCAGCGCCCGAGTTACTTATTGCAAGCATGTCAGCATCAGGGTTGATTGTAATGACATTATTGATCGTTCATGCATATGACAATGAATCCAGCTTTTTAAACATGAAAGAGATTGAACGTGTTGTCAAAGGGGTCACACTCGGATTTCTCATTGTTGGAATGGTGCTTGTTTTGGGACGATTACTTATTTCAAGGTATGTCTTTGTTTTTTCGTATGTATTGACCATGATCGCTTTAACAGGCGTGAAAATGCTGTTCTTTCACATTTTATCAACAGATCCCTGGCTCAAAAAATTACAAAAAAAAATTCTGATTTATGGTGCTGATCCAATCGGTGAAAACCTATACAGAGCATTGGTCAACTCTCCACGCCTTCGTATTGCACCCATCGGATTTATCGATGATCGACCTGAAAAAAAAGGTGAAAAGCTTTTTGAAAATGGCTTCCATACAAACAAATCAATCAACGTATTAGGCAACTATACCGATATATTACAATTAATACAAACGCATAATATTTCCGCCATTTATGTGAGCGCATATCGTTTTTCATCAACGCAATTAAAACAAATAATGTCAGACCTTCACCAATATCCGATTCAGGTTTTCCTGATACCTGATTATCAAGGCATTGTATCGGCAAATGTCAAGATAGACAGAATTGATGATATTCCGGTGCTGACAAATCTCACAGGACCTACAAATTTATATTTATGGGGAAAACGATGTCTGGATTTATGTTTAGGAATTATGGCAGGGATGTTGTTTTTTCTTTTATTGCCCATAATCAGCCTGTTCATTAAACGAGATTCAAAAGGGCCAACATTTTTTCGACAGATTCGGGTGGGAAAAAATAATCGACATTTTTATATTTATAAATTTCGAACAATGACACAAGATGCCAATCCTTATGAAATCAAACCAGAAACAAGTCGTGATCAGAGAATCACAAAAATTGGCCGATGGCTTCGAAAAACGAGTCTGGATGAACTCCCTCAAATCATTAATGTGATTAAAGGGGATATGTCATTTATTGGACCCAGGCCAGAAATGCCTTTTATTGTAAACACTTATGATGCTGAGCAAATGAAACGATTACAAGTCAAACCTGGAATTACTGGCTTATGGCAGTTAGCGGGTGATAGAAATAAACCCATTCATGAACATATCGCCTATGACATTTATTATATTCAAAATATGTCTTTCTTTTTAGACATTGCTATTTTGATTAATACTTTATTTTATGCCTGTAAAGGACGATAAATTGTACTATGCATTCAGATGTTGCACAATCGAGGTAATCAAATAATCACTTGCTGGAAACAATGATGTCTATTCAAAAAAAAATACATATAAGAGAACCTTCAACAGGGTGGACGAAACTCAACTTAATTGAAGTATGGGAATATCGTGAACTCCTTTTTATCCTGGCATGGCGTGATATGTCGATTCGATATAAACAAACGCTTTTGGGTGGTTTATGGGCCATTATTCAACCCTTTGTCACGATGATCATTTTTTCCATCATTTTTGGAAAATTGGCCAAAATGCCATCTGATGATATCCCTTATCCCATATTCAGCTATACCGCGCTTGTTCCCTGGGCTTTTTTTGTCAATGCATTAAACAAATCCAGTTTAAGTCTCTTTAGCAATTCAAATTTAATTAACAAAGTTTATTTCCCGCGTTTGGTACTACCTGTTTCAGCAGTTATTGTTGGTACGATTGATTTCCTCGTTGCATTTTTAATGTTACTTATAATGATGCTCTTTTATGGCATTATTCCAACGATGGCCGTCTTTCTTTTACCCTTTTTTATCCTCCTGACACTTATTACATCATTGGGAATCGGCATCTGGATTGCCACCCTGAATGTTAAATTTTATGATCTGCGAAATGCACTCCCTTTTATCATACAGGCCTGGATGTTTGCGACACCGATTGCTTATCCCAGCAGCCTTTTGGAAGAACCCTGGCGAAGTATATATGGGTTGAATCCCATGTCTGGCGTTGTTGAAGGCTTTCGATGGGCGTTATTAGGAACAGAAACTTCGCCAGGTGGCATTCTGATTGTTTCTTCCCTAACAGCCTGCATGATTCTTATTGCAGGCATGTTTTATTTCAAACGTGTCGAACCCACCTTTTCAGACTTTTTATAAAGGATCAACATGAATCATTTTCCTATTCAGTTAGAAAATATTGGTAAACGCTATCAAATAAAAAGAGGACAACGCTATGGAACCTTAAAAGAAGCAATTAACCGGATCATTGTGCCATCACGATTTAGAAAAACAAGGCAAGACTCCGCACTAAAAAAAGATATGAATACAATATGGGCATTAAAAGAGATTTCATGTCGGATCAATCAAGGAGAAATCGTTGGGCTGGTGGGTCGAAATGGTGCAGGAAAAAGTACCTTGTTGAAAATTATTGCAGGGATCACGACACCCACTTGTGGAAAAGCCATTATTGAAGGTCGAATTGGTTGTTTACTGGAGGTTGGTGCAGGCTTTCATCCTTTTCTTTCCGGTCGGGAAAACATTTTTCTCAGTGGATCCATACTTGGGCTATCTCGCGCTGAAATCAAAAATAAATTTGATGAAATTGTCGCTTTTGCTGAAGTTGAACCTTTCATTGATACACAGGTGAAATATTATTCCAGTGGAATGTATGCGAGACTGGCATTTGCAGTTGCTGCACATATGGTGGTCGATATTCTTATTGTTGATGAAGTCCTTTCTGTTGGGGATATTGCCTTTCAAAAAAAATGCCTGGGTAAGATCGACGACGTTGCCAGTGATGGTCGAACAGTTCTTTTTGTCAGCCATAATATGGCAGCCATTCAGCGCTTATGTAACAGAGGATTACTGCTTCATAATGGTCAAATTATCATGGATGCCAAAATTGATTCGATTGTATCCCAGTATCTAAATAACTATTGCAGCATCCCTTCCAAAAGATCATGGCACGCGTCAGATGCGCCAGGTGATGATCACGTGCAGCTTCGTTCTATCAGGGTCATCAATGAAAAAAATGAAAATATTCAAACAATTAACATTCAAGAATCGGTCAGGATTGAAATTATTTATCGATTAAAAAACAACCATCAACAACCTGTATTGATCATTCATTTTATGAACGAACAATGGCTTCATTTGTTCAGCAGTCATGATTTTCATCAGGAATCGATTTCAGTAAACCTGTCGGATCAAGACATTTGTAAAGTGTGCTGTATTCCAGAAAATTTTTTCAATCAGGGGCGCATATATATTCATTTAGAAATAGTCAGCCTTTTTCCTAAAAAAAATCATGTAAACTTAAAAGAAATTGTTACATTTGAAACGATTGATCAACGAGCGTTGGCGGAAATGAAAGACCCTTTTGGTACACAATGGCCAGGCGTGATCAGACCTGCATTAAAATGGAAAACAATCAACTGTCGTTGAGATGAACACCAATTTATACAGATTGAAACCAACGATTTTGATAATATGACGACCTGCTAACAAACAGATTTTGACGCCTTTTATAATGGGTGAAAATTTGTTACTACTGAGCATACTATTTCTTTCGCTTGTGAAAGCAGTAATGAAATGCATAATCATATGAACGAACGATTCGCCATTGTTGATAAACGCATTGATGATACACGCAACGAATGCTGGAGCGATTTCAGCAGGTAGATAAACGCTTTGAACAAATAGATATGCGTCTTTTGCAGATTATTTCATCCATAGATAAATTGGGATATAAACTGGATATATAAGCCTGAAATATTTTTAATTGATATTATTTGTTCTCTGAGTTATTAAATTGAATATTCTATCAAAAAATGAAAGTGGGTTGATGATATATAAACAGTTATTCATGATAATGTTGCTTTTGACAGTCAATTTATATGAAGTAAGAGCCGGCAATACTGAAGAAGAAAAAGTAAGTGAACGATTAATAAGAGTTGAGGAGGCTATCAAAAGTGTTGATAGTCGTTTATCGCAACGCATAGACGACACAAATAAACAAATAGATTTGCTAAGGCAAGACCTGAGAGATTACCATCAAAATATGAACCAACGTTTTGATGATTTCAATTTTAGAATGCTGATGTTTTTTCTGGCAATTATTGCCATTATTATCTGGGATAGACGAAGTGCTTTAAATCCTGTATACGACAAACTCAAAGAATTACAGGATCGTCTAGAATACCTTTGGGATACTTACCAATCAGAGACAAAAGAAAGCTTGCAAAAGTTTAAAACAGCAAATCCCTAAGGAAATCTCTGAAAATAAGTTCCTCATTTAATAATTGTTCATTTTGTTTTTGAACCAGGATTACACTGAAGAAGATGAAATAAAACACTTTTAATTCATCTTCTTCATCTTTTTCAGCGTAATCCTGGTTCAAAAAAGGATGAATAAGCAATCTGTAAAAAAAATTATCATTCATCAGCTGACACAAATATTGCTGAGATTTTGACTAATTCTGACACATAAATATTTTTCAAATCCTTTCAAAAACATGAATAAGCTACATGACGTCCCTGCACATTGCATGGGGACAAGTTGCGAATGTAAGGAGAAAGTTCTTCTTATAGTATAGATCCTGACAGCAAGGTTATAACAATAGGAATGTCGAAATCAAATGATATTGTTCTGAACGAACAGCTTGTCTCTCGCAAACATGCCGAGTTGAGAAAAGAAGGAATGAATTATTACATTGTTGATCTTGAAAGCGCCAATGGTACAATTTTAAATGATTCTCCTATTCTCAGACGAAATGGCTTTCTGCTGGGACATATCCTACTTCTCAGGATGAGGGGTTTTGAGGTTGATATGGTTTTCAGTTATTCCTGTTTTTTTTGCAAATCCGGTTGCAATATCCATTTGTCTGTTTGGGTCAATTTCAAATGAAAAATTTCCATTTAGCAGAAAGCCACTGTTGCGTCACTGTTTTATTTATGTTAATAATTATTGAATGGAACATCATTTAAAAAAATAATTATGAAAATGGAGTGTAAATGAAAAAGAAAATAAAGCCAACTGTTGATTGTGTATTTAAAGCCATACTTGGAACCGATGAAAATAAACCCCTTTTGATCAATTTTTTGAATGCTGTTCTTGGATTAATACAAGATCAGGCGA
>Ga0272440_1000784_pt1 | contig 26696 bp, 17 predicted proteins | sample SSMMMBAug17_FD_192440 | JGI IMG/M metagenome (GOLD analysis project Ga0272440, IMG submission 192440) | Marine sediment archaeal communities from Little Sippewissett salt marsh, Falmouth, MA, United States - SSM-MMB-Aug17 | ecosystem: Environmental > Aquatic > Marine > Wetlands > Sediment ...
ACAAGGCTACGCGCCCGAAGGTGTTGAAGAGAATGATTTTGCCAGTGCATTCTCCTGGGGATATCGCCTTATGGCGCAACTGGATTATACAAATGTTTTTTCAGGAGTTAATATCACACCAAAATTGACCTTTGGTCATGACGTCTATGGCAACACACCTGTGCCAATCGCAACATTTATGAAACACCGAAAAACAGGTTCTCTCAATATCAACTTTGATTATCAACGAAAGTATTCTCTTGACCTGGGCGGCCGAATGTACTGGGGTGCGGGAAGTGCCAATCGGATGGCAGATCGTGATTATGTATGGATTACTTTAAAATTTGCAATTTAATTGGGCTGTTAGCAATGTTGGCTGATAGCTCTTAATTTTTATCAAATTTAATTATTTTTTTAGGAGGATTTTATGGGCAAATGGTTTAAAAGAGTCATTCTCTGTTTAATTGTGTTAACGTGGGGAGTACAACATACCTGGGCAAAAGTTTCAGCAAGTGAAGCAAAAAAATTGGGAATTACTGGCACACCACTGACCCCTGTAGGCGCAGAAAGAGCAGGGAATGCGGATGGTACAATACCCGAATGGAAAGGTGGCGTTACCAAACCACCAGCAGGGTACAAAAAAGGCGATTATCATCCCTTGCCTTTTCCAGAGGACAAAAAATTATTCACAATCACTTCTGCCAATTATGAAAAATATAAGAATTTATTGACAGATGGAATGATTGCATTATTCAAAACTTATCCAAAAACATTTAAAATGAATGTCTATCCCACACATCGGACAGCATCGTGTCCAGAATGGGTTTATAAAGAATGTATTAAAAATGCGACAACTGCAGAGCTTGTTGAAGGCGGCAATGGGTTTACAGGTGCCAAAGCAACTAGCCCTTTTCCTATTCCAAAAAATGGTCATGAAGCGATCTGGAATCACGTAACCCATTATCGGGGTCAGGCAGTTGGTAAATATGGTGCTCAGGCAGCCCCCACACGAAATGGTGATTATACGATTATGAAAATGGTTGAAACCATTCTGATGCCTTACACAGATCCCAAAGCGACGCGAAAGCAAGTTGAAAGAAAAAATATGTTTGGATACTTTTTGCAAATTATTACATCTCCCGCTCGCCTTGCAGGGACTGCCCTCCTGATTCACGAATCAATTGATCAGAAAAGAACCCCCCGAAAAGCCTGGACATATAATACTGGACAACGTCGAGTTCGTCGTGCGCCCAATGTGGCCTATGATTATCCAGGTACCGCATCAGATGGTCTTCGTACAACTGATGATTGGGATTTTTACAATGGTGCTCCAGATCGGTATGAATGGAAACTGGTGGGAAAAAAAGAAAAATTGGTTGCATATAATTGTTATGAACTTCACAGCAATAAGGTGAAATATTCAGATATTTTAAAACCAGGCCATATTAATCCGGAATTGGTTCGTTATGAACGTCACCGCGTGTGGGTTGTTGAAGCCAATTTAAAAAAAGGAATCCGGCATTTATATAAAAAACGTGTATTTTATCTTGATGAAGACAGTTGGGCAGCAATGGCAGCAGAAATGTACGATACAAGAGATCAACTGTGGCGAGTCGTCTTAGCTCATCCTGTAAATTACTATGAAGTCCCCACCCTTTGGTCTACCCTTGATGCCTATCATGACTTGCAAGCAGGTCGCTATCTGGCCACTAATTTGGATAATGAAGAAAAAATGTTTGATTTTTCAATTAAACTATCCAAAAGAAATTTCACCTCTGGCGCATTGCGTCGTACAGGCATTCGTTAACACTGATAAGTTCAGTGGTTGCAGGGCATTTTTATAAATGGGTTGTGAAAAAACATCCCTGAATAAAAAGTATAGTTCAATCGGACATTTTTTTTGATCGGTTTGACGATTGATTTCGTCAAGGCCAATTATCTGATAATGAATTGCCCTGTTTGAATCAATCCTGTCGATGCAGTTTGATTCACTGCATCGACTTTTTTTGTTTTCAGGAAGGCAGGCATTAATGATCAAGCCAAATTATGCAATACATGTCTTGGACAATACAGTCAAAGGCCGCAAACGATTTCAGAAGATTCCTTTGATTTTAATTGTATTTATCTTTTTTTGTGTCTTTGAATGGACATGGGCCGAAGACAAAAGCGAAATCCTTTACGCAGTACCTCAACCCCTGGCAGAAAAATCTCTCTTACTGGATATTGTCAAAACAACAGATGCAAACTTTGTCGCAGTAGGAGAACGCGGTCATATTATTTACTCGACCGATGATGGTAGAACATGGAAACAGGCAACAGTTCCAACACGTTCTACGCTAACATCAGTATTCTTTATAAATGGCAAACGCGGTTGGGCAGTGGGGCACGATGCCATTATTCTGACCACATTTGATGGTGGGCAATCATGGGCGCGTCAATTCTTTGCACCCGAAAAAGAACAACCTTTCATGGATGTCTGGTTTCATACAACCCAATATGGTATCGCAGTGGGTGCTTATGGTATGTATCTGGATACAACAGATGGTGGGGATACATGGAACGAGAAATATTTTGAAACCTTAGATGATCCAGACTTTGGACTTCCACATTTTAATGCCATCACGTTTACAAATGAACAAGTTTTGTATATGGCCGGAGAAGCTGGCTTTCTCGCAAGATCCAACAATATGGGGGAATCATGGAGTGCATTGGACCGACCTTACAATGGATCGTATTTTAATTTGTTGATCACAAAAAATAATATGATGGTGCCATCGGGCTTACGTGGCAATATCTGGCTATCCGAAGATCAGAGTGCAACATGGAGAAAACTTGAAACAGGTAATGTTTCTAGTGTGAATTGTGGTATTCAACTATCCAGCGGTGATATGTTTTTTGTTTGTATGGATGGTGTGACTGTAATTTGCAAAAAGAATGGAAGCAGCTGCAAGGTCAACCTTCGATCCGACCGGATGGCACTTTCATCTGTTGCAGAATTAACGCCCCATCATTTAATTGCAGTTGGCGAAAAAGGCGTATTTCACATCGGGCTTGATGGAAAAAATATTCGATAGCCAATAAAAAACTTTCATAGAGGAGATAAACATCGTGGAAAGGATTGTCCAATTTTTTGAAAAAATATTTTTTAGTTTCCGGCCAATTGTTATTGCATTGTTTGTTTTGTGTACCTGTCTTTTATTATGGAGTGCCTCACACATTCGTATTGATGCCGGGTTTGAAAAAAATATTCCCCTTAAACATGAATACATGAAAACGTTTTTAAAACATCAGGAACTATTTGGTGGGGCCAATCGAATTTTGGTTGCTGTTGAAGATGTACGTGGGGATATATTTAATCCGGAGGCCTTACAAGCCATTCGCAGTGTCAATGATGAGATTTTTTTCATCGAGGGGGTTGACCGATCAAAAGTCATATCCATTTTTTCACCCAGTACCAGATATATTGAAGTTGTTGAGGATGGGTTTAGAGGCGGGCAGGTGATCCCTGCTGATTTTAAACCAGTTCCTGACAGTATAGAACAGGTCCGAAAAAATACAATCAAAGCAGGTATTGTCGGGCGACTGGTATCAAACGATTTTTCATGTGGGTTGATCGCTGTACAACTTCAGGAAATCAACCCAAAAACTGGTGAACGTTTAAATTATATTGAATTTGCACGAAGACTTGAATCATTAATTCGGGACAAGTATCAAAAAGGGAATATCAGAATTCATATAATTGGTTTTGCAAAAATGATCGGTGATATTGCCGATGGCACACGCGGTGTTATATTTTTCTTTGGACTTGCAATTATTATTACATTTTTTCTGGTGTATATTTACTGTCGATCTGCACGATTGTCGATTATGCCGGTTATTTGTTCGTTGGTTGCAGTTATCTGGCAATTGGGATTGTTAAATGCGGTTGGTTTTGGGATGGATCCAATGGCGATTCTCGTTCCATTTTTGGTGTTTGCCATTGGTGTCAGCCATGGCATGCAAATGATCAATGGGATGGGAAATAATGTTTCCAGTGGAATGGATCCCTATGATGCTGCCCGTGCAGTATTCCGCCGGCTTTGCATTCCCGGCAGTGTTGCTTTAATCAGCGATACTGTGGGATTCTTAACATTATTACTTATCAAGATTGGTATGATTCAAGAATTATCCATCAATGCCAGTCTTGGTGTGGCATCAATTATTTTGACGAACCTGGTGTTGCTTCCCATTCTGTTATCATATTTGAAATTTAGCAATACGTTCAAAGTCAAATATGAAAAAACCTTAAAATTTCATGATCGCATCTGGCAGCCCCTTTCTCACCTCGCAAAACCAAAAACTGGCTTAATTGCCATTGTTATTGCGGTCGTTGTCGCAGGATTCGGGTTTAAATATGCACTTGAAATGAAAATTGGAGACCTCCACGCCGGAGCGCCAGCACTGCATGAAGATTCCCGCTATAATTCTGATATTGCCCTGATTACTGAACGGTTTTCCATTGGTGTGGATGCAATATCCATTATTGTTGAAGCCTACCCCAATGCATGTACAGAATATGCGGCCATGAATGCAATTGATGAATTCCATTGGCATATGGAAAATATACCCGGGGTTCATTCGGTGATCAGTTTGCCTGATGTTTCCAAATTGTTCAATGCAGCTTATAATGAAGGTAATCTGAGATGGCGAGTAATCTCCAGAAACGTTTATGTCCTAACCCAGGCAACATCAAGAATCAAAAGTGGTTCGGGTCTTTTGAATGGGGATTGTTCGGTCATACCTGTCATTATATACACCAAGGATCATAAAGCAGAAACAATAGAAACCATTGTCAGTGCAGTTAAAAAATATGTTGCAGAACATCCCAATGATAAACTTACATTCCGATTATCAACAGGTCCTGTTGGCGTCATGGCAGCAAAAAATGAGGCGGTTACCGCAGCACAAAATCCAATGTTGATGTGGGTTTATGGTGTGGTCATCTTTTTATGTTTAATCACATTCCGATCACTGATTGCTACTTTTTGCGTTATATTGCCACTTGTAATTGTATCTATTCTTGCTCAAGCCTTGATGACATTATTACAGATCGGCTTAACAGTTTCAACCTTACCCATTTTGGCTCTAGGCGTGGGGATTGGTGTTGATTATGGTATTTACATTGTTACCCCCTTATTGTTGAACCTCAGAAAAGGCTTAACACTATATCAGGCATATCTGGCAACATTGAGAACAACCGGCAGTGCGGTCATGTTTACTGGATTCACCCTGGCCGTTGGTGTAAGTACATGGATTTTCTCAGAATTGAAATTTCAGGTCGATATAGGCATCTTGTTAACTTTTATGTTCTTATTAAGTATGTTTGGTGCGATTCTATTGCTTCCTTCGCTGGCTGCACAGTTTTGGGGAGAGAATCGGATGACGTTCAAAAAAGAATGATTATTAACCAGGCAGGTCCATCCTATTGGGCCTGTCTGCCCTCTTAAACATATCTTTCTCCAGGCTGTTGGCAGAAAAGTCAAATATCAAAATTTCTAAAAAGGATTTCTCCAATGAATAACCTGGCCTATACAATATCAACAGAAATGAAGCCTTTTTTATCTGAATCTGAAAACGACAATATTCATATTTTATATCAATTACCTGTTTTCCCCAAACATAAATATTTTTTAATTCAAAGAAGGAGTTCTCAAATGTACAATATAATTATAAGTATCATACTTTTTGTTTTTGTAACAAACATTCCTGCCGCTTTTTCCGCCGGTGGTAAAGTTACTATCCATAATGCACGTTATGTGGACTCTTTAAAATACAAGAGCAAAGATAAAGAGCATGTCATCAGTTTTGATCCACAGAATGAAGAAGGTCAATATCGACTGAAAGGCAAACGAAATTTTCAGGTATTAGAAGTCTATGTGAAAGAACAAGGCAAGGAAAAGGTTTGTAAATGTAATGAGGATGCCCTATTCCGATGGAGAACCCGACATCCTGTGAATATCAGTTATAAAAGTGAAAGTGAAGGTTATGATGGCATTTCAGTTGATATTACCGGTACATATGATCGAAAATTCAAGGAAATTCAATGTCCCTGTGAATTAAAAAATCAGTAACTTACAAAATTTTTGATTCCTCCTTCAGTGTATATCTTTTTTATTGATCAATCCATATTATTTTGATAATGAAATGTCATATTTTATAAATAAAGGAGCTTCTTATGACAAAAATCGGAAAAATTCAGGTAACAAAAGGAGTTTACTGGGTTGAGATTCCAGATGAAAACATATATATGTTATGTGGTTGTCCGGCGGACAGTGTGAAACATATGAAAAAAAGAGGATTGATTGTTATCCGCGAAGAAAAGGGCGTTTCATTTGAGACTGGCCCAAATGTCATATTACTTTCTGATGTTATGCTTCAAAATGGCGGCTTTGCCAATATGGCTGAATTTCCGGTTTTGCAAATGCTATATTTTCAGGGAATGATCCTTCCCAACCATCCAAATAACACTGGCATTAAACCCATGTTGATTGGATCAGAAAATCAGGTTGAAGCCCAAATGCAGTATATTTACCGGGGGAACTATGGATTGATTTCCGAAAATGAAATACTGGAGACAGGCATTAGCCCTGAAAAAACCAAAGACATGATGCGTTTAAAATTGAAATTTGCCTTTGGTAGCATTCGCAATACAGAAGCTTTACTTGATAGTCGTGTGATCAACAATGATAACATTGAAATAAGAAACAATGTATTTGTAAAAAGAGTGGATCTCAATGTTTTTGAAATTCAATACAAAGATGAAACAGTTCGGGTTGATCTGAATCTGAAACCTCATGAAATGTATGATGCCTCTTATACGTTGGATTTTCACCATATAAAACGAGAGTACTTTGCAGTACTTCATTCAGGTCAGGGGGATGGTTGGGACGTTAACCGACCGACCATGTCATCAATTTTGATGTTTCAGGGTAAAATCTATTTGATAGATACCGGCCCCAACATTCTCTATAGTTTAAAGGCTTTGGGAATTGGTGTGAATGAAATTGAGGGAATCTTTCACACGCATGCGCATGATGACCACTTTTCAGGATTGACCAGCCTCATGCATACGGATCATCGAATTAAGTATTTTGCCACGCCACTCGTTCGTGCATCAATCACCAAAAAACTATGTGCATTGGTGTCTATGGAAGAAGAGGATTTTGCCAATTTTTTTGATATCCATGATCTTGAATTTGATACCTGGAATAATATTGAGAGCCTGGAAGTTAAACCCATATTTTCTCCGCACCCTGTGGAAACCAGCATCTTAATCTTCCGCGCTCTGGGTAAGGATGGGTATAAAACTTATGGTCACTTTGCTGATATTGTATCCCTGGATGTATTAAAGAATATGGTCACAGATGATCCGAATGCAAATGGCATATCACAGGAATGGTATGACTCTGTCAGTAAAAGTTATTTGGAACCATTGGATATTAAAAAGATAGATATTGGCGGTGGCCTCATTCATGGTGTTGCAGAGGATTTTCGAAATGACGCATCACAAAAAATTATCATGAGTCATACATCCAAAGCGTTGACCTATCAGCAGAAAGAAATTGGTTCAGGCGCACCATTTGGTATGGTGGACGTTTTAATTCCATCACATCAGGATTATGTTCGCCGGCATGCACTATATTTTTTTAAATCATATTTTCCAAAGGCACCTGTTGATCAGCTAAGCATGTTGTTGAATAATCCCTTGGTGATGTTTAATCCGGAATCGATTGTCATTAAAGGCGGAACTTTCAATGAAAACATATATTTGGTGCTAACTGGTGAAGTTGAAATTATTCATACCGCTTCTGAAGGTTACAGTATTCTTTCAACGGGCGGCATTATTGGAGAGATGTCCGCCCTGTCCCAGGAAAAAAGTAAAGAGACATATCGGGCAATCAATTTTGTACAGACCCTTGAAATTCCATGTAGTCTATATATTGATTTTATTAAAAGAAATGGTTTGTATGCTGAAATAGAACAATTGAAAAATAGAGAATTTTTGCAAAACACCTGGTTATTCGGTGAAGCCATTGCTTATCCCACTCAAATCATGATTGCTCAGGAACTAGAAGTTGAAACATTCCCAAAAGGTCATGAAATAAATTTGCAGCATAAGGATAATAACGATATATTGATGTTGAAGGAAGGGACGATTGAAAGACTCCTGGACAATAAAATCATTGAAGAATTAGCACCCGGGTCTATTATTGGTGAAGAATGTGTATTGTTTGGAACCTCAAGCCTTTTTAAGACAGTGGTAACAGAAAATGCTGAAATGTTAAGAATTCCTGGTAGCATATTGCTCAACATACCGGTAGTGAGATGGAAACTGTTTGAAACGTATGATAAGCGAATGAAATCCATTTTAAATCCAAAGATTACACAAAGACCTATATTTAGCTGGCGTCAGGAATACACTGTGATGGTTAAAAGCATGGATAATGATCACAAGCACTTTTTAGAAAAAGCCGATCAATTATACCAATTGATTAAAGTGAACGATCAATCCGCTTTTCTGGAAACAATGGCCGGATTAATTTCTTATGCACAGCAGCATTTTAAAGATGAAGAAGCCTTAATGAAAGAACATGATTATCCTGAATCTTCCATTCATCACAAAAAACACAAGCGAATTATTCGAGAAGCGTTTGAAGTGATGAACAAAGTCAAGGAAAATCGCTTAGAAATTGACACAAACTTTGTCAATTTATTAAAGGATTGGATTATTAATCATATACTAACTGAAGATCGTAAATATGGCACTTATTTAAACGAAAAAGCTGGAACATTATGAGTATTAAAGGGCTGAAAATTTGATTCATTCCTGAACCATGATTGCACTGAAAAAGATGAATAAGATGAAAGAAAGGCACTTTAAATTCATCTTATTCATCTTTTTCAGTGTAATCATGGTTCTGAAACGAATCAAAAAATATTGAATAAAGCGAAAAAGCTGTAAAATAACTTTTTGCTTTACAATCGAATAATCAGTTTATCTGTGGTTTTATCCACAGATAATGTATCTAACTTATCTTTTGCTGAACCAGAAAGAACAGTTCCAGCATAGTCATAGGTTGTTTTACCAATGCTGCAACACTGTATTGTCTTTGTTTCAGGAATGGGATCCAAACGCCTGCCCATATGCTTACATTTATTGACAAACGCATAATAGTTGTTATCAGTGCCATGACAAATAAGTAATCGATCGTTCAGCTGTTTATCTTCTAAACGAATTGCGCTTCCCGGTTGTTTTAACTCAATGGCTTTATTCAAATCTATTTCGATATTATTATCATCATTAACTTTCCAGCATTGTGGATCAGATGGCTTTTTTGTGGCACATATTCCAAAAAGTCTTTGGAGTATGTTTAACTCAGTTTTCATATTGGCTCCCTCAACTATTGAATACTTTCAATGACTTTTTTATCATAGTTTTTGACCTTACCGAGTCGCACCTGATCAATAAGAGCAATACGTTGTTTCCGATAAGCAGCATTATCCGGATTGCTCGAAATAAGTTCACAAAGATGATGAATTGAATCGTACCAATAACCTTCCTTTGCATAAAAGAAAACAAGTTCTTCTCGAGGGACATTGCCAATTTTTTGATTCATTACGTCATCAGGTGGGACATACATGATCGTAGCACTGCCTAGAAAATCGGCAGAGCGTTCACTGGGAAGAGGGACAATAACGATGAACCATTCATATTCAACATTGGGTTTTAATGATACGTCATAGTCCTTTAGATCAATTTTGCTGATACCTTCTTCTGGAGGGCCAATGACATGCGTTTCCAAAACAGGTTCAATCACACCATACTCATTTATTGTCAATTCGACCTTGCTTTGATAACCGCTGGAAATGTACCACCACAACGTGGGTTGAGGGTTTGTTGTATAACCAGTTTGTAAACTGGCGAGTGGGGCCATTAGATCGGGGGTTGCCGGACCTCCATGGACTGGATCAATTTCTCCTCCGCCATGACCATGTCCATCACTTTTTTTTTCATGATCATCTTTCTTTTCTTCAGTGGCATCATGGAGTTGACTTAATAATACCTTATTACTTAGACTATCACTAATAGCGCCCCTGCTGAGTCCGCGACTGAGTCCACGACTCAATCCACGGCTTAATCCACGACTAAGTCCACGACTCAAGCCACGACTGAGACCTCGGCTTAACCCACGACTCAAACCACGACTGAGTCCACGACTCAAGCCACGACTTAACCCACGACTCAGGCCACGACTTAACCCACGACTTAATCCTCGACTGGTACCTGCACTTCCTGCACCTGTATCGCCACCTTCACGACGTCTGACTTCAGCATCCTTATTGGGTACTTGATACAAGGGGATCTTTTTGGCGTCAATGGATGTTTCATCCTGAGATACAGAATACACATTACTCGATAACGTTAACAATATACACGCAACCAGGATTGGCACAAGTGATCCTGTATACAAAAAATGTTTTACGTGATCTTTCAAAAAATCCATACCTCCCCTCCTTTTATTAATAATGTATGATTTTTCGGACAGATTATTAATAAATCTATACTTTTTTTTAGTCATTTTTCTTTATTTAGTCATTCATTCATTGAATGTCAAATCTTTTTTTCCGGTTCACCACATGCACGTGTTTCAACAATTGGCTGATGAGGGGTTCATGTGTTACTCATCGGCATTTTACATGGCTTCTTTAATAGTGTGCTAAGCCAATATTTCTTATAAAGCATCCGAAGTGTTTTGAATAATATCAATCGAGTGTAACCCAAATTGCAGGTCAAACCGAAACCGAGGTTATGAGCAAAACCAATGTCGGAGCGAACCTTGTGTTTTTTGTTCGGAGGGCGAACATAAGGTTCGCCCTTACATTGATTTTACTCATAGGCTTGGTTTCGGTTTACCGGCAATTTGGGTTACATTCATATCAATCCAGCTGAATAACATCCCCGGGATCTTCAATTTCAACGCTTTGAGCAAGCATCGCATTAATAATTTTTTTGGTTTTTTTCGTACAAAAGATTTTCCGAAGCTGTTCGATATAATCAGTTTCAGATTTGACCACAATGGGGTCATTGTTGAGATTGCCAAGTTCACGAGCAATGATTTCATCTGTTTCAATGGTTATCGGATATAGTTCAATTTCATGGGAAATGGTAAACAGCCTATATTCAAATCGTTGTAACACAGGAGCTATAACAACAAATTCATACAAAAAATGCCCTTTTTCAACAGATAATTGTTCCTGCGTTTTAATACGCTTTACCTGTGCATTGATAACGCCATTTGATTTTTGCTGTAATAAGATTGCCTGTTCTTTTAAAATCGTCAGGGGCGCTCTCAGGCGTGGGTTGATGATATCAGTCGGCCATAAATCTAACATAATTCTACCTCCAAGACTGTTCACCACGTTCAGTATACAAGAGTTTGCTCTTTATTTTAGCCAGCAGACCATGTAAAAATGCTTTGTAATTCATGATTGATTTTTGTTTTGATTAGAATTAGCAAAAATCAAGCCATCAAATATTGCATGTGGTAAACATTCTGCATAAAAATTGATATACGATGTTAATGGTAATTGAATTTTAGATTGAATATATGGATTATTCAATGAAAAAAAACGAATATGTTGATGTTTTGAAAATTGTATTTCATTTAGCTGCGCCAGCCAAAATGTGTTGGACAAAAAAATAAAAATTTCATCCATCTCTGAAATAACTGATTGATAAGTTCTGATTGTTTCATCTGGTTTAAGTTGGATACGACTTACTTTCATTGATGGCCAGATATCCCTAATTTCATTCACATCGGTTATAATCAATAGTCGTTCTGGTTCAACAGACACAGGAAAATGAGAACTGTTTGGATTTTCTAAAAATATTTCACGCATCATCTGGTTGCTTGCTTGAACATGATTCGGATGATGGATCACATCTGGTGTTGGTATCTTTTTTTGCATCATCTTGTTTTTGAGTTGAACAATTCTTTCAACTGCTTGATTCAGGCGCGATTCAGGAATTACATTATTAACCACAGCATGAAACAGTGCATTATAAATGGAATCAACCGATACATCATGCGTCAAATTTTCTGAAATGATTAGCATATCACAGCCTGACAGAACCATTTGAACAGCAATTTCATGAATTGGCCCCAATTGATTCAAGGCTTTCATTTCAAGATCATCACTAATGATAACGCCTTTAAATTTTAAATCTTCTCTGAGATACTTGGTCAAAAACAATGGGGAACATGTGGCTGGCCACTTGGGATCAATTTTCGGATACATGATATGAGCAGTCATAATTATGGGGACAGATTCTGAAATGGCTGCTTGAAAGGGGAGCAGTTCAGCACGATACAATTCATCAATGTTTTTTTGACAAACCGGCAGCGCATGATGACTATCAATGTCAACATCTCCATGACCTGGAAAATGTTTGGCTGAGCACATAATACCTGCCTCTTGAAAGCCGGCGACTGCATGTTTCACCATGGTTGACACTTTTTGGGGATTTTCACCATAGCTTCTTGTTCCAATAATTGGATTATCCGGATTCGTGTTGACATCTGCAACAGGTGCAAAGTTAACATTAATTCCCAATGCACGAAGTTCTTGACCCGCAATCTTACAGGCATTAAATGTATAAGCTGGATGATCTAATCGTCCAAACCCATATGCCGCAGGAAATCGGGTGACGCCCTGATCAATTCGAACTACCCTACCATATTCTTGATCGATTGCAATAAAAATTGGCGCGATTCCGGCATCTTCAGCCATTTGATGCAGCTTGCCAGTCAACCGATGTGTTTCAGTCGCATTGGGGGTATTTTTTTTAAACAAGATATAGGCGGCAATGTTTTGGGATGTCATTCGCTTGGAAATCAACTCTTCGGGCTGATCTTTAGGAACGCCTACCATTAATAGTTGGCCGATTTTTTGATGAAGTGTTAAGTGGTCCATAATTTAAAAAATAACGCTTTCATTGATTAAAACATGCATTGCAGAATAAAAAAAGAAACCTGCAAACCCGACTAAAAAAGTGGCACACACAGCGATGACCTGTCTATACAATCGATCATTCAATATTGATCGTCCTTTACTGACCGCAATAGATACACTGGCATACCATACCAGATCTGCCAGAATATGTCCCACAAAAAAACAAATCACGCCATTTGTTCCAAAACGAATGGCATGAAAAATATATCCCAATCCGATGGTGCCCCACCAAATACTCCAATAGGGGTTGGCCAGGCTTAAGAGTATGCCATCCATGATAATGCCATTATTGCGGTGTGTGTCCTTAACTTGCCAATCAAGATGAAGCTGGGGGATTGCACGAAACATCCCAAAAGCCATCCAGACCAGAATGAATGACCCCATAATACCCACAATAACAAAAAAAGTATGATTGTTTACATAGGGTTCCAGGCCGGATATGAGCGCAATCACCAACGCCAATTCCAATACAGCATGTCCAAGAATTAATAAAGGCCCGGCAATCATACCTCGACTAACACTATGACTGATGGTTGCTGTCAACAAAGGACCCGGCATCATTGCTCCGGACAATGCAATAAGAAACGATGTACTAAATATTGAAAATAATTCGATTAAATCCAACAGTGTCTCCATAAGTGAACGTTTAAGATAGCGTTCACAATGATCTAATTTCTTTTTTTTTGAGATCAATGAAAAAAAATATTGACATGAAAAAAAAAATCAGATATTTACTTTTAAATAATTAATTTATGCCGGGGTGGTGAAATTGGTAGACGCAGGGGACTCAAAATCCCCCGGGCTTCGGCCCGTGAGAGTTCGATTCTCTCCCCCGGCACTTCAAATTGAAAGCCTTGAATTTACAAAAATTCAAGGCTTTTTTTTATTCTATCGTCCCACCATAAAAAAAGCAGACCAAATATAAGGGTGACTCCACATCAGCGAATTTTTCATTCCCAGTTGAGCTTCACGAAACGCCTGTCTTACAGGCATACCTGACAGAATATTTTTGTACAATGCTGTCATCAATCGTTGTGTTCCCTGATCGCTGACTTCCCATAAAGAATTGATCACTGTTCTGGCGCCGGCCTCCTGAAAAGCCCGACGTAGACCATATACGCCTTCACCCACATGAACCTCACCCAAACCAGTTTCACAGGCAGATAACACAACCAGTCTCGTGCCATACAAATTCAGGCCAAGCACTTCAATTGCTGTCAAAACGCCATCGTTATCTGTATCAATTTCGCCAAGGAACTGAGCATTATTATTGACTCCAGCAAAGGCAAGCCCTGCTCGTAACAATGGATTGTCTCCAGGAGGAGGAATTAATTTTAATGGATCCATACTGCGTTGAAGTTTCACCAATCGTTTGGTTAAGTTTTCCTGGGATTTTAAAAAAAAGCCATGTGTGGCAATATGTAAAATGTCGGGAGCTTGTTCCATGTGGCGCAATAGTTTTTCTTCAGCCTTTTTTTTGAGATAAAGCCTTGTGGACTTTTCCTTTTTGCATAAGGTATCGATTTCCTGTCCTTCCCGTTCAGCGCCTGGAAGTGGTGAAAATGATAAACCTCGCATGCCAAATGATGCCATTCGCAATCCTTTTAACAATTCAACATTTCGTTTTCCACGACTTTTTCGTTTTCGTTTAATATTTTGAACAGTTTCAGTTTCAACTAAATAGTCAGAATTGTAGTCTGGGCCAGCAATAATGAGGAATGGGCCTTTGTCAGAAACTGCTTTTGAAAGCAATAAATCCCGGCCTGATGATAAAATTTTTAAATCGTATGTTTGAATCATGTATTCTTCGTCGTCATCAACCAATGCATCAAATGGTAATATATTAAGCATGCCATCAGGTACGAGATAGATAGATGTTTTCTCATTAAATAAAGGAATCAAGGGCTGCCAAATTTTTTCAAACAAAACGAGCCCTTCTTCCTTGACTTCGTTTTCATCCGCATCCTCATCCTGAATTGTGCTGCGATAATTATCCACCCAACTATCAATCATGGCCATATCATCAAACACAACTTTGGAATAGCCATATTGGTCGGAATCTATTTTTTGCGCAACAACAGCGATGAGTTGTCGTTTTCCTTGAGCCTGATTCATAAACGCAAAATAGTCGAGCAAAATATCGTCATCACCCAGTCGAGATACTATTCTGTTTGGATTCATTGTTTCTTTGGTCATTTTAAATCGCATGCTGGCACGTCCCAACTCGCCTTGCAATTCTTCAATTTCATTTTCCAATTGTTCAATTTTTAACAAAAATTGAGTTGCACCTGTTTCTTCAGGTCCGGAAAGGGTTAATGAAGCCAAACTTTTCTTTTTATCAATTAATTGTTGGCTCAGTTTGTTCAACTCTGGTTTATCAAGCATTTGCGTCACCTGTTCAATTTCAGAAGCAATTTTTAAGAGCAGCCCTTTGCGCTGCAGACTGACATTGAGAATATCCCGCGCACTGTTTTGTTCTTTTGACATGGCCAGTAGGCTTAGGTAGTGATCCTGTTCCTTTTGATGTAATCGGATATACCCATTTCGGGCATTTTCACCGGTCGCCCATAATACCCTATCAAAAAATTTATTTCTTTTCTCAAATATCAGGGCATATATCTCACAGGCTTTGGCATCATTTTTCATTTCTTGATACAATTTTGCCTGAACATTTAAAGCTTCAAAAGTATAAGGATGATGTGGGCCCAGGCTGGCAGTCGAAAAATCGACTGCTTTTTTTATCATCAACAATGCCTGTTTAAACTTTTTTTGAGAAACATATAGAGCCGCAACATCTATTGATGAACGAATTGCATCCATGTGAGTCTCGCCAAAGTTTTTGATTCGAAGTTCCAATGCTTGATGTAACAATTCCGAGGATTTTTCCAGTTGACCTTTTTTATGATATACACGGCCTAAATTATTGAGAGCTTTGAGTGTATTTTGATGATTGATGGATAGTCTTTTTTTCCAACGATCCAAAACAATTTGGAATTTTTCAAGTGCATCATCATATTTTTTTTCTAGCATATGTAAATACGCCAGATTATTGAGACTGGCAATTGTATTGGGATGATCTTCACCAAACATTTTTGTATAAATTTGAATCACTTTTAAATATAAAGGACGGGCCCGCTTAAACACACCCTGACTTTCATGAATTAATGCGAGATTGTTCATGGTAGCCAGTGTTGTTGTATGCTCAATACTGAGGACTTCTTCAGCCAGGTGTGCCGCTTTTTTGAGCAATGGTTCCGCCTGTTCGTAAAGACCTTGTTCTTCAAGAACCAGTGCAAGATTGTTAAGATCAATAATTGTATTGGGGGCTTTTTCACCGGAAATGGATTTTCGTTCCTTGTAAACTTGTTCAAACATTTGTTCTGCTAATTGCAGCTGACCTTTTTTGCGTAAAATACTTGCAATATGACTTTTATCGGTCAGGGTATTTGGATGCTTTTCTCCGAATGTTGCGCGATCAAATTCATAAACAACTTGCATCAAGCTTTCAGCTTCATCAAGATTTCCCTGTGCTTCATAGACTCGTGCCAATTCTGTTTTCAGATGAAATTGCAAATGTGCGTGCTCGTCACTGAGGGTTTTTGCATTTGTTATTGCTTTTTTGAGAATAGATTCTGCAGCGACATAAGATGCCTTTTGACGATATAAATCAGCCATTTCTAATTGTGTGTTGATTGTTTCCGGTGATTGTGGTCCAAAAATATTTATTTTGTGTTGGGTAACACTTAAATATAAAGATTCTGCCTGTGCGGTTTTCATCTGATGTTTATAAACATTGGCGAGTTCATCCATGCAAGCCAATGTATCTGGATGTGTTATCCCCTGTCGATCAATATATAGGGGCATCATTTCTTCAAGCAATTGGGTTGCTTCTTTATATTTCATTTGTTGAACATACATCATGGATAGTAAATACATATTAATCAATGTTTCAGGATGATCTACCCCCATGCTTTGTCTTGATGTTTCGATGGCTTCGTTAAATACAGGTTCTGCTTTTTCATAATTTTCTAAGGATTCATAGATACGAGCCATACTTTGTAAGCATGAAATACGTAATGGATGAAGGGCATTTAGTGGCTGAACCATATCCTCAGAAACTTTACTGAGAATTGCAAGGGCTTTATTAAACTGACCTTGATCCATGTATAGTTCTGCGAGTCTTTTTTGGCTGATTAATGTCTGTGGATGGATTTCTCCAAAATGATCTGATGCGATCTGGATTGCATTTTCCAGTATTTGAATGACATGCGGATCATTTTTATCCCCACTATTCTCAACCTCAGCCATCATTTCATACCATTGTTGTTGCGCCTGAATGGCATCCGTGTTATCTGGCAATCCAGAGGCGGCGTCAAATTTTTGTTCTGCCCAAGCCGGCCAGACGTTTAGAATCTCGCTTATCTGGTCATTGTATGCCTGAATACGTTGATATTCTTTGCTTGGAATACATACAATAATCGCTTTTTTAAGAAATTTTATCGCCTGAAAAGACTCTTGCATTTGAATGGCGCATACAGCTGCATTACTATAATAATCTTCATTTGATGGATCCATTAGAGCTGCTTTTTCAAAATGGGCCATTGCTTTTTCAAAATCTTGTTGCTGCCAATATTCACGTGCTTTATCACTTTCAGCCTTGGCTTTCTGAATGTTTTCTTCAGTGGTTTGCGTTGTGGACCAAAGTGATAATGGATTCATACATAAAATAATAAAAAAAATATAAACGAAAAGTTTAGTTTTCATCTCCAACTCCTAAAGATTATGTAATGCCTTGCAGGACATAGGAGCGAAAGTACTCCAATCAAGGAACTACACATTTGTTAGACAAAATAGTCTGTACATAAAATATAATCATTTTTTTTTGAGTTATGCTTTTACTACAAAAAAATAGATAATATAATTTGAAAACAGTTTCTTAGAACATAATGCCCATCGGGCATTTTTTATTTCATGAGTATTTTAAGCGCTGAAAATAAGTTCTTCATTATTGAATATTGTTGAATCGTTTCTGAACCATGATTACACTGAAGAAGATGAATAAGATGAATTTAAAGTGTCTTTATTTCATCTTATTCATCTTTGTCAGTGTAATCATGGTTCAGAAACGATTCAACAAATATTGATAATGAAGAACTTATTTTCAGAGCTTTCCTATCTATCGAATTTTTGTTTTTCCGATACATTAAAATAAGGATGGATACAATTAATATCTTTATATTTTTTTTGTACCTTACTTATATTTTTCATTATATATGTTTGATTATAACAGAAATGTAATTTTTTGTCGAAGCTAAAATTACAAATTTTCAACAGTTTTATCACCGACCATATGCCATTGATCGAATAAAAAAATAATTTCAAATACTTATGGCTACCAATGGAATAATCGAAAATGATATTTCAAATATCCATTTAAGACGTTTAACGAACCTAAAGCTAAGAGCAAAAAAAGTGTAGGGGAAGAAACCTACATTGGCTTCGGACATTGGTTGGAATTCGGTTCTGGTCTGAGGCAAACATTGTCCCCCCCAACTTTTACATACGCCACTTACCGAAATGTTTCTAACGATAAGGGAAGTGCCTGGTAGCTTATCTGGTAAGTAAGTGGTCATAAGTTTTCGGGTAGAAAAAAGTTCGTCCAACTGAAGATGTTCGAACGCCTGGGGTTGAAAGGGGTTGAAACCCAGGCGGTCGTGCTGGAACCGGAATTTTTCAATACCAGGTGGTTGAACATAGCCTGGAAGGCTATACTTTTATCTACCCGAAAACTTATTATCGCTTACTTATACTTATAACGATGAAAAATTTGTCAGAAATTAAATAGTAAACACTCATTTAATTGTATTGCTCCTCTGTGTATTTAAATTGCATGGGGAAGTCATTTCTGGTCCAATGCGAATATTATTTCATCAAGGACCAAATTATTTGCATTGGTTTTAAAATTTTCCAGAGCATTTCTACTTTTTTTATCGCCAATTTTTCCAAGAGCCCAAGCAATCATCCCTTTTACTCGATCATCTCCATTATTTTGAAATGCTTTGATAAGATCGTCAGTATAGCAAGAATCCAATGAGTTACCCATCACCCTGGCAACATTCATTTTCCAACGCCAAATGTCATTATAAGACATATAAAACATATGAGGCCAGATATTTGTTTCAAAATACATTTTATCCATATGTAAAAGTTTGGAAAGTATAAAATTATCTGCCTTTTTCAAGACCTTTTGATTCATGGGGAGTTCTTTGGCCATCCATGCTGCATTGCGCGGACAGACATTTTGGCACCGGTCGCAGCCATAAACATACATTCCCATGGCTTCACGTATTTCATGAGGTGTAATGCCATTTCCAAAATAGCTTAAAAATGAAATACATTTTTGCGGATCGATCCTTCCATTCCCTTTTAATGCGCGTGTTGGACATGCGGCAATACAGGCATTTCGGCACCAGTCCGGACAACCATTTTTAATTGTCGGTTCATCTGGTGCAAATTCATGATCCACAACAACTGCAATCGGCAAAGTCCATGAGCTTTGACGAGCAACCCGGGAGGAGTAGAACAAACAGTTCTTGCCAAATGTCCCCATCCCAGCTCGTGCTGCAGCTAATCGATGTGGGAGGTTGAAGGGCACTTTAGAATCTATACCGTTTGTACGCAGAAAGTTCCGAAATGCTTTTATTCGCTGGGTCAACCCATCTTTTGTAATCCGATCGTCATCCAGGTAACATCGGCCAAAATGGCTTTCCATCACATGGGGGAACGACTCTTTAAAATAGACATCTAACAGCACTATGATTGTCTTTGCCTCTGGTAAGATGCTTTTTGGATCAGTTCCATTCATTAATTCAAGACCGATAGTTTCAGCCCAGCCATAGTATTCTTGATGTGCTGCTAAAAATTCTCGGTGTTTGATAAAGGGTTCAGACGTTGTAAATCCGATATCTTCAAATCCGTTTTTATGCGCAGCATCAATAATATCTTGTTTCATCATCATTTATTTCCTTAAAAAAAATGTATTACCTTATGCATTTGTTCATTCATTATCCAAGGCTATCTAAATATCCAACAAATGCCACAATAAACAAACCAAAAACAACAGGAAAACCATCTAACGTTTAGCATCGCCATAAATAGCCAATTTTAGGGGATTGTCACAAAGCCAGGGGTAAATGTTCGTTTTTCGTTTTCTGTATTTAAAAAGGCTATTTCTCGGAAAATTGTTTAAGGAATTTTGAATAGAACTTTTTATTAAATCTTGATTTATCAGCCATTCCTTGAGAAAAAATAATTGCTTTTTGAGGACAATTATGGACGCACCCCAAACAGAATTCACAATTTCCACTTTGATAACTTGGAAAGTTTTCACCTTCTGACCAACAGTTATGGTGGCAATTCTCCACACATTGATTGCAATTAATACATCTTTCTTTCAAATTATGTAATCTATCTCTATAAAAATAAAACCATTTCTTCCCAGGATATATTAATAGATTATTCAATGGCACATACAATTTAAAAGCAGGAACCTTGTATGATGTATCCGCTGTCCTAATTAGTTCATTGATTTTATTCACCGAACTATCAATTTTATCTGATAGGCCTTTTTCATATTGAAACATTGAAGTATTCGAGATTGGAAAAAGAAAATAATCACTGGCGGGGCATTTTATGGTTGCATACGCAACAGAGGTTACATTTTTCTTGAATAACCTTTTTATCAATATCCTTAAGCTATTACCGTTGTATGTGCCGCATGTGGTATAAATAAACGCTGTTATTGGACGCTCATAAACAAACATATTGGTCACAAACTCTGATATTGATGTCGATGGTGTCCAAAAGTAAGTTGGAAAACCAATGAGAATAAAATCATAATTCGGGAGTTTGCCGTAATCAAAATTTTGATGTATACGTTGCATTTCAACATTATGAAATTTATCCAGTCTGGTTTTAAATAATTGGGCAACTGTTTTTGTACTTCCTGAACCTGAATGATATAGTGATAATATATTGCTCATTTATTCCCTCTATTTATGAGCGATTTAAATAATTGTCCCTTCAATGAAATTTGAGCATAAATCACAAAACGCGCAGTTCGAACAATTTATTCTTTACTGATGTATGCAGAACGATGAAAGAATTATCGTTAACATATCGGAGCTCATTTTTCAAATGAAACATTCTCTGATTTTGGGTCGAACCTGATTTTGGGCTGACCAGATTAACTTTCTTAACTTATTTGACACAAGGTTCGCACTCACATTGGTTTCGGATATCGGTTGGATTTCGATTACAACGATATATATCCAAAAAATTTTGACAGTTTACTTATCTGCCTGGTTATTTATGGCATATTACTCATAGCCTGATTGATCACAAAAAATTGATGAACTTATTGATTTCAGTGAATATGAATTATTGACTAAAACTCACAGCCAATGGATTGAGAATGAAGTAAATCAAGCAAAAAATACAAGGTAAAAAATGGACAGAAGCAATTGCAGTTGGTGATAATGACTTTGTCGAAAAAAAGCAAAATGTCTTGATGAACGTAACAAAAAACTTGTAGATACTATACATTTAAATGTTTATCATTAAAAGGAAGATCAGGCGAATTATTATTATTTGAATCGTTCATCGTTTGAAAATACTAATTATTGGGATATTTAATATTCTTAGAAGGCCCATTTTGAGGGGAAAATTGGCCTTCTAAGCGCTAAAAATGGCTATATTATTTTTGATTTTATCTTAAAATCAATGGGTTGGGGATTTTTTATTGGTCCGCCCCCCCCACACCCATATTTTTAAATTTTCTGTTAATTGTGGATTTGCTTTCGTTATAGGGATCCATTTTAAAAATTTCAGAAATAATATAATAAGCCATTCGGGGTTCAGCTTTAGACACATTATCGTCGTTTGGTTTACCTAAGCCACAAATTCCAAACCATTCTTCGTTCATATTATTCTGACCTTTTTTAAAATCAAAATAGTAGCCACCATTAACCCATGAAGCTGTAGTATCATGAACATCAAGATTTTCAGTCTGTTTGTACTTCCACCATTCATCACGCCATTCAAAAATAAAAGCACCGACACAGTTGCCTTCCTCACCTTTTCCATAGCTTTTATTGTACATTTCCCGCCAGTTTTCTTTCAACCACTCTGCCTGAGATTTTTGATCTTCAGCGTTACTCAGAGCATTATAAGCATCAGAACCGAATTCCATAAAAACAATTGGAAGGTCTATAGCTTTTTTTACGCTTGCAAAAAGGTCAGTGAAACTTTTTCCTCTATATGAATTTGTTCCTAATAAATCCATATCTGTACAATATTGCTTAATTAGGTCAAGATATTGAACATCACCATTAACTATTGTATATATGTAATTTGGAGCAATTTTTTTACAATCATGTATGATTTCATTAAAAAGACTGTATAAATATTTTGCCTTTTCCTTGTGCTGTTCCCCAACTGGCAAGTCCTCAATTTCAAAGCTACTCCATTCCAAACCATAATTGCTTTCATTTCCAAAGGCAAACATCAGTATACCTTCAGTATCTTTGAATTTTTTTACACATTCAATCATATCTTTTTTTAGAGTTTCTCTGGTAAGTTTATCAGAATAATCTGTCAATGAACGCCAGGTACCACCGACTTTATATCCATATCTACCCATAAGATGATTGACGATAGTCATGATACCATATTGTTTATACATGTATGTTATCCATTTTGAAGGGATCAGACTAAACGAGCGTATTGTGTTTATGCCAGCTTCCTTCATTAACTTACATTCATAATCAAGAACATTCTTAATATATTTATCTGGAAATCCCCACAAATTGTATGAATAATTCTCACCAATCGGAGTATAGCCCCATACAACACCTTTTACATAATAATCTTTTCCATTTACCTGTATTTTCCACCCATTATTATCTTTATAAGTTGTTATTTTATCGGGTAAACTTTTATTTTTCGAATGAATGTCAATAGTAAAGGTCAACATTAAAATCATTGCCAGGCAACAACAAACTGTTGTTAAATAACTTTTTTTAGACATAATTAATCCTTTCTTGTATCATTATTAAGTTTTTTGTTTTTAAGCTTTACTTGAGGTTCCAGCTTAATCTATTTATATATTTCTTTAGGAAAGCTCCGAAAATAAGTTGTTCATTATTAAATATTTGTTGAATCGTTTCTGAACCATGATTACACTGAAGAAGATGAATAAGATGAATTTAAAGTGTCTTTCCTTCCTCTTATTCAGTGTAATCATGGTTCAGAAACGATTCAACAAATATTTAATAATGAGAAACATAAGGCCCTTCGGGCAATTTTTTTATTTCATGAGTATTTAAGCGCTGAAAATAAGTTCTTCATTATTGAATATTGTTGAATCGTTTCTGAACCATGATTACACTGAAGAAGATGAATAAGATGAATTTAAAGTGTCTTTCTTTCATCTTATTCATCTTCTTCAGTGTAATCATGGTTCAGAAACGATTCAACAAATATTGATAATGAAGAACTTATTTTTCAGAGCTTTCCTATCTATCGAATTTTTATTTTTCCGATACATTTATTAATTAAAAAAATTTGTATCATGTTAAAATGTTTTTTGTCAATAGTTTAGTATAAAAAATAGCGTAAGTAAGTGATCGTAAATTTTCGGGTCTCCAAAGCTTTATTTATGCTTACAAATTGGATTGCCAGGCCAGAAGATTGTTCAAACAAATGAAAACTGGACATTGAGAAATATAACATGTCCGAAATTTGAGATAATTTAATATAAAATTAAATTTATTCTTGACAAATATATTTTTTTAATATAGCCTCGAATAAAATTTAATTTTGAGGTGAAATATGCATAAAAAAATATTAATTCCTAAAATCAAACCTGTAGATGAAAATGTTAAAATGATAGGGGCGAATCTATCATTAGAATTTAACAAGAAAGATAAAAACTTGGTGCTTTTGAAACAAAGTGATGTTCTTATTAAAAGATTTGATCTTTCTGATAAACCATCAAAAAAACTATTAGTTGTTGAAGCTGTTGAACTTGGGGCCACAAAGTATAAATTATCTGAAGCTCTCAAAATTAGCAGGCAAACGATACATAATTATATTGAGAGCAAGAAAAGGTTTGGCACCGAAGGATTATTAGGTGGATACAATCCAGATATTGGTAAAAACCTTGAGAAGCACAGAAAGACAACACAAAAAAACAGAATTCAAGGGAACAAAGCAATCATTCTCGCTGAATTAAGAAAAGCTGAACGAATTGAGAATGAAAATAAACAGTTTAAGCTAGATTTTGAATTTGGCTCAAAAGAAATTCCTAAAGAGGAAATACCATTTAATGAGCTTCATGATTGGAAAGAAACCCGATTTGCGGGAATATTTCCATATTTAATCATGTTAATCAATAAAAATCAGTGGGTTCAATTAATAATAAACCATTTCGGAACAGCCTATAAAATATTTTTTGTCTTTTTGTTGATGTTTGCTCGCAACGTGAGGTCAATTGAGCAATTAGAAAATGTTAATCTTAAAGACGCTGGATTAATTCTTGGTTTCAAGAAACTTCCTGGTGTAAAAGTTATTTTGCAATGGTTTTATAGTGCAAGCATATTAGGTCGATCAGCTTCATTATGTAAGAAATTTTTCAGAAATCAGATGTGTTGCGGGTTAGTAAATGAATTGATATGGTTTACAGATGGGTATTTACTGCCATATACTGGAAAAGAGATGAACCATTCAGGTTATTATACGCAAAAAAAAATGATAACTCCAGGACAAACAAACCAGGTAACATGCGATATCACAGGACGCATTGTAGATTTCGAGATACAGAAAGGCAAAGGAGATCTAAAAAATCATATAGTGGCGTTAAATCGAAAATGGGAAGAAGTGCTGGAAGAAACACCAATAATGGTATTTGAAAGAGAATGTTATGGGGGAGAATTTTTTAACAGTTTGATTGAAAATAAAATTCCTTTTGTCACTTGGGAAAATCAGATAGATTCAAAAAAATTAAATAAAATTAAAGATAAAGAATACTCAGACAAATTTGAATGGAATGGAAAAGATTATAAATTATTTGAAGAAGAAAAGGAATTCTTTGTGGAGGAGGATCAGGGAAAGAAATCTATCAAATTGCGCCGAATTAATATTTGGAATCAAACCAGTAATCGAATAACATGTTGTTTAGCCTGGGATGCGGGAAAAAATTTGAGTACTGTTCAATGCGCCGAAGCAATATTAAGTCGTTGGGGAGCTTCAGAGAATACTTTTAACCACAAAAACGAAAGACATCCCTATCATTATCTTCCAGGCTTTGATACCCAAAAAAGTGAAAATCTATTGATAATGAACCCCGAGATAAAAAAAATAGAGAAAGAGGCAAAAGAAATCAACAAACAGATAAACAAAAAACATAAGGAAAACTCAAAAGCACAGGAAAACTTAAACAAGGATGGATCAAGACGAGAAAATTCAAAGAAGGCAAGGTTGGAAGCAGAGATCAAAGAGCTAGAGGAACGTAACAAGCAGTTATTAGAAGAGATGAAAGAGTTTTCAAAACAAGTTGATGTATCCAGCTTAGAGGATTATAGGAGTTTTAATAAAATTGATAACGAAGGAAAATATTTATTTGATTTCGTAACAGCATCATTATGGAATGTTCGAAAAGAACTGACAGACTGGCTGTTTTGTCATTATCCGAATAAGAAAGAATCTGTAGATTTGTTTTATGCGATAACAGAATGTCATGGTTGGGTAAAATCAGAAGCAGAAAAAGTGGTAGTGAGGTTGGAACCATTACAGCAACCATCTCGGAGAATGGCACAAGATCAATTATGTAAAAGATTGAACGCGCTACGAGCACAACTTCCGACAGGAAAACTGCTTCAAATAGAAGTGGGGACATCGCCAAAAAAAAAGGCGATATACGAGAAAAATAGAAAATAAGGCTATCGCCTTAAGTGATGAATGTCAATAAAACCCAGCATGGAGTTATCTGGCAAATACCCAAACACTCCATGGATGGGTTTCAAATTTTTTTAATATCAATTAAATGGATTAAGGAATTAAATTTGGTCCGACCCCAAAATTTCCAAGATCTCCAATTTTCCGGCAAGGTCTTCTAAATGTGATATTGCCTGTTCATAATCAAAATCGTTGACAAAATTTTCAATTCGTTGCCACAGATCCATGTTTTCGCTTCCCAGTAAGTTTTTCATCTGCCCCATAATTTCCAGAGCTTCAAAGTCAGAAGCACGAAGAGACATAGCGAATTTTATTATGACTGGTTTCAGTTTTTCGATGTCCACTTGTTTTTTTTCTTCAATAAAATCAGTTTCCACCATATTTTCTTGTTCTTCATTTGTTTTTAAATCCATAATTGAATCAACAACAACTTTAAATTCTTTACTGAGTTGAGACAGCTTTTCATCATATACTTCTTTTCGACCTTTTTTCATGATTTGTTCTAATTCTTTCGTTTTTGTATAAATTTGATGGGCACCAATATTTCCGCTTAATCCTTTAAGGGTATGAAGCAGCATGCCGGCATCCTGAATTTGATTCTTTTCTATTTTTGCTTTGATCTGATGACAAAGATTTCCATATTTTGTTGC
>Ga0272440_1000785_pt1 | contig 26655 bp, 17 predicted proteins | sample SSMMMBAug17_FD_192440 | JGI IMG/M metagenome (GOLD analysis project Ga0272440, IMG submission 192440) | Marine sediment archaeal communities from Little Sippewissett salt marsh, Falmouth, MA, United States - SSM-MMB-Aug17 | ecosystem: Environmental > Aquatic > Marine > Wetlands > Sediment ...
CAAATACTTGTTGACCATTTTTATGGGTTACAATTCGCCATTTTGTTTCAGAATTCGGTAACCTTTTAGTAGATTCTAAGTCTAAATTATGAATTTTGCCAATATAAGAAGGATTATTGTGAGCCAGGATAGTGCCATTCCTATCTGCAACCAGGATATAATCAATATCACTTTGTTGTGCCGTTTCAGATAGGAGCCGTTGAAGTTGATTTCCATTCCATCGTTTTGTCATCATTCCTGTCCGTGTCCCAGCTTCAAAAGATCGAATCAGAGCAGCTCCTTTTTCAAGTAATAATCGTGTGGTATTTTTTTTTTGAAGATAAATCATTTGATAGGTCATAAATCCGAGCATTGATAATAAGACCACCAATGCGCCTATAATTACCCATGAAGAGATAATCCCCTTCAGGTTGATTGTTGTTTTTTTCTTATCCATATGTATTTGTGGAGCAAAAGATATGCCTCAAGGCTAATTTTTATAACATGCTGATATTAAATGTTAATAACGTAAATAAAAATATAATGGTTATTTTCTACCCAATTTAATCTAACAGATTGGGTATTTTTTATCCAATAAAAAATCAGGCGCATAGGTCTACACGTTTTGGAATTTTCAACGTTCCGCTGAGTAAGATGAGGCGGGCCTGCTGTATTTTCAAAGCTATTTCCTTTCCTTCATAATATAAAATAAACTCATATCTTTGCTCATTAATGAATTTTGTTAAACCAGTCGAATATATAAAAATTATAGCATTCAATTAACGAAATGTTTCAAGTAGCCTAACCATTTATGGAGAAATAAAAATGAAAAAATATGGCCCCAGTTTTTTTTGTGCATTCATGTTGCTGATCAGTTTGATTATTACCGGTTCTATTTCATATGCAACTGTCAACGTTAACTTCTATATGGATACAGACAATGATACAGAACCTTTAAAGGTTTTTTTTAACAGCGAGGTTTATCCAAAAAATGAATGGCTAACTTATTTATGGACTTTTGGGGATGGTGATACATCCAATGAGCCTTTCCCTGTTCATGTCTATCTCTCCAATGGCACATATTACCCCAAATTAGAAATATTTGACACATCACAAGTTCTTCTTGCAAGCCATAGCAAGGGGTTAACAGTAAAAGATTCCTGGCCGCATGCAGATTTTATTGCTATTGCTTCTGAGACATCATCTTTTACCTTTCAATTTGATAGTAAATCCTTTTCATATGATCCGATAACTCAATATTCATGGCATTTTGGCGATGATGACTATATTATGGGACAAAACCATGAAAATGTGGTTCACACATACGATCAAGAAGGAAAATATTCGGTTTCCCTGACTGTTTATGACAGTGATGGTAGTTTTGATACAAAGTTTCAAACCATATTCGTTGAAAATAATGACCCTGTGATTGCTGACTTTATATTGGAAACCTCAAACTGTGATCAAGATAAATGTATTGAACCTGTAGAAATTAAATGTACTCAGACAATTTCTCATTCAACAGAAATTGATTACTATTGGGAAATCAATGATATTGCCAATTATCCAATGAATCAATCCTTGAATACGACAGTTGAATCAGAAGGCACTTATTCAATAAAACTGATTGTTTATGATAAAAGTTCAGGCCAAGAATGCCAGACATCCAAAACAATCATTGTTGAAAACAGAACAGAAAAGAATGTGTGTCAGGATTCATCAAAATGCTTTTATTCCTCCATACAAAACGCCATTGAAAAGAGTCTGGATGGGGATACCATCATTGTCTGGCCAGGTCGATATATTGAAAAAATTAATTATCAGAAAAAGAATATTGATATTGTTTCAAAAGGTTCTCCCGAAGATACGATAATTGATGGCGCATTGCATGGACCTGTTGTTTCAATAACTGATATCTCAAAATATCGCCACCCACAACTCAAAGGATTCACTATTATTAATGGTTCAAGTGAAGATGGAGGAGGCATTGTTATCTCAAATGCATCACCAATGGTTAAAGAATGCATTTTCCAAAAAAACGATGCTGATAATGGTGGCGGTGTATATATTACAGGAATATCCTCACCTCAATTTTTGAGTTGTACTATCATTTCCAATCAAGCCAACAAAGGTGGGGGAATTTATATTGAATCTGGTACTCAAATCATTATTGATCAGTGTAAGATTCAAAACAACCTTGCTGTAAAAAAAGGCGGTGGTTTTTATGGTAATAATGCCCAAATTTTCATCACAAAATCCCATTTACTTCAAAATACAGCCCTTCAGTATGGCGGAGGTTTTATGATAGAAAAACAAGCCAATCTGGATATGTTACAATCCTATATCACCGGAAATTCATCAAAAATATATGGCGGTGCCGGGTTTATTTCAAAATCATCACAAATGACTTTAAAAAGTTGTTTAATAACCTATAATTCCGCAAAATACGAAGGTGGTCTCTTTTTTGTTAATGGGGCTTTATCTTTAGTCAATATAACCAGCGCACAAAACTCGGATAATCAAGAATGTTCGATATACAGTGAAGATGGCCAGATTAATATTCAAAACAGTATCTTATGGAATCATGAAAAAGAAATTTGTCAGACAGGATATTCACAACTATCCATTAAATCTTCTGATTTATGGCAAACAACCTTTTCTGGCCAGGGAAACTTCCATGATGATCCTTTATTCATAGACCCGGCTTTTAATTTTTCATTATCAGCGGATTCACCTTGCTTAACACCAGGTATTCAGGATGACGCTCCCAATGAAGATATCGATGGTAAACAATGGCCTGATGGAAAGGTTAATATTGGCGCGTATATCAATAATTTTTATGAACCTGGAAATAATGCACCTCTTGTTTATCTAAAAGCCAGTCCATTACAGGCTTATATTCTCTCACCAATACAATTTATTGATCAATCTATTCCTGAAAAAAATCATTATATTGTTGAGCGCATTTGGGACTTTGGAGATGGAACCATTACCCAACAAACAGATAAAAACATCGTTCACTCATATACACAGGCAGGTCAATATTCCATCTCACTAATGGTTATGGATAATCAAGGATTAACAGCCTCAAAAACTTTTTCTCAATACATAACCATCAAACCATATGATTTGAATCCTACTGCTCAATTCGATACGGATAAAATAACTGAATATGTCAACCGACCCATTCAATTTACAGATCGTTCCATTCCAAAAAATGGCGCTCTTGTTGAATGGAAGTGGAGTTTTGGAGATGGGCATGTCAGCAATGCTCAACACCCGGTTCATTCTTACACACAAACTGGCCAATATACGATCCAGTTATCTGTAAAAAATGAATTTGGTTGGGATCACTGTTCAAAACGCAATTACTTGACGATCAATGACGTGATACCATCTGCATCGTTTCGGGCTCATCAGACTGTTGGCGTTCAGGAATTAGTGGTTCAATTTGTTAATGAATCCTCAGCACCTAATTTTGTTCCTATCACTACGCAATTTTGGGATTTTGGAGATGGCTCACCACTTTCTTATGATAAAAATCCTGTTCATTGGTATGAATCACCAGGCATTTATTCTGTCACGCTGACTGTTCAGTCTATTGAAGGTCAATCCATACAAAAGAGACAAGATTATATCAACATTTTAAATCAACCCAAAGAATGGACAGTCTGTTTGCAAGGATGTGATTTTGTTTCCATAAAGTCGGCGATTGATCGGTCAAATGATGGTGATCAAATTCTTGTTGATGACGGCACTTATTTCGAACATATCGATTTTAAAGGTAAGGCAATTACTGTATTTTCGAACAATGGCCCAAACAATACCACATTGATTGGGCAAATGGACACAAGTATGGTGATCTTTCAAAATAATGAAAATGAATCCAGTGTGCTACAAGGGTTTACCCTTCAAAATGGTTCTGCTGATTATGGCGGAGGCATTTTTATCAAAAACGCATCTCCTTTGATCAAAGACTGTATTATTCGAAATAATCATGCAAATATGAATGGCGGGGGCATGTATATAACAACAAATTCATCCCCACGCATTGAAAATGTAATTATTGAGAACAATACATCTAAGGGAAATGGTGGGGGCATTTATTGCACGGATCTTTCCAAAACTATTGCCATCCAATCTGAGATCATCAATAATACTGCCGAACAGAAGGGTGGCGGAATTATGGTTAGTGGTTACGACGATGAAATGATCAGCAAAGCTGATCTGTCTAAAGTTCTTATCGATAGTAACAAAGCCAATTTATCCGGCGGCGGTATTTATGCTGAGTGGGCAGGAATGTTTATCGACAATAGTTTTATTGTCCGCAATCAGGCTGAAAACATCGATGGTATTGATATCTTTCATTCTAATGTTGAGCTATTAAATGATACCATTGCCAAAAATGGTTTTCCTGGAGGGACTGGCTTTCAAGCAGAATTTTCAGTTTATAAAATTACCAATACAATTGTTTGGGACAATGGCAAAACGAATATTGCTAATATCAATAGTTTATCTCAAGTAACCTACTCAGATATTCAAGGGTTTCCTGAATCAGAAACCAATTTTCAGGTTGATCCTTTATTCATACAGCCAGATGATGGCAATTTCCACTTAAGTAATAATTCAGATTGCCAAAATAAAGGGACAGATACCACTATCCTTTATGATTATGATGGTGATCCCAGACCGATTGATGGACAGTTCGATGTTGGCGCTGATGAAATTTTTTTATCAGGAAACAAGCCATTGGCATATTTTTTATGGACGCCTCGTTTTCCTAAAGAAACAGATTTGATCAAATTTCAAGTGACTGCCAGGCAACTTGAGCAAGATAATGCTATGTATTTCTGGAATTTTGGTGATGGAAACTACTCATTTAACCCTATTCATATTCATCGATTTTCAAACGATGGAAGCTACACTGTTTCGTTGACAGTTACTGATAGTGATGGTCAAACAGCTTCTGTACAAAAAACACTTGTGGTTACCGATACAAAACCCATTGCCAATTTTGCTATTAATAAAGATGTAGGAATTGAACCTTTTGATGCTCAGTTTATGAATTTTTCAGTTTCCAATGACCTTAAAGGGTATACCTGGATATTTGGTGATGATGGAATCAGTCATGAAAAACATCCCATACATACATATGTCACACCAGGAAAATACACCATATGGCTTATTGTTGAAGAAACCGATGGTGATATGGCTCGAAAAATAAACACAATAACAATTAAGCCCAGCATAAGAACAGTATGTCTGACAGGTTGCCAGTACTCAAGCATTCAGGAGGCAATTAATGAAAGCTGCGATAATGGTATTATTCATGTTAATCCCGGAACATATTTTGAACATATTAACTATTCAGGGAAAAATTTAAACATATTGGCAACAAATGGTGCAACAGAAACAATTATTGATGGCAGTCAATCTATTGGAAGTGTTGTGCAGTTTTCCCATAATGAGACGCCCAAAAGCATTTTAGATGGATTTTTCATAACAAATGGGCATGCGTCATCAGGTGCAGGTATCTATATTGAAAATGCATCACCAATAATTCGAAACTGTATAATTGAAAATAACCAGTCTGATATGAATGGTGGTGGAATTTTCATTATATCAGACGCTTCTCCGGTTATTGAAAAAGTCATTATTCAAAATAATCAATCAATAGCAAATGGCGGAGGCCTGTATTGTGAACAGTCTCATGTAACAATCAATCGATCTGTTATTAAAAATAATACTGCATGGAATAATGGTGGTGGATTCTTTTGCAATGGTCTTGATGAAAATACAAAGTGTAAGGCAAATTTATCAAGAACGATGATTGATCAAAATATTGCCAATCAATCAGGCGGAGGGATTTATGCAACATGGGCAATAGTCAATATTGATAATAGTTATATTGTTCGAAACCAGGGTCTTACTATTGATGGTATTGAGATGGTAAATGCTGAATTCACACTGATTTTTGATACCATTGCACACAATGGTTTTCCTGATGGTATTGATATCCAGGCAGATTCATCCGAATATACGCTTTTAAATACGATTGTATGGAATGATAACCCAACAAACATAAAAAATATCAATAGCTTATCGAAAATTTGTTATTCTGACATTTCAACAAGTTATCACAGTGAGAACAATATCAACGAGGATCCATTATTTATGAACCCTGAACAGGGAAATTTTCATTTAAACGATAACTCATCTTGCCTGAATAAAGGAAAAAATATTGATTATCATTATGATTACGATGGTAATTACCGGCCTGCTGATGGCAAATATGACATTGGTGCAGATGAAATAAAAGCCAATACGTTGCCAACTGCAAAATGGCTGGTTCACTATGATGACACAACTGAACCTTTACGAATTGCTATTACCAATCAATCGACTCCTGTTGAAGAAATTGAATCCTATCAACTGACATTTTCCGATGGCTCTGAGGATATAATAATGAAGTCATGGCCAGAATCTTCCAGGAAATATCATACATATACGCAACAGGGTACTTATGTTGTATCACTAACTGTTACTGAATTTGATGGAGATTCTGATACAGTATCTCTTACAATCACAGCAATAGATTCTTTACCTTGTGCGCAATTCACATGGAGACCTTCGGAACCTGATGAAAAAGAAATTATTAACTTTGAAATAAATGATCGCCCCTATGATCGGGATAATGCAACCTATCAATGGTCCTTTGGCGATGGTGCTTATCAAACAGGTCCTTTCCCATGGCACACTTATTCAACAGAAGGTCAATACACGGTTACCCTTACAGTAAGTGATAGCGATGGTCAAACCGATACCGTTCAGCATATAATTGAAATAGAAGATACACACCCTACTGCCAATTTTAACATTTCTGAATATGAAGGCGTTGAACCATTTTATGTCCAGTTTATCAATTTTTCGACAACAAATGAACTCAAAGGCTATACATGGATATTTGGTGATGGTGAAATCAGTAATGAAACAAATCCTTCGCATATATATACTAAACCAGGAACTCATACTGTATGGTTGATTCTGGAAGAAATGGATGGCAGTATTGCCCGTCAAATCAAAACAATCACCATTATTCCCGGGAAACGAAAAGTATGTCTTTCTGGTTGCCAGTATACGAGCATTCAAGATGCAATCAATGAAAGTTGTGATGGCGGAACCATCCAGGTTGCTCCTGGCAGATATTTTGAGCATCTTCAATTTTTAGGCAAAAAAATTACACTGACGGCTTTAAAAGGAGCAACAGAGACAATCATTGATGGCAGCCAATTGTTTGGCAGCACTGTTCAATTTATTCAAAACGAATCAAAGGAAACTGTCCTTAATGGTTTTACGATTACCAATGGGAAAGCGGACTCAGGTGGAGGACTATATATATATAATGCATCACCAACTCTAAAAAATTGCAATATTGTTTCAAACTCAGCAGAAAAAGGGGGAGGTGTTTATATTGCAAATCAATCATCCCCCCTTTTCATGAACTGTACTATTGTAGATAATACAGCAAAACTATCGGGAGGGGGGCTTTATTGTAGTAATAATTGCCATATAAGTGTGCAAGATAGTCGTATTCAGAATAATCAATCAAGTGTATATGGGGGAGGTCTTTCGCTTTTCGATCATTCATCCATAAAAATAGAATATGCAGTTATCAATCATAATCATTCATCAAATGGGGGAGGAATATATGAAAGCAATTCAAATGTGGATATAATGAATTGTTTAATTCACCACAACACCGCTGGTGAAAGCGGTGGGATGATGATGGCATTAAAGGGTGAACTGATAATTCATAGTTCAACCATAACACAAAATAGTTCCAATGAGATGATTGGCGGTATTTATTCAGATACTTCAACGATTACTATTATCAATAGTATATTATGGAACAATCAAACCGATTTTTATGAAGCAAACCAGGGAAGTCATGATGATCAAATCGTGTATTCTATTATTCAATCCATACCAGGCCAGGGGAATAGTCCTGATGATCCTCTGTTTATTGATCCTGAAACAAATTTTCAACTCAAAAGTGATTCTCCTGCTATTGATAAAGGAACGGATCACTATGCACCACAGGAAGATATTGACCATAATGACAGACCCTTGAATTATAAATTTGATATGGGGGCTTATGAAAGCGATAATTCAAAACCTGTTGTTAATTTTAAAGCCAATCAAAAAACAATTTTTGTGGGTGATGAAATTCAATTGACCAGCCAAACCACTTCAAAGGATCAAATCGTCCTTTTACAATGGGATTTTGGCGATGGTCAGTCCGGTCAGGGCGAAATGATTAGGCATACATATGCACTGCCAGGCTTATATCATATCGGTTTAACGGCTACTGAAAATGATGGTGATCAGGCAGTACATGTCAAATATTCATATATAACCGTAAAAGGAAATATTCCGGAAGCTCAATTTGTTGCCAGTTCATATATTGGGTTTGTTCCACTTCATATTAATTTTCAGGATACGTCACGGCAAGGTAGCTCTCCGATCTCATCATGGTATTGGACTTTTGGTGATGGTTATTCCAGCACAGAACAACATCCTGTTCACACATTTGAGAAGCCTGGAAAATATTCTGTCACGCTAATGGTCTGGAATGAATATGGCCAATCAACGTTCACCCAGGAAAATATCATCACAGCATTTGATACATCACCCATTGCAAAAATGAGTATTCATCCCTCAATGGGTCAGAATCCATTAAAGGTAAAATTTAAAAACATCTCCATTATTGCTGAAGGAAATCTGAACAATATTGATTGGGATTTTGGTGATGGTCAAACCTGTATGACAGAGATATGTGAACATATATATGAAAATCCCGGAGCATACACGGTTACGATGACAATTTCATCAGATGGTGGATCGACAAGCATTACAAGAGTGGATGGAGTTCGAGTATTACATTCACCCAAAACCATTTATGTATGCCAGGACTTAAGTATTTGCGATGAAAATTCCATACAAGAGGCGATCAACGCTGCTAATGATTACGATCAAATTATTGTAAAAAAAGGGATTTATTATGAGCACATTAATTTTTCAGGTAAAGCCATCAGGGTTGAATCAGAAGATGGTCCTGTTGAAACGATAATTGATGGCGGTTATACCAATCAAAATATCAGTCTTGTGTCATTCAAGAATCAAGAATCTGTACAATCAATATTGGGTGGTTTTACGCTGCAAAATGGTACAAGTATCAATGGTGCGGGAATTTCAATTATGGGTTCCTCCCCAGACATAAGAAATTGTATAATACAATCCAATAAAGCCATTGAAACAGGCGGAGGAATTTTTATGGATCTGTCATCAAACCCAACGATTTATGGATGTACCATAACCAAAAACCTGGCATCAAAAGGCGCAGGCATTGCGTGTTTGCAATCGTCTAATCCTGACATTATGAATACTGCTATTCAAAACAATACAGCTGATAAACAAGGGGGAGGTATTTATACCGGCTTATCTTCACAACTGATATTGAGAGACTCACTCATACATAACAATCATTCACAAATCGGCGGCGGAATTTTTGGATTAAAATCATTTCCAGTTTTGTATCAAACAACATGCTCAAACAATTATGCTTCAAGTAATGGTGGCGGTATAGCACTTTTTGATGTATTTGGTGTCCAGTTTAATCAATCGATTATCCAGGAAAATAATGCCAGAATTTCAGGCGGTGGAATATATATCAATAATGGAATGCACATTGATATTGTAAATTGCCTCATTACAGATAATCAGGCTTCAAATGGAGGAGGGCTTTATTACACCGATGTTATTCATCCGCTGGTGTCATTTTCAACCATTGCCAATAACACAGCATCACAAAAGGGGAATGGTTTTTATGGCGGAGAAGTTTCAGGGGAAAAGCCAATTTTTCAAAACAGCATTATATGGAATAATGGGAATGATATTTATACCATGGCAACCCATTCCATTTCTATGATACATTCTATTATTGAAGATGAAACCTATTCAGGGGAAGGGGTTATTCATCTCAATCCTTTGTTTATCGACAAAAAAAATAATAATTATTGTCTTCAAAGTTTCAGTCCCTGTATTGGCTCAGGGAAAAATATCAATCAGATAGCCATTGATATTCTGGGGAATGCTCGTTCAATAGCGATTGATACGCCTCCGGATATGGGCGCATATGAGCATGAACTCGATACACCAATAGATCCCCTTGAAGCAATTGATTTCAATGATTCAAACAACAATAGAAACGATACACCTGAAATGGCCAGTCCTGTTGTATCAAACCAGATATATTCTTTTGATTCTTCACAAGATGTGGACTGGTTCTCATTTTGTGCAAAAGCCGGAACGATGGTTGATCTTACATTGACCCAACTTGATAACATTCCCAATACCCTGATGGAAATCTATTTTTTAAATCAATCGGGTGAATTGGAAATCATAAATCTGAGTCATCGTCAAAGAAAGACCAGGATTTTTTTAAACAAGGATTGGGTTTCTATTGAAATAACACAATCAGGTATTTATTACATAAAGGTCTATCAGAGTATACCCAATGGCGATGGACACTATCAGATAGAAAAAAACATTAAGGGATATGATTACAAATCTGCACTTGTTCAATTAAAAGTTGAAGGAAGTAGAGAGTTATGGAGTTGCCAGGAGAATTTACTTGTCGATGTTTTTTCCCCTGATCACTCTGCCTCAGTTCATCGAATCGGAAAAACCACACATTACTGGGTAAACGTTATTGATAATAATCTCTTATTAACCATTAATTCAGACAATTATCAACCTTATACATATGAGCAATTGATTCAAAATAGAAATTATCAGGAAGTAGAAATTCAATTAAATCCAACAACTATCAGAATTCTTAAAGAGGCTGTAATCATCAGTCAAATACTGGCTGGTTTTTCAGATCAATGCATGAAGCGTAAAGTTGAAATGATGGATTTAATAAGATTGCTGAAAGCGTTAGGTTCTTTTTGAGTTATATATAAAATATCGCACATAGTTAACGAAAATGTTTATTAATATGGCAAGCAAAAATAAAAATTCAAACAATAATCAATTGATTATCGATCAAAAAAGATATTTTTACCACTAACAGACATTGGAATTCCCATCGCTATATCCCAATCCACCAGCCCCATCTGCCTGGCAACAACACCAACCCTGTACATAATTCGATTATCAACATTTAACATACCGGCTGTTTTTACAGCAGATCCTAATGCAATGCCTAAATCTAACAATCTGAACATACAAACAGGGCCTTTAAATTCTGTTTCCTCGTTTTGAGGATGTTTCATCAAATTTGCGCAGGTTTCGAATCCACAGGCATTACAATTTAATCCCAAAACAGTTGCTTTTTTCAGGCCAATTAACAATACTGATTCCGATTTATCAATATTGTTGGCATCACGATCAAAATCTTTTTTTTGATTTTTTTCGCCAAAAGCACGCATGGCTTCAGCAAGTTTTTTTAACATATCTCCCTTTAATGTACGGGTTTGAACGTAATTCTCACCTTTACTCTTGGGTGCAGTTATTGCTGAAATTGTCATTAATTCAGAAATAATATCAATACCTTCCATATTTGCCTCTCTAAATAATAAAGCAAGCGGCATAAAATTGTGCCGCTGCTTTATTTTATTTCATCGTTGTTCAAGCGGTATATACGAACGTTTATTTTTTCCAATGTATATTTGTCTGGGGCGATATAATTTCCATTTGGGATTGTCAGCATCTTCTTTCCATTGTGCAATCCATCCGGGCATTCGACCAATGGCAAACATAACCGTAAACATATTGGTAGGAATTCCTAATGTTCTTAGAACGATACCACTATAAAAATCAACATTGGGATATAAATGATGATCAATAAAATAGGAATCTTTTAAAGTAATTTCTTCGAGTTCCAAGGCTATATCCAGAAGCGGATCTTTTTTCTTTGTCGATGCCAACAATTCGTGGCAGACTTTTTTGATAATTTTTGCTCTGGGATCATATGTTTTATAGACACGATGACCAAAACCCATTAAACGAAAGGGATCTTTTTTGTCTTTTGCTCTTTTAATGAAGGGTTTAATATCTCCACCATGCTGTTGTATAGACATGAGCATTTCTATAACCGCCTGATTTGCGCCACCATGAAGTGGTCCCCATAGTGCTGCAATACCTGCTGATATAGCAGCGTACAAATTTACACGACCGCTGCCCACAAGACGAACGGCTGAGGTTGAACAATTTTGTTCATGATCTGCATGGAGAATCCAAAATACATTTAACGCTTTAATAAACAGTGGGTCTATTTTAAATTTTTTTACCGGACTTTGATACAATAAATACAGAAAATTAGCGCAGTAACTATAATCAGGTTTGGGATAAGCTACTGTATGGCCCCGCGAAATTTTATATGACATAACAGCCATGGTACGAACTTTGGACATCAGGCGAGCCAGGGTAATATTGATAGCTTCTTCATTGTCAATTTTAAGATCCTTGTAAAAACTTCTAAGCGCGTTAACCATTGACGATAAGATGCCCATTGGATGTGAACGTGATGGAAAATTTCCATAAAATGCTTTTAAATCTTCGTGGATCAGGGACTGTTCTGTCAATAACTCGCTGAATTCATTTAGTTGTTCTCGGGATGGCAATTCGCCATTTACCAGTAAATAAGCCGTTTCGACAAATGTCGAATGCTCTGCAAGATCTTCAACAGGAATGCCGCGATATCTCAGAATTCCTTTTTCGCCATCCATAAACGTTATTTCACTTTGACAAATACCGGTGTTGGCAAGGCCAGGATCCATTGTAATACAACCCGTTTCCTTTCTCAAAGAGCGAATATCAATCGCTTTTTCTCCTTCACTGCCTGTGATCACCGGCAACTGAATACTTTTACCACCAATGGTTAATGTTGCCGTTTCTTGCATATATGATCCTTTCTGTCGTTATAAAGCAGTTGAAAATAACGACGCTTTAATAAATTCACGATTTAATCTGGCTATATTCTGAATAGAAATACCTTTTGGGCAGGCAGCCTCACATTCACGTTCATTAGAACAATTACCAAAACCCAATTGATCCATTTCACAAACCATTTTTACAGCCCGCCGGTTTGCTTCAGGTTGTCCTTGTGGAAGGAGTGCCAAATGAGAAACTTTGGCTGACACAAACAACATTGCTGATGCATTTGGGCATGATGCCACGCATGCTCCACAACCGATACAGGCAGCAGCGTCCATTGCAAGGGTTGATTTTTCTAATGATACTGGAGTTGCGTTGGCATCAGGAGCGCCTCCTGTATTCACTGAAATATAACCACCTGACTGAATAATTTGATCAAAAGCACTTCTGTCAATAACCAGATCTTGAATAATTTTAAATGCACGTGCTCGAAAAGGTTCTATGTATATTGTATCTCCATCTTTAAAATGTCGCATATGAAGTTGACAAAGAGTGGTTTCAGATTCAGGGCCATGAGCATGACCGTTAATCATAGCACCACACATTCCACAAATGCCTTCCCGGCAATCACTATCAAAAGCAATGGGAACCTGATTTTTTTTAGAAAGTCCTTCATTGACCACATCAAGCATTTCTAAAAAAGACATATCTTTGGATATATTTTTGGCGTGATAGGTATCCAGACGGCCTTTGTCATCAGGGCCATTTTGACGCCATACTTTTAAGGTAAGGTTAATTGTTTGAGTACTCACTTATAGCTCCTTTGTGATAGTTGAACATTTTCAAAACCAAGTGGTTCTTTGTGAAGGGCCGGTTTATCATTATGTTGGTGCTCCCATACCGACACATAACAGAATTCATCATCATTTCTGAGTGCTTCATTTTCATCTGTTTGATATTCTTCACGAAGATGACAACCACATGATTCTTCTCTGTTCAGAGCATCATGAATCATAAGCTCACCCAATTCCATAAAATCTGCTACTCGAATGGCTCGTTCCAGACTTTGGTTAAAAGAATTGGGGTCTCCTGGAATTTTGAGATTGTTCCAAAATTCCTCACGCAATTCAGGCAGTTTATCTAACGCAGATGAAAGTCCGGATTTGTTTCTAGCCATACCACAATGTTCCCACATAATGTGGCCAAGGGATTTATGAAAATCATCCACTGTTCGCTTACCATCAATAGATATCAAGCGATTGATTCGTTTTTCAGTTTCATGTTCAGCATCTCTAAAGGAAGAATGTGATGTGTCAATATTGGGTTGAGATTGCCCTGTCAAATAATTGCCAATCGTGTATGGAATAACAAAAAAACCATCGGCAAGACCTTGCATCAAGGCACTTGCGCCCAGCCTGTTTGCCCCATGATCGGAAAAATTGGCTTCACCAAGTACAAACAATCCAGGGATAGTACTCATTAAATTATAATCCACCCATAATCCACCCATAGTGTAATGAACAGCAGGATAAATTTTCATAGGTGTTTCATAAGGATTTTCACCCGTAATCCGTTCATACATCTGAAACAGATTTCCATATTTTTTTTCAATTGTTTTTTTACCGTCTCTCTCAATGGCATCTCGAAAATCCAGATAAACAGCATAACCTGTTTCTCCAACGCCTCTGCCAGCATCACATTGTTCTTTTGCATTTCGGGAAGCAACATCTCTTGGAACAAGATTACCAAAACTGGGATATTTTTCTTCCAAATAGTACAATCGTTCTGATTCTGGAATATCCTTGGGTTGCCGTTTATCACCCGATTCTTTAGGAACCCAAACACGTCCATCATTCCGAAGGCTTTCACTCATTAGTGTAAGTTTGGATTGGAATGTACCATGAACAGGAATACAAGTTGGATGTATTTGAGTAAAGGATGGATTTGCAAAGCAAGCGCCTTTTAAATAGGATCGCCAGGAAGCAGAAACATTTGAATTCATAGCGTTAGTAGACAGAAAAAAAACATTCCCATAACCACCTGTGGCCAAAACAACTGAATGAGCACCATAACGTTCCAATTGCCCGGTAACCAAATTTCTGACAATAATTCCTCTGGCATGACCATTGATTAAAACCAGATCCATCATTTCACGTCGGGTAAACATTTCTACATTGCCTAAAGCAATCTGTCGACTTAAAGCGCTATAAGCGCCTAAAAGTAATTGTTGACCGGTTTGACCACGTGCATAAAAAGTTCGGGAAACCTGAGCACCACCAAACGATCGGTTTGCTAATAAACCACCATATTCTCTGGCAAAAGGAACCCCTAATGCGACGCAATGATCAATAATGTGATTGCTGACTTGAGCCAGTCGATAGACATTGGCCTCACGCGCACGAAAATCACCACCTTTTATGGTATCGTAAAACAGTCGTTTGATACTATCGCCATCATTGGGATAATTTTTTGCAGCATTGATTCCCCCTTGCGCCGCGATACTATGGGCACGTCGGGGGCTATCCTGAATACAAAAAATTTTAACATGGTATCCAAGCTCTGCCAGTGATGCCGCAGCAGAAGCTCCCGCAAGACCTGTTCCGACAACAATGATTTCATATTTTCGTTTATTGGCTGGGTTCACCAATTTTAGTTCAAAACGATGCTTATCCCATTTTTCCGATAATGGGCCGGAAGGGATATGGGCATTTAATTGCATGAAATTTCTCCTCTTTTATCTGAGTGACTGCAGCATAATATAAATGGGTATAAAACCAAATCCAAATCCCAGGATTAAACTGTAAACAACACTGAATGTCTTAATGGCAGGCATATATTTGGGATGATCTATTCCCATTGTTTGAAAAGCACTCCAAAATCCATGATTGACATGAATGCCAACAACAACCATTGCAAACACATATAATGCAAGATAAGCCGGTTGAGTCAATGATGAACTGACAATTTCATAAACGGTCCGTTGAGAATGATCCGCAAACTTGAATGTCAATAAATGGATGAGAACAAAAATCAAAATAAATAATCCTGTATATGGCATTGTTCCAGAAGCCAGGGTTCTTCCACCTGCATTACGTTTTTTTACATAAGTTACCGGACGGGAAACCAGATTTTGAAAATAGAGTGTTATCGCCATTGTCAGATGAATTCCCAAAAGGACTAAAAGGCCCGCTTCAGAAATATAGATTAAAGGACCCAGTGCATGTAAATGGTCCACATATGAATGAAAAAGATCCTGTCCGCCATAAATAAACAGATTTCCAATGAGGTGAACCAGTAAAAAAGCACAAAATCCCAGTCCGGAAATAGCCATAAGTACTTTTTTTCCTATGGATTGATTCAGGAACTGCAACACACTTTCCATTATTCCTCCTTAATAATTATGAATTATTTTTTTAATTCTGGTAAGGTTTGAAACCACCAATCATCCCACTCTGTGGTCATGATTGTTTCCGCAAGTTTTTTTCCAATATCAGTTTTTAGACGTTTTTGTGCAGCTATCAGCCATTTTTCAGGACCCCGTTTGCCCTGATCCTTTAACGCTTTTAACTCAAGCATTAAAGAAATTTGGTCAGCATCACGTGCCAAACGCGCTTCAGGAGTAACGCATTGGTTGAATTCATCTACCCAATCAATAATATCCTGTCCAAACGGTAATTCTTTGGCTAAGTCCTCTAATGCCTTATTCTCATGGGCTGTAGCATAGCGTTGATGGACATAATTCAAATCTCCCATGCGGGCTTCGGGCAAGTCATGTACCAACGCCATAGACATAATTTTTAAAGGATCAATTGTTGGATCAAGTCTACTCATGGTAAAGGCAATGATTGCGATCATAAATGAATGTTCAGCAACAGATTCGTCGCCTGCACCCAAAAATTGGAATCCTGTACGTTTAACTGCCTTAAGAATATTGGCTTCAAACAAAAATTGAACAATACGTTTCATATTTTTTCCTGATAGTTTTTAACAAAAGTTTTTTTAATAACATATTATATAAGAAAATAAAAGTAGTGGAATACACATACATGAAAAAAAACAATAAATATAACCTTAATCAAATCACAGCAAAGACAATTAAAAGAAAAAAAATGAATAAAAACTTACCGGTTGTTTGGATAAAAACTTGACAGTACACTTCGGCTCGTATAAGTAACATCAATTCAACAATAAATGTGTTTTACATATAATAAAGATTAACAAAGAGGTCTTAAGATGTTCACTACAGACGCAGACGTTATCCACATGGTTACCAACGCGGGACCGATGGTCAAGTTTGTTCTGTTGCTTTTATTGTTTTTTTCAGTAACGTCCTGGGGAATTATCATTATAAAATTTCTCTATGTACGAAGAGCTTATAAAGATTCTGTTGCTTTTGTAGACAGTTTCTGGAAAAGCCGAGATTTGGCAAATGCTTTTACTGGAACAAAACAATTGCAAACATGCCCGGTAGGAAGAGTTTTTCGTATTGGCTATCAAGAATTGACTAAACTTGAAAAAACAGGAATACATTTGTCTCCTGAATCCGAGAACACTGATAGTGAAAAAGTTGAAAGACGGCCGATAACCGGTATGGATAATATCAAGCGAGCTTTACGCCGTGCAATCAATACAGAAATGACTCGTGTGACTAGCTTAACACCATTTCTGGCAACAACTGGTAATACAACTCCTTTTGTCGGGTTGTTTGGAACGGTTTGGGGGATCATGAATTCGTTCCATAGTATCGGGTTAAAAGGATCTGCAAATTTAGCAGCTGTTGCACCAGGTATATCAGAAGCTTTGATTGCTACAGCAGCAGGTCTGGCCGTTGCAATCCCTGCTGTAGTCGCTTTTAACTATTTTAACAGTAAAATCAGAGTTGTTGAGTCGGAATTGAACAGCTTTTCTGCTGATTTCCTGAATATTGTTGAAATGGAAATGCTTCGAGGAAAAGGACAATAGGTATGACAGCAGGAGGATCAAGTAGTCAATACATGGCAGAGATCAATGTGACGCCATTTGTGGACGTTATGCTGGTGCTTCTGATTATTTTTATGGTTTCAGCGCCAATGATGACACAAGGTGTTGATGTTTCTTTACCTGAGGCTTCATCAAAGTCATTGCCAACAGATGATCAAAGTTTGACAATATCCATAAAAAAAAATGGTGAAATATTTATCAATACTTATCAGGTCACTATTGATGCACTTAAAGAAAAATTAACCATTATTTTTGATGGACAAATGGATAAGCAAGTCTATTTACGTGCAGATAAAGATGTTGCTTATGGATTGGTGGTTCGTGTGATGTCGGAAATTAAAAATGCGGGTGTCCAAAAATTGGGCATGATCACAGAACCACTTAAACAAAAAGACAACCGATCTTAAAAGAAAATCTGACCTTATGTATGCAGGAAATGATTTTTTTGTTCGTTCAGAGATAAAAAAGACCACATGGTTTTTGACGTTTGGCTGTTCAACATTCGGCCATATCCTTTTTTTTGCCATAATCTTTTTTTTTCCAAATCTGGATCAAGGCCAACGAAACTTGCCAACTGTCATTGACATTGATTTAGTTTCGGTGACAGAGCAGGTAACGGACACGATTTCAGAGACTCAACCGATTGAAGATCAGCATATGGAAATGGAAGAAGAAATATCTTCACCACAGCCAATGGTATCGAAGGATCTGCAACCGGTAACGTCTCCAGAAAATCAGTATGTGCCGAAACAGTTTCAGCCATTGGCTCCAATAGAGCCACCTAAGACATTAACGCCACAAAAACCAAAACCTGAAATTATTAAACCTGTTCCTGAGCCAGAAATTAAAACGATTGAACCTGTTAAACCACAAGAACCAACTGAAAAAATTGAACCTCCCCCTCAGACAGTTCCTGATGAACCAAAACTGAAACGATCTTTAAAAAAGAAAACCATCAAAAAGGAACAGGTTGTAAAAAATAATAATAAACGTCATCTCAAAGACACGCTTCAACGTCTGAAGCAACAGGTTCGAATCAGTGAAGCCGACCATCGCATTCGAAACGCTGGAGATGTTAAAACGACTGTTGAATTGATGGACATTTATAAAGCTGAGGTGATGGCCCGAATTCAAAGGAATTGGGCGCTTTCATTTCAATTGGTTGGTTACCACTCAAATTTGAGTGCGACGTTAGTCATAACGATTTTGAGAAACGGCTTTATTCGATCGGACATGTGGTTTGAAAAAAAATCAGGTAATGACTATTTTGATGAATGTGTTCTTAAAGCAGTCAAAAAATCAAATCCACTCCCTCCATTGCCCAGTGCATATTTACGTTCGTATTATGGGCCGGTAGGGTTGAACTTTACACCTTCGGGATTGAAATGAGGATATGTCTGACTTGAAAACAAAATATCTGTCATCCATTGTTGTATGTTTTTTACTGGTTTCAGTTTTTACGATACCAGTTAATGCTCAACGGGTTATTGATTATATAGATATCAGTAATCCCTTTTTAAGAAAAATTCCCATCGCCATTCCTCTTTTCAGGTATACTCCTGAAACACCACAAAATGAGAGTCTTTCCAAAGAAATCACCCCACTACTTTCGCAAACATTAGAGTTTACTGGTTTTTTTAAAATGCTCAACGAAAAGGCTTTCTTGGAAGAACTTCAGAAAACAGGCATTTCGGGATCTTCAATTAATTTTAAAAATTGGACGGCCATAGGCGCAGAATTACTCATCACTGGCGGGTTGCAAGTTCAAGATAAGTTAATTGTTGCTGAACTGCGATTGTTTGATACGTTTTCTGGCCGATTGTTGGTCGGTAAAAAATATAAAGGGTGGCATGATGACAAACGCAAAATTGTCAGACGTTTTTGTAATGAAATTATTGAAAGGTTAACCGGCAGCAAAGGTTTTTTTGATAGTCAAATAGCGTTTGTTTCAAACCAGACAGGGAATAAAGAGATATTCACATGTGATTTTGATGGATATAACGTAAAACAGATCACAAGAAATCGATCAATTAATCTCTCTCCAGCCTGGTCACATGACAAAGAATGGATGGCTTATACGTCGTTCACCAAAAACAAACCAGATTTGTATATCCGGCATATGGTGGGTAAAAAACGCGGAGTTTTTGTTTCTTTCAAAGGCCACAATATCACCCCTTCGTGGCATCCAAATCGTTTAGAGTTAGCTGCTGCACTGTCTAAAGTCGGAAATTCAGAAATATACTTGTTGACAGGTTCTGGAAAAATTATCAAACGACTGACATATGACTGGGGAATTGATGTTTCTCCAACATGGTCACCGGATGGCAAAAAAATTGCTTTTGTATCTAATCGATCAGGAAACGCACATATCTATATTAAAGAAGTCGAATCAGGTGATATCAAACGATTGACATATGAGGGGAAATACAACGTTTCACCATCCTGGTCCCCCAAAGGAGATCGTATTGCATTTTGTGGTCGAAATAATGTTGATATGTTTGACATTTATGTGATGAATGTTGATGGCAGTCGAAAGATGCAGTTGACTAAGAATTGTAAAAATAATGAATCCCCGACATGGTCGCCTGATGGCAACCTGATCGCATTCAGCTCAACACGATTTGGAAAGAATCAAATTTTTGTTATGACCGCATATGGTACAGATCAACGATTGTTGCTATCTCTTCCAGGGGAGCAATTTGAGCCGTCATGGTCACGGTAGATATTTTTATTTGACGGATATACTAATTTTTTATAATATGTTTCTATAGAAAACAACAAAAAGGAGGTCTTATGACAAGGAAACGAATGTTCGTTTACATAGTATTTATTGGTTTATTGGCATTGTTAATCTTTTCTGGTTGTTCCAGTCAGCAACCCGATGTGAAAACGCCAGCTGAGATTGCTGAACAAGAAGCAGCGGAACGTGCCAGAGTGGAAGCTGAAAGACGAATTAAAGCTGAAGAAGAATCCAGGAGAAAAAAGGCTGAAATTCAACGCCAAAGACAAATTGAAGAACAACAAAGAAGAATTGCTCAGGAAGAAGCTGCTAGGCGTGAAAAAGAAAGATTAGCACAGGAAGAAATTGCTTCAAAGGAACGATTTGTAGAAACTGACATATATTTTGATTATAATGAAAGTACCCTTCGTTGGGATTCTCAAGAAGAGTTAAAAATTAAAGCAGAATGGATGCGAACGCATCCAGATATTGATATCATTATCGAAGGTCATTGCGATGAACGCGGCAGTTCCGCTTATAATATTGCATTGGGTGAACGACGTGCAGAAACAGCTAAAAACTTTATTGTTGATCTTGGTGTTGAGCCTCATCGAATAGAGAGCGTTAGTTTTGGTGAAGAACGTCCGATTGATCCAAGATCCACTGAAGAGGCCTGGTCAAAAAACCGACGCGCACATTTCGTAATAAAGTAGACGATGTTTAATGTTTATTAATCAATGCGCAAACAATTTAGCTCATTGCTTGCGCATTAAATCACATAACCGTTTTCAGTTTTGGAAGTATTGATTATGGAAAAAAAGTTCTATACACGCTTGATTGTTTGTTGTTTATTCGTTGTCGTATGTGGTTGTGTTTCTCAGGATGAATTGCTTCATATTCAAAATCGATTGGTTGCATTGGAATCACAAGGTTCGAGCAATATGACTTCATACAATCAGGTTGGGTCTAAAATTGAATCTTTTGAGTCTCAATTGTTTCACATTAAACAGTCTCAAGACCTGATTGAAAAACAATTTCGTGAACAATATGCGAGTATAAAGGCCAATTCAAATACGAGTCGGCATGAAATTCGTCAAATTACAGGTCGTTTAGAAGAAATCGAATATCATCTAAAGAAAAAATTTAATGTTCTGAAACAAAAGAAAGACATCCCTTCTTCTTCTGAAAATATGCCTGTTTCCCAAATTATCAGCCGTTTGCAACGTATTGAAGCTTATCTTGGACTTGAAGCAACTGCAGATCCGATACCTTCTGCCATTGCAAAAGAAACACCTTCTCCTTCTCCTAAAACGCCAGAAGCCGAACTATACAGTAAGGCAAAAGGTGCTTTTGATAGCAATGACTTTGAAACAGCACGAATTCAATTTGTAAATTTTTTGAAAAAATATCCTCAATCAACAGATGCAGATAATGCACAATTCTGGATGGGGGAAATATATTTTCGTGAAAAATGGTATGAAAAAGCAATTTTGGAATATCAAAAGGTTATCGAAGAATACCCTAATGGGAATAAGGTTCCTGCTGCTTTACTCAAACAGGGCCTGGCATTTCTGGAATTGAACGATAAAACAAATGCCAGTCTTATCTTAAAAGAACTGACCAAAAAGTATCCCAACTCTGCAGAATCAAAAATGGCTCAGAAAAAACTCAACGAATTATAACGACAGTATCCTTTAATCAATCCCCCTTGAAAAAGGGGGATTTTTGGCATTTTTTCATGATAAAAGTGATTGGAATTGATCCGGGATTAGCGTCAACCGGAGTTGGAATGGTTAAAGGATCGTTTACACGGGTCAAAACCTATGCATTTTCCACAATAACAACATCAAAATTAACCCCCCTAAATATGCGACTTCAGCATATTTACTCAGAAATATATACTATTTTTTCCCATGAACAACCCGATTTAATTGTTCTTGAAGATATCTTTTCTTTAAAACAATATCCAAAATCTGGTATTACATTGGCAAAAGTTTCAGGTGTCATTCTTTTGGCAGCCAGTTATTTTGATATCGATATTTTTGAAATACCTGTACGTGAAGCCAAAAAAGTATTTACAGGCAATGGAAAAGCGAGCAAACAGCAACTTGAAAAATCCGTGCGCTATCTGTTAGGAAGAGAAGAACCCATAAAACCCAATCATGCATCAGATGCTCTTGCTTTGGGCTTGATTGGTCTTTTTCGAGGAAATGTTAAACAATGATTGCATACTTAGAAGGTCGTGTCATTAAAAAAGAATCCGACCGAATCGTTTTACTGGCAGGCTTTGTTGGTTATGAAGTCTTGTTGCCAAAAATCGTGATGGATGAATTGTCGTCTCAAATGGATGATGAAAAAATTTCTCTTTATATTTATCATTACCAAACAGAACGTAATCCAAAACCGACATTAATTGGATTTAATTTGGAAGTTGAAAGGGATTTTTTTCAACATTTTATTTCTGTTGAAGCGATCGGGCCAATGAAGGCCATTCATGCCTTATCAATTTCTGTTCGTGAAATAGCCAGAGCTATTGAGAACAAGGATATTAAACAATTATCAAAATTAAAAGGTATTGGAAATCGGACAGCACAAAAAATTGTCGCAACCCTTCATGGTAAAATGAGAAAATATGCACTGATTCATCATGATGATTCAGAACCTCTCAATAAGGTAGAGGTTCAACTGGCATCAATGGATGATGTTAAAACTCAGGTAATGTCAGTCCTGGTTCATCAATTAGGACATCGAGCCCTTGAAGCTGAAGAAATGATTGATAAAGCCTTGAAACGTTCCCAGACCATATCTTCTGCAGAAGAATTGTTTGAGGAAGTGTATCGGGGAGAAATGAATAGTATCGGGGAGAAATGAATAAATGATGAATGAAATACAAGTGGATGAAAAAGCGGGAAATCTTGTTTCAGCAGAATCTCAGCCTGAAGATATTGATGATAAAAGCTTATCACTTCGGCCTAAACAATTTAGTGATTATGTCGGACAGCAGGAAACGGTTGAAATTCTGACGATTGCAATTACAGCAGCAAAACAACGTTCTGAATCCCTTGAGCATGTTTTATTGCATGGACCGCCGGGCTTAGGAAAAACTACCCTGGCTCACATTATTGCAAAAGAAATGGAAGGAACGTTGACCATTACGTCCGGCCCAGCTCTTGAAAAAGGTGGTGATGTTTTGTCGATTTTAACCCACCTTGAAAAGGGTGATGTCTTGTTTATTGATGAAATTCATCGAATGCCAAAATCAGTTGAAGAGTTCCTTTATCCTGCCATGGAAGACTTTGCTGTTGATTTCATTTTTGATAAAGGGCCATATGCAAAAAGTCATCGCTACAAGCTCAATCAGTTTGTCATGGTAGGCGCTACAACAAGAGTTGGATTATTATCAGCACCACTTAGAGATCGTTTTGGTATTTTCCGTAGCCTGGATTTTTATTCTGATGACGATCTGACTTCTATAATTACTCGATCTGCTTCTATCCTTGAAATTCACATTAATGATTCTGCTGCCTTATCTCTCGCAAAACGTTCACGAGGGACACCTCGAATTGCCAATCGTTTGCTGCGACGCGTTCGTGATTATGCGCAGGTGAGAGGTGATGGAAAAATTGACATTGAAACTGTTCATCGTGCTCTTAAGCTTGAAGGTGTTGATAACGAAGGTTTGACGCCATTGGATCGTCGGTATCTTAAAACGATAATTGAATACTATCAGGGGGGACCTGTTGGGATTGAAGCTATTTCTGCGACCCTTCAGGAAGAGGTGGATACATTAGTGGATGTTGTAGAACCATATTTATTGAAACAAGGTTTTTTGATGAGAACTTCTGCTGGAAGAAAAACATCGGCTGTAGCGCATATCCATGTTCAAAATATAGAAAACAACAGTTGAATGAGATTTACAAAAAAAGAGTGCATGAAACCTTATGAAAGGTTTCATGCACAAAAAAGTATCAAATTAAGCGTCTATCACTGCCAATGCTTCTTCACGATAAGCATCCATAACATAAGGAATGTTGGTAATTTTAGCACATTCTTCTGTCAGTGAAACAAGGTCATTTCTGGTAATTAGATGTGTACGCCATTTTCGTGCACCTGCCATAAGTTGTTGCAATCCAACACGGATTTTTTCAGAAGCACTATAAATACCAACAGCACCCAGTGGAAAGTTGTCTACTTCATTACCATAGATATTTCTAAGTTTTTCATAGCAAACAAAAATTTCTTCTTTGCTTGAGCCATATTTTGAAACAGTTGATGGCAGCCCGCCATCTTCACCTTTGAGCCATCTGTCAATATTTTTACCGACCATACCTGGAATCATCAATGCTCGTCCCATACATACTGCTTTACAGAAAGGAGCGCCCAAGGCCAATGCTTTGAAAATATGATCTTCAGAAGAAAAACCACCAGCAAAAGCTATATCAGGAACCCATGCACCTTTTTGTGCCAGTCTGAGACACAGTTCGTAAGTCATTGAATGTAGATAAATTGATGGAATTCCCCATTCACTCATCATTCGCCAAGGACTCATACCTGTTCCACCGGGAGCGCCATCAATGGTAAGAAGATCTATTCTCGCATCTGAAGACCATTTGATTGCCATGGCCAACTCACGCATTGGATAAGCACCGGTTTTTAAAGTAACGCGTTTTGCGCCCAATTTACGAACCCTGTCAACTTCTTGCATAAAAGAATCTTGATCAATAAAACCCAATCGCGAATGTCGTTCAAATTCTTTGATTGCACCATCACGAAATGCTTTTTGATTGGCAGGTTTTGTTGGATCAGGTGTAACAATATAGCCGCGTCTGGCTAATTCTACTGCACGATCAAGATCATTAACTTTGATTTCACCACCAATACATTTAGCACCCTGTCCCCATTTCAGTTCGATTGTATTGACACCCAATTTGTCAATAACATACTCAGCAACACCTAACCGTGTATCTTCAACATTCATTTGAACCAGGATATCACCATAACCTTCATGGTATTTTCGATAGGATTCAACTCGTCGTCTCATATCTGGTGATTCAATAACTTTACCATTTTTATCAACTTCAAGTGCGGGATCAATACCACAAACGTTCTCTCCACATACCAGACTAATGCCTGTAATTGCAGCACCAATTGAAAAATGTTCCCAATTTTTTCTGGCAATTTCTGTTGATCCTAATGCACCAGTAAACATTGGTATTTTCTGTTTGACTTTTTCAGTTGCACCAAACCATGTTTCTGTGTTGACTTTGGGGAAAGTGGCATGGTCGGGATCAGCTTCAGTCCCTTCAGCACCCATTGCGTAACCCATAATATTTAAATGAGAATAATCTACTGGATAATCTTTATCTGCTCCTGCGGTTATTTCTCCAAAGGGTGAGGGATACAGTAATTCACGACCGCGAAATGTTGATTTAAAAAGATCGCAATTACCCTTACAGCCATCCATACACCGGCTACAAATACCAGATTGAGGGGCTACATTTCTTGATCGATTTTTTGTTTGGGTTGCTTCATTCGCATTAGGTTGATGTAAATTCAAAATTCTTTCTCCTTAATTTTAATGGTTAATTCTGTATTATACATAATTGTATATTTAACTTTTTTATCTTTAAAAGATAGCAAAATATATTTTTTGCAAAGTTTTGCATGAAAGGTGCCAGAAATTTATTAAATCTATAAATGTTTAAAAGGTACTGAAAATAAAAGGAAAATTAAATATATGTCAATTTTTCCTATATCATACTTGATACAAATATGTATAAAATTAGAAAAATGATACAAATCTGTACTATTGGTATAGTAAAAAATTTTTGCATTTGCATTATATTCAATATAATTATCAATGACACATAATTGTATTTTATAGGTTAAAAAAATCTCGTTCTATTTAATTTCAATAATAAGGAAGGGGTTTATTTTTTATTGTTGATGCTGAAAGACATAAACGGTTTTAGGATAGATTTAAAAACTTTCAATATAAATATGGATTTGCTATAAATAATCAAATTATAATAATGAAG
>Ga0272440_1000786_pt1 | contig 26643 bp, 23 predicted proteins | sample SSMMMBAug17_FD_192440 | JGI IMG/M metagenome (GOLD analysis project Ga0272440, IMG submission 192440) | Marine sediment archaeal communities from Little Sippewissett salt marsh, Falmouth, MA, United States - SSM-MMB-Aug17 | ecosystem: Environmental > Aquatic > Marine > Wetlands > Sediment ...
ACGAATCTCCTGTAAGAGGGCCTTGGAGAACTGCTTGTTGGAGTTACCTGAGTTGTGTTGCTTGACATTGCCGTTCCAGATGGCACGGTTAAGGTCGTGTTGTATAGACTCAGCTTGTAGCGGAATGGCTTTAAGAGACTCAGCAAAGAGATCACTATGCTGTAAAATAGCTAGAAGAAGATTTTGTGTAATTTCAAAATCATACGAATCAGAAGCGTAAAAAGCGTGTTCAAGTGGTACCATAATGTGACCTTGCCAACCAAGACCATAAAAACCTTGATAACCATTTGTTTTAGCACTCTTTGCGAGATAGTCGCGACCACCAAAGGTGATAATCTCATAAGGAGCATCGAGTACGGTTTTGAGTTTTGCACCAAGTGGAATGTGGTACTTGTCACTTGTAGCAATGACAAAACCATCTGAATCAAGAAGAGTCATAGCCTCTTTTGTGCTTGGGTTAATGAGGTTTGCAAATACCCCTTGCATCTCATCTTCAAACTTAAAACATAGACAGAGTACTCCAAGTAGCTCATCGGAATTATCAGATTTTGTCACTTTGTAAGAGTAGACAAGACTCTTCTCGTGCCCAGGCAAGAAGTCATGAGCTCTATAAGTCTCAACATACTCCTCACCAGTTCGTGCAACTTCATGGAGTATAGCATCATGAGATTTTACTATGCTGCTGGGGTTTATTGAAGCTAAGATATTTCCTTGAGGATTCATAAGTATTATGTCGAAGTAGACACTATACTTCTTTGCATACTCAACGAAGCGTTTTTGCATCTCTTTTAGATTTGCTTGGTAGTTTTCACTGTAAATAGTAGGGTTCTTACGTAAGAAGTTGCGTATGGCTTCATCTGTCGCTAAAAAGCCTATATCTGCAGTTCTTTCAAAAAGGTTACGTATGACTATGTCTACTGAGACCTGCGCTTTTGAACCCATCTCTGAGACAATTTTTTTAAGCATCTCATCCCCGAAATGGCTTATGAGTTCATTGGAGAGATGCACGAAATCACCTTTTATTTTATTCATATTCATTCCCGAGTCTGCAAGCTGACTTAGAAGTGAGAGTGTATCCCAGTTACGGCTTAGTTCATCGAGGCCATCTTTACTACTTTTAACAGAGTCCATATATTTTATGAGTGATTGTATGGTGTTTGTATTCATCTTTGTATCCTTATTTACTGCTTATATTGTATGAAAATGCAGACTCTATTGAGCACTGTTTGTGTTTAAAAAGTGAGCAGATGAAGTAACAAAAAGAGGATACGAAAAGAGTCAAACACGCTGTATAATGAGTCTTAAATAACAGAGGAGAGATTATGTTTAAAGATCTAATTTTAACAGGTTTAGGTGCAACGGCTGTGATGCGTGAGCGTGTCGAAGAGGAGCTTACAAAACTTCAAGAGAAGGGAAAAATACAAACAGATGATGCAAAATCATTTTTAAGCTCTTTAGAAAAACGTGGAGATGAGGAGCAACAGAGAATAAAAGATGAGTTAAAAAGTACTCTAAAAGAGGTACTTGATGAGCTTGGTGTTGCTACAAAAGAGGACATAGAGAAGCTCAAAAAGAGTCTGGAGTAGTAGTTGCAACTCTCTTTTAAGACGCTAAGTTATTACTCGCCAAAGAGACTCTATGGCGTTTTTGCTTTTCTTTTAACACTTTTTATACTCATTAAAAGACGTAAGAGTCTTTATGGTTTTAAGCCACTCTCCCCAGTGGCACTCAAAAATCAAATAGTAGTGCTTGGAACAAGTTTTGTGAAGCTTGCACAGGTACTTGCTACTCGCTCAGATTTTTTTGATGCTCCCTATTTAGAACAACTCAAAGAGCTTCATGACAGACTTCCCCCGATGCCAAAAGAGGAGTTTAAAAAAGTCTATGAGAGAGTATCCTTGCAGCAAAGTTTTAGCTCATTTGATGACGAACCAATCGCTTCCGCATCCATTGGTCAGGTGCATATAGCCTACTTGCCTAGTGGTAAAAAAGTGGCTGTAAAACTAAGACGTTTTGCCATTAAAGAGCAGGTTTTAGCAGATATTCGCATTATTTCGTGGTTTGAGAGACTCTTTAGACCGCTTTTCTCACAACAGACCAAAAACTCCATTGAGGCTGTTGTGGGTGAGTTTGCAAAGATGATACGCAAAGAGGTAAGTTTAACCCAAGAGTTACGTAACCTTCAAGAGTTCTCAGAGGTCTACAAAGAGAGCGGTATATCTTTTCCAAAGCCTTATCCTCAGTTTTGTAGTGATGATGCTCTTGTGATGAGTTTTGAAGATGGGTTTCGTTTCGATGACAAAGAAAAACTGCAAACACTAGGAATTGATTTTAGAGAAATCATCGCCAAACTTGTTGATTTCTACACTACACAGATGCTCATAAACGGCTACTTTCACGCTGACCCGCATCCCGGTAACCTACTCGTCTCTCAAGAGGGAGAGCTGATACTTTTAGACTTTGGTATGCTCAAGCGCATACCAAATGAGACCCGTGTAGCTATGATACGCCTCATAAAAGCTGCTAACGAGCAGGATTATGAAGCCTATATACAGGCTAACAAAAAACTAGGTACCATAGCTTACGATGCCCCAACAGCAGAGCTCGCAGAGTTTACACAGAGAATGTTTAGCATATTTGCTGATGATAACTTAGACTCAGAGTCAATGCAAAAACTCGCATTTGAAGTTTTGGAATCCACAAGAGATCTACCATTTAAACTTCCAAGTGATGCCATATATGTTTTACGTACAAGTGCCATCGTTGAAGGGCTGGGAACTACTTACATAGAGAATTTTAACGGCGTTAAAGATATTTTGCCGATCCTTCAAAAAAATATTCCAAAAGCACTTGGGGCAAAAGAGACACTCTTTGAGACTTTAAAGGAGGAGTTAAAAGCGCTGCCCTTTACACTCAAAGACCTGCAAACAACACTGCAAAAAGTGAGTGCCAATGAGCTTGAAGTATCGCTTTCAAAAGAGCAGATTCAAAACATAAAAGAGGAGCTTACAAGAGAGAGTAGGAAGCTTCATCTAGGGTATGCTTCAATGGCTATGGGAATATTTGTATTGCTCTTTTACAAAGAGTACCAAAGCTTTGCGGCTATAGTTTTTCTTTTTGGTTTTTTTCGGGTACTTTTTCGCTAGTTTAATTAGGGCTTATTTAAAAAAGTAGTATTATGGCTAGATGAAATCAAAAGTGAACAAAAGCATTTTTATAGTCTTAGCACTTGTGCTTTTGCTGCTCCTTGGTGTTCCTTTTGGATTTTTAAGTGGACAGAAACAGGGAAGAGTGCTACTGAGTGAGAAGATACAACTCCCTTTTAGTGTGCCAGATAGCAAGAAAGTAGTTTTAGTCTATCTTGGTTATGTCGGTTGTCAAACTATATGTATTCCCTCTTTAGAAGAGTCTGCTAAAGTTTTTTCTTCTCTTCAAGAGAGAGAAGATGTGGCTTTTTACTTTGTAAATATTTCTCAAGAGGCGGTTGGTGCAAAAGAGTTTGCGCAGTATTTTCATAAAGATTTTCAGGCTGTTCAATTGCCAAGAAAAGAGACCTTGGCTCTAATGGGAGAGTTACGTGCATATAGTAGCGATTCTTTGGTTGCGGGTGGAGAGATTTATCATACTGGATATCTCTACCTTATTAAACAAGAAAAAGAGGGCGACTTTAGACTTAAAGCTCTCTATTTTACACGTCCGTTTGATGTACAAAGTATCATCTCAGACATAAAAAAGGAATTACAATGAACTTAGCGGTTTTGTTTGGAAACTACAGTGGGCTCTCAGCCATTACACGTGAGAACCTCATACAAGAGGCAAAAAATGCAGACAAAGGCTTTATGTTTATTTTTCTGCTCAATTGGCTTGTTGTCGCTTTTGTAACTTCTGCCACTTATGGTACCTATATGCTTGGTATTATAGGTGGGGGCGCAATTACTGGACTTGCTTACGTAACATACCACTTCTTTAAGGGTGAGTCGATTTCACGTATTATGATTGGTATTTTGATTATGGGTTTTCCTATTATCATGATTCAACAGCACTTAGGGCGCATTGAGATGCACTTTCACATATTTGTTGTTTTAGCCTTTATGTCTCTTTACAAAGACATAATGCCAATCATTGCAGGGGCTTTAACTATCGCTGTGCATCATCTACTCTTTACCTATTTACAACTTAATGACATTGCTATAGGTGGAGCAAAAATTATAGTCTTTAACTACGGGTGTGGTTGGGATATAGCCTTTTTACACGCGGCTTTTGTTATTGTTGAGGCAGCTGTACTTATTTATATGGTTTATATGATTACAAAACAGTACTTAGAGTCGATGCAGGTCATTCAAACACTCAATGAGATTACTGTTACAAAAAACCTAGCTTTTGAGATGAAGTCAGACTCTGTTCAGTGTAGTGCATTTTCTCAGTTTATGAGCTCGCTTAGAAATATCATTAATACAGCTAAAGCATCCTCACGTGATACAGCAACTATTACGCAGAATGTCAAAGAGCTCACAAACTCTATGAGTTCAAACTCTACTAAACAGCATGACGCTATTGCAGAGATTACAAAAGAGAGTGGTGCTATGCAGTATGAGATTGGTAAAACAAACCAAGATATGCAGCATGCAAAAGAGCGTCTTGATGAGGCAAACGCGAATCTGCAAGAGATTGGTAGCAAAATAGACCATTTTGCTCAAAGTGTTGAAGAGAGCGCCTCTATTGAAAATATTATGTCTGAAAAACTTACAGAGCTTACACACTCTGCTGAAGAGATAAAAAGTATCTTGACAGTCATCTCCGATATCGCAGAGCAAACAAACCTTTTAGCCCTCAACGCAGCCATAGAAGCAGCGCGTGCAGGTGAACACGGACGCGGTTTTGCAGTTGTTGCAGATGAGGTGAGAAAACTTGCAGAGAGAACACAAAAGTCACTTACTGAGATACATGGCAGTGTAAATGTCGTTGTACAGTCCATAAATGATACGAGTGACAGTATGAATAAAAATGCACAGAAAATTAATGAACTTAGCGAAGAGTCTCATGAGATGAGCTCTGTACTTAACTCGACTATTGGTATGGTTGGAGAGTCTGCTGGGCTCTCACTAAAATCATCCCAAGAGTTTGCGAAAAATATTGAGAAACTTGAAAAACTTGTTGCAACTATTAATGGCGTTGAGGCTTTAGCAAATCAGAGCTATAAAGATATTGAGCAGATTGTTCAAACTATTGACTCTCTTGAGCACTCAAGTAAAGAGCTTGATGACGAGCTCAACATTTTTCGTACATAATTAAAAACACAAGGAGTTGTTGTGGTGTTTGATATTCAAAACTATCCTTTTGATGAGGAGCATAACTGTTTAGAGATTGGTGGGGAGGCGATGATTTTTCACTGCCACCACTATATGATGAATCTGCAAAGAACTATTTTGGATGCAGAGTATATTCAGAGTGAACTCTTTTTCATTGGAAGTGCAGCAGACTCTGTTTACTATCAACTTACAAACTTATGTGAGGGCTTAACAACACAAGAGTCTAAGTCTATGGCAGAGGAGGTCTATAAAACATTTGGCAATGGCATTATCTCGCTTGAAGCAATGAGTGAAGATGGAATTGTTATGCACACGAAACACTCCTTTGTTTCCAAAACGTGGCGCATGAAATATGGGGAGAGTAAAAAACCTGTAGACTATTTTACAGCAGGTTTTTTGGCAGCCGCTTATGCTGTTATTTATGGTAAAAAACTCTCAGATATCTCTGCCGTGCAGACAGCATGTATGGCTTGTGGAGCAAGTGAAAATATTTTTGAAGTTAAAGAGGGTGCGTGTAACTTTAACATTTATCCTAAAAAAGCTCCCACAGTTTTTAAAGAGGTACCAAAAGTTTCACTTAATTGGGAGTATGAAGAGCTTATCACAAAATCATTTTTAGGCGCACATGCTATGTTTGTGGGAAATGATGAGGGACTCATTCCAGCCTTTGGTGTATACTTGGTGAGAACGCAGAGTGACTATGTAAACCGTTTACAGTTTGAGTTTGCAAATGCCATCATAGAGGTTGCAGGTGAGTATGGAGAGACACTTGCTGGAGAACTCCTTATGGAAGCAGGTCATGCCTGCGGCTTTTTTACCTATGGTGGAATAATGACCTCAAAAGAGTGGGAGAGTGCGGTTAAACCTTACTTAAAGAGTAAAGAGGATTGGATAAAAGGTCTTGCTGCACTTGTAAATACTATGGGTTGGGGATATCACACTGCAGTGGAACTCTCTGAGCAAAAAGCAGTTTTTAGAAACTACAATGACTTTGAAGATTTGAGTTATCTTCGTATGTATGGAAAAAACACATACCCTATTCACTGGGCAAACAGTGGTGGTTTTACGGGTCTTATGCAACTTGTTTACAACACAGATATCGTTAATGGAGAGCAGATAGAGACAGAAGAGGGCTTTCGGGAGATGCGCCGTTCAAAAGTTGGCTACAAAACAAAAATGACAAAGGGAATCTCTTGTGGAGATGACTACTTAGAAGTAGAGATATACCTGTAAAAGAGAGGCAAATTTTGCAAAATAAATCCGATGAGCTTTTTCGTCTGCAAGAGCAAAAAAATCAGCAAAAAAAGATATATACTAGGCTCTATGAGATAGGGAAAAGCCTCAATGAGACTATAAGTATCGGGCAAATATATGATATAGCTGTGGATTTTGCAACAAATGAGCTCAACTTTGAGAAGTGTCTTATTTTTGAGCATGACGATAAAAACGGCTGGTTTAAAGTCGTCAAATCAGCAGGTTATGACAAACCGCATGAGCTGCAGATATTAAAAATTATTAACCTATTGCTCTCTGGTGAAATTATTGAGCATCTGCGTGTTAAAGCAGTACCACTTATACACACAAAAGAGCATCCTCAAGAGAGAGTTTCAAAGTTGGTAAAGTCTCTTTTTTTACAAGAGGCTTACCTCGAACTCTTTGGTGGGGATGTTGAGATACCACATGGTGTTATAGTTGTTGGTAATGGAGTTGATAGCCAACAGAAATTTACAAGTTTGGCAGAAGATGAGATGGTTATGCTCGCTCTTGGAAATTTCACGACTAGACTCTCGAGTGCTGTAAGTAACAGACTTTTTTATAAGGCTTGGGAGAAAGAGAGAGAAAATCTTCAAGCATCAGTGCTGTATCAAATGCAATTGAATGAGCGACTTGATAAAGAGCAGAAGTTTGTCTCTGCACTTTTAAATAATACAGCAGCCATTATTGCAACTATTGATATGCATGGTGTTATGAATCGTATTAACACTTATGGAGAAGAGTTTAGCGGTTACACGCAAGAGGAGATAGCCTCTGAACCCTTCTTTTGGTCACGTTTTTTACCCCAAGATGTACGTGGTTCTGTAGAAGATATTATCTACAAAGCAAAAGAGGGTGAACTTGTTAGTAGGCATCAAAATGTCTGGATAGGTAGGGGTGCAAAAGAGCGAGTTTTTGACTGGGCAAATGCACTCATACGTAATTCAAAAGGTGAAGTAGAGTATATAGTAACTGTCGGTATGGACATAACAGATGCAATAGAACAACAACAAAAACTTGAAAAAGCGCTTGATGTCGCAGAGAATGCAGCGCGAATTAAGGGTGAGTTTTTGGCAAATATGAGTCATGAGATTCGCACACCTATGAATGGCATACTTGGGTTTATACAGCTCTTTGAACACACAAATTTGGATGAAATACAAAAAAAATACTTAGGCATTATGAGTACGAGTGCGAAGACACTTCTTGGCATTATTAATGACATACTCGACGTTTCAAAGTTTGAGAGCGGAAAGTTTCATTTAGACCCGACACAAATAGATGCGCATGATGCTTTTATGCAGATGGGGCTTGCACTGAGTGTAAAAACGCAAGAGAAGGACATTAGATTTGTTAGTGATGTTGATGATGCTTTGGCAAAATGTTTAGTTTTTGACCTTTTACGTATGCAACAAGTTATTGCAAATCTGCTCAGTAATGCTATTAAGTTTACCCCTGAGCAAGGAGAGATTACTTTTAGTGTCAAACTACTTGAGCAGAGTGCTATATATCAAAAAGTACGCATTAGTGTTAAAGATAACGGTATAGGCATTGCCCCTGAGCATCTTGAGAAGATATTTGAAGCCTTCTCTCAAGCGGCTGTTTCAACAACAAGAAAATTTGGTGGTACTGGACTTGGTCTTACTATATGTACGCGTTTAGTTACACTTATGGGTGGAAAACTTCAAGTAAAAAGTAAAGAGGGAGAGGGGAGTGAGTTCTACTTTGAACTAGAGCTACCACTTTGCTCAGAGTAGGATAAACTGACACTAAAAGGCTACAAAAGAGCAGATCTATTTTATATACTTTTTTGAAATTTTAGGAGACTTTTTCATGCAAAAAAAGTATGTTATCGGTGATGTTCATGGCGCACTTCATACCCTTCAAAAACTTATAGCAAAACTTCCTAGCGATGCAGAGCTTATTTTTGTTGGTGACTTATGTGACAAGGGTAAGTTCTCTAAAGAGGTCATAGAGTATGTCATAGAGGGTGGGCATAAGTGTGTCAAAGGCAACCATGAGCATCTAATGCAGAAGTATCTCTACGATGCAGTCGTAAATGGTCTTCACTCACCTTGGAGTGAAGACTACCGTTATGGTGGGATTGAGACCTATAAGAGCTATCTAGATGACTATGAGACCATGCAAAAACATCTCTTCTGGATAGCTGGCCTTCCAACATACATTCAAATTGATAACTACTTTATCACTCATGGCTATGGACTCGAATATTATGAGCATAGAGACAACCCTGAGTATTACAATGACTTTTTACTCTCACGCTATGAAGAGGGTATGGATGTTTCAAAGAGTGATGTCATAAATATTTTTGGGCACTGTGTTTTTGATGAGGTTATAGAGCATGAGAGCTTTTACGCTATTGACACCGGATGTGCCTATGGGAAAAAACTCACAGCTTTAGAGCTTGGAAGTATGAAGATTATCCAAGAGAACATGGATGAGCGAGACTCAAGCTATGAGATAAAAGAGCTGCTTTTAGAACACTTAGAACTCTTTATCTATGGGCACAATGCAGCACTTTTAGCGGCTCACATAGATGAGCGTTTTGTGGATTTTGATGTAGTCTCTACAGAAGTGGCTGCGTTTATGGTTGAGAGCTTTGGTGATGCAGGTCGAGAGGAGATTCCAAAGATGCTGGAGAAAAAACAGCTATTTATAAAACAGGCAAAAAAATTTGTAGACGTAAAAGGGGGATGGTGATGTTGGATTTGCAAGATATGAGACGCGATTATAAACGCTCTGAGCTTGATGAGTCAAGTGTAGATGCGAGTCCTTTTGTACAGTTTGAGCAGTGGTTTAGCGAAGTACAAAACGCGCAGCTCCCTGAGCCAAACGCGATGCTGGTTGCCACGGCAAGTGCAGAGGGTGTGCCAAATATCAGAGCTGTACTTTTAAAGATATTTGACGAGAGAGGTTTTGTCTTTTTTACAAACTACAACTCCGATAAAGCCCGTGAAATAGAACAAAATCCTAATGTCGCTGCTGAGTTTTTATGGCTAGATTTGGAGCGACAGGTTCGCATCATAGGAAAATGTGAGAAGATAAGTCATGCAGAGTCGCTAAGCTACTTCTTAAAACGCTCTCGTGGAAGCCAGATAGGCGCTTGGGTGAGTGACCAAAGCTCAGTTATAAGCTCACGTAAATTCCTTGCGATGCAGGTAGAAAAGCTCAAAGAGAAGTTTAAAAGCGGAGAGGTTCCTCTGCCTGATTTTTGGGGAGGCTATAGAATTGTCCCGCAAAAAATAGAGTTTTGGCAAGGACGCCAGAGTAGGCTTCATGATAGAATACTCTATACAAAAGAGAGTGATGAAAGCTGGAGTATCTCGCGTTTGGCACCGTAAAAAAAGCTATAATAGTAGTTATAATGCTGTGCGAGGTAATACGAATGGATAAAACAAATAGAAGTAATGGATTAATATTTGTGCTTTTATTGAGTGTTGTTGCAAGCTGTTTAGGTGGATGTAGCGCTAAACCTTGGTATGAAGGCTCAAAGATATCTGCAGAGCACAATTGCTATAAAGCTCCTCCAAGCCAACGTGAGGAGTGCTTAAAAAATCTAAATAATAAAACATATCAAGAGTATAAAAGTGAATATTAAATAGTATTCCCTCATTCGCAATGTGCTCATTGGGAATGCATATATTAATTACAACTCACTATCAAGTTTATCTAAAATCTGCAAGCCTTTTTCAATACTGCCTTTTGAAGCTTTTATTTCAAATCTTGTTTTTGCATCAAACTGTGCAAGTGCTACTGTTGCAAACTCATCAAAAAGCTTGTTTAAGCTGATTCCTTGCTCTTTGGCATACTGTTTTAATCTTTCGTGTTTAGAGTCTGGTAGTCTTAGTGTTATTGTGCTCATAACATCTCCTTTATAAAATCTTCTGGTGTTATAATTTTGTGTTGAAAAATTAGCTCTGCACCTTTAAAGTCTTTGACATTGTAGGTGATGATAGCCTCTGCTCCACTAGCAACTGCTAACTCCACTACAAAGTTGTCATTTTCATCTTTTAAATTGGGTCTCCACATATAGTAAATCTCATTCCATTTGCAAGTAGATAGATATGCTTCAAAAAGTTCGTTCTGCTCTGCTAGAGTCAAAGGTGTTAAGTCCTGAATCTTTTTTCTTTGCATAACATCTTCATACTCTCTAAAGAGAACTTCACTCATTTGTACAGAGAGCTTTGCCTGAAAAACTAATCGTAGAAGCTCTCTTGCTTTACTATCTTTTTTGATGAGTGCTGAAATCCAAACACTTGTGTCTATTACTATTTTCATTAAATAATGGTAGCATATATGCAACCATAAAGCAAGTGTATATGTATATGTTCATTGTAAACTTGATTGAGAACATTCACTATCAAAAGCGTACAATACTATATATTCGAAAACTAGAGCATCTGGTGTTTGGCTCCATAAAGAGTTCATAAATCAACAAAAATAGCCTACGAAAATCTTGTAAACTTTCTTACAATTTTTGTATGATTTTTTTAATTTTTCCTCACCAACTTTTTGAAGATGTAGCACTGCTCAAAGGCAAGAGAGTACTCCTTGTAGAGGAGCCTCTACTCTTTACGCAATACATTTTTCACAAACAAAAGCTTGTCGCCCAAAGAGCATCAATGAAATTTTACGAGGATTTCTTACGTAAGAGCGCAATTGAGGTCTTTTACTATGAAGATGACTCTTACGTAAGAGAGTATAAAGATGCTTTTGTAGAGTGTTATGATGTTGTAGATAACTACCTAGAGAAACGCTTACGTAAGGATTTTGCAAATATTAAGTTTTTTGCAAATCCAAATTTTATAGCCGCACAAGATAGTGAAAAGTTTTTACACAAGTACTACATTAACCGTCGAAAATCTCTTGGTATCCTTTTAGATACAGACGCAAAACCCTTAGGAGGTAAGTGGAGCTTTGATGCACAAAATAGAAAAAAGCTTCCAAAAGATGTTAAAGCACCTCCCATCATGCTATTTGATAACCCTTACGTAAGAGAGGCAAAAGAGTATGTTTCACGTTTTAAGAGTGTTGGAGAGTGCGAAGAGTTCTACTACCCAACTAGCTTTGATGAAGCCAAGCAGACACTAGAGCATTTTTTACAAAGAAAGTTTGCCTCTTTTGGAGAGTATCAGGATGCTATGAAGCAAGAAGAGAGTTTTTTGTTTCACTCAAATATATCCAGTGCACTTAACTCTGGACTCATCTCCTTGCCTTACGTAATAGATAGAGTGCTTCGATTTGAAGATGTGGCACTTAATGCAAAAGAGGGGTTTATCCGTCAGATTATCGGCTGGCGAGAGTTTATGCTCAAGATTTACAAAGATGATGGAGCGCGCTTACGTAATGATAATTTTTTTAATGCACAAAACTCAATTCCAAAGAGTGTTTTAGAAGCAAGAACAGGCTTGGTGCCGCTTGATGATGTGATGCAAAAACTCCATAGAACCTCTTATTTGCATCACATAGAGCGACTTATGATTTTGGGCAATATATTTTTACTGCTTGAGATTAAACCAAATGAAGTACATGACTTTTTTATGCGTTACTTCATTGATGCCTATGACTGGGTAATGGTTGGTAATGTCTATGCTATGGCTCTTTACGCAGATGGCGGAACATACACTACAAAACCTTACATGGCCTCTTCAAACTACGTTTTAAAGATGAGTGACTACAAAAAAGGGGAGTGGTGTGAGAGTTTAGATGGTCTTTACTGGAGTTTTTTAGACAAGCATAAAGAGAAGTTTGCAAACAATCCTCGTATGAAGATGCAGCTCTCTCTTTTAGAGAAGATGGATGAAGCAAAACTAAGAGCCCATAAAAAAGCGGCTAAAGATTTTAAAGACTCCATTGGGCTCTATGATATGCAAGAGAGTGATGAAGACAGACTTGTTGAGATGGCTTGGCAGGATAGAGTCCCCTTTGACATCATAGAGCAGCAGTATGGACTTACAGAAAACCAAGTAAAAAAAAAGATGCGTTCACTCATCTCTGCAAAAGCCTACAAAAGATGGCGCAAACGAGTACACAATCGTAAGACAAAACACACTGCAAAACTAGACCATAAGCCAAGCAGGTTTCAAGGACCTTGGTAAAAAGTTTTGCAAATTGTAATAAATATTCCTTGTGTAAAAAATATGTTTTAAGATAAGCAAATGAAAAAAGATATCTACACAAAGATGCAAATACTCTCAGACTCTGCCAAGTATGATGTGAGTTGCAGCTCGAGTGGGAGTGAGAGCAACTACAAAACAGGCGAGCTTGGAGCAACACACAGTAGTGGGATTTGCCATACATTTACTGCTGATGGGCGTTGTGTTTCGCTACTAAAAGTGCTGCTCACAAACTACTGTCTATACGATTGTGCCTACTGCATTAATCGTGTGAGCAATGATATCCCTCGTGCCGCATTTAGTCCTAAAGAGCTTGCTGATTTGACTATAAACTTTTACAAACGCAACTACATAGAGGGACTTTTTTTGAGTTCTGGAATTATTGAGAGTGAGGATCATACTACCGAGCTTATGCTTCGGGTTTTATACATCTTACGTAAGGAGTATAAGTTTAACGGTTACATTCACGTAAAACTCATTCCAGGGGCTAGTGCAGGGCTTATAGAGCAGGTGACACAACTTGCCTCACGTGTGAGCTCAAACATAGAGCTGCCAAGCAACAGCTCACTCGCACTTTTAGCACCAAACAAGACAAAAGAGAAGATTCTTCAGCCGCTTAAAGTTGCTCGTGACATAAGTCTGGAGCGAACAAACAAGCCTATTGCCATGAGTACACAGCTCATAGTGGGAGCTTCGCCTGAGAGTGACTTTGATATATTAAAACTCAGTTCAGTGCTCTATGAGAAGGCTCTGCTCAAGCGGGTTTACTACTCAGCTTACATTCCCGTAAACGATACTAAAAATCTCCCAGCCCTTACAACAGCACCACCACTATTACGAGAACATAGACTCTACCAAGCAGATTGGCTGTTGCGTTTTTATGGGTTTAGCTATGATGAAATTGTCTCTGAGGATGCTCCCGATTTAGATGAGGCAATTGACCCCAAAACGCAGTGGGCTCTTAGAAATCTGCACTACTTTCCCATAGAGATAAATAGAGCCAGTAAAGAAGAGCTCATCCGTATTCCGGGAATTGGGGTAAGAAGTGCACACAAAATCATAAAAGCCCGCCGCTTTAAAAGGCTCAAACTAGAGGATTTGGTCGCTCTTAAAATCTCTATCAAACGCGCCAAATATTTTATACTCTGTGATGGCACTTTCCAGCGGGGATTGCCGCAGTATGAAGAGCAGATCTATGAAGAGCTTACCGCACCAAAACGCGAAGATGCCAAAAAAAATGGACCAAATCTTTTTGATGTCAGCGGCATTACGGGTGAGCTATGAGAGTTGTCTATGATGGGAGTTTTGAGGGGTTTTTGTCTCTGGTGCATGATCTCTACTATAAAAAGCTCTCACCAAGTGAGATTTTACGCAAGATGCCACAGACACTGCTCACAGATGATATTTATGAGGCGAGTTATGATGAGGCAAACGCGATGAAGGTTTTTACCTCACTCAAAGAGCACTTTGAGCCAAAGAATCTCCAAACCCTGCAAAATATCTTTATGTGTGACCATATCGCATTTGAGATGGATCTACTCGCGTTTGTGGTGGCGGGCTTTAAAGACCAAAGAGAGCTACAAAACATCAACAATCCCGCTATTTATCGTTTGCGTTCCTATGAGAAACAGCTCTTTCACAACTACCACAAAATGAGCGGTTTTTTGCGTTTTGTGGAGCTAGAGGATGGAAGCCTCTATGCCAAGCTCGAGTCGCGTTTTAATCTGGTCTACTATCTGGGCAGACACTTTAAAAAGCGACTCAACAATCAGGAGTTTTATATTCACGATATCAATCGCTCTTTGGTATATGTACATACACCAGAGCTCAAAGGTGTGCAGACTCTGGCATCTTTTTCGATGCCGGAGTACTCCAAAAATGAGGAGAAGTTTCAAAGACTCTGGAAGGAGTTTTTTAAGAGTGTCACGATTGAGAGCAGAAAAAACGACAGACTTCAAAAACAGACTGTACCCCTACTTTACCGTACCTATATGAGTGAGTTTGAATAGTTTTAATGTTGCTAACAGATGTATACGTAAAAATGAATTAACACAAAATGGCTATGAAATATAGTGATAAGTAATTATAATTCATAAAAAAATAGGAGGGTTACCATGCAATGCAGCAAATGTCAAGACGTTTTTGAGTTAAAATCAGTACCTGCAAAACTCTACTGGATGAGTGAGATTGATGAGCTCAATGATAAAGTGGATGCTTTAATTGCAGAGCTTGGGTATGCATTTATTCAATACAATGGCATCAGTTACATTGAGATAGAGAATATAAAGTCTTTTTTTACAGATAATATCGAGCTGCTTAGTGTGAAGTTTACCCAGATGGAGTCTGAAGCGATTCGACTGCACATCGAGTACCCTGGTGACACTTTTACATTTCAATCTATTTTGGGTGCTAAAACACTAAGACGCTATCTTAATCTTATAGAGGATAATGTCTTTTTTGATATCGTTAATAATGCTTCGCTGACCTCTTATTTTCAGCCCATAGTAAATGCAAAAGATAGAACGATTTATGGATATGAGGCACTTATTCGTGGGGTAAAAGATGACGGGGGTTTGATGTTTCCTGATGTGCTTTTTGAAAAATCAGAGCGCAATGATCTCAATTTTAAACTTGATAGAATGTGCAGAGAATCAGCTCTTAAAACTGCCGCAACAAAAAAGATAAAACAAAAAATATTTATAAACTTTTTGCCAACATCTGTTTACGACCCAGAGTTTTGTCTACGCTCAACTGTCAAATGGGCAAAGCAGCTCGAGTTTGACCCAAAAAATATCATCTTTGAGGTAGTAGAGACAGAGTCTGTAAAAGATAAGCGCCACCTCATAAACATACTTGAGTATTATAAAAAAGAGGGCTTTAGCATCGCTCTTGATGATGTGGGCGAGGGGTATTCAAGTCTGAATATGCTTGTAGATATCCGCCCAGATATTATAAAAGTAGATAGAAATATCATCACAAATATTGACACAGACTCTCTGAAGCAATCAACTTACAGAGCACTTTATAATCTCGCACATGAGAATAAAATAGCGGTTTTAGCAGAAGGGGTCGAGACAAAAGCAGAGCTTGAGATGATAGAGAGCATTGGAGTAGATTATCTCCAGGGTTACTTTTTTGGCAAGCCAAATGCAGAGCCACTCAGACGAATTAGCAGTGCTGTTTAGGCTTCTTTGCTATAGTATGAAGAAATAAATTTTTGGAGAAGATAAATGAGTGAATTTGAAAAAGCAATGGATTTTAGACATGCATGCAAGGTTTTTGATGAGAGTAAAAAAATCAGTGATGCTGATATGCATTTTATTTTGGAGATGGGAAGAAAATCACCCTCATCATTTGGTATGGAGGCTTGGAAGTTTGTAGTCATTACAAACGAGGAGCTCAAAGTAAAACTTCGTCCACTTTGCTGGGATCAGGTACAGGTGACATCGTGTTCACATTTAGTAGTGATTCTTGCAGGAATCGAGAGTGTCAAGGTAGAATCAGGCGAGGTTAAAAAGAGATTTGAGCGTCGTCAAATGCCTGGGGAGATGCTCGATGCTTATATGGGCATCTATGCAGACCACCTCAAAGAGACACTCAGCTCTGATGCAAATATCTACGCATGGACAGCAAAACAAGCATACATTGCTGCGGCAAATATGATGACAGGTGCTGCGACTTTGGGCATTGACTCGTGTCCAATAGAGGGCTTTAGTAAAGATGATGTAGAAGCGGCACTTGAGTTAGACACTACAAAGTTTCAAGTGGCAATGGTGTTACCATTTGGCTATAGAATTAATCCACAATCAGAGCAACTCCGCCTCGGCTTTGATGAGGTAGTAGAGTTTATAAAATAAATAATTTAAAAGCTCTCTTGAGTTGTTCCATAAATCCCTAAGGTTTATGGAGATTTGAAGTTTTAGCTTTTTGAACACTTTATGCAACAGAGAAAATATATAGTTGCTATTGGTGTTCAAAATGTAAGAGAATGAAGTTACAGTTTGCTATTTATAAACTCTTATTCCTAAAATCTCGCTAAGTGTACCAAGACTGTTTAAAATTCTATATTTAGCCACATTTTCATCATATTGTGCTGCTATCAAAGTTTTACTTGCATTGAATTGTTCAACTTGTGAATTAAGCACATCTACTAATGTTCTTTTTCCAACATTATATTGTTGTTTATATAGAGACTTTACCTCCTCAGCATACAATACATGTTCTTTAAGCGGCTCAAGCTGCTGTTTTAAAAGCATAAATGCATTCCAAGATAGTGTAGTTTCTAAAACAAGTTGATGCTCTGTTTCTTGAGCATTTTGTTCAGCACTAAAAACCTCTTTTTGTACTATTTCATTTTGGTTTGACTCTCTAAAGCCGTTAAAAATATTCCATTCCAAACGTAACATTGCTTGATATGTATCTTGTCTTCCTTGAACTCCATCTGCATCATTTTTATAATCAGCTGACAAGTCACCATAAAGATGCGGATAGTATCCACTATCTGATCCATCAAGTCTGCTTCGTACACTTTGGATATTTTTACGTGCTGCAAGCATAGCAGGATTTTTTTCTTTTGAAAGCTTAATAGCTTCCTCAAGAGAAGATGGTAGAGTCATATCATCAAAAGTAATTTTTTGTAAACCTTGTGCCTCTTTTCCAACTGTTTTTATATATGCAGCTTCTGCATCAAGAGCATTGTTTTTTGCTGCAAGTAAGTCACTTTTTGCACCAGCAACACGACCTTTAATCTGAAGCAAGTCAGCTTTGTCTGTGATACCTTGATTATAACGCTGCTCAATTGATGATAGAATTTTATTATGATCTTCGAGATTATTTTCAGCAAGTTCGACTATCTTTTGTGACTTTAAAACATCACTATAGGCTTTAATAATTTGAAGTGCTTTATCCTCTACAAGTTTGTAAAGTTCATAACCAGCAGCCTCTTTATCAGCACTCGAACTTGAAACACTGCTTGAAGTTGTAAACCCCTCAAAAATTGGCTGACGCAAACGAGCAGAAGCATCTTTACGTGTCATATTTTCATTAGTTTGCTGAGAATGTGGATTTTCTCTATCTGTCTCTTCAAAGCCTATACCTGCAGAGAGGTCTATTTTTGGATAATATCCAGCTTTTGCTATTGAAATAGAAAGCTTTTTACCATCATATTTTGCAACTTGTGCTGATATTTCAGGATCACTTTCTATACCATTTTTTACAGCCTCACTTAGTGTTATTGCATGTAAAGAACTTATTAAAAAAAGTGCTACTAAACTTATTTTTATTTTCATATTTGCTCCCTTATTTTAACATTGGCTTTAGAATGTAAGCCATTATACTTTTTTGATCGACCACAACATCTACTTCTGTTTGCATCCCAGGTATAATAGTGTGAGTTATCCCTTTTTTGTCTTTTATCGTATTTTTATCGGTCAATACTCTCACAAGGAAAAAACTCACCCCTTTTTGATCCGTGATTGTATCAGCACTGACAAAAACAACCTTACCATCTAGTCCGCCATAAGTAGCAAAATCAAATGCCGTTAATTTTACTTTAGCATTTAGACCCTCATGAATAAATCCTATATCTTTAGGTTTTACTTTTGCTTCAATTAATAGCCTATCATCTGTTGGAATTATTTCAAGAATACTTTCACCAGGTTTTATGACACCGCCAATAGTGTTAAAATTTATTTTTTTGATTATACCTGTAACTGGTGATTTGATTGTAGCATAACTTACTTTTGCCTCGAGTGAAGAGCCTTTAGCTTTAATAGATTCGAGCTTTGTTTTTACTTCTTCATGCTCTTTTTCTATAATGCTTACTTTTTGAGCTTTAAATGCTTCGAGTTTCTGAATTGCTTCTTGCATTGCTGATTTTGCTTTTGGAACATTATTTTTAGCTTCAAGATACTTTGCCTCTGCTTCATTAACTTTTTGTTTTATATGCAATAGCTCTACACTTGAAATAGCACCGCTCTTTAATAGAGGCTCATTTAATTTTAACTCCTCTTTAGCAAGTTTATAGTTTGACTCTTGACTTTTTTTATCGCTGATAGCATTTGCATATTCTTTTTCTCGTTGTTCTACTGCAAACTGAAGTTCTTTTGCACCACTCAAATATTCTTCCCAGGTTGCATTAAAACGGGCACGTGCTAGACGCATATAGTCTGGATAATCATGTAACTCTTCAGAAAAAGTAACATTTCTATGTCCAGCCAAACCAGCTTCAATAGCTTCTTTTCTAGCAAGTAGATCATAATAATTTTGTTCATTTTCTAAAAGATTTGATTTGGCGTTTACATCGTCAATTATAAGAAGGATGTCATCTTTTTTAACATTCTGTCCTTCAATGACTTTTACTTCTTTTATAATACCACCATAAAGACTCTGTATGTTTTGCACCTGTTTTGAAGGAATTATTTTCCCCTCTGCCTTAACAATTTCATCTACTTGCATAGCAAGTGACCATACAATTAAAATAACACTTAAAAATGCAACCATCATAATGAGAAATGATGCACCCTCTGGAGCAGCAAGCAGTCTTGCTTCACTTACAGAAGTAACATATTCTAAGTCTTCTTTAGGAATATTTTTGTCTGTAACATCTTCTGATTTACTACTTTTTACTTCATCAAAAAAAGTTTTTGCTTGTGTCCACCAACTCACGATGCACCTCCTGCATTTTGTAACTGTTGTGTAACAGAATTTTTATCTCCGTAAGCAGCAATTTGACCTGCTTCAACAACCATAAGTGTATCAACAAGCTCAAGTAATGAGGGGCGATGTGTAGCGATGATAACAGTACGATCTTTTACAATATCACGTAGTCTCTCACGCAATAACCTCTCTGTAGTATGGTCCATACCTGAACTTGGTTCATCAAGAATAAGTACCTTTGGAAAGAGTAAAAGAGCTCTCGCAAGAGCTACAAGTTGTCTTTGTCCACCTGAAAGATTTACTCCACCTTCGCCAACAGGCATATCAAGTCCCATAGGATGACGGTTAGTAAATTCAGTCACACCGGCTAATTCTGCAACCATTTGTACTCTTGCATCATCAACATATGAGGCACCCATCATGATGTTCTCTTTAACTGTTCCAAAGAAGAGCTGAACATGTTGTGGAACATATCCGATATGTGAGCGAAGTTCATAAGGACTTATCTGGTTGATATCTACTCCATCTATGTATACAGAACCTTTACTTGGGAGGTAATATCGCATTAGAAGCTTTCCTATAGTTGATTTTCCTGAACCAATACGACCTAAAATCCCTAACTTTTGTCCAGGTTCTATCTTAAAAGTAGCATTATGAAGTGATAATACTTCTGCTTCAGGGTACGCAAAATCAACCTCTTTAAACTCAAAAGCACCTTTAAAGTCATACTTTTGGATATATGACTTCTCTTTATCTATTTCAACAGGAGAATTCATTACTTTCTCAAGTGACTCAAAAGATGCTTTAGCACCATGTATTCGAGTTACTAAGGATGCGATTTGTGCCATTGGTGAGATTGTACGACCGAGTAACATACTTACAGCTATAAGACCACCCATAGTAAGTTGTGCATCATTGATGAGATAAACGCCATAAACTACAGTTCCTGCAGTTGCAAGCTGCTGCACATAGTTTGAAAACGAGCCAACCGCCGTTCCCATAAGTTTTGTTTTTATGCTCCAACCTGCTATTTCACCTGTAGCGTCTTCCCATTTTTTCTGATTGCGTGATTGCATATTGTAAGCTTTTACAGACTCTGGGTTATTGAGTGTTTCTATAAGTAAACCACTCTTTTCACCTGATGCTCTGTATGTTTGCTCAACTGTATACTTCATTGAAAAGTGGGCATAAAATCCAAAAAGTAAAATTAAAACACTAGCAACAATTGGAACAAGAACAATAGAACCACCCATTAAAAAAATAAAAAATAAAAAGATTATAGTAAAAGGCAAATCAATCAAAAGTGCCATTGAAGACGAAGTGATTAAATCTCGAATACTTTCAAAATCAAGGAGCTGTTTAGAAAAAGTCCCTATAGACTTAGGACGAGCCGCAAGTTCCATAGCTTGTACTTTTTCAAAAATAATGGAATTCAACATAACATCTGCCTTCTTTCCTGCAATATCAAGAAAGTAAGCACGTACTATTCGTAAAATAAAATCAAAAGTGTATGCTACAAATATACCAATAGTAAAAGTCCAAAGAGTATCAAATGCTCCATTTGGTATAACCCTATCATATACATTTCTGCTATAAAGTGGTGCAGCTAGGATAAGAAGGTTAATGACAATCGATGCTATAAGCACATCACGATAAATCTTTGATGATTGTGCCATTACTCCCCAGAACCAGTGTTTCACTTTTAAGTTTAGTGTCTCTTCTTGACGACCTTCAAAGTTGTGGCGTTGCTTAATCAGATAGATATAACCGGAGTATTCTTTCATAAGCTCTTCAAGTGAAATATCTTCTTGAGAGTCTCCAAACTCTGGACGCATTATCTTTGCAACTTTGTTATCATGGTCAATCGAGAGCAAGATTGCTGTTTTTTTCTTTTTTAATATTAAGAGTGCAGGAAGGGTCAGATCAGACAGAGATGTAAGTTCGCGCTTAAAGAGTCTTGATGTTAAACCAGCTCTTTGAGCTGCTACAGAAAAGTTTTTTACATCTAAAACACCATCTTCTATTGGAAGACCAGCACAAAGTGCATCTCGTGTATATGGTTTACCGTAGAGTTGTGTAAGGAGGATGAGTCCATCGAGTAATGGATCAAAACGAACATCCTGTTTTTTTATATCTTCAAATTCACTCATTACTAATTCCTTTTAGACTTTTTTGTAATATCAGGTAGCAATCCCCATCGAAGAACAAAATCTCTTATCTGCAATAGAGTAGATACTTTATCTAACAATGCGTTCTGATCTATAGGCTTTAGTAAATAATCATCAGCCCCTAGCTTAATTGCTTTTAGTACAGACTCTTTATCTGATTCAGAACTGCTCATCAATACTGGGATCAGCCTTGTAGTTTTTGAGTTTTTTAACTCTTCTAATACTTCAAAACCATTCATTATTGGCATATTAATATCCAAGATAATAAGATCATAAGATGTAGAGTTAAGAATATTTAATGCTTCTGGTGCATTTACAGAAAAACCAACCTTTAAATCATACTCCTTCAATATCTCAAGTAATTGAGATATATATTTCATATCATCATCTATAATTAAAATCTTATTTGCACTCATTTATACATCCTTAAACTGTTCCCTAATTGTTAAAAACTTTGGTAGGTTTTCTAAAAAAAGTTCCACGAGTTTCGTATCAAAATGTTTTCCTTTTCCCTCTTTAAAAAGTTCTAGAATTCTATCGAGTTCCCAAGCTTTTTTATAAACTCTGTCACTTCCTAGTGCATCAAAAACATCAGCTACAGCAGAGATTCTTCCATATATGTGTATTTCATCACCTTTTAATCCTTTTGGATAACCGCTACCATCTATCTTTTCATGATGTTCATTAGCGATAATTGCTGCTGCTTTTAGTATTGGACGTGTTGAATACTTGAGCATCTCATATCCAAGTGCAGCATGTGTTTTCATAATTTCCCATTCATTAGGTTCAAAACTTCCTGGCTTGTTGAGAATATTGTCAGGTATTCCCACTTTTCCGATGTCATGCATTGGTGAAGCCATCTTAATAAGCTCACACTCATCTTCGCTTAGACCATAAAGAGATGCTAAAAGTCTCGAGTACTCTGCAACTCGTTTAACATGATTTCCCGTCTCTTTAGAACGTGTTTCACCTATCGCACCCATAGTAAAAATAATCTCTTTTTGTGTCTCTTCTAACTCTTTGTCTTTAAGTCTTTTAAGTTCTATATGTGTTTTAACTCTTCTAAGTAGAACATCTTTATCAAAGGGCTTCGTGACATAATCAACTCCACCAGCATCAAATCCTTCAATCATGTCTGATTGTTCAACTTTTGCTGTCAAAAAGATTACTGGTATCTCTTTTAGATTTTGATTTTGCTTCATTCTTCTACATGTCTCAAACCCATCTATGCCAGGCATCATTACATCAAGGAGAACTAAATCAAAGCCATTATTTCGTTTTAGCATTTCTAAAGCTGCACTACCACTTGTTTCGTACCCTAACGCATATCCTTCTTCTTTAAGCGACTGCATAAGCAACTGAACATTTTTTGGCGTATCATCTACGACTAGTATTTTTCCCTTATTCATTACTTTCATCCTCTGTAGCTTTTTTAAATTTTCTCTTTAATCTGTCAAGCTTTTCAATATCGAAGTTCTCAATAGACTGAAGCATTGCATCTGCAAACTTTTTAAGATCATCTCGTTGCAGCTCACTTGCTAGTTTTAAACAACTATTTGCAAATTCTCCTAAGTCATCAAACATACCACTCTTTATTGCATTCTCATACTCTTCTTGAAGCTCTTTTGGAATATTACTCAGTGTAAACTCTGTAGAGTTTTCTTGTTGTATAGAGGTTGAATTATCTGTTTCAACAAGCTCAAAATCTAAATACTTTTGGAGCATAATTGCTAACTTCTTGAACTCTACTGGTTTGTCAAAAACTGCATCAAAACCATTTTTTACAAGTTCAGACTTATGTTCTTTCATTACAGACGCTGTTACTGCTATAATAGGAGTACTTTTATATCTACTTTCACGCAGCTTTTTGAGCAGTTCATTACCATCTAAGATAGGCATACGAATATCAGTTAAAACTATATCAAACTTTCGTTTCATAGCTTGATTGTAAGCTTCAAGTCCATCTTTTGTAGAAACAACCTTAAGGTTTAGTCTCTCTAGCATATCTTGGAGTAAAAGTGTGTTCTCTTCAACATCATCTGCTATGAGAACTCTTTGTCTTAAGAATTTTACATTATCTTCTTGCGTTGTTTTTTCTACAACCTCTGTCTCAAGAACCTCAGAATCTTTAAGTAAAAAAATAAATGAAGAACCATTAAATCCATCACTATGACACTCAAGTGTACCTCCAAGGAGTTTAGCTAACTTAGAACTTATAGAGAGACCCAAACCTGTACCACCATACTGTTTTGCACTCTGGCCAAGTTGTTGTGTAAATGAGTCAAAGATACGTGATTGCTCACTTAAAGGTATACCGATTCCAGAGTCTTTCACACAAAACTCTAAACTTGTATTATCTCTTAACTTAAGACTTAATGTAACGCTTCCTTTTTCTGTAAACTTGATTGCATTAGATAAAAGGTTAATTATTATCTGACGAATTCGTGTTTCATCACTCCTAATAACAGAAGGAATATCATCTTCTATTTCTAGTATAAAAGATAAACTTTTTTCATTACACTTTACCTCAAATATACTCTGCATATCTTTCATAATTGCCCTAACATCAACAGCTGCACTCTCTAATTGCATCTTACCAGCTTCAATTTTTGAGACATCTAAGATATCATTGATAAGGGTCAAGAGGCTCTTCGCACCTGCTTTTATAGAGTTTACATACCCTGATTGTTTTGTATCTAGTTCTGTCGTTGCTAAAAGGTCTGAAAAACCAATCACACTGTTCATAGGTGTGCGTATCTCGTGTGACATATTTGCCAAAAACATACTTTTCATAGCATTTGCTTTGCTAGCTTCCTCTTCAGCATCTTTTCTTTTTCTTACCTCTTTTTTAAGTTTACGCGACCAATAAACTAAGGAGATAATTATAAATAGTGAAAATCCACTCACTATGTAAACAAGTGTATAGTCTATACTTGTTATAAAGTTAGTACTTATCCACTTCTGATTCATTTTGTACTGTTCATCAACTGTTATACTTTTTAAAACTTTTTCAATGATGCTTGCAAGAAGAGGATTACTTTTATCAACAAAAAGACTCACTTTTAAAAATTTATCAGTTTGCCCAACAATATCTATTTTACTTATTCCTGATTTATTCAACCAATAATCTATTTGAATACCTGTAGAAAGCATGGCATCATATTTTCTGTTTCTAACACCATTCAAACCCTCTTGAAGGGATGAAACCTCATAAAAATTGATCTTTGGATAATCTTTGTAAAATTGATATTTATAGACAGAGTTTTTGGAAATAGCTATTTTTTTATTCTCTAATTCTAAAAGAGAGTAAACATAATTATGCTTACCATACATTGCAATGACAACAGGAATTTCAGCAGTGTATGAAGCTATATAATCCTCTTTTAAAGTCCCATCATTCAAGTCTTCTAACAATATATCAATCTCTTTATTATGCATCATCCCCTTGATCTCTTCCATCTCATTTTTACGTGATACTAGAATCTTCATACCTGTTTTTTCTTCTATTTTTAATGCATATTCACCCATAAGACCTGTAAGTTTTCCATCTACAACTCCACTCATTGGCATCCAGTTTGGGTGGGCTCCCATTAAAAGTGTAGGATGAGTATCAATATATTTTTGTTCTTCTGAAGTTAAATTAACTATAGTTGCATGTAAATTAATCTCTAAAAAAAGTAACACAAATACAAAAGCTCGTAAAAAAAATTTCACTTCATTTCCCTCAGTCATTTAAATAATATTCTACTGTTGAAACAACACGCACTTTCTTGATGTGTGGCGTAAACTTGTCACGTGAAGAGATAGTAAATTGACCCTGATTAGCACTCTTTATCTTGCCCAGTTTGCTTTGAGAGTCTTGTGCGAATTTTTCTGCAGAAGCCCGAGCATTTCGTGTAGCTTCCTCGATCATATCTGGTTTTACTTCATTAAGCTTTGTATAGATATATTCTGTTTGATTTTCATAATTGTCTGTTCGAAACGTTATACCAGATTTACCAAGGATTGCAATAGCAGCCATAGTTTCGATTGCCTTATCAACATTTGTTGTATAAAGAGTTAGTGTTTGTACGGCACTGTAGCGGTACTTAATTCTTTCACTATTCCCATACCCCTGAGCCATCTTATCTGTCACATTAGGTGCAGAGATGCTCATCTCAGAGGCTTTGAATCCTGCTTTTTCCAAAAAAAGCTTAATCTGCTGTGTATCTTTTTCGAGTTTGGCATAGAGTAATGAAAGGTCGTTATCAGCATGTAGGTATTGGATAGGCCATAGCACAACATCAGCCTGCACCTCTTTTTCTGCTAATCCTTTAACTGAGACAGTTCTCTCAAACGCCTTAAACTCAATGATGCTACCGCCTAATATATAGCCAAGCACAAACATTCCAAGTACGAGTGATACTCCTAAAATAAATGACGATTTTCCCTGCATAGTTTTTCCTTAGCCTTTAATTCCGCTACCATCGTTTACGTCATGATCATTGACAACGCTGTGCATATCCGGTACATACTCGGCACTCTGTTCTTCTACAGGTTGATCTCCTGATATAGCACTAGAATGATCTGGTGCATCCGGATTGGCCACATGCTCTTTGCCTTCCTGGTTCTCGACCGCCTTGACCACTTCAGCCTCTTTGGAATTAGCCTTTGTATCGTCAAGCAGGGTTGCCGCGGATTTCAAGGCATCCTCCAGGCCCGATGCGACCGGTTTTGGCTGTTCATCGAGCAGTTTCGACGCTTTGTCCAGGTCTAGACCCGCCTCTTCAGACGGCATCTCAAACGCAGGCGGCGGTGGTACAGACTGATCGTGGTCTCCGTTTTCTGTATCATCTTCTTGCTCATTGGCAGTGATTGATACCGTTGTATCAATTATCTGATCGCTATCCGCTTCATCAGCCTGCGGAGCGGGCGCAGGCACCGTATCACTCACCGTCACATGAAATCCGAGATTGATGGGTTGCATCAGTGAACCATCGGTCAGTTCGGCGGAAAACGACAATGTTGAAGTGCCGGTATAACCTGCCGGTGGAACTACACGCACGTCGGCTAACTGACTTTCATCAAGAGCAACACTATGACTCACAAGGTTAAGATGTACTGAAGGATCCGGTGGAT
>Ga0272440_1000787_pt1 | contig 26643 bp, 22 predicted proteins | sample SSMMMBAug17_FD_192440 | JGI IMG/M metagenome (GOLD analysis project Ga0272440, IMG submission 192440) | Marine sediment archaeal communities from Little Sippewissett salt marsh, Falmouth, MA, United States - SSM-MMB-Aug17 | ecosystem: Environmental > Aquatic > Marine > Wetlands > Sediment ...
CACCAACGAAAGCGGTGGAATTTGTGTATTTTCCAAAACAACCGAACCAGCTGCAATAATCGCACCGCGACCGATTCTTGCACCATTCATCACGATCGCCCCCATACCAATCAGACAATCATTTTCAATCGTACATCCATGAATCACACAGCGATGACCAATTGTCACCTTATTTCCTATGGTTAGTGGTTTTCCCGGATCGGCATGACATACTGATAAATCCTGGATATTCGTTTCCTCGCCAATGGTGATCAAATCTGTATCACCCCGAATCACTGAATTAAACCATATGGATGCATGTTTCATGATGCGCACCTGCCCAATGACCATTGCACCGGTTGCGATGTATACAGTATCATGGATTTCAGGTTGCCATTGACCAAGTTTATAAATTGGCATTTTTTATCTCCGGATATTTGGATCGGTGATGATTACATAGTCACCACTGTCTTTCAACTTTGGATGAAACTCAGGAAAACTGTTGTTTCGTACGATGTTGATAACGATCATTTTTACATCAGGTTGATAGTGGATTAAGTGTTCTGGGATTCCACTGCCTGAAAGGGTGTGAAAATACCCATTCAAATGAAGAATCAGTGCGTTTGGTGTATTGGATAATTCTTCATAAATACTATAAGCCATTGTTGCATCCCACAGGTTTTGTGCATCAAGAATGTGAGAATCTCCAGATATATCCTTATGCGCCGATTTCATCAGCTCTTCATCTTTGAGAAGTGCTTGAAAATTGTGTTTCATTTTTTCAGATGGGGGGTTGATGGGTAAAGGAGCAATCCAGGTTTTTGCAACGCTGGACAAATCATTCAACGCCTGCTTGCCTTGATGGGCAACACGATGAACATATCTTCGGGGAGCATTGGCAGCCAGTACTTTTAGATTGTTTTTTCGGGCAAATAAGACCAATGGATGATAATCCTGTAGGTAATTATGCCAGGGACGTGCGCATGATAAATAATGATGTTCGTCGATGATATCAAATAAATATTCATCCAGTATCATTTGTACATCACGCGCGAACATTTCCATTGATAAAACGATCTGACGTCTTTTTGATGCGTATGCATTGGTCCAGTAGCGATCTGTTGTATGACGTAGAATCTCTTCTTGCAAGTAATGGGCAACAGGATCGTTGTGTTTTTCTCCCAAAAAAACAACATGAACAAGTCCAATCTGGTAGATAATCGTTTCCAGCGAAACCGGTTTGCCTGTGGCAGTATAAATACGATATTGATTTTTATTGAATTGCATGGATCTTTGTTGGGAAACTTTTAAATGCGGATGTTGATGATGTCTTCTAATTGGGTTTTCTTGTGTGCCACATCCAAAAATGATTGTCCAGGTATATATGAATGCGAATACATATATTTTTGGAATGGTTTTCCCATTTATTGATACAAAAGACATTGGAATGACTCCATCACAAAAATATTATAAAATATTTTCTCCCTGGTATATGCCATCATAGGCAACTGTTTTATCTGTTAACTGAAAAAAAACAAGCTGAAGCAATCGGGCTTTTTCATATATAATGATTCCCTCATGATGAAAAACTGTGAGCATGGCCTCACTTCTGCCCCGATATCCGGCATCCCAAACAGCAGTTACGACTGAAGCACCCATACGAATCAAACTGGATCGGGGACGTCCCAATGCCATGATCTGTTCCGGCAAATTTACGATTTCTTTGAAACTGATCCCATAAGCACCAGGTGCAAGCTTGATATAACCATCCGTGTTAAATGGTAGATGTGTTTTTTGAGTCAAGGTTCTATTTTCATTTGAAAAATCAATTTTTCCAATGCCATTTAACGTATATATTTTATCCAGGGTTAAATCTATGCCGTTGGACTGAATTTGAGTGTTTGGATCTGTTAGTTGCTCAATGAGAGGCGGCGACTTTGAAATATATTTTTGTATGTCTTCTTTGTTTAGTACCATAAAAATTATTTCTCTTGAATTTTTAACAAATTAATGTATAAAATTATTAATCATATGTCAAACAATAACTTAAGAAAAACCTAAAAAAGAACCCCCTTTAAGGATAAAAATGCAATTTTTTGTAAAAAATCGTATTGGGTATACGCAAATAATCGTTGTATCTTTATTGTTTTTATTATTATTTTCATCTCATTCATGGCAGGAATATTCCTTTTTAGATATGATCATTCAATGGGTTGGCTTTGTTTTAATTGTTATCACGACGCTGGGACGAATATGGTGTTTTGTATACATTAGTGGTTATAAAGATGATCGACTGATTCAATATGGACCCTATTCGTTGGTACGGAATCCATTATATTTGTTTAGTTTTATGGGTACAATCGGATTAGGTCTTGCAACAGAGAATTTAGTTGCGCTTGCGTTAATGGTCATTTTATTTTGTGTCTTTTACCCATCAGTTGTGGAAGAAGAAGAATCCAATTTAAAAACCTGGTATGGCGAAACATTTGAGGCTTATGCCCAAAAAACACCGAGATGGATACCGGATTTCAAGCATTATAAAGAAATTGAAGAATACCCTGTTAAACCACGTATTTTTATTAAAGCAATGCTTGAATCCATGTGGTTTCTATTGTTTTTTATGATTTTGCAGGTCATCGAAAATTTACATCATATGGGCATACTGCCTGTGTTCTTGACGATTCCATAAATGAATAAAGAACCTTGCATATCTTTGTTAACAGACTTTGGTTTAAGTGATGAATATGTTGGGGTCATGAAAGGTGTGATTGCTTCAATAAATCCAAAAGCGAACGTCATTGATATCAGTCACACGATCGCCCCTCAAAATATTGTTCAGGCAGCATATATACTCTGGACCTCCCACGTTTATTTTCCCAAAAAAACAGTTCATGTAGCTGTTGTTGATCCTGGCGTTGGGACGCATCGTCGTATCATTGCTTTACAAGCAAATGACTATTTTTTTTTGGCACCGGACAATGGGCTTTTAACATTCGTTATCAATAATTATACGTGTTCATCTGTTTGTCTGACTGAATCGCGTTTTTTTCTATCTCATGTCAGTGACACTTTCCATGGACGAGATATTTTCGCACCAGTTGCTGCGCATTTATCAAAAGATTTAAATATAAATCAATTGGGTGAAATGGTTCCAAGCCATACACTTGTCAAACTACCAGATATTCATCCCATCAAACAAGATGGTCAACTGATCGGACAAGTAATCATGACAGATCATTTTGGAAATCTCATCACAAATATTTCTCAAGAAGACCTGCATCCAGATATGAACCCATCAATTATGATCCATATAAACAACATAAGCATTCAGGGGATTGCCAGCAATTACATGCAGGTCAGAAAAGGGGACGTGTTAGCGATTATTGGAAGTAAAGGATTATTAGAAATATCCATTAATTGTGGTAATGCAAGTCAGGAATTGGGCATTGAAATCGGAAGTTTCATTCGTATTGACAAAAACAAAGGTTTGACAAATTGAATAATTGATAATATAGTGTCCAATTTTTTGTAAAGGTAAGGTGGGTAAGTGATAAACTTAGCCTGTGTAAGGAGGATAAATTGTTGAGAGTGTTTAGAAAAAAAAGAAATCGTCGGGCATATTTGTGTTGGCCAATTGGATTATATTTGCTGTTTTGTGCAACAGTCAATGCCGAAAAAATAATACCCGGTTCATTAATTGCGATGGATACAAATCGAACAGTTGATTATCTGCTTCTTGTTGAAAAAGAGAGTCAGACATTGTTTGTATATGCGTATGATGGTCAATTTCGGGAATTAAAACGATTTCGATGTTCAACCGGGGAAAATAAAGGATCTAAAAAACAGTCCGGCGACAGAAAAACACCAGAAGGCGTATATTTTTTCAACAATCGTTTTACCAAAAGAGACCTTACACCCATCTATGGAACCCGAGCCTTTCCTACAGATTATCCAAATTACATGGATCGTTTTGCTGGAAAAAATGGCAGTGCGATCTGGGTTCATGGCACCAATAAAAAACTAAAAGATAGAGATACCAATGGTTGTGTGGCAATGGTGAATCAAGATATTGATGCATTAGACAAATATATTGATTTGCATCATACCCCCATTATTATTCAAAAACGCATTAAGTATGTCACCCCGGAAGAAAATGAACCTGCTCGCATTTCATTAATTCAATTTTTGAGAACCCTTGAGAATTTATTAATGTATGGTGATGCCAAGGCATATTTTTCGAATTACAACTACATTTCAGATTATATTCCAAAATGGTGGGAAAAATGGATCCAATTGAGAGCAGATATCAAAGCATTGTACCCAGAAGCGCTGATTCAGTTAACACATCCGATTATTCTTAAACATGATCGCATTTATGTCGTATTGGTTGATCAAATGCTGACATCAGGATCTGTTTACCAAAAAATAAGCATGAAAAAAATTAGACCCAAAGCCTACTTGGCGGGTAAAAAAAAGTTATTTATTGTAAATTATAAAGATAAATGGCGAATTGTTGGTGAAGAATACCAAACACCAGATTCAAAAACAGTCGATAATTACCCCTTACTTGTTGCATCATCAAGTCTTGCGGGTCAATCAAATCCATTAATCACGACATCACCCAAAACATATGCTGAAGTTCAAGCGGTTCATGACCGATCAATTATTACACAAATGGTTGATAACTGGCTTAAGGCCTGGGGAGACAAAAATATTGATCAATACGCACAGTTTTATGCAGATGATTTCAGATCCCAAAACAAGAATAAAAAACAATGGATTAAATACAAAGAACGACTGAACAAAAAATATCAATTTATCAAAGTAGAAAGAAAAAAAATATCCATTCATTTTTACAAAAAATATAAAAATAGAGCAAAAGTTTATTTTAACCAAACTTATAAATCCAATATGTTTTCTGCTTTTGGCAGAAAAACCCTGATTCTAAAGTTTGATGATGGGCAATGGAGAATATATCGAGAATACTGGAATAGTTTATGATACGAAAAAAAGTTTCCAAGCGAAAAGGGTGGACCATTCTTATGGTCGGAGTGAATGGCCAGATCAAAACAGTTAAATATTTGCGTGCCAGGATTTTTTTGGGTGTGATTATTTGCATTCTTGCTGTTCTATCAACACTGGTGATGGGGCAATTATACTTTCAGGTCGTTCAGGAAAACAAGCAATTGTTTGAGACAGTTGCCATTCGAAAGGCGATTTATGGAGATAAAGGGATTATTAAAATGCCTTGTCGTGTCCAGCCTGAAAATGAGTTTAAAATCAAATCAGTACCGAAATATTTCAATGATTTTCAATATCGGCCCATTTTTTCTGATCCTTATCATTTTAAACCATTTGACCTTTCTCTTTCAAACAGTCTTGATGTTATACCGGTTGAACAAAAAGAAATGGAATCCACCATACGTTATCATCAAAGAGTATCTGTAACTGATATAAAATTAATCATTAACAAAAACAATAACCGGATCGGATTTAGTTTTATTTTGAGGAATATTGTGAAAGCCAGAAAAGCGATTTCCGGCACATCATTTGTTATTCTTAAAAATGAACATGATGCTGTGGCTTATCCATCAATCAAATTACGATATGGCCGTCCGGTTAATTTTAGAAAAGGAAGGCCATTTTACGTGGCCCGGTTTAAAACTGTGCGGCATCGTATTCAGGATGTTGAACATCTCGGGGATTTTTCTGAAGCGACCATTCTCGTTTATTCCAAGCATGGTCATAAATTGGTGAATAAAACTGTTCCAATTCATATTGAATTATAATAATCAAGCAATATAGGAATATTATGAAAAAATATATCAATTGTCATAAATACTTCGCCTGCATTTATTTATGTCTTGCAAGTATGGCACTTTCTTCGCTGGTTTGGGCAGGAAATCAGCAACATAATGTTTATTTCGAAGGTACCAACCATGAACTTCACGTTTTTAAAATTCATGGGAAAAAGCCAGGAAAAACACTGATGCTGATAGGTGGCATACAGGGGGATGAACCTGGCGGTTTTTTGTCAGCAGATCAATATGTAGACATGTCATTGTTTAAAGGCAATTTGATCGTCGTACCGCGTGCCAATTTTTATTCCATTTTACTCGGTAAACGAACAGTCAATGTGGATATGAATCGTAAATTTGCCGGAGGGGGAAAAAAAACCTATGAAGCTAAAGTTGTTGAAATCTTAAAGAAATTAATTGATGAATCTGATATGTTGCTCAATTTACATGATGGCTCCGGTTTTTTCTCGGAAAAATGGGAAAACAGCATGCGCAATCCCATGCGATATGGACAATCTATTATTGCAGATTGTGAAGTTTATCTCAATCCCAATACAGGTAAAAAATTAGAATTGGGGATAATTGCAAGAAAAGTGACAGAAGATATCAACCGCTACATACCCAACAAACGACATCATTTCCATTTTAATAATCATCGAACGCACTCAAGGGAATCACGTCATAAAGAGCAACGAAAATCCGCCACATATTATTCTTTATATCGGAGAGGAATTCCAGCGTATGGCGTAGAATCAAGTAAATCACTTCCGCTTGAACAAAAAGTTTTTCATCATAATTTAGCCATTAATGCTTTCATGAAATACTTAGAAATAATTCCTGAGACACCGGCTGTGAAAATTGACCCCCCTAAATTGAAACATCTGATCATATCTGTAAATAATGAAATGCCAGTTGTCGTTGCAGATGGCCAGACGCTTCATGTCAATAAAGGTGATACAATTATGATCACTCATGTAGAAAGCAACTATGATCGGGGGATTGTTGCGGATGTTCTTGGTTATGGTACAGTCAATGATGTCCGAAAACACATTAAAATCAAGAAACAAACAAAGATCAATGTAAGAAAAGATCATTATCACTGCGGGAGTATCCATATTGCACTCGGTGGAAAACGTACCCGAACAATAACTGCCGAAAAAAAGGTTCAATCCAGGCGATCAGACATATTGTTTTACTGGGTTAAAATTAATGGCCAATCTGGTTATTACAACAATTATGAACGAATTCCTGTTGTGAAGGGAGATACAATCGAACTTGTTGAAGTTATTTCCAGTACCTATGAATCCAGCGACATTACCTTTAATTTTAAAGGGTTTGTGCCAAATCCAAGAAGCAATAGTGGTGAAGATCGTGGGTTTGTTATTCGGACAGACTGTGATTTACAAAAAAAGTTTTCATTGAATAAAGAAGGACGCATTTATCATGCTGTTCCGAGTATTAAAGATCAAAAGATTGGGGAATTATTTTTTGAATTGGTCGATCCTTTATTGTCTTATGTTGTGTTCAAAGTCAATAAGAATGACAAGCGATGTGTCTCACCTGGAGAAACAATTTTTGCGGATAAAAAATCATTTGTTGAGTTAATTGATTGTAAAACCAATATTCAAAAAAATCGAGGGGTTCAATTTTTTATTAATGGTGAAAATTCGCCGCGCTTATTGGTTCGCCCCTATACAGCCATTGATTGGAATGCACTAACGCAATACACAAGGTCACATCAAAAACAACGCTTTCGGCTAGATATCGAACGAGAGAGTCTGTTGTTGGGAACGATATATATTGAAATTGATCCCTTTCACGTTGATCGCTCGTCAATATCTGTCATTGAATCACCGCAGGAAGCGATTTATCAATAAGGAGAACAACCAATGATTGAACGATATACACGCCCAGAAATGGGACAGATCTGGTCTGAAGAAAATAAATATCAAACATGGCTTCAGGTAGAAATTGCAGCCTGTGAAGCAATGGCACATTATCAAATGATTCCTTCTGATGTCATCGACCGAATCAAATCTCGTGCAACATTTTCTGTTGAAAGAATTGAAGAAATAGAGAAAGAAACCCGACATGATGTGATCGCATTTTTAACAAATATCGCCGAACATGTTGGCCCTGATTCTCGATACATTCACATGGGGATGACATCATCAGATGTGCTTGACACAAGCATGGCACTTCGCCTGAAACAGGCATCTGAGATAATTCTTGATGGCTGTGATACCCTGATGCAGGCAATTAAGACGCAAGCATATGAACATAAAAACACGGTAATGATTGGTCGCTCTCATGGCATTCATGCCGAGCCAATCACATTTGGTCTCAAACTCGCTGTATGGTATGATGAGATGAAACGTAATCGGAAACGTCTTGAAAATGCCTTACAAAGTATTGCTGTGGGCATGCTTTCTGGTGCAGTGGGGACATATGCCAATATTCCCCCCAAAATTGAAACAATGGTATGTGAAAAACTCGGCCTTGTTCCTGTCAAGGCATCTACACAGGTGATTCAGCGGGACAGATATGCTGAATTCTTTTCAACTCTGGCAATTTTAGCATCAACCATAGAAAAGATCGCTGTGGAAATACGTCATCTGCAACGCACAGAAGTGCTTGAGGTTGAAGAACATTTTGCCAAAGGCCAAAAAGGCTCTTCTGCAATGCCCCACAAACGAAATCCAGTTGGGAGTGAAAACATGTCTGGTCTGGCACGTTTGGTTCGCAGTAACGCCATCGCCGCATTCGAAAATGTCGCCTTGTGGCATGAACGAGATATCAGCCATTCTTCAGTTGAACGTGTAATTGCTCCAGATAGCACAATATTAATTGATTACATGCTCCATCGTTTATCACGAATCATGACGAATTTAATGGTTTACCCTGAAAATATGCAAAAAAATCTGGAGAACACCCGAGGCTTAATTTTTTCTCAACAATTGATGCTAAATCTTATTTCCCAGGGGGTAACACGTGAAGATGCTTATCGGATGGTTCAAAAGCCAGCAATGGAAACCTGGCATTCACAAAAATCATTCATGGATATCGTTTTACAGGAAAATGACATTTTAACGCATCTCACTGAGAACAAGATTCGAGAAATTTTTGATATCAAATATCATCTGACATACATTGATACTATCTTTAAGAAGGTGTTCGAAAGTTGAGGAATTATTGATATGGACACACCCTCGGACATTTTTGAAAAAATGAAACACCAAAAAGGTGAGAATGCCTTTCAACTTGCAAAAGAGATTTCAGACAAAAATATCGCAAATGAAACCAATGATGAAAAAGATGATCGATTTATACTTCAATTCTATTTATATCCCCTCCCTACTTATATCTGGAAAATTGTAGATGATGATATGATCCTGGTAGATATCAATCAAGCCGCGATGAAATTTTCCGGACCAAAAATCAAGGATTTACTCGGACATACCGCATCAAATATTTATTTTGACGAACCACAGGTTATCGAATGGATGAATCAATGTCGCAAGGACATGCATGTGATTCGAAAACAATTCTACCTGTCCTTGCGAACCACAGGTGAGCGTAAATTTTTAGATGCAAGTTGGGCCTTTTTTCCACCAAAATTCATCCTCTTTCATGTATCAGATATTACAGAACAAAAAAATCAACAAACAAAACTAGAGCAATCTGTAGAAAAGGGGAGACAAGATCTTGAGCAAAGTAATCAACATTTAAAAACTCTAAATCATATTCTTGAAAAGGAAATTCAATCCCATAAACAGACAGAAGATTTGTTCAATAAAGAACAGCAAAGACTGAACTATTTATTAGAAAACTTGCCAGCTATTGTTTTTCTGATTAATCAAGACCAGCAAATCACATATGCCAATCAATTTTTCAAAAAATATATTGGAGATAATCTGTCTTTATACTGCTATGAAATAATGCATTGCAGTATTGAACAGTGCAAGAGTTGCATTGTTCAAAAAGTATTTCAAACTGAAAAACTGCAAACAAAAGAATGGTACTCTCAATCAGGCAAGTGTTTTATTATGCATTACTATCCCTTTCATAATTTAAGTAATGAACCAATCGTCCTGGGGCTCGGGATAGACATTACTGAACGAAAACAAATGGAAGAACAATTACAAAAGGCCAGGCAAATTGCAGAACAATCTTCTCTGTTTAAATCTCAGTTCCTGGCCCGAATGAGTCATGAAATCCGGACTCCAATGAATGGTGTTTTAGGGATGACTGATTTGCTGTTATGCACTGATGTTTCACCTGAACAAAAAGAGTACCTGCTTACATTGAAAAATAGTGGAGAAACACTGTTAACCATTATCAATGATATTCTAGACATTTCAAAAATAGAAGCAGGTAAGCTTGAGATTCACAAACGACCATTTGATCTTGAATTGTTGATTGAAGATGTTTACCAGCTCCTTCTCCCCAAAGCAAAAGAAAAACAGATTCTTTTTACATACAAAATCCCAAAAAAAATGCACCGCATCTATAACAGTGATCCCATTCGGATTCGTCAAATCTTGTTTAATCTTATTGGAAATGCCATTAAGTTTACAGATCATGGCACTGTTAAAGTTCTTGTAGAACAGAAAGATACGAATTCAGACAATGCCGGGATTTTAATTGAAATCAAAGATTCCGGCCCTGGTATTCCAAAAGACCAACAAGCATACATATTTCAAAATTATTCGCAAGTAGATGCTCATCAACAAAACTACCAGGGAACTGGTTTAGGACTGTCCATATGTTATCATCTTGCTAGAATGTTGGATGGTAAAATTTGGCTGAAATCACAAGTTAATCAGGGAGCAAGTTTTTTCTTATATCTGGAAATGCCAGAAAGTAAAAGCATCATACAAGAAAAAACGAAACAAATTGATCCTCACATCGGTTCAACCTCAAAAGGCCTTTCAACACTGAATATCTTATTGGTTGAAGATAATTCGGTTAATCGAAAAGTTTTCAAATTTTATATTGAAAAATTGGGGTATTCATTTCATTTTGCTGTCAATGGCCTGGATGCCATAGATCAGGTCAAAAAAGCAAGGTATCATATCATATTTATGGATATTATGATGCCAAAAATGGATGGTATCAAAGCCACCCGGCATATACGTGAAATGCGATCTGAAAATGAGCAGCCCTTTATTATCGCATTAACAGCAGATGCTTTTATTGGACAACGTGAACATTATCTTCAAAAAGGTTTTGATGATTATATCACCAAGCCATTCAAACAGGAAACATTGAAACAAGTTCTCAATAAGTATGTTTCTAAAGTAAAGACAATTGAGCCCTCTATAGAATCTCAACAAAAGCCCGATATGGATAAGACGCAAGTTCAGGATTCAAGCTATGATTGGGATCAAGTTCAGGAATTAAAAAATGAAATGAAAGATAATTTTTATGAATTAGTTAAACTATCCCTAAATGAAAGCCCCTCAATTTTTAAATCATTACAACTTGCAGTGGATAATTTAGATAATATCAAAATAAAAGAATATGCTCATGCGTTGAAATCAATTAGCCGTATTTTCGGTTCAAGCCCATTAAGCAAGCAATGTAATCAAATTGAGCATGCTGCAAATGCGCAATCAGAAAGCAATGTTCAAACAGTTTTTCAAATACTTGAACAGAATTATCATGCATTCATAACTTTTCTTGGAAAACTGTTGAATAATCAATAAAAATTCCATTCAACATTTCACATTTGTTATCACCTGAAAAACAAAAAAAGGGAAATATTATATTGATGGTTTGTCATGGAGAGTAACAATTTATTAATGGATTTAGAAACTGTAGAAACACCTTCATTTATTATTGATATTGAAAAGCTTGAAAAAAATCTGACGATTCTAGAAGGTATAAAAAAAAGGACATCTTGCAAGATTCTTTTTGCAATTAAAGCATTTGCCATGTTTAAAGTTTTTCCGATGATTAGAAAAAAACTTGATGGTATTTGTGCGAGCTCTCAAGATGAAGCACGGCTTGGAAGAGAAGAATTTAACAAAGAAGTTCATACACATTGTGTGGCATATAGCCAAGCTGCGATGGCATCGATTTTACAATATTCAGATGTTGTGGTGTTCAATTCATTTCACCAGTGGAAACGTTTTCGACCAATGGTTCATTCAAAACCAAATATTTCTTGTGGTATCCGTGTCAATCCTGAGCATTCTGAAGGACCAGAAACAATGTTTGATCCTTGCTCAGTCAGCTCTCGTCTGGGTGTTCGGATCAAAAATTTTGAAAAAAATGAAATGCAAGGTATTTCTGGGCTCCATTTTCATACGTTGTGTGCGCACAATTCTCACGCACTCAGAAGGACACTCGCTGCATTTGAACACTCTTTTCATCGCTATCTTTATCCATTATCCTGGGTCAATTTTGGGGGAGGCCATCAGATCACCAGAGATGATTATGATATTAATCTGCTCTGTACTCTAATTAACAATTTTAAAGATCAGTATCAGGTTGACGTCTATCTTGAGCCAGGAGAATCTGTTGTCCTGAATGCCGGATATCTGGTTGCCAGTATTTTGGATATTGTCTCATGTGATATGCCCACTGTTATTTTGGATACTTCAGCAACAACACATATGCCTGATGTACTTGAAATGCCATACAGACCTCATATTTTAGGAGGTTATGAAAAAGGTTCGACCCCATATTCGTATCGAATATTCGGTGTTTCATGTCTTTCAGGTGATATTATCGGAGAATATTCATTTGAAAAACCACTACATGTTGGGGACAAACTCATTTTTTCAGACATGGCACATTATACAATCGTTAAAAACAATACATTTAATGGGATTCGTCTGCCATCGATTTTCCTATACCACCCTCATAAAAAACACTTGGAAGTCGTCAAAAAATTCAGTTATGATGATTACAAAATGAGATTATCATGAGGGGCCATCATGAGGCAATCAATCAAACCCGCCATAGCCAACACATTTTCAAAATTCAACAGTTTTTTATCAAAAAAAGTATCGAAACTCAACTGACAACCTGTCTTCATTTCTGTAGAACCATAGTAAGCTATCTTTATCTTTCATTGAAAAAAAAGTACACGAAGAAATCATTTGAAAGTTGTCTGTTATCCGATGAGACAAGCGGAGTTGATGAAAGTTGTTTTGTTCCTGAACATGATAAAAAAACATATGTTCAAAGGTGAATGTTTCATGGTAAAAATCTTTTGTAAATGTTGTATAAATGGATGTTGAGTTATTCTTTGTAAACAAAAGGTTTTCAGTATTTCCAGGAATAAAACGATTCGAAATTTCAGCAGATATTTGATAACGCCCATTGGCATTATATTCCATTCCAACCCCCAGGTCCACAATATCCTTTTCAATGGCTTGAATATCCATATTGGATACATTCATGTGTTGAAATGACAGTCGATTTTTAAATGCAGCCTCTATTTTATATAAATACGCCCCAGAAATATAGCTTGCCGCTATACCCACCATTTCGTATGAATGGTATATTTTATTAATTATGGGTTTTCGTTGAACAACATCAAAGTCAGTAAAATGATAAATAAACGTATTGTCATAAAAATAACCGGCCATCAGGGACAAGTCCATTTTACCTAAATTTTGTTTCCATCGGATGCCATACTCTGTATCCGCATATGTAAGTTTGTCATCTATGATAATGACATCGTCCATGCCTGGAATGTCTATGTCGTATTGCGTATTTTTTTCTGGCGCTTTGTCTGTAAGGGGTTTTGGAGAAATAAAGAAAAATATATTTCCCCACCGGGTGAACATATCGGAAGATAACATTAACTGACCGATCCTTGAATCTTCTAATTTGATAAAAATAAAATCCGAATGATCCCGTGGGGAAATGATATCAGTAATGATTTGCGTATCTGCTTTCCCCCAAACAACAATCTGACGACCGAGCGTGATATTGAATTGGCCAAATCCGGTTTGAAAAAAAAGTTCGCGTAGATGTGTATCAATGAAAATATTTTTGTTAAGTGCTTGTGTGCGATGATCATTATCAAAGTAACAATTTGAGCGACCATCAAATTGAAAAAACAGATTCTTTGTCAAAAGAGTTTTTATTTCAGATCTTATGTATGTATCATGGGTGACAAATGAGGGGTTGATTAATAGATTGTTGGAAAATTCATAGCCTAATGTAAAGCGTGAATCTTTTAATATTTGATGATCATACCAGTGCTTTGAATGGTCATCTTTTTTTGTGTTTTTATCTTCTAAGAACACGTCGTCTTCGCTGTATACACGATCATCATCAATAAAAGCTTCGTCTTCAAACTCAATGCCGGTATCAGATTCAAACTGTGATCCTTCATCGCTTTCAAATATCATGTCATCATCAGAATCAAAGAGACTTTCCGCAGGAATTGCAGACGCGCACACAATCAAGGAGATAAAAAAACACCCAATTAGATAAAAACAAAACAGTTTATTCATTTTAAATATGTTTGATATTTATTGAGGGTCTTTTTTCGAAAGACATTGTCTGTCAACGTTCTTTGAGTTAAAAAAACGTCTGAGACCGTTTTGTTAAACGCAATTTTTTCATAAGTCAAATAAGTGCGTCGATTTGTTTCCAAATTAAAGACGAGCGTTTTTCTAGGTATCAAAATATTATCAATGGTTTCGATCTTCATGTTATAAATTTTTTTTACTTTTTTGCCTTGCCTGTTAAAAAGAATAGATTTTAAGGCAATGTAATTTTTTTTATCAATCCAGTCCCGAAATTTTGAATAATTACTTTTTAGGGCGCGTTTTTTTTCAGGAGTTGACTCAATCACCCAACAAGGGCGTTTGCGGTAGGTTTCATTACCTAGAATTTTGTAAGAATAATCTTCAAGGCGAATACTTTCCATGTCTTCATATGAAAACTCAGTGCCAAAAAAGCTGCCGGTTTTGGGTTCATTTTCATTACCAGACACGATTCGTTTTACTTTTCCAAGCGCTGAAAGGTACAACCATTGATCTGTATCTTTATCTCGTTCTTCATAATCATACTGCAAAAATCCAATTCCTTTTTCTGAAGCAGGTTCGATAATGATACTCACTGTTTTATGATCTTTTTCGTTTGGGCCATAGTCTTTACGAACCATATCCAATACTTTTATTCTCGGAGTGCCTGCACAAACAAATTTTTTCCCTTTTTTCACCACACGACATGTTGAAAGACGTACACGAGATATTTCAGTGGTGCCATCGTTTCGGTCAAGCACTTTTTGCATAATATCTCTTGCATCCTGGGCATAAGAAAACGCATAAAAAAATAGCAAAAATATTGTGCTAAACAAATGTTTTTTCATAATTATACTCTATGTTTATTGAATGGAAAGAATGGATTATGTCAGCAACAGGTATTTCTTGTTGCTGACATTCTTGTTTACTTTTTTAGATAGCGAATAATGGTTTGGCGACATACACCAATCATATTGGCAGCAATGGTTTGATTTCCATTGGAGCGCTTTAAAGCTTCTTCGATCAGTGTGTCTTGTAAGATTCTCATCAATGGCAATCGATGCAATGCGGAAACAAAAGCGGCTGAATCGGAGCTTTGGAATTTTCTAATTTGAACGCCATTGGGTTGATTACTATTGACATATTTTTCAAAGAATTTGGTATCTAACCAGTCACCACGTTTTTGACTGACAACTGCATCATAAATCATTGCTCTCAACTCACGAACATTCCCTGGAAATTCATATTCTGAAAGGCAGGCCAGAATTTTTTTACTGGGAACGCGAAATCGTTTGTTCATATCTCTTGCTGCCATATCGATAAAGTAGTCTAGCAATAATTGCAGGTCTTCCATTCGTTCTCTTAATGGTGGAATGTTAATATGATGGGCACTGAGTCGGTAAAACAGGTCTGCCCTGTATTTTCCTTGATCAACCAGATTTTTTAGATCTTTGTTCGTTGCCGCAACAATTTTTGCGCTCGTTCGTTTGGGCTTTGTGGAACCTAATGGAAAGTATTCACGTTCTTGGATAAACTGCAATAATCGTTTCTGGGTGTCGTAGCTCAATTCACCGATTTCATCAAGAAATAACGTGCCTTCATTTGCTTTTTGTGCAATTCCCATCTGATCTTCTGTCGCACCTTCAATACCACCTCTAACATGACCAAATAGACGGTCACAAAAGGTTTCATCATCCAGCCCTGCAGCGCTGAAAGAAATGAATTCACCTTTACGATTGCTGCACTTGTGGACAGCAGTGGCGATTAATTCTTTTCCAACACCGGTCTCTCCGGAGATTAACAGGGGTTGATTGGATGTTGAAGTTGCTTCAACATACCGGAATATTGACAACATTTCATTATTCGATGACACAATTCCTGCAAAAGCTTCCGGATGTTGTAATTGTCCGCTCAGAAGTTGTTTTTGCAATGTCATATTTTCATTTTGAATGTCACCAAACTCAAGGGCCAATTCAACAGTTGTGATTAATCGTTCGGCATCAACTGGTTTGACAATATAATCGTATGCATTGGATTTCATGCATCGCACCGCAGTCTCAACTGCATCATTTTCTGTGATAATAATAACAGGTACATCTGGATATCGCTGAAGAATTTCAGGTAAAATATCCTCCCCATTTTTATCGCAATCAGGAAATAAAAGATCTAGTAAAATTACACTCACTTTTTGATTTTCTAGCTTCGATAAGACTTCATCAGTGTTGTCTGAAAACATAATGTGATTCATGCCACGATGTTCCAGAATTCCCTGATGTGCTTCCCGAGAAACTGCATCATCATCAATAATGTAAATTGGTAATGATGGATATAAATCTTTACTCATAAAAACCTCCATAAAAAAAATTGTTATTCCAGTTTTATCTGGAACAGTATGGCTGACAATTAAAGTATTGTCGCCACATTTTGATTGCCTCTTCAAAACGTTTGACCATAAATGCAGCACAGGCTAAAAGCTGAATAGACTCCCGCGTTTGATACAAAACATTTGCACGACGTGCATGAACGTACATTTGATCAAAATCTTCCAGGCGATATAATTTTATTGCCTGCTTCAAATGGGATTGTGCACGTGTTTTAATATCCAAAAGCGACGCTAATTCCATGCCGCATCGATGGCATTGATCTTTACCGCGATAGCGGGCATTGCATGCCGGACAATTTTTCATTCTTCTTCGCCAATATAGAACAAGATCTCTTCAAGTTCTTCCTTACACGATGTTGCCTTTTTGAGATCATTATTTTTTAGTGCATCCTGTAAATCTTCAATCAAATCCACCATATCTTCACGATCTTCTTCAGCCGCATCTTTGAGTTTACTTTGAGCTTTGCGAACAATATCTTTCATGTCTTGCGGCATCGCATCAAATGTATCTGGCATGTCTGAACCCAATGCATTAATATCACCACTGTCGTCTTCCTGGTTGGACCCCCACACATCATTGATTTTCTTTTTTGATTTTGAAATTTCTTCTTCAGAAAACGTCGCAAAAGCATTTTCAATAACTGCGTTTATTTTTCGACCACTTTTCTTTTCTACTGCTTCAAGTTTCAATATGCCATTAATATCTAAATCATAATGCAATACAATTGGACTTCCGGCTTGCGTGTTATTTGAGAGTCGGAACATATATTTATTGATGAGCACATTATCAACCGCATTGGGTTGTTCACCCTGATACACTTTTATCTCTACAGCTTCCTGACCATCAATCATGGTATAAAAGACTTCACTTCGGCTGGCAGGCAGTTTGGTATTCTTTCGTATCAATGGCACAAACATGGTCGTTGATGGTTCCCCATTGATTGACCCCAATGCTGACGTACCAAATGTGTAAGGCGTAATGTCTAATAGAATGCTTGATTGATCCATCCCCATTTCACGTCCAGCTTGAATCGCAGCGCCAAGCGCAACACAAAGATCCGGATCAATTTCGCCATGTGGCAATTGTTTAAATTTATTTTCAAGCATTTTTGAAATTTTGGGTATACGTGTGGAGCCACCAACCAGGATAATCTTGTGTATATCTGCCGGCAGAATATTCGCATCCTGTAATGCTGTGTTCACAGCGTCCATTGTGCGAGAAATATCATCATCAATCATTTCTTCAAATAAGTCTCTTGATAATTCATAACTCAAATGAACATCCCGAAAAGCTTTCTTACCAATATGGTCTTCTTCAATGGTGACATATGGCTTTGATGACAGTTCAATTTTTGCATTTTCAGCTGCACGTTTCAGACGTGCCATCAGTTTTGCCTCATCTTTGATTTTGACTTTCATTTCGTTCTGAATATGATCCAATAATAAGTCAATAATCGCATTGTCAAAGTCATCTCCACCTAAATGATTGTCTCCGGTACTGGACATGACTTCAACAACATCACTTTCGATTTTCACAATGGACACATCGAATGTACCGCCCCCTAAATCGTAAATGAGAATGTTTTGACGTTCCGAGTGATTGGATTCATAGGCCAATGCTGCTGCTGTGGGTTCATTGATAATCCGAACAACATTCAATCCTGCAATTTCTCCTGCCTCGCGTGTGGCCTGACGTTGTGCATCAGTAAAATATGCTGGTACAGTAATGACTGCTTTAGAAACAGGTTGATTCAGTTTTTTTTCTGCCCTTTCTTTCAAAGCTTTTAATATAAACGCTGAAATTTCTTGAGGCAGATACGTCCGGTCGCCCAATACAATTTTTTCTTCTTTACCCATCAGTCGTTTTACTGACAAAACTGTTTTTTCAGGGTAGATGACTGCCTGGTTTTTTGATTCAGTTCCTACAATAATCTGGCCATTCGCATTGAGTCCAACGCATGATGGCACAATGCCATCATCATTGTCTTTGATGATTTCAGCATTGTTATCAATGACATAAGCAATTTCTGAGTTTGTTGTTCCTAAATCAATACCAACAATTGGTTCCATTATTTTTTCCCCGTAGTTCATGTCTCATCATAGTGATGAGTGTTTATTTGGTTAATAATTTGAAAGGGTGGCAAAACCACCATGTATAATTAGCTTAATGATCCTGTGACGCTTTAGTCTCCTTTTTCCATTCAGCGAGTTGTCAAATAAAAATTTAATTACCGGCTTCAATTTTATTAACAATTACTTCTGCCAGGCGAAACACTTCATGTTTTCGAATAAAGCCAGTCAACATTTCTTCAACAACAATTCCATCTGTCTGGTCTTTTACTGATTTTGTGCCAACAGCCCGCATTGTTTTTGGATCAAAAAGTTTTCCAATACATTCGATTGGTTTAATATGGACTGATGCCAATGCCCGATCAAATCGGCGAATAGCCATTTCATAGCCTTCAATGATACTCTCAATCCCTTTAGGGGCTGGCCTGAGCAGGCTGGTATTCTCATTCATTTGTTTGCATGAATTGTATCCCCGCATCAAGGCATCACGCATATCTAGAAATGGCATGACTGTTCTTTTTTCGCTTGCCTGAATACTGGTTGTTCGTATACGTTCTTCGAGTAAGGCGATGTCCTGCGTTCTTTCTTTAAACAATTGTGTCGTTTTTTCGTGTTCTTCCAACGTTTCGGCCAGTGTTTTTATGGCTTTATTCTGCTCTCGATTCTGAAATTTGATTTCTTGACGTAGCGTGGAGAACTCTGATAATATTGTGTAAAGATCACATGAATCCAACGTTGCACTCTGGCTTGGTGTCAAGTCTTCTGGTAAATCAATCAGCCAATTTTGAAAATCAGACAAAGACTTTTCTTTCCATCCATTAGATACATAACCCTGAACACGTTTATCAATTCTTCGGGTAAGAAATTCCACCATTTTTTTTAGCACTGGTAGTGTCACCCGCTTTGTGATACGATCTCGAATACTTGAGAATACGCCAAGTGTATGATTTTTTTTCATGTTTTGAACTATATCTCCAAAATGATTATACACGCGCATTTAAAACGTCACGCGGTAAATGTTAGATAGATATTAATTAAAAGCTTTTTTTTGCGCTTCAATTAAGTCAAGTAGTCCCATGCGACGTCGCTTTAAAGGCTTGACTTTTGCTAATTCAAAGAGTTTTTCTTCACAATCGCTGATATTATCAAATGGATGTAACTGATTATGAATACGAACCCTATTATTTTTAATATTTTCATAAGCTTGTGTTAATTGTCGAAATCGTTGCGGATCTTTTTCCGGTGTATACTTTTTGACATTTTCCAAGTATGCCTGCCTGATTTCATCTTCAGAGGCATCATGGGGCAAATCAAAAACAAGATAACTAAATAGCATAATTTAATCCTTCAATTCTATGAACGTTCCAGAAAACGTCGCGTAATATTGTCAATATTACGCACATGGTGTTTTTCGATCAGTTTTGCCAGTCGTTTCATATGATCTTTCATGCCAGGATATTCTTCAAGGGCTTTATGTGCCTTAGGTATGAGTGGCTTTGGCATTTCGAAAAAATCCATAATATCAAGAATTTCTTCAAAAACATCAACAGCATCAATAATCCATGATTTTTTTGGTGTAGGGGAACGCTCGATTTTATCAAGTAGTTTCTTTAGCGGTTTTACATCATAAATCGGATCAAGTCTAATTCTTATTGACTCAGCTAATAAGTCGTCAATCTTGCCATCAAAACCGAGCTCTTCTAAATTCATATCTATTTCATCATCAAAATCAAAAAAGTCATCTAGATAGTCATCGTCGTCATCATCATCATCACCTGCATCAAGATTTGAATCATATAAATTTTTCTTTGTAATGGGTTGATCATCTGCACCATCTTCATAATCATCATCAAACGCTTCAGATCTTCTATCATCCATAAAATGTGGAAATGGGGATTCCATTAATCCAAAATCAAATGTTTCCAGCGCACGTTTCAAATTACCGGCAGCACGCTTTGATAGTCGTTTAGATAATTCTCGAATTTCTTCCAAAACATGACCTTTTGCCTGATCAATAATCGCCATAAACAAATCTGAATTGTTTTTCTTATTTTCCAGATGCCATATGGTAACCTGATAAAATTTGAGCAACAATTGCCGGTCTGGAGCAGCAGCGTGCATGCGTCGTTTAATTTCTTTTAAAATGAGTGTGGTTGTCGATGGAGATAGCAATATATCAAATAATGCAATAACCTCTGTATCATCAAGACACTTGAAAATTTTCGGTATCAACTTTTCATAAAGTGAAACAATCGCAGGTACTTTAAACAAAGATTGTATTTTTTTGGGAATCGGTCTCAGAATAAAAAGAATTTCAGCGCCAGTCAGGGTCAATATTTTTTCATACATGCTCACTAACATTTCATTTAACTGACGATTATCAGGTCGATACATGCGATCCTTTTCAAGATATAACAAGGACATACAATGCATCGCTTCAGCAACATTTAATAACTGAAAATATTTTTGTGTAACTTCTTTGAGTTTATCAGGGGATTTAAATAAATCATACAAAATGGAACGTTCCAACACGTAAGGCAGTAATGCTTTACATTCTATTTGTTGTGCTTTTTGAATATCTTGTTGGACAAGGTGCATTTTATCGCGCGAATAGTTTTTATCTGCTGAAATCAATAATGAAATGATATGACGTTCAATCACGCGATTATCATGAGGTGCACGTTTCATGGCTTCCTTTAGAACTGTTTCAGCTTTACGAAATGCATTTTTTTCATAATAGAGTTCGGCAAGTTCCAAACATGGAAATGGATCATTTTCCATTTTATCACGCATGATCAATAAGTATTCTTCAACAAGATTCTTAGAGATTCGTCCGGTTCGCGGTATTTCAGTCAGAAGTTCATATCCTTTTCTGTTTAAAGGATCGTAAGACAGACCTTTACAAATAAGCGATAGAAGTAATTCTTCATTGTTTTTGTACGTTAAATCGAGTTCCTTTGACAGATATTTCAGGCCTCTTGACAATAGGCTATCCCTATTTTTAAACCAGCGTTTGGCGGTCTGAAAGAGGATCATCGCTTTTGCGAGAGATTGCGATTCCGGGCGTTTGTACTCGGTTGACAGGCAATCAAAGTATCTGGCTGCATTTAAGAATGGATGTTTTCCATATTGATATTTGAATTTGGTGATAAATAATTGATAATCATTTTTGTTAAGAATGACTGATGCAACATCTAATATAAATCCAGGATTTTCCTGCTGGATTATCTGACGTGCCAGTAATAACGTTAGAATATGAAAAGCAGCCCATTCCGCTCTGTTCGGATATAAGGCTTTTGCAATGGAAAGAATAGAAGTTTGGAGCTCTTTTTCTTTATAATTATCGGCTGCGGAAATCAAATGACCAATTTGTCGATCAAGTTGAACGGGTCCATCCCACAAAAACCCGGTTTTGTTGATTGCATATCCTTTTTTCTTCAGGCTTTCCATGGGTGATGCAATCACTTTCAGTTCCTGAATCAATGGATATAGCGAAAAATCTTGCGAAATACGATTAAATGCCTGAAGCATACCTGAATCATCGTCTGCATAAAATGCAACCATCCCGCGGCAAAACAACTTGAATTCTGCATAAGGCGACTTACGCGGTAATAATTTCATTTCCAGGTATGCATCTTCCCATTTTCCATCTACCATCAATTGCTGGGCTTTTTTAATCATCGGCTGATCTTTAACGATTAGATCATTTTTATCAAAAATATCTAATAGTTGCCACTGACCGGTCGTAAAGATTCGATCGACCAGCAAATACTGTGCCCTTTTTGATGATTGTTGCTTTTGAAGATATGAATAATAAGCATCAACAGCAGCTTTTATGGATGTTTTGCTCAAGTACATGCAAAGACAATCTTCTGAAATCGTTGAGAAATCTGGCAAACATTCAAACGCTTGCTCTAAAATAGCCTGCGCTTCAATAAACATACCTTTTTTGGTGAGTTGTGATTCTCTGACCATGTAAGCTTGAAAGAGCAAGTCATCAACAGAACTATTTTCTTTTTTTAGTATTTTTAAGATTGAAATTGCATCGCGCGCATTATTATTTGACAGCTTTTGGCGTGCCATTTCAATGCGTTGCGCATCGCTCATGTTCAATAATTTACTTTGTTTATTTTTTCTTAACTTCCTGCTTTTTTTCGACTTTTTTCCCATTTCACGTATCCTTTATGCGTCTAATTATGATATGCAAGTCAATTGTTCGTATCAATTGTAGTTACATTTTGTAGCATAGTTTTGTGAACATATCAAGCCTTTCGTTAAATTTTTTTCATGATGCAATTAATTTTTTATATTGTACTTAAAATATTTAGTTAAAAGGGTTTAGTGATTTTGTTGACAATTAAACTGAGATATTTTGTATTTTTTTTTTGAGTTCATTTTTTTTCCGACAAAGGATAAAAATTTTGAAAACACCATAATAACTATAATAACTTGAAAAAATAATTAAAATATGTCTATAATACTTATTAAATACAACCTGGGAATGCGCTATACTGTCATTTTTCGACAAAACTTGATTATTGAGTTTTTTAGATAATAAGGTCCCTGATTAAATTTTAGGAGGTTATGTACATGTCAACAGACCAATTGATCGATACAGTTATCGAAAAAGAACGTCGTTTTGAGTCATTTAGCGGTATTATTCTTGCAATATTTGCGGCATTGCTTGCAATTACAAATCTTGGAGGCAGTAAATTTGACAGTGACAAAATTATTGGAACCAATGAAAAAACAAATGTCTATGCCTGGTATCAGTCAAAAAGCCTGAAACAGGATATGCTAGAAAACCAACGTGATTTAATTGAAACCTTGATTCAGGCCAATGTTATCGAAAAAAATAAACATGACGTTTTAAATAAAATGATGACTGCGCTGAACAGTCGAATTGAATCCTATGGTAAAGAGAAAAAAGAACTCTTGCTCGGGTCAAAAAAAGTTGGAAAAGATAATTGGGCACAAGAAAAAAATGGTGAATATGGTAAAATCATCGGCGCTCTTGAATGGGAGCGGATTATCGGACAACTCGGTCATGCAGGATCAAAATTTGATGTTTCTGTTTTGTTTTTAGAGCTTTGCCTTGTGATTGGTGCCATCTCTCTGGTCATGCACAATGAACGTTTACGTATCATATTCATTGCTGCTATGATTACATTGGGCCTGATTGGTATGCTTTATGGCATTCAGGCGTTTATTTTGGCTATTTCAAATCAATAATGATATGACAGTATCGACATATAAAGAATGGTTTGAATCGTTTACAGATCGATTCTTGTTTCATAATGAAATGAAAGATTACCCCTTTATTGTAAAAAAAGAACATACCATGCGCGTATGTGCCATTATTGTTTCAATTTGTAATGATTTAAACGTTTCAAAGCATATGCGTAATTTAGCTGAAATCATCGCATTATTTCACGATTTGGGAAGGTTTGAACAGTATGCCCGGTATCAAACGTTTAAAGACAGTGAATCTATCAATCATGGTATTCAAAGTATCAAAGATTTGATGAAGAATAAGGTGTTAAACGACTTGCCTGTAAAGGATAGACGAATTATTTTTAATGCCATTCGTTATCATAGTGTTGCAAATATTCCATTGGATAAAGATGATGAAACCTTATTTTTTATTCGTCTGATTCGAGATGCCGACAAAATAGACATTTGGCGAATTTTCATTGCGTATTATCATGAAAGAGATCTTTATCAAAATCATGTGCTTGAATTAGGAGTTTCAGATCGACCAGAATGCTCGGAAAATATTTTGACTGCATTGTTAAATGGTCGTATGGCATTGATATCTGAATTAAAAACGTTGAATGATTTTAAGCTGATTCAACTCGGATGGATTTTTGATCTGAACTTTCAGTTCTCATTTGAGCATGTAAAAAATGAACGCATTATTGAACAGTTTGCAAAAATGTTACCCAATAACGAAAACGTACAGGCAGTTGTTAATAACTTGCATGCGTATCGTGATACGCAATTAAAGAATAAATCAGTTATATTTAATCCGCTTACAAAGCGCCTGACGTGAAATACCCAGTATACGTGAGGCCTCAATTAAATTATTGGTTCGTGAAACAGCTTCATCAACGAGACTATCAACCATATCTTTGATTGTGGGGAGTTCCTGTACTGTTGAAAAGATTGTGTTGGATTGATATATCCGCTTTGTCATGCGTAATGTATTCTTTTTCATACGTTTTAAACCCATTTATTCTTTATCAAGACTGAATGCCTCTTGACTTATGTTTTATGTTGAAATGTCAAACATTTAATAAGCAAAAATATTTTTCGAACGTAATAGTTGATCATAGCCATGCGATCATATGTTTTATATTAAGCAACTGGCATGCCAAATATTAAAAAACAAACACTTACTTAATATTCGTTGTTTAAAATTGGCATACATCGGTGCAACTGTTGTCCGGTAAATATTGATTATTTGATAAAAATATCTCGTAATTACAATAAAATACTTAGTATGCAACAAATAGATGCAATGGACAAAAGTTGTCAGGATAAACGTATCGTATGCACATTAGAATTGTTTTAAGCGCTCAATACATCATGTGCTTTGGTGTAATGGGGATAATGCTTCCATATTTTAATCTGTATTGCTATTATATTCATCTATCTGGATTTGAAATCGGTATGATTGGTGCGTCACGTTCTTTCTTGATGATTTTGTTTGGATTGCTGTGGGGACTCCTTGCCGATCATTTTCAAAACCGACGATTATTATATATATTTTGTCAGTGTGCCAATGCAATTGCCTGTCTATTGTTACTTCACGTCCACACATTTCCATACATTTTATTGGTCGTCATCGTGGCCTCGATTTTTTATGCCCCCCTGATTTCATTCATGGAAGCTTTCACAATGGACCTGATTGGGAACGATAAAAATGCCTATGGATCCATCCGGCTGTGGGGTTCAATTTTCTTTATTGTGATGGTTTTTTGTTCAGGCATTATGCTTGAGCATTTTTCTCATTATATCATCATTAAAATGATTGTGGTAGGATCTTTGATTCAGGCTGGTGTATCGATAATAATCCCCAAAACAACTGAAAAAATCGTTCATAAAAAAAAAATATCCCTGACAGTTTTTAAACAATCAAGCGTTATCATTTATTTGATCAGTGCTTTTACGATGTTGTTGGCGCATGGGACATATTATTCCTTTGCTTCGATTCATTTAGAACAGATGGGGGCAACATCTAATGAAATCTCAACGTTCTGGGCGCTCGGATCTATTGCCGAGATTTTTGTCATGATGAATGCCAGGCGAATATTCAAGCATTTTACAGTTGAAAACGTCATGATTTTTTCTTTTTGCATCGCCTCAATACGCTGGTTAATGATGTTTTATTCAACATCTGTTCTCGTTGCCATTTTGACACAATTATTTCATGCAATAACATATGGTGCATTCCATATCGCCGGAATATTGCACATGGATCGATGTATGCCAGATGAAACGAAAACCACAGGGCAGGCTGTAAACAATGCGGTGAGTTATGGTCTTGGGATGATGACCGGATCGTTTATCAATGGATATTTGTTTGAATGGGTTGGAACATACTATTCATTTTTGTTTAGTGCAATACTTTCATTTTTAGGTGGATTATTGCTTTGGATAACGAAAAAGTATTGTCATAATCATTTTTCTTGGTCGTCTAAAAAAATAAGCTCGTGTAGTGACGTCCCATGCGACGTCTCTACACGAACTTTACCTCAAAACGAACAATATCAATAATGGGGACGTTATTTACAGAGATTTCCTAAGATGATTTTAAAGTTTCTTTTCCTTCCACCAATAATCAGGTAAGAACTGATTTATGTTTTTATCTGCGTGTATTCCGCGTTGCATTAAAATATCAATTATTTGATTGGAAGCA
>Ga0272440_1000788_pt1 | contig 26638 bp, 15 predicted proteins | sample SSMMMBAug17_FD_192440 | JGI IMG/M metagenome (GOLD analysis project Ga0272440, IMG submission 192440) | Marine sediment archaeal communities from Little Sippewissett salt marsh, Falmouth, MA, United States - SSM-MMB-Aug17 | ecosystem: Environmental > Aquatic > Marine > Wetlands > Sediment ...
CCCATAGCCGTCAGGCTAAGAGAAAATTCTCGGCAATAGCAAGAAAGCGTAGGGCTAAAGCCCAACGCTGAATTGAGCAAGGACGCTAAAGCGCCCTCAAAGAACCATCTTTCAAGAGCGAACTGAATTTTTTATGAGGGCGCTTTAGCGTCCTTTTTCCATTCAGCGTTGGGCTTTAGCCCTACGCTGTTCTTACAATTGCCGAGATCGTACATTTTAGCTTGATTGCAATTCTTTTGTTACATATATGATAAAACTTCTGTATACCCGAAAACTTATGATCGCCTACTTATTTATCAATCCATCGAGGATAAAGTTCCTTCTGTCCTTTGTGATCATTTATTCGGAAATCACCTTGTTCATCTTCTTCCGTGTAATTTGGGTTCAAAAACGCAAATGAAAAATATTCCCCCAGTTTAATATATTATTGTAAAATTTTATTGATTAAAAATTTTGTCCCCTCTATGCTGTCGATAACAATGACACCATTTTAAATAGAAAAGAGGTCTTTATGAAAAAAAAATTGTTGTGGACAATCATATTTATGTTCATCACCAGTTTGGCTGTACAACTGTATGCCGATCAAACCATTATTGCCAAAAAAGTGAATAAAACACCAAAAATTGATGGCATTGCTGATGATTTAGAATGGAAAAATGCAGTCCCCATTAAGGTTTACGAAAATGTTGGACATATAGAAATAACGCTTAAAGCTGTATATACCGATCAAGAAATATGTTTTTTGGTTACATTTCCAGATGAAGATGAATCCAGAAATCATCGAAATCTGGTTTGGAATAAAGAAAAAAAAATGTATATAGTCGGCCATGAAAGAGAGGATAACTTTGTATTTAAATGGAGTATGGAACTCGATAAAATAGACTTAAGCATTTATGCTGATAATCCTTATACCGTTGACGTATGGTATTGGAAGGCCTGTCGAACCGACCCGGTGGGATTTGCAGACGATAAAATCTGCACACTTTCAATGACAAAACAATCCAGATCAGCAAAAATTATTTCAAAAAAAGGATTTACATATTATTCAAAAAGAAATGGAGATAAAGGATCAGCCGCGTATAAGGCTGTTGAAATCCCAATAGAATATTCTGGTGATAGCATCCCAATGTTTAAGAATATTATTCCCACTGAAAGCAGAGCAGATATTGTCGCCAAAGGACAATGGAAAGAAAAAAAATGGACAATTGAGTTTAAACGTCTTCTGTTTACGGGGAACACCGATGATGTCCAATTCAGTCCAGATGAGCGCTACCAGTTTGGAATTGCACGGTATGAAATATCAGGACGAAAACCTGATCCACAAGAACATTTCTATGGTGCAGGAGATGTTGTTGAATCTCTTTATTTGATTTTTTCCAAATAATAAGTAGATTGAAAAAAATATTTTTGAAGAAAGATATTGCCCATGTCTTTTAAAACTACGCGCAATACAGGTTTTGTTTGCTTACTCTGTATCATACTTTTACTATGTATATTTTCTTTCAATAATTATAAAAAAATAAAACAATCACTTAATTCCGTCTTGTCATATGAAACAAAACTCAGGGATCAAGCAGATGTGGTTACCCGAATTCTTACTGAAACAAAAAATTCTTTTGAGTTGTATATTAATAGAGAAAAAATTGAATATGCAGATGTTATTCATGCAATCAATCAGTTAATTAAAGAAAGTTTAACAATGGAACAGTATTTAGGGAATGAAATACATGTTTCAACTTTGTTTATTCGTATAAAAATAAGTATTCTTAATATGGAAAAAGAGATATCACACCAGGATTCAGATATGAGAGATCTCTTAAGCGCCTCAGCAAAAAAGCATTTATCAAGTGCCTATAAACAACTGTTTTATTTGAGAAGACAATTAAAAAGAATTCCTGAAGAAAAGCAAGCATTAGCAATGGAACAATATAAAATTGTTCACCGGATATTTACAGCAACTGATCAATTATTTGATCAGTTGCTGAACAAAAAAATAACAGTAAATGATGTCATTGTTCCTTTAGAAAGAGCTGTCGAAAATTGCAATATATTGAAAAATATGATTGTTGGAGATCCTGAAGATAATACCATTAAAGAGTTATTATTTCGAATAGAGCAACTCAGACATCAAATCATCAATTATGTTAAGGAGGAAAGCGTTCTCGGTGACACAAGTGACACGCTGTTAAGGTTGAAAAAAAATATTTTAACAATAAGAGAAGATGTTCAAAAATCTTTAAGCGTTGTTCAAAAGAATATAGGTAAAAGAATAGACATGCAACAATTAAAGATAACAAGCCTTATTAATAAAATACAATGGATGATGATTGCAGGAATGATTTTGGCAATAATAATCGCCATTATCACAGAATTTATTACCAGTAGCGCATTGATGAAACCTATTTCGATATTAGTGTCTGCAACTCAGAGATTGGCTAAAGGTGATTTAAATTACAGAGTGAATATAACCTCCAAAGACGAAATTGGAAAATTGGCTGTAGCATTGAATTTAATGGCTGAACAACTTGAAAACATAACGGTTTCTCGTGACAAACTAAGAGAAGCACAAGCACTACTGGTACAGGCGAGTAAGTTATCATCCATTGGAGAGCTCGCTGCTGGTATTGCACATGAATTAAACCAACCGCTAATGGTTATCAGAACCGGCGTACAATTATATACTCGAACGATTGAAAAAAATATGATTGATAGGGAGCAGTTACTGGAAGATATGAAATTATTCGATCGAAACACAAAACGAATGATGAATATTATTAACCATCTGAGAACTTTTTCCCGTCAATCTGAAATAACATTACTTGAAAGCGTTCATGTCCCACAGGTTATTGATGATGCGTTATCAATGATATCTGAACAATTACGCTTGAAAAGCATCACTGTAAAAAAAATAATTCCCGAGAATCTCAAACCTATCAGAGCCAATGCCAATCAATTGGAACAAGTTTTTATCAATTTATTGACAAATGCCAGGGATGCTATACTGGATAAAAATGATAGCAATGGAGAAATTGAAATAAAAATTGAAGATTATAGTACTCAACAGACCATTAACGTTTTTATTAAAGACACAGGGAATGGGATCCCTTCAGATGCTATTCATAAGATTTTTGATCCTTTTTATACCACCAAAGATGTTGGCAAAGGTACAGGGTTAGGATTATCAATTAGTTATGGTATTATCAAAAATTTGCATGGTGATATTTTTGTTTCAGAAACCGGAGCGGATGGCACAACTTTTGTACTTTCTTTGCCTGTATGTCAAAATGGTGAATGAGCTTGAAAAATTATCACTTGCAAGGGATACGATTACACAGTAATATAAAATATTTTTTCATATAGTAATAAAAATATAATGTTGCATTATAAAGTTTACTAACCTTTAAAAGGAGGTCATCATGGGATTATCCCAAATCATTCTTATTTTACTGATCGTTGCCCTGTTTATTTTAATTTATTTTGTGGGGTCATCGATATCTTTATGGGTACAGGCATTGGTTTCAGGTGCCAGTGTAGGATTACTCAATATTATTTTTATGCGGTTTCGAAAGATTCCGCCCAAATTAATTGTTGAATGTAAAATTATGGCTGTAAAAGCAGGTATTGCAATGTCTACAAATGATATGGAATCGCATTATCTTGCTGGCGGAAATATTCAGCGCGTTATCCAGGCGTTGATTGCTGCGGATAAAGCCAATATTGAACTTAATTTTAACAGAGCTGCAGCAATTGATCTGGCAGGACGAAATGTTCTTGAAGCTGTTCAAATGAGTGTTAATCCTAAAGTCATTGAAACCCCACTTGTTGCTGCCATGGCAAAAGATGGTATCCAACTGAAAGCCATTTCCCGGGTGACTGTTCGGGCAAATATTGATCGTCTGGTTGGTGGCGCTGGCGAAGAAACAATTCTGGCACGAGTGGGTGAAGGAATTGTTACCACTATTGGTTCTGCTGACTCTCATAAAAAAGTTTTGGAAAATCCAGATACTATCTCTAAAACTGTTTTATCAAAAGGTCTGGATTCAGGTACTGCCTACGAAATTTTATCCATTGATATTGCCGATGTTGATATTGGTAAAAATATCGGTGCAGAATTGGAAACTGACCGTGCAGAAGCTGACAAGAAAATCGCTCAAGCCAAAGCTGAAGAACGACGCGCAATGGCTTTTGCTGCGGAACAGGAAATGAAAGCAAGAGTTGAAGAAATGAGGGCAAAGGTTGTTGAAGCAGAAGCAGAAGTTCCTCAGGCAATGGCAGAGGCTTTCCGAAAAGGAAATCTGGGGATTATGGATTACTACAAAATGAAAAATATTATGGCTGACACGCAAATGAGATCTCAAATTGGATCAGACAAAGATTTAAAAGACCAATCAGAATAAACATATCATTTAAAGGATGTGTGTAATGGATATCGGTGATATAATCTTTTTTATTATTTTTGTTCTTGTCATCTTTGGGAAAGTATTATCATGGGTGTTTAAAGTTTTTGTTGAAAAAGCACCTATAAAAGATGATACCAAAAAGCAGCAGGCAAGCATTTGGGATCAAGTGGGCGAATGGTTTAGAGCTTTGGAGACAAACCTCCAACAATCAACTCAATCCACTGATTCAAAACCAGCGCATTGGAGAGACCTTGAACCAGAACCTGTATACACAGAATTGCAGCCAACACCACAGTTTGACTTTTCTGAAGACGTTCAAAAAGGTTCACATAAAAAGCAATCCCAACGAGAAACAATAGTTGATCAAAAGAAATCTGAAAAACAGCTTGATTCTCGAAAATTCAATCTTAGAGACGCAATCATTCATTATGAAATCATTTCCCCCCCACTTGGATTGCGACAGGAGCTTTAGCTTTATGAATGAAACAAACAAGATGGCTACAAGACAATTTTTTGTTTTCCGAATTGATTCTCAGCGGTTTGCGATCAAACTGGAAAGTGTGGAAAAAGTGATTCGAGCCATTGAGTTAATCAACGTGCCTGAATCACTTGAATTTCTAATAGGATTGATGAACATGGAAGGTCGTATTATTCCTGTCTTTGATATCCGGAAACGTTTTCTTTTGCCGTCTAAAGAAATGGACATTCAGGATCGTGTTTTGATTACAAGTTCATCGCGTGGCACAATTGCTGTCATTGTTGATGATGTTGAAGGAATAGTCGAATTTTCTCCAAAACAGATGTGCTCAGCCACTGACATTTTCCCGAATATGGAACAATATATCGAAGGTATTTGGAAAGATGCTGAAAAAACAGCGATTGTTTATGACGTTGATAAGCTCTTTCCAGATTTCAGTTCAAAAGATTTGGATGTTGTCATTAATGAAGTACAGACATGAATTCATTCATACTTCCAAAGCCGCTTAAATACGGGGATACAATTGGTGTAATTGCTCCAGCTGCTGCATTTAATGAAGACAGATTCCAAAAAGGGATTGCTGTTATCAAATCTCTCGGATTTTTAGTTGACATTCCCGATGAAATCTTTCAGCGAAAACGATATCTTGCAGGGAATGATAAACTTCGCGCGCAAATTGTTCAATCCATGTTAGAACGTTCTGATATTGATGGCATTGTTTGCGCGCGTGGTGGCTTTGGTACTCTAAGAATGATACCATATATTAATCAAAAAAATATATCTCCAAAACGTATCATAGGCTTTAGTGATATCACAGTACTTTTGAATTTCCTGGCATTTCAGTATGGATGGATAACGTTTCATGGTCCTGTGGTTACCATGTTGGCTGATGCTGATTCTCAGACGATTAATGCTTTTTATCATGCATTAACAACTCCTTTTCAAAAATCAATGCCAGCTTCTGGTGAAGTAAAGATTCTTTCAAAAGGCAATAAACAACAAATATCGGGAAGGCTGTGGGGAGGGAATTTAACAACGCTTTGCCATATGATTGGTACCCCTTATGCTGTTAATCCTTTGAACAGTATTCTTTTTTTGGAAGATCGTGGAGAATCGCTTTATCGTATTGATCGAATGCTATCTCATATGCGGTTATCAGGTAGTTTGGATCAGGTGAAAGGAATTATTTTAGGTACATTCAGGGAGTGCGGTGATTATGAGGATATTTATAATCTTATCCTGGAATGTTTTGGTGATAAAATTCCAGTGATTGCAGGCATTGAATGCGGTCATGATTTACCCAACTTAACATTCCCATTGGGATGTTGGGCTGAAATGAATCTTGAAACCGGAAAAATTGTATTTTCGTTTCATGATATCGTTACTTGATTGAGGACTTGCAGTCATACCAATTATATTTAAAATTGCTTGAAATGATTGTGTTGTGTATATTATATGAGTGTAACCAAAATAGGCGGTGAATATTCGTATTTTTATTTTTGAAAACCGAATTGAATTTATCAGTCCGGGATTCCTTCCAAATGGGGTTTGCATTGAAAAATTATCAGTGGGGACAAGCTTTCCAAGAAATCCAACTCTTGTAAGGTTTATGGAAAACCTTGGTTATATGGACAAATTGGGACGCGGTTTACCAAATGGTGTGTAGAGAAGCTTCTCAGCTTGGATTCAAAGTTCTGTTTCAAGAATCGGGACATGAGTTTAAAGTTGTTTTACGTTTAAGTTAGAACGGACTATTTTTTGCATACTGGTCATTTTTCTTTTAAACTCAATAGATTTTAAGGATTAATCATGCGGAAAATACTGAAAACGAAATTGAAAATAAAAAATGATTGGTTAATTATAATGCATCATTAACCTTAGGAATCACGATAATTGTGGTTCCTTAAATAGAGAGCGAATTGTCATGCACGAAATACCTGGTTTTGAGATACAAGAAGTCATTTTTGAAAGCGACCATACAATCATCTATAAAGCCATTCGAAAAGGCGATGATTTACCGGTTGTATTAAAAGTTCTTCGTGATAACTATCCTCCTCCTGAAGAGATCAATCGATTTCAACAAGAATTTGATATAATTAAAAAGTTAGAGCGTACATCAGGCGTTATTAATGTTCATCACATGGAAAAATACCAAAATAGCTTTGTGATGGTTATAGAAGATTTTCAAGCGAAATCCCTTGATCAGTATATTGAAAAAATAAGATTAAATCTTGAAGAATGTCTCAATATAGGAATTCATATATCTAATATTATTAATGATATTCATGGCCAATATATTATTCATAATAATATTAATCCTTCCAATATTGTTCTAAATGCAGAGAACGATCAGATCAAGCTCCTTGATTTTGGTGCAGCTGCTGTTTTGTCCAGAAAACATCCCTTTATCTCCAATGTTGATCTTAAACTGATTCATCTCGCTTATGTCTCACCAGAATTGTCCGGTAGAATGAATCGCTCAGTAGACTATCGAACAGACTTTTATTCTTTTGGCGTTACCCTTTATGAATTGTTGGCTGGGAAAAAGCCATTTACCAGTGATGATCCATTAGAGTTGATTCATTTTCATATTGCCAAACAACCTGCTCCTCTATGTCAAATTGATCCTCAAATTCCCCGTCCTCTTTCTGACATAGTAATGAAGCTTTTATCAAAAACAGCGGAAAATCGTTATCAAAGCGCAACCGGCATTCAATCGGATCTAAAGGAGTGTCTGGTTCGGTATCGGTCATCTGGGATGATTCAACCCTTTGATATAGCGAAAAATGATGTTCGTAATGTGTTTACTTTACCTCAAAAATTGTATGGGCGTGAACTTGAAGTCAAAAAATTACTCAATGCATTTGAACGGATTTCATCAAAGGAAAAAGATGCCATTAAAAATGCCAGCGAAATGATTATGGTCAGTGGATATTCAGGTATTGGCAAAACATCGCTGGTTAATGAAATGCAAAGTTCAATCATTCGAAATAATGGTTATTTTATTTCTGGAAAATTTGATCAACTTCAAAGAAATATTCCCTATAGTGCTGTAGCCGGTGCATTCTCAGAATTAATGAGACAAATTTTGACCGAGAGTGAACATCATTTAAATAATTGGCGAAAAGCTTTGCTTCAAGCACTGGGCAATAATGCTCAGGTCATTATTGATGTCATTCCAGAACTGGAACTTGTCGTTGGCAAACAACCTCCTGTGGCTGAATTACCGCCCGCAGAAGCGCAAAATCGTTTCAATATATGGTTTAAAAAATTTATTAATGTTTTTGCATCCCCTGAACATCCCTTAGTTATTTTTATGGATGATCTTCAATGGGCTGATGCGGCATCATTACAATTAATTCACGTAATGATGACATCACAGGATCATTCTCTTTTATTTATTGGTGCTTATCGTGATAATGAAGTCAGTGGTGCTCACCCACTGATGATCACGCTTGATGAAATTCGAAAAACAGGTGTATTACTCAGTCAACTGGCGTTATCGCATCTTGAATTAAATCATATTAATCAGTTAATTTCCGATACCCTCAATTACCTAAAAGAAAGAACTGAGCATCTTTCAGAACTTGTTTTGGCCAAAACGAATGGCAATCCTTTTTTTATTAATGAATTTTTAAAGTCACTTTATGGCGAAAATTTGTTGGCCTTTGATCAGCAAAATGGTGTCTGGCAATGGGACTTAGAACAGATTCAGGCTCAGGGAATTACTGATAATGTTGTTGAATTGATGGCAGGAAAAATCCAAAAATTAAGTGAAAATACTCAAAAAACATTAAAAATGGCATCATGCATTGGTAACCAATTCGATCTTGAAACTTTGAGCATTGTCAATGAAACAGATTCTGTCATAACACTTCAATCACTGGAAAGTGCAATATCTGTTGGCTTGGTTGTCGAGTTGGGAAAAACAAAATTACCAATGAGCTCAGGACAATCAACCGTCGAACGATCTGTGTTCAAATTTTCTCATGACCGAATCCAGCAGGCAGCGTATTCGTTAATTCCGGAAAATGAGAAAAAAGCCTTACACTGGCGCGTGGGAAAATTACTTCAGGATTATATACCAAAAGAACTTCACGAACAACGTATCTTCGATATTGTCAATCAATTGAATTTTGGTGTGGATAGAGCTTTAGATCAGCATGAAAAAACTCATTTGGGACAACTTAACCTGATTGCCAGCAAAAAAGCTAAGGCTTCAGCTGCATACGAACCCGCATACAGATATTTATCCATTGCATTACGTCTTTTGGATCAGGAATCCTGGTCGAGTGATTATGAACTCACTTTAAATATCAATATTGAAGGGGCTGAAGCTGCATTTTTGATCGCAAAGTTCGATGAAATGGAAAAACTGATTGATGCAGTGATTAAAAATGCAAAAAATGTATTGGATAAAGTAAAAGTATATGAAACTCGGATTCAAGCATATATGGCGAAGAATCTCCCCATGAAAGGGGTTAAAACGGCTTATGAAATACTTCGTATGTTAGGGGTTCGGTTACCCAAACATCCGAATAAACTCAAAACAATACTTGGACTATTAAGAACACAGATGAATGTCGGTCGAAAAAACATTGAAACTTTACTGGAATTGGAACCTATGACCGAACCATACAAACTTGCTGCAATGAGAATAATGTCAAGTGTTGCTGCCACTGTTTATTTTGCATATCCGCCTCTGTATCCCATTTTGGTATTTAAACAGCTTAATCTATCAGTCCGATATGGAAATGCTTTCGTTTCACCATTTGTTTATGCCACTTATGGGTCTATTCTTTGCGGGGTTGTTGGAGATATAGAAACCGGTTATCGACTGGGCAAAATGTCTTTAAGTCTTTTAGATCAAATTAATGCCAGGGAAATGCGATCTAAAACATTATTTGTTGTGAATTGCTTGATTAATCATTGGAAAGAACATTTAAAAGACACACTTCCTGCATTTCAACAGGCGTATACCGCTGGCATGGAAGTTGGTGATCTTGAATTTGCTGCATTGTCAGGCTTTTTGTATTCATACAGCTCTTATTTTATGGGAAAAGATCTGGCCGAACTTCATAAGGAAATGGCATCTTATAGCGATTCTATCAGACAATTGAAACAGGAAACAATTCTGAATTCACAGGAGATTCATCGTCAGGCAACATTAAATCTGATGGGACGATCTAAATACCCGACGCGATTAATTGGTGATGCATTCAATGAGGAAGAAAAACTGCCTAAACTATTGGATGTCAACGATAAGACAGCATTGGGACATTTATATTTTAATAAAATGCGCCTGTGTTATTTGTTTCATCAATATCATCGTGCCATTGAGAATTCTAAGCAGGCAGAAAACTATCTGGAAGGTGTAACAGCAACACATACAGTTCCGCAATATTATTTTTACGATAGTCTTTCTCGAACAGCCATTTATCCGTTTTCTGATCGAAAGGATCAAAAGCGAATTATTCGACGGGTCCAATCTGATATCAAAAAAATGAAAAAATGGGCAGAACATGCGCCCATGAATCATCTTCATAAGTATCATATCATGCAAGCAGAGCTTTACAGAGTAACCGGTCTGCATGAAGAGGCTCTGTCGAACTACAATAAAGCCATTGGACTGGCAAAGGATAATAAATATGTTAATGATGAAGCTCTGGCCAATGAATTGGCAGCGCAAATGTGCCTTATTCGAAGCGAATGGGAAAAAGCCAGAACTTTTATGCATGAATCACGTCATTGTTATTTGAGATGGGGTGCCATTGCCATTGTCAAGTTTTTGGAGGACAGATATTATCAATTACTTGAAGGCGGAATGGGGGCTGAAAAGGAAGATGATAAAGGATTTGATACGGTATCCGTCATGAAAGCTTCTCAGGCTATTTCTGGGGAAATCATGCTGGATCGCTTGTTGGATAATCTTATGAAAATTGTTATTGAAAATGCTGGGGCAGATAAGGGCTTTTTAATTTTGGAAGATAAAAGAGAATTGATTATCTCTGCTCATGCCTCAGCAGATAAGGATCATAAAGTCGAATTAGGCACATCTCTGAAAAATTGTGAGGAAATTGCTAAAGCCATTGTTAATTATGTCGCACGAACCAATGAAACCATTGTATTAAATGATGCTGCAGGGGAAGGGGTGTTTACACAAGATTCATATGTACAAAAAGCTCGACCACGTTCTGTTATTTGTATGCCAATAAAACGTTCGGAAAAGAATATTGGATACATCTACATGGAACATGGACAGGCCACTGGTATTTTTACACCAGAGCGAAGAGAAATTCTTGATTTGTTACTGGCTCAGGCGGCAATTTCTATTGAAAATGCAAAATTGTATAACAGTTTGGAAGAATCTGAAAAAAAATATCGATCATTGTATGAAAATGCTCTGGAAGGCATTTATCAGAGCGCATCAGATGGAAAGCTTATTGGTGCAAATCCTTCGCTGGCAAGGATTATGGGATATGAGAAACCCGAAGAAATGATTGAGGCAGATTTAAGAATTGAAAGAAATTATGTGAATCAGGTCGACTATGCAAAACTCATGAAGCAGCTTAAAGAATCAGATCAGGTCATTGGATTTGAAACTCAGTTTTATCAAAAGGATCATAGTATCATATGGGCATCGCTTACTGCCCGGATTGTTAAGTCGCCGCAAGGTGAGATTATTGGATATGAAGGATCTCTGGTTGACATCACAGAACGAAAAGAAAAAGAAAAAGCTGAGCGGGAACGTGAAGCTGCTGAAGCTGCCAATAAATCCAAAAGTGAATTTCTGGCCAGCATGAGTCATGAAATTCGAACGCCGATGAATGCTATATTTGGTTTTACAGAATTGTTAGAAGATCATATTGATAATCCTCAACAAAAACAATACCTATCTGCCATTGCATCCAGTGGAAAGACGTTGCTGAGTTTAATAAATGATATCTTGGATTTATCAAAAATTGAAGCAGGAAAGCTGGAAATTCAAGTGAATGATGTCAATCCCAGGACATTGTTTTCAGAAATTCAACATATATTCTCAATGAAAGTTAAAGAAAAAGGTATAGATTTTTTGGTTGAAATTGATCCTGCCATTCCAGAAACCCTTCTATTGGACGAAGTCCGTATTCGTCAAATATTATTTAACCTTGTTGGCAACGCTGTAAAATTTACAGATTCTGGCTATATTAAAATATCTATGGTTCAGAAAAGACAGAAAAAAACGGATGAAGATGGATTATATCTTGTGTTTAAAGTTCAGGATACAGGGATGGGAATTCCTAAAACTCAAAAATCATTGATTTTTGATGCTTTCAAGCAACAGGAAGGTCAAAGTCATGCCAAGTATGGTGGAACAGGGTTGGGGCTGGCTATTACTAAGCGATTGGTTGAGATGATGGGGGGGGCCATTACGGTCGAAAGTGAGGAACAAAAAGGCAGTGAATTTTCATTTTATATACCAGATGTAAAACCTGGCCAATTTGTTTCAAAACAGTCAGAACAGGAAAAAATAGATATTGAATCTATTATATTTGATAATGCTATGATTATTATTGTGGATGATGATCCTGTGAGCAGAAATCTTTTTAGAGGCTATTTAAAAAATCAAAAGATTGATATTATTGAAGCACAAAATGGTCAGGAAGGTATTGATATGGCAAAGCTATATCGTTCTAACTTGATATTAATGGATCTCCGAATGCCTGTTATGAATGGATTTGAAGCGATAAAGATAATTAAATCAGATAATACACTCAAAGATATTCCTATTGTTATTGTGACAGCATCCGTAATGAAAGATAGTGAAAATGATATACTATCTTCTGGATGTGAGGGATATTTAAAAAAACCGGTACGCAAAAAAGAACTTATTTTAGAAATGATGCGTCATTTACCGTATTCATCGAAAATGGAATCAAGTATTCAACCCGTGCAGACCGAAAAAGATGATGGGCAAAAAGAAATCATTGATATTGATCCTGATGTCATCCAGCATATACCCGAATTAATCAATACCTTTGAATCAGAATATTTAAAAGAATGGGATCGTATTCAAGGTCAATTTATAATAGATGAGATTGAACAGTTTTCTGAAAAAATGAAACAAATCGGCGAAGAATACGGCTTTGTTGCATTACTATCCTGGGCTGAGGAATTAAATTCGCAGACCCAACAATTTGACATGGCGAGAATTCCAGCAACACTAAAACAATTTCCAAATATTGTCGAACAATTAAAAACAATTTCAAAACGCCCGTAAGTTAATTTTGATATAAAAAAAATTAAAAAATATAAAAATAAATAAAAATAAGAGAAAATCAGAGAATAATGAACATATTTTATTATAATTAGAAATAATCATGAAAAACAAGCGTTGAGTTATATTAATTTATAACGTATACAGTTGATTTTTATTTACCTATGAAATGAATACCTATAAGCCAGCGTGGCTCAGTTGGTAGAGCGGCTGATTTGTAATCAGTTAGTCGGGGGTTCGAGTCCCTCCGCTGGCTCTTTTTTATGTTCAATTGAACAAAAAGAAGGTGGGGTTCCCGAGTGGCCAAAGGGAACAGACTGTAAATCTGTCGGCGAACGCCTTCGGAGGTTCGAATCCTCCCCCCACCATTGAAGTATAAACAAAAAATGCGGGAGTAGCTCAGTTGGTAGAGCATCAGCCTTCCAAGCTGACTGTCGCGAGTTCGAACCTCGTCTCCCGCTCCAAATTATTGAGGTTGCGTTTTGGTCATTCGTCCTGTTCAATTACTCAATACGGGGGAGAAATTGAATGGGCATTTTTTTGCCCACGTAGCTCAGCAGGTAGAGCGCTTCCTTGGTAAGGAAGAGGTCCACCGGTTCAAATCCGGTCGTGGGCTCCAGAATCGACCCCATTAATCCGGCGCATTTGAACAAGTTTGAAAGTACCTCAAAAACAGGCTGGATTAAGGAAAGGAATCGGCTTACTATGGCAAAAGAAAAATTTGAACGAAGTAAACCACATGTTAATGTCGGTACTATTGGGCATATTGACCACGGCAAAACGACGTTAACAGCAGCAATTACCAAGCACATGGGAATGAGAGGGATGGCTAATTTTGTGCCATTCGATCAAATTGATAAAGCACCAGAGGAAAAAGCCCGAGGTATCACAATTGCTACTGCACATGTGGAATATCAAACGGATAAAAGACATTATGCACATGTCGACTGTCCGGGACATGCGGATTATATTAAGAATATGATTACAGGTGCTGCACAAATGGATGGCGCTATACTGGTTGTTGGTGCTGATGATGGTCCTATGCCTCAAACACGCGAACATATTTTGCTGGCTCGCCAAGTGGGTGTACCAAAAATTGTTGTTTTCTTAAATAAATGCGACATGGTTGACGATGAGGAACTGATTGAACTTGTCGAACTTGAGCTAAGAGAATTGTTAGATAAATATGAATTCCCTGGTGATGACACTCCAATTATTCGTGGAAGTGCACTAAAAGCTCTTGAAAGTGATGATAATAATAGTGAAGAAGCAAAATGTATATTTGAGTTGATGGACGCTATTGATTCATATGTTCCTGAACCTGTGCGAGACTTGGATAAATCATTTTTAATGCCCATCGAAGATGTATTTAGTATTTCGGGGCGTGGTACTGTTGTTACTGGAAGAGTTGAACGTGGAATCATCAAAATGGGTGAAGAAATTGAAATAGTAGGTGTCAAACCTACAATGAAAACAGTGTGCACAGGCGTTGAAATGTTCAGGAAAATTTTGGATGAAGGTCGCGCTGGTGATAATATTGGTGTTTTACTTCGAGGAACAAAACGCGAAGAAGTTGAACGCGGTCAGGTACTTGCACATCCGAAAACAATCACTCCGCACACAAAATTTAAAGCTGAGGTCTATGTGTTGAGCAAGGAAGAAGGTGGAAGACATACACCCTTCTTCAAAGGATATCGACCACAGTTTTATTTCAGAACAACTGACGTTACTGGCGTCGTGACACTTCCTGAAAATGTTGAAATGGTTATGCCTGGCGATAATATTTCCATCGTAGGAGAACTGATTACACCAATTGCAATGGAAAAAGAATTACGGTTTGCTATTCGTGAAGGTGGAAGAACTGTTGGTGCAGGGGTTGTTAGCGATATCATTGAGTAATGGTTGAAATGAAAAAAGGGAAGAACAGTGAGAATAATTGTGACACTTGCCTGTACTGAGTGCAAGCAAAGAAATTATACGACAACCAAAAACAAACGAACAACACCGGACAAGCTTGAGTTTAGCAAATATTGTCGATTTTGTCAGAAACATACTAAGCATCGCGAAACGAAATAAGTGTTTCCCATCGCTATTATTTAGATGGACTCAGCTTTTTTTATATATAAGATGCAGGCCAGTAGCTCTAACGGCAGAGCGCCGGACTCCAAATCCGGATGTTGGGGGTTCGAATCCCTCCTGGCCTGCCATACTTTTTTTATCAATTCTAAACTAAAAATTGATAAAAATTAAGAAATGGTGTTCAATGGGCCGGCTACAAAGAAAAAAAACAATTAAAAAGAAGAAAAAGAAAAATTCTGTTGATGATAAATTGGGTCAACTCCCATTAGATACAGGAAAGGACGGTCAAAAAGTACTATCCAGTGTCACCTACAAACCGGCAGTAAAAGATCCTTATTCTGTTGTTAACAGACGTTCTGGTCAAATAAATGTTCCAAAACCACAGTTTATTGAAAATGCAATTCAGTTTTTACGTGAAGTAAAAATCGAATTAAAAAAAGTGACTTGGCCCCCCAGGAAACAAACACTTGGATCAACAACGGTTGTCATAATTCTTGTTTTAATATTTTCAGTGTTTTTTGGAGTTGTTGACGCAGGATTATCTGGTATTGTTCGATTTATTTATTAGAAATTAGAAATAGTTACCTGTAGATTTTCAAAAAAAGAGAATGTGATAAAACATCTATTGAAAATACAGTCAGTCTGCACGGACAGCAAAAACCTGTCGAATGGTAAAATCAAATCAAGTTGCTTACCGTGAAACGTTTTCGAAAAACTTGTAACTGTCTACATCTATAGAAAAGATGTAAGAAATAAAAAATTTTGAAAAAAGGACATAAAGTGGCTCTCAAGTGGTACATTGTTCATGTGTATTCAGGGTTTGAGACTAAAGTTAAACAAAGCCTTGAAGAAAGAATTGAATCATACCCGGAATCTGAGAAATTTGGCCAAATCGTAGTACCTACTGAGCAAGTTGTTGAGCTTGTTAAAGGAAAACGAAAAACGTCATCTCGGAAATTCTACCCCGGTTATATACTGGTTCAAATGGAATTAGATGAGGGCTCATGGCACCTGGTAAAAAACACTTCAAAAGTTACGGGCTTTTTGGGTGGAAAAGATAAACCTGTTCCCATGCTGGATGAAGAAGCAAAACGAATTCTATCACAAATGGAAGATGGCAAAAACAAACCGCAGCCTAAATTTTCTTTTGAAGAAGGTGACGATGTTCGGGTTATTGATGGCCCATTTACAAACTTTCAGGGAACCGTTGAAGAGGTCAACCCAGAAAAGGGAAAAATAAAAGTGCTGGTTAGCATATTTGGCCGTTCAACCCCTGTTGAACTTGAATTTGTTCAGGTTACTAAATTATAAGCTTGAGCACAGGACAAAAAAGGTGAAAGAAAGCTTTCTTTCACCTTTTTGCCCTTAGTGAGGAGTAAACATAATGGCGAAAAAGGTATTGGCACAAATCAAATTGCAGGTAGAAGCGGGTAAAGCAAATCCTTCTCCCCCTATTGGTCCTGCCTTGGGGCAGCATGGTGTTAATATAATGGATTTTTGCAAAACGTTTAATGCAAAAACTACAGGGCAAGAGGGGATGATTATTCCGGTTGTGATTACTGTTTTTGAAGACCGGAGTTTTACTTTCATAACAAAGACACCGCCGGCATCTGTATTACTCAAAAAGTCAGCGAAAATTGCAAAAGGCTCAAGTGATCCAAAAAGAATTAAAGTTGCTACGGTTACAAAAGCCCAGGTTGAAGAAATTGCTCAGCTAAAAATGCAGGATTTAAACGCAAATGACCTGGAACAAGCCTGTAAAATAATCATGGGTACAGCCAGAAGCATGGGCATAGAAATCAAAAAATAATAGATTTTTCAGAAAAAAGGGAGAATTACTCATGCCAAAGCGGGGAAAAAACATTCGTGAGGCCAGAAAAAGTATTGATCGTATGAAGCTTCACGATCTGGAAGATGCCGTACAATTAGTAATTGATAAAAAGTTTGCAAAATTTGATGAAAGTGTTGATGTCGCTGTTCGACTCGGTGTAGATCCCAGACATGCAGACCAGATGGTTCGTGGTACATGTGTTTTGCCAAATGGTATTGGTAAAGACGTTAAAGTCCTTGTTTTTGCAAAAGGCGAAAAAGAGACAGAGGCCAAAGAAGCAGGGGCTGATTTTGTAGGAAATGATGATCTGGTTGAGAAAATTAAAGGAGGATGGCTTGATTTCGATAAGGCTGTTGCAACTCCTGATATGATGGGAACTGTTGGTAAACTGGGTAGAATACTTGGTCCAAGAGGCCTTATGCCTAATGCAAAAACAGGAACAGTAACGTTTGATATCAAAAAAGCTGTTGATGAACTCAAAGCTGGAAAAATTGATTTTCGGGTTGAACGTGCTGGAATTGTTCATGCAACGATGGGAAAAGCCTCGTTTGGCTTTCAGAAATTGATGGAAAATATAAATGCTTTTTTTGATACAATATTGCGTTTAAAGCCATCTTCAAGCAAAGGAACATACTTGAAAACAATAACTGTTACTTCAACAATGGGACCGGGTATTAAAGTCGATCCTGCCTTTGCTAAAAATATTTCCAAATAATATATTTTTTTCCTGTCAAAGACCGTAGGTAGTCATGTTAATTGCTGGTTCGGTAACAGCAGCCTACCGAGACAAAAGGAAGAATGCATTTTTGTGTTCGTACCTTTCCTGTTACATGAATTCAAACGGCATGACAGTGAAGGGGAGGAGGTTGATGATTTGAATCGTGAAGAAAAACAACGTGTTGTTGAGGATATTCACAAAAGGTTTCAGGAAGCTGAAATTGTAATTGCTACTGACTATAAAGGTCTTAATGTTGAAGAACTAACAACCTTACGCCGTCAGTTAAGAGAAGCTTCCATTGAATACCAGGTTGTCAAAAATACCTTGCTAAATAGAGCTTCGGAAAACACAGATATTTCTGTTATTACAGAATATTTTAAAGGGCCATGTGCGGTTGCAATCAGCTACGACGATCCGGTTGCACCGGCAAAAGTATTAAGTAAATTTGCTGAAACACATCCCAAACTGGAATTAAAAGTTGGGGCAATGAATGGCAAAGTATTAAGTGTTGATGATTTAAAAGCCCTTTCAAAATTGCCATCGAGAGAAGAATTATTATCCCAATTGCTTTCATGTATGAATGCAGTTCCTGGCAATTTTGTTCGAACTTTGGCAGCAGTTCCTGCTGGCTTTGTGAATGTATTGCAAGGTATTAAAGATAAAAAAGAGAAAGAATCCGAATAAATAAAGAATGCAAAGGATGCAAATTCCTGAAAGAAAGGAAAAAAAATGGCAGAAATAACCAAAGATGATGTTATAGAGTTTATTTCAAATATGACAGTTCTTGAACTGTCTGAAATGATTAAGGAAATGGAAGAAAAATTCGGTGTTACAGCAGCCGCACCTGTAGCTATGATGGGCGGCGTTATGCCTGGCGGTGATGCCGGTGGAGCTGCTGAGGAAGAAAAGACTGAGTTTGATGTTATCTTGCTAACACCTGGAGATAAAAAAATTCAGGTAATTAAAGAAGTTCGAGCCATTACTGGCCTGGGATTAAAAGAAGCAAAAGCACTTGTTGATGATGCTCCCAAGCCTGTGAAAGAAGCAGTTCCAAAAGATGAAGCTGAAAAGATAAAAGAACAACTTGAAAATGCTGGTGCACAGGCAGAAATCAAATAATTTTAATGAATTGGTTTCTGTTTGTGATCCAAAATTAATAAAGGATTAGAGGATTCCTTCTAATCCTTTATTATTGTTTTATGTATTCAGGGATGAGACGGAATAAACCAACCAAACGTGAAAAAAATCAATTTTCTTATTCCTGAATTGATAAGTTCGAACTCTTCACGTTTCCTTCAACACCCTTTTAAATTGGAGTGAATATGAGGAATCCCCACCAAATAATCAAACGTATTCGTAAAAATTTTGGAAAAATCCATAAAATTATTGAAATTCCTAATTTGATTAAAATGCAACGTGAGTCTTACGCGCGTTTTCTTCAAATGGAGATACCACCAGAACAGCGCGGCGATGTTGGACTCCAGGCTGTATTCAAATCCGTGTTTCCTATAAAAGATTTTAGCGGTACAGCTTCTCTTGAATTTGTTTCCTATCGTTTTGGTGAGTTGAAACATACGGTTGAAGAATGTATCCATCGGGGGATGACTTATGAAGTCCCTGTTCGGATTACAGTAAGGCTTGTTGTTTACGATATTGATAAAGAAGCGGAAACACAAACAATTCGAGATATTAAAGAGCAGGAAATATATTTTGGAACGATTCCCTTGATGACTGAAAAAGGGACATTTGTGATCAATGGAACAGAAAGAGTCGTTGTCAGTCAGTTACATCGCTCATCGGGCGCTTTTTTTGATCATGATAAAGGAAAAACACATTCCAGCGGAAAAGTGATCTATACGGCAAAAATTATTCCTGTTCGAGGCTCATGGATTGAGATGGAAGTTGATGCTAAAGATGTTGTGAATATACGAATAGATCGCAGAAGAAAATTTCCGGTTACCCTTCTATTTAAATGTCTGGGATATACATCAGAAGATATTTTAAACTTTTTTTATCATACTGAGAAAATTATTATTAACAATCTCCTTGATAGTGAAAATCCTGAAGGCCTTATTTATAAAACCTTTGATGAAAACACCCTCAAAGGACAACGGGCAGCCCAAGATATCTTTGACGTTGATACCGATGAAGTTATTGTCAAGAAAGGACGTTTATTTTCGCAGAGAGCCATTAAGCAGTTGAAACGAAGTGGTGCTGAAACCATTCCCACTACAGTTGAAGATACAATGGGCAAAATAACTGCAAATACCATTATTGATCCGGCAACAGGTGAAGTTCTTGCAAAGTCTAATGAGGTTGTCTCTCAAGATTTGATCAAAAGTTTGGTAAAGGCTAATATTCAAGATTTTGAAATTTTGTTGATTGATGGTGTCACCAGTAGTGAATCCATCAGAAAAACACTTTTACTTGATAAGGTAGATGATAAACAGGAAGCACTGATTGAGATATACAAAAAATTAAGACCTGGAAATCCTGTAACTTCAGAGGTCGCACAGGACTTTGTAGACCAACTATTTTTCAAACCTTCACATTATGATCTTTCTGGCGTTGGACGCTTAAAATTGAACTTACGGTTGGGGTTAAATACACCCAAGCACGTTAATACTCTCCGAAGGGAAGATATTCTATTAACGGCTAAAACATTAGTACAATTAAAAGATACCCAAGGCGTTGTTGATGATGTTGATCATTTGGGGAATCGCCGTGTTCGTGCGGTTGGTGAATTACTGGAAAATCAATATCGAATTGGACTGGTAAGGATGGAACGTGCCATTAAAGAAAGAATGAGTCTTCAGGAAATTGATGCCCTGATGCCTCATGATCTTGTAAATTCTAAACCCGTTTCTGCGGTTGTAAAAGAATTTTTTGGTACCAGCCAGCTAAGTCAATTTATGGATCAGACCAATCCTTTATCAGAAACAACGCATAAACGTCGATTAAGTGCATTAGGTCCAGGTGGTTTGACTCGTGAACGAGCAGGCTTTGAAGTGCGTGATGTACATCCTTCGCATTATGGCCGTATTTGTCCTATTGAAACACCGGAAGGACCCAATATTGGATTGATTGTGTCTTTAAGTACTTATGCACGAGTGAACGATTTTGGGTTTATAGAGACGCCGTATCGCGTTGTAGAAGATTCTTTGGCAACCCAAAATGTCAAATTTTTAAGTGCATTAGAAGAAAAAGATTTTCCCATTGCTCAGGCAAACGCACCACTCGACAAGAATAATCGATATATCAATGCACTGGTTACCTCACGTGTTGAAGGTGAATTTACAATGGTTAAGAAAGAGGATATCAAGCTAATGGATATTTCTCCCAACCAGTTGGTGAGTGTCTCCGCTTCTTTGATTCCTTTTCTTGAAAACGATGATGCGAACCGCGCATTGATGGGGTCGAATATGCAGCGTCAGGCTGTGCCATTGTTGAAAACCGAAGCCCCCCTTGTTGGTACTGGAATGGAGGCGGTTGTAGCAAAAGACTCAGGCGTTGCAATTGTTGCTAAAAAAGGTGGCGTAATTATTGATGTTGATGCATCAAGGATTGTGGTAAAGCATCCTTTTGAAGAAGACACGCTAAATGAGCACGTTACCATATATAACTTACTAAAATTTAATCGTTCAAATCAAAACACCTGTTTTAATCACCGTCCCATTGTGGAAAAAGGTGAACTTATTGAAGATGCGACAATAATAGCCGATGGCCCTGCAACGGAACTTGGTGAATTGGCATTAGGTAAAAATGTCATGGTAGCTTTTATGCCGTGGGGGGGATATAATTTTGAGGATTCAATTCTGGTTAGTGAGCGATTGGTTAGAGATGGCGTGTTTACATCTGTACATATTGAAGAATTTGAAGTGGTTGCTCGTGACACAAAACTGGGAAAAGAAGAAATAACTCGAGATATACCAAATGTTGGTGAAGAGGCTCTCAGAAACTTAGATGACAGTGGGATTGTTCGTTTAGGCGCAGAAGTAAAAGCTGGTGATATCCTCGTTGGAAAAGTAACGCCAAAAGGTGAAACCCAATTATCTCCTGAAGAAAAACTCCTGCGAGCCATATTTGGTGAAAAAGCAGGTGATGTTAAGGATACCTGTCTGAGAGTACCACCGGGGGTTGAAGGTATAGTTATTGACGCTAAAGTTTTTTCCCGACGTGGTGTGGAAAAGGATGATCGTACGCGTGCTATTGAAGATGAGGAAATAGCGATTTTAGAAAAAAACAGGGATGATGAGCTTCGTATTTTGGAGGAATCTGTTAGAGAATCAATCCAAACAATGCTTGACGGACAGTTATGCATTGCTACCCTGAAAAAGGGTAAGAATGTATTGATTCAGAAAGGAACAACGCTTACACCAGACATTCTATCAAATATCCCATTACATCATTTAGAAACATTAAGCTTGCAGGATCCTGAAACTTCAGAACGTTTGCATGATCTATTGAGAAAATATCGTGAACAACAAGAAAAGAGCCGCGAAAAATTCGAGGAAAAAGTAACACGCTATGAAAAAGGGGATGATCTTCCGCCAGGTGTAATTAAAATGGTGAAGGTCTATGTTGCCATGAAACGAAAGCTGTCAGTGGGCGATAAAATGGCCGGTCGGCATGGGAATAAAGGTGTTGTTTCTAGAATATTGCCACAGGAAGATATGCCTTATTTTAGCGATGGCACACCGGTGGATATGGTATTGAATCCACTTGGGGTTCCTTCTCGAATGAATGTTGGTCAAATTTTAGAAATTCATCTTGGTCGAGCAGCAAGAGAATTGGGACGAGATATTTCGAACTTATTAGAGCAGCAGTCATATCAGATATTAAGAGAAAAGTTAAAACGTATATTTTCTGTTAAAAAAGTAAGTGAAACTGTCCAACCTGAGGGACCAGTCTGTGACTTTATTGATACACTTGCTAATGATGAATTAGTTGATCTTTCAAAATATTACGAAAACGGTGTTCACATGGCTACACCTGTTTTTGATGGTGCTCATGAAAATGAAATTAAGCATTTACTAAATGAAATTACGGAAACGACAACAGCTCAGGCGACCTTATATGATGGCAGAACAGGCTTTCCATTTAAAGGAAAAGTAACTGTTGGTATAATGTATATGCTGAAATTGCATCATCTGGTTGATGATAAAATTCATGCTCGTTCTATTGGCCCATATTCTCTGGTCACGCAGCAACCATTGGGTGGTAAAGCACAATTTGGTGGCCAGCGATTGGGAGAAATGGAAGTGTGGGCTATGGAGGCATACGGAGCTGCACATGCACTTCAAGAATTTATAACGGTTAAATCAGATGATATGGCAGGTAGAACCCGAATGTATGAAAAAATTGTCAAAGGACAAAATATGCTTGAGCCTGGATTGCCTGAATCATTTAGAGTATTGAAGAAAGAATTGCAGAGTTTAGGTTTGGATATTACATTACTCGAAGAATAAACTTATTTACTATTTGATTGTGGCGAGACTTGTTTCACTACAATCAAATAGTAGGTTTTATACCTTGCTATATTTCATAAATCATGATCCACGAAAGGGAACCAATGGAAACCTTATACGATTTTTTCGCAAAACCAAAAGATCCAAAACAATATACAGGAGTTAGAATCCGATTGGCTTCTCCTGAACAAATCAGAGAACGTTCTTATGGTGAAATCAAAAAGCCAGAGACAATAAATTACCGAACGTTTAAGCCAGAACGTGATGGGCTTTTTTGTGCAAAGATTTTTGGGCCTACCCGTGATTATGAATGCAACTGCGGTAAATATAAACGAATGAAACATCGTGGGGTTGTCTGTGAAAAATGTGGTGTTGAGGTCATTCAATCCAGAGTCAGGCGTGAACGTATGGGGCATATTGAACTGGCCACGCCTATTGCTCATGTCTGGTTCTTAAAAAGTTTACCAAGTAAAATTGGGAGTTTACTCGATTTTACTCTTAAAAATATAGAACGTATTTTGTATTTTGATTCGTACGTGGTGATTGATCCCAAAGATACGGATCTAAAGAAATTTGAGCTCTTATCTGAAGAAAAATACCGTGAAGCCATTGACCAATATGGCTATGATCGATTTGAAGCCGATATGGGCGCTGAGGCAATCAAGCGATTGTTTTCAGAAATTGATCTTGAGAAATTATACGGAGAATTAAGAAAAGAAATTCAAAAAACCACTTCAGATGCTAAACGCAAAAAACTATCCAAACGTCTCAAAATAATTGACTGCTTCATGGAATCTGGTGTTGATCCTGCATGGATGATTATGAATGTTATCCCTGTTCTTCCACCAGATTTAAGACCTCTGGTTCCTTTGGAAGGTGGCCGGTTTGCAACTTCCGATTTAAACGATTTATATCGAAGAGTTATCAATCGTAACAACCGGCTTAAACGGTTGATGGAACTAAAAGCACCAGATATTATTGTTAGAAATGAAAAACGGATGCTTCAGGAAGCTGTTGACGTTTTATTTGATAATGGACGTCAAGGTCGAGTGATCACTGGAACCAATAAACGACCGTTGAAATCACTCAGTGATACTTTAAAGGGTAAGCAAGGTAGGTTTCGACAGAATTTGTTGGGTAAACGTGTGGATTATTCTGGTCGTACTGTTATTACCATTGGTCCAAATCTTAGATTGCATCAATGCGGTCTTCCCAAAAAGATGGCGTTAGAATTATTTAAACCATTTATTTATAACCGTTTAGAAAAAAAAGGGTTAGTGTCTACTGTAAAAAGTGCTAAAAAGATGGTAGACAAAGAAACTCCAGAAGTTTGGGATACCCTTGATGAGGTTGTCAAAGAATATCCAATATTGTTAAACCGCGCACCAACTCTTCACCGTTTAGGAATTCAGGCTTTTGAACCTATCCTAATCGAAGGAAAAGCCATTCAGCTTCATCCTCTGGTTTGTACCGCATTTAATGCTGACTTTGACGGAGATCAGATGGCTGTTCATATTCCCTTGGCAGTGGAGTCTCAAATTGAAGCCAGAATTTTAATGTTGTCCAGTAATAATATTTTGTCACCGGCGAATGGAAGTCCGATTGTTGTCCCAACACAGGATATTGTTCTTGGTATATATTTCATGACAAGAAGTGTTAGCGACAGTAAAGGTGCCGGTAACTCATTTTGTAGCTTAGACGAAGTCCGTGCTGCCTATGATGCTGAGATAGTTGATATTCACGCCCCAATTAAGGTACGTATAAATGGTAAAATGTATGAAACAACCGTTGGGCGAGTACTTTTTTATGAAATTATGCCGCAGGAACAACTGGTGACATTAAGGCATATTATGCTTTATTCTTCTGAAGAAGCCCAAGAAGTTCTTTCAATGGTAAATGATGGAAAAAGCAAGTTTATTGATTTGTGTAAAAATTATTCCAGAAGTCGTGATCGAATTCGAAATGGAGACCTTGGCATACTACGTAAAGATGAAGTTCAGAGATTATTCAGATTGAAAAAGCAACATGCTGAAACTATCATGGCGTTAAACCCTGGTGAGATAACGGATGTTATTGAAACAAAGGACGAATTTCATATATTCAAAATACTGAAAAAGAGATTTGAAATTCCTTTCGAAAAAGTCAATCGTGTCATGGATAAAAAAGCGTTACGCGATCTTGTTGACTATGCATACCGCACATTAGGATCAAAAGCTACGGTAATTTTGTCGGATAGAATAAAAGATTTGGGCTATGCTTACGCTACTATAGGTGGGGTTTCCATTTCTATTGATGACATGATCGTGCCTTCAGCAAAGTGGCAGATATTAAGTGATGCAGAGTCTCAAGTTAATGAAATAGACAATCAATACTCCGAAGGTCTGATTACACAGGGTGAAAAATACAATAAGGTCGTTGATATCTGGTCAAGAGCAACCGATAATGTTGCTAACGCAATGATGGTTGAGATGAAAAATCAGACTGTTTTGGATGAGAACAATCAGCCTCTTTTAGATGAAAACAATCAGCCTGTTTATGAAGATAGTTTTAATCCCATTTATATGATGGCGGATTCTGGATCGCGCGGTAGTAAAGATCAGATGCGTCAGCTTGCAGGTATGCGTGGTTTGATGGCAAAACCTTCTGGTGAAATAATTGAAACTCCTATTACCGCAAATTTTAGGGAAGGTTTAACCGTACTTCAATATTTTATCTCTACACATGGCGCTCGAAAAGGTCTCGCTGATACAGCATTGAAAACAGCTAATTCAGGTTATCTTACAAGACGTCTTGCCGATGTCGCTCAGGACTGTATCGTATCTGAGGTAGATTGCGGAACAGTAATCGGTGTTGAAGTTGAACCTCTTATGGAAGGAGGTGAGATCATTCAACGCTTAGGAGAAAGATTATTGGGTAGAACATCAGTAGAGGATATTATAGATCCGTTTACTGATGAAGTCATCGTAAAATCTGGCGATGAAATTGATGAAGCTCGTGTTAATAAAATTGAAAATGCTGGATTTACGAAAATTAAAATCAGATCTGTGTTGACATGCCGAACACATCGGGGTGTATGCGCAAAATGCTATGGACGTGATCTTGCACATGGACATCTCGTTGAAATTGGTCAGGCAGTTGGAATTTTGGCAGCTCAATCCATTGGTGAACCGGGAACGCAGTTAACAATGAGGACGTTTCATATTGGTGGTACAGCCAGTAGAAGAGTGGAACAGGCGGATATTCGAGCACATGTGGAAGGCCGGGTTCGATCTGTTGACTTGAATGTTGTTCAACGTGTCAAAGAAGATGGTTCTCAAGGCGATTTGGTCGTCATGAATCGGCGTGGTGGAGAATTTGTCATTGAAAGTGAAAAAGGGCGTGAGCGTGAGCGTTGTCCTGTTATTTAT
>Ga0272440_1000789_pt1 | contig 26593 bp, 21 predicted proteins | sample SSMMMBAug17_FD_192440 | JGI IMG/M metagenome (GOLD analysis project Ga0272440, IMG submission 192440) | Marine sediment archaeal communities from Little Sippewissett salt marsh, Falmouth, MA, United States - SSM-MMB-Aug17 | ecosystem: Environmental > Aquatic > Marine > Wetlands > Sediment ...
GTTCGCCCTCCGAACAACAATCGTTTGCGAACCTATGTCCGAGGCAAACGTTTCTAATTCATTTTCGAACATAGGTTTGATACCGGTTTTTGTTCGGAGGGCGAACACAAGGTTCGCCCCTACATTGGCTCGCAAACGATTGTTGTTCGGAGGGCGAACACAAGGTTCGCCCCTACATTGGTTTTGCTCATAGGTTTTTGTTCTTTTCTGATTCTATCAGCAAAGGAACTGTAGAGACGTAGCATGCTACGTCTCTACGCAGAAAAAAGCAAAGCTAGTTTTTAGTAATACGAGAATTAGTCTGCTGAATAAATCGATCATCATAAGGTGAATTTGGAGGAATTATCGGCGTGCCATCCTGTTGGGGAAATTTACTAAGAAACTGCCAAAGTGCAACAAACTCTTTAAGATCATCCTTTTTTTCGGTAGTAGGATCAAAGTCAATACAATAGGGTTTAAAGCCTTCAGGGGTAACCAACGCTTTTAAATCAATTATATTGCCATCTTTGTCTTTAGGTTTGGGTACAAGGGCCGCATAATTCTTATAATCATCATTTGTAGCTAACTGCAAAATCATCTGAAGCACATATAAGTTCATTGCGACACGATATTGTTTCTGACTGTTAGGAATCCAAATATTTGTTGTATTTGTATAAAAATTGGCGCCAGATGTAGGATCTACAGTTGGTGTTATGCCTTCTTGAACTATCGTTATAGGTGTTTCGTTGTATGGCCATATGTCTTCAAGTTGAATCATCTTAACAACGTCTGTGCAATTTGAGTCGCCTGGGTCGAAAAATTTAACTTTATCAACCATATATCCAGGTGGTTTACTTGAATTAATATTATACTGAATTCCTGAAAGATTCAGAAAATAATCATCTACCAGTTTTGGATCTATACCCAATGCGACCATCGCTGAAACTTCACATAATGCTCGTATTTCATACGCATTAAGATAAACAGACATTAAGGGATAACCCGGTGTTGCCAGTGGGGAAATGCCTAATGGCAATACATTGTAAATATCACTAAAGGTAACAATTTCAGTCTTTCCAGGATAGATGTAATCTCTGATATAGCCATTTGCTGCAACCCCAATATAATATGGATTTTGATCCGCAACTCTTAATTGATTGGCAACCGCTCTATTGGCATCAGATACAAGATTTCCAATTCCTGTCTCTTGACCAGGCTTTAACTCTAAGGGAAAACTTGTTTTCGCAACAGTTGCAGTCAATGGAAGCATGCCCATCGCGCTGATTGTACTTGAAAGTGTTGCTTCTGCCAGTTTGATATTGCTATGAATAAGGGAATTACCCGAAATAGAATCATCAATAGCAATTAATTCAAAGGTATTTCCAACAATTGCTTTTTCTTTAGTGTTATATAGTATTTCCAATTTGCAAAGATGCTCACCATATCGGCCAGGATTGATTATGAGTGTACCGGAATCATCCTTTGGTTCGGATAAAGCATCATGTGTATGTCCGGATGCAATAATATCGATTCCTGATACATTTTCAATCAAATCATGATCATCTGTAACATCACTATGAGACATAACAATAACAATATCGCAATTGTCCTGATTTTTTAATTCGTCCACTTTGTCTTGAATATATCCATAAAAGCTGCCATCTTTATGTCTGAAAGTAACCGGACTTGCCATTGGAGAGTAGAGGGCGGCCTGTTTTCCCATTACCCCCAAAAGTCCAACTGTCAAGCCATTGGTGTAAGACATGACTTTCTTTTCAACAATTTTTTGTTGGGCAATTAACTGTTCTATGCCATCATCGCGGTTATCATCAGGATTTGTCACAAGATTTGTTGCAACAACAGGCACATTAAACCCTTCTTTAATAGCATTGCTCAACATCATCGCCAATCCATCGGGTGCCCAATCAAACTCATGGTTGCCCAATGTAATGGCATTGTATCCAATGGTTTGCATGATAATAAGTGTGACTGGACTCACCTGACCGGTCAAATCATATATGGTTCCCATAAAATAGTCACCTGAATCAATGATCAGACAGGGAAAACCCGCAATGCTCAAAGACATTTTGATCTCAAGCATTTTTGCAGCCAATCTGGCATACCCGCCTTTGACCATATCGTTATCAGTTGTATCAAGGGGCGTATAATCATTAAAAGGTCCATACCCACTCACATGGTTGTGAAGATCGGACGTTTGAAGAATGGTCAGGCGTTTGATATTGTCTAACGCATTTTGATTCCCTTGAAAGTATGCTTCGGCTTCAGGAGTGACAACGTTCGCTGTGTACAATACTGGATTTGATGCCAGATTCCCTCTGATAGTAAGATTCGTGACATCAACAAGTTGAAGTAAATGGCCAAGGTCAGATTCAGTTGATATTGGATCGTAAAATGGGTCAATGGGTTGTGCGTTTGTATTGAATTCCTTTAATAGAGCATTTGCAGCGTCCTTTACAGTTATTTCATTATAAGAAGGTAATTCAGATGCCCCATTAACAAATAATAACGCAGAATTAACGCCATCATCCTGAAATGCCTGTTCAACAGCAAGGGTAGAGAACTCAGTAATATTGACAGGGATATCGGTATTTTTGACCTCTGCAAGCTTTGATTCATCTAAATATGAATAATACGTTTTTCTTTGTGATGCAATATAACCATCGGCTCGTAAAATTAATGGTGGTTCAAGATCTGCAACATTGACACGATAGGAGCCATTATTATCGTAAATGCGAATATGTTTAATAAATTGGTCATCATTAGATGTTTTTTTACCAATTACTGCAACAGTTCCAGCCATTGGCACAGAATCAATCACTGTCCCATTGACAAGTTCTTTTCCTTCCAGGCTGTTATATGAATACTCATCGTTGTTATCATCGCTGCAAGCAAAACAAGCAAGTATGACACAAGTGACAATGAGCATTTTATAAATGTAGTTCATAATGAACATACCTCCTTTTTTTAGAATTGATAGTTAACATTAAAGCCAAAACCCCAAATAGTTCCAGATGCACTTGTTTCCACATGCCTGTCATAGTAGTTTTGTTGGCCTTCTTTGTGTGTTAAATCATAATCATGGTTCAGATTGATACTTTCTCCGCCCAGATATCGTTTATATTCGCTTTTGCCATATTGAAATGTGAGATCAATATTTAACTTATCCAGTCCCAATGATTGATTGTTCAAATACAATGCACTACCATTAAGCCCCAATCCCAGTGAATATATTTTTTTATCCGCATCTGGCCATTGAAAATCCATTGTTTCGTCTGGCACTGGGGATGGATCATAGAAATAACCCAATCGGAGGGTCAACCATTTTTTTGCGTACCATTCCATACCAAATCGTTTTTGAATTGTATCAATCCAATGTCTTGGATGGTCAAAAGTAACTTTACTTGAATCAATGAATCTATTACCAGGAAGAATATGAACCATCAAAGGTTCGTTCAAAGTCAAAACCTGTCTTTCCATAACTGACCATTGGGTCCAGACCATATCCATCTCAATCACAAATGTATCATGAGGCTGATAACGAATACCACCTTGTATTTGATCTGGATGTTTGTATGTCATGTGTGCATCTGTTGTCCAGACAGTACCATCTGGATAAATAACTTCCATATCTCCCTGATAGTCTTCTTTTGTCTGACTTCGGTAGGTTAAGCCCAAACGAATGCTATCTGAATGTTGATATAACAATCCAAAGTTATAAGAGATATTAAAATGGTCAAACATTTCAACTTCAACTTTTGTCCCATGATCACGCCCAGGAACGCCATCATAGGTGTCTGCAAAGGATTGTCCTATTTGCTTGGGTGTTTCCAATCCTGCATTGCTGAACTCAGTAAATAGTTCGGCCAGATATCTATATTGATCATTTAACGAATCCCAGCTTGCATTTAAAGCGGCTGCGGCCTCTGATGCGGTGGTGACAACATCAGGACCGGGAGTATCGCCCTTAACAATGTTGTTCACAGCTTTTATCAGATCCCGAGTCAAACCTTCACCCTGCCGGGCAACATGTCCCATGTCAGAAGAAATATAGAGAAGTTTTTCCATACCATCATGAGATTTCCCCAAAGACAATGCCATGCCAATAGATAGTTTATCATTCACACGATAAGAGATCCCGGGTGAAAAAACCTCTCTTATAAGATATGAATGATAGGCATTAAATGCTGCTGGATTGTTGACAGGGTTAGAATCCCATTCCAGCTCAATTCCCCAGGGGACATAGACTGCAAAGCCAGCATGAATTTTATCATTGATTGGCATTGTATAGCCCAAACAGGGAATGAATAACGCATTAGAATCGTTCGAAAAACTTTTAGGGTCCTTAATCAATGGATCCTGGGGTTCACCCAAGGCTTCCTGAACCGATGATTTGACTTTAAAGTTTTCAATTTTAAGATCAGGTATCAACACCTGTACGCCCATTGAAAACTTTCGATCTGGCACCCAACTCATCCCTGCTGGATTGTAATACAATGCAAAGGGATCATCAGCCTGTGCAGCGACTGCGCCGCCCAGCGCGGTTGCCTTGGCACCGATACCAAAGGTATCAATGTTTCCAGCGTGGCAGGGTACATATAGCAGAAATGCTATGAATACCCCAAAGAACTGTTTTTTCATCTTTCCTCCTTTTGTAAGATAAAAAATTTATATATTTAAAAAGTATGTTATTTTTCAAGCTTTTCTTAATGGCTCTTATGTTCAGGGGTATGTAGCAGTTTCAGGTTATTACCTTCACTTTTTTCCATTTGTCGGGTTGTTTCTTTTCCAGATTCAACCAGTTCTTGAATGGATTTTAATACATCCTGAAGTGTAAAATCATTTTTTTTCATTTTATTTCATCCTCCATTCATTATGGGATTCTTTGTAAAACAGGCAAAGTATTCAAAAAGGCGTATCTATTGATAACTCGTCGCCGGGCTTTAGCCCATAGCCGTCAGGCTAAGGCAAACTCGCTCTGATGCTCGTTCCCAGGCTCTGCCTGGGAACGTGTTCTTGGCGGCTCTGCCGCCTGTTCAGTTCGTAGGTGGCAGAGCCACCTCGGAAAACGTTCCCAGGCAGAGCCTGGGAACGAGCATCGGAAGGCGTATCTATTGATAACTCGTCGCCGGGCTAAAGCCGGCTTTAGCAACCATCCGATCTAAAGCTGCCTGCATCCGACTTTCAACTTCAGTTGCGCATTCTTGAACATAAATGTTATCATTCGCAGCGGCCTCTCCGGTTTTGTTAAAATATATGGGATCCAGTATTTCAATAGAAATTTTAGATGGATATGGAATAAAAAATGGCAGTGGTCCAAGTGTCAGCCCCCAGGGAATGCTCAAAGTTAAAGGAAGCACGTTCATCCGAAACAGTCGATCCAACCGAAGTAAACGTGCGAGCCATCGCATGTCATCAATTATAATGTATACAGAATGCGCTCCGGCTGTGACCACTGGAATAACAGGTACATTTTCACGCACTGCCAGACGAATGTATCCCTTTCGGCCGCCAAACACGATTTTATTGCGATGCCGAAATGGACGCATGACATCATAATCTCCACCCGGGTAGACCAACACTTTTTTGTTTTGCTTGAACAATCGATGGGCACAATCGTGGGAGGCCCGAACAGCGCCCAGTGGTATGAGAAATTGATGAATAAAGGGCATTGAGATCGTGATTTCATGACCCAAACCATAGGGGACTTCCTGCACACCTTTTCTTTCACAAACTTCTGTGGCAAAAATATATGAATCTGGTGTTAGCAACGCGGCATTATGATTGCCGACAAATAAGCCAGGGCCCCGGGGAATACGATAAATTCCCCGGACAGTGGAACGAAAATAATTGCGTAAAATAAAATTGACATAGGGGGATAATTTTTCAATGAGTTGATCATTTCTCTGGTCTATCCGGTCAATATCGTAACGTTTGAAAAAATACCATTGCATGGGCCTTATCCATCAGAGATAATTTTGTCAATCAACTCTTGTTGGACTTTTTCCCATTGATCGGTGGGAATTTGACATGTGCCAACTGCACGATGTCCCCCACCCCCATATTTCAACATCATGGAACCAATATTGGTTTTGGACGTTCGATTGACAATACTATGACCCACAGTAAAAACAACGTTTTGTTTTTTAAATCCCCAGATAATTCGCATGGATATGTTTTGCTCAGGATACAGCACATATTCTTTGAACCGATTCCCAGAAACAAACTCATCAACATTGCGTAGATCAATGATCAAAAGGTTTTTTTCCACAGTACTGTTTTCTCGAATCATTTTTTCATAGGCTTCTTCTTGTTCATAATAGCGCTTAACGCGCTCCTGAACATCTGACACCTGAAGAATTTCATCTGCTGACATGGTTTGACAATATTCAATCATCTTTTCCATGAGTTGATAGTTGGATATGCGATAATCACGATATCTCCCCAGACCGGTTCGTGGATCCATCACAAATGACAACAAAATCCAGCCTTTGGGATTCAGTATTTCATCAAGGGTGAGTTGACCGCTATCACTCTTGTCAACACCTTCCATCAAGCCATTTTTTTCAAATTTTAAAAATCGTTCATCCCCCCCATAATAGTCATAAATCACTCTGGCACAACTGGGAGCTTCCTTACTCAACCCCTTGTAATGAAACTCTTTGTCAATCTGTAATCGTTCCTGTTCACTGGAGTGATGATCAAACCACAGGCCGCATCCTGGCACATAGGGAATGTTCGTCAAAACATCATTTTCTGTAACCTCAATGATACCATCCTGAACATCCTTGGGATGAACAAACTTGTATTCATCAACGATACCCGCTTCGACCAGTAATACGGCACAAGCCAGGCCATCAAAGTCCGAACGTGTTATGAGTCTCATGAAAAACTCCTTACATTAATGTTTTTCCTGACATTGAGTGCGCCAGGATATTTTAATAAATTTGATAAAATGCAATAATTCTGCAAAAAATATGCCTCAAACCAGGGGAATGTTTTACTGACAGTTATTCTTTTTTTGGTGGTTTCGTTTTTGTTTGCGTATTGCTTTTTGGCGTTTTTTCCACTGGTTTTGGTGGCGGTAATCCCAATCGATCTCGAAGATTGGATTCGTGTAACAGACCTGTGTGAATGATACCATCAGTAAAAATATACCCCGGCGTGCCAGTAACCCCTTTTTCTTTCATAAATAAAATGGTGGATTCAACCTTATTTTTACCGGCTGTGCATTGGTTTTCAGACTGATATTCTGTTTCCAGGCCTTGTAGCCCCTTTTTATCACAAATAATCGAAATACATTGTTCTTTTGCATTTTTGTGAAATGCCAGGGGATACAATAAAATATGAACAGTAATTTCACCCGCATCAGCCAGTTGCTTTAAAATTTTTTCACCTTTTTTACAATATGGACATTGGGGATCTGTCACATAATAAACTTCAACCGGCCCTTTACCAATGGAAAACGCGGCATAAGATTTCAGGCTTTTGACCTCATCGGGTGATAACTTCGTATATAATTCCAGCGCTTTTCGGGTTAAATTTTCTCCTGATTGACTTTCTATCAAATGACCAAAAATGAAAAAACCATTGTCAGGATTGGTATAGATGATGTTATCTCGACCATTAATACGCACATGAACCTCACATAAACCAGTGTAAGGGGTTGGACGAATCCCTTTGATTTCAACTTCACGCTTGACAACTGGCTGTAATGACTCTATAAGATTTTTTTCTGATGGACATTTGTCACATATTCCCTGATGGGTTTCCATGCAAAAAAACATAACTAAAATGGTTAAGACAGCTTTTTGAAACAAACAATTTGATTTCATTTTATTTTTTTCCTTTCTTTTACTTAATTACAATATTTTAAACGATCAACTATTCAAATTATCATACAGTTTAAATAAATGCAACATAGTTATGTATAATATTACACAAAGATGCGCGACTTGACAATTAAACCAGAAAAAATTATATCTTAAGGAATGTTCTAATAATAATTTCCCCATTTTTGATTTTGATATTGTTCGTTTTAATTTAAATGTACTGTAGAGATGTAGCATGCTACGTCTATACGCGTCCTTGCTTTTTTGTACGATCTATGAAATGAGGATATTATTTTCAAAGTATTCCTAAGCACATTTTTTGCAAATCATCAGACCTGTGAAACTTCAACCCCAGCGGCTATCGGAACTTATCCTTATGCCATTTAAAAGGTACTTAAATAATGATAAATAATATTCCAAAAGTCAGGATTAAGGATTCCATTGCAACAAAACTCCTAAAAAGTGTATTTGGCATTTATATTATTATTGCCATTTTAGTGACTGTGATTCATATTGTTGTGGAATTTTACCATACAAGAAATTGTATTATCAATGAGTTAAAAATCATCTATAAAACAATTGAAGATGGTCTTGCGTTATCACTTTGGGATTTTGATCTCACCAAAACACAATCAATCATCAATGGGGGGGTTATTTTGCCCTCTGTAACCGGAATCTATGTTGAGGATGAAGGGGGAACCATTGTAGGAATTGCGGGTAAAGTGCATCCTGATAAAGTGAAAAATACAAAAATTGGATGGAAAACCATTCTTGAGTTTGGCCAGGCCAATCAGGTATATTTATACGGTGGCGATATTCACTATACACTTGATGGAAAAAAGGTCAGAATTGGACGTCTGAATATCTTTTCAGATCAATCGGTTGTCCTTGGCCGCGTCAAGGTAGGATTTTTCTTTCTTATTCTGAATTCCTTTATTAAATCTTTTGCTCTGTGGATAATTTTTCTGATGTATAGCCGCAAATATATCCGGCGTCCATTGTATAAGCTGACCACTGCAACAACACAGCTGGATTTGGACAATCTTGAAAAAATCAAGGTCGATATCCAATTGCCCGGTCATAATGAATTTGTTGTTTTGGAAAACAGCTTTCAAGGAATGACTAACAAACTGCTAGAATCCAGAACGCGCCTTCAAACATTAAATGCATCATTAAATAAATACAAAAATCATCTTGAAGTGATGGTTGATGAACGCACCAAAGAATTGACATCAGCCAATACCCGCCTTGAAGACGAAATTGAAAAACATAAACAAACCCAGGAAGAGCTTTACCTGGCCAAGGAAGAAGCCGAACAGGCCAGTGAGTCAAAAAGTGAGTTTTTGGCCAATATGAGCCACGAAATCCGAACCCCCATGAATGCCATTTTGGGATTGACCCACCTGGTCCTTCAAACAGACCTGACCGCCCGACAAAATGATTTCTTGAACAAAATAAATACATCCGCAGGATCTTTACTTCGAATAATCAATGATATTCTGGACTATAGCAAAATTGAAGCTGGGAAGCTGGAAATTGAATATATTTCATTTAATTTTGATGGCGTACTTGAAAATTTATCCAATATTATCACATATAAAGCCGAGCAAAAGGGGCTTGAGGTATTATTTAACGTTGATCCTGATGTTCCCCGATGGCTCATTGGAGACCCCCTGCGACTGGAACAAATTTTGTCCAATTTGTTTTCCAATGCTTTGAAATTTACCAGTCAAGGCGAAATCATTCTTTCTGCTATTGTCATAGAAAGAAACGAAAAAAGCGTGACAATCGAATTCAAGGTAACAGATACCGGCATCGGTATGACACAAGAGGCAGTAAAAAAATTGTTTCAGTCTTTTACCCAGGCAGATGGTTCTACCACCCGAAAATATGGTGGAACTGGATTGGGACTGTCCATTTGCAAGCAACTGGTCACTCTCATGGATGGGGACATTCACGTAACCAGTGAACCTGGCGTGGGATCCACCTTTACTTTTCGTTTGCCATATAAAATTGATATCAAACAGATAAATAAAGGCCAGTATACCACCGATGCTTTAGCTGAAAAACGTTGCCTGATTGTTGATGATAACGAAGTTTCCCGCATGATTTTTACACAAAACCTGGCATCCTTTTCTCTGGAATGTAAGGCTGTGGGATCTGGTAGAGAAGCGATAAACGAGCTGGAAAACACTGAAAAACCCTATGATCTGGTTATTTTGGACTGGAAAATGCCTGATATGGATGGCATTGAAACCGCAACATGCATTAAAAACAATAATTCTATTATCAAAATACCCAAAATATTAATGGTCTCCGCATATGGGCGTGAAGAAGTCATTAAGCGCGCCAAAGATGCCGGCCTTGAGTCATTTTTAATTAAGCCTGTGAATCGATCTGTTTTGTTCAATGCCATTGTGGAAATTATTGGAGGGAAAGGGATTGTAAATGAATTTAAACAGTCTGCGCGCACAAAAGGTAATAAAAATCAATTACTTGCCAAAATTCAAGGCGCGAAAATCCTGGTGGTTGAGGACAATGAAATTAACCAGGAAATTGTTACAGAACTATTGAATTTCAACAGCTTTAAGATTTCAATTGCCAACAATGGCCGGGAAGCTGTGGCAGCAGTGGAAAAAGAAACTTTTGATCTCATTTTTATGGACATCCAGATGCCTGAAATGGATGGTCTCGAAGCCACGAAATGTATTCGTGATAAGGGCTATTCTGATATACCGATTATTGCCATGACTGCCCATGCCATGACCGGTGATCGGGACAAAAGCCTGGTGGCCGGCATGAACGACCATGTTACCAAACCTTTGGATCCAAACAAAGTATACGATGCTCTAATCCAATGGATTCCTGAAAAAGAACAAAATATTGATTCCCTTTCCCATAAAGCCTCAGAGCAAACACAGGATACAATCACCGAAACACAGGGCATGCTTCCTAAAGTAATTCCTGGAATTTGTATAGAAAATGGCCTTGAGCGCTTGAATGGCAGTGAAGAAATATTTCTAAAACTACTCGAAAAATTTTTTAATGCCTACAGTTCCTCGGATTTGGAAAGACTGAAACACTGTCTCAATAACAATGAAATGGAACAGGCCAAGCGATGGGTCCATACATTGAAAGGCGTTTCCGGTAACATCGGGGCACTGGATTTGCAACAACAAACCCTTACGTTGGAAAATTCTATCGAGACACAGGACAGCCAGCTAAATGATCATCTGGAAGCTTTTTCCCAACAATTTTTGAACTTATTGGAATCACTTGGAAAACTGAATTATTCAGAGCCACAATCGTCAGAACTTGAAAGACAAGAACAAATTGATCCCCAACTATTGCAACAAAAACTGCAGGAACTGTCCGATGTTATCAAGAAACGAAAGCCAAAACCATGTAAACAGATAATGGACGATATCACTGCTTATCAATTACCAGAGTCCATTGCACAGGAAATAGAGGATCTGGATAATTCTTTAAAACGATATCGTTTTAAAAAAGCTGCCACTGTTTTGGCAGCGATTCAATCAAAAACAGGATAACAAATGAGCATTAAAGAAAGTTTCGACTTAGATAGCCGGTTTAAATCAAAAATATTAATTGTAGATGATGACAGGCAGCATCTTGAAATGTTAAGTGACTGTATTGAAGATTATGTGAGTAACATTATTACTGCAAATAATGGTATCGAAGCGATCTCAAAAGCCACAACAGAGCTTCCAGATATCATATTAATGGACATTATGATGCCTGAAATGAATGGTTTTGATGCCTGTAAGCAAATCAAAGAAGATTCAAGGACCACTCATATACCGGTTATATTTATTACTGCTTTAAATGATCTGGATAGTATTCTTGAAGGCTTTGCCAGTGGAGGCGTGGATTATGTTTCCAAGCCCTTTCACACTAGAGAAATACTATCACGACTTAAAATCCATTTAAGAATGCAGCACCAGCAACGCCAACTGATAGACCTGGCTATTGAGCTTAAAGCAACCAAGGAAGAAGCCGAAGCGGCCAGAATTGTCGCTGAAAAGGCCAATCAGGCAAAAACAAACTTTTTATGTAATGTCAGTCATGAATTGATGACCCCAATGAACATGATCATGAACATGACTCATTTCGCACTTGATTCCGGCTTAACATCCAAGCAAAAACAGTACCTTGAAAAAATTAAATCATCATCAGCACTTCTCAAAGAGTTAATTGATGATATTCTTGAATACTCAAAGATTGAAATTGGTGAGCAAAAGACTTACAATGAATCTTTTGAACTTAAAGAAATCATTAACAATGTTTATAATCAGTTGCGGCTAAAAATAATTGATTCTGATCGGGTTCAATTAATTCTGGCAGAAGATCCATTGATTCCACCCCAATTAATTGGTGATGTTAAACGCTTACAAAAAATTTTATTCCATTTGGGAGATAATGCCATCAAATTTACATCACAAGGTTCTGTTACCATTAAAACACGACTGTTGGAGTTAAAAGACAATCAGGCCAGTGTTGGATTTTCAATTAAGGACACAGGCATTGGCATGGATAAAGCACAACAGGAACTGTTATTTCAACCCTTTGTTCAGGCAGACAGTTCTAAAACACGAAAGTATGGCGGCGTGGGATTAGGACTTGCCTTATGCAGACAACTTATTAAATTAATGAATGGAAAAATATTTATTAAAAGCACTCCCAATAAAGGGTCAGTTGTAAAACTTCAATTTGATTTCCATGTGCCAGAAAAACAGGCATTAAACCAACAACCAATTGAAAAAAATACGATTATCAGTGCCAAAAAAAATGAAAGCAATACAAAGACCTCCGGGTTAATTGAAAAGGGAGTGCTAGCACAAAACATTTCTGAATTGCTGGATCAATTGCAAAGAAATATCAAAAAAAGAAATCCAAAAAAGTGCAAAGAAATATGCGATCTGGCATTGGAACTAATGCTTGACAAATCCATGCGTGAAAGAATTGAACAAATACAGGATAACCTGCGCAGATATCAGTTTAAGGTGGCACAGGATTTATTGCAAGCAATTAATAATACATAGAAAATGCTTAAAATATAACAAAAAGGGAATATTGTCCATGAGAAACCTATCAGAATGCACAGTCATGATCGTTGATGATACTGAAACCAATATTGATATTTTGGTTGAAACACTGGGTGATGATTATGATATCGCAGTTGCTATGGATGGTGAGAGTGCATTGGAATATATCGCTGAAGAGATTCCAGACTTGATACTACTTGATATCATGATGCCGGGAATGAATGGTTATGAGGTTTGTCGGCGCCTGAAAAAGGGTGAAAAAACCAGCAAAGTACCCATTATCTTTGTCACAGCCATGAATGACGAAGCTGGAGAAAAAAAAGGACTGGAAATGGGCGCCATTGATTACATTCGTAAACCATTCAACCCTTCTATTGTTAAATCCAGAGTCAAAAACCATTTGGAACTGAAACTGGCCAAAGAACAACTTGAAGAACAAAACACCTTGCTTGAAGATAAAGTCAGAGAAAGAACCAGGGAATTAAATTTAACCCAGGACCTGACCATTTGTTCTTTGACATCACTGGCAGAAACCCGCGACCCAGAGACAGGTGGTCATATCCAACGCACACAAAATTTTGTAAAAGCCCTGGCTGATAAGTTAATTGAACTGTCTCAATTCAAGGATATCCTGGATGACAGTATTATTGAAATATTATACAAATCAGCACCTTTGCATGATATTGGAAAAATCGGTGTACGCGATCAAATTTTATTTAAACCCGGCAAATTGAATCACGAAGAATTTGAAGAGATGAAAAAGCACACAGAATATGGACATGCTGCATTAAAGAAAGCCTGTGAAATGTTTGGCAGTAATTCTTTTTTTCGTTATGCCCAGGAAATTGCACACACACACCATGAGAAATGGGATGGCAGTGGATATCCAAAGGGCCTGAAAGGTGAGGATATTCCTCTTTCCGGCAGACTTATGGCCCTTGCTGATGTTTATGATGCTCTGGTAAGCAAGCGTGTTTACAAACCCCCTTTCTCACATGAAAAAGCTGTAAAAATCATTCTTGAGGGACGCGGGTCTCATTTTGATCCCACTCTTGTTGATGCCTTTTATGAAATAAACGACAATTTTCGGAAAATCGCATTGAACTTTGCTGATTTTGATGAGGAACGTTTGATTTTAAGTCAGAAATAAAAGCAGAGACTGAAATGCATAATGACAGTTTTGCACCACATTCGAATATTACAAAAGCTATTAGGACATAAATCTATTCAATAGTGATGAAGAGAAAATGGAAAAATAGAATAAATGAATAAAAAAAATTCTTTACTATGCACATATAAATATGATAAACGATTTAATCAAAACAAAACAAAACCAGCAGCTTCATAATCATTAAACCTGGAACATTTACATTATGTATAGAAAACTATTTAAACAATATGAAAATATGGAAAACCTTGCTGGAAAAGCCTGGCAACATGCTGTTAATATAGAACTTATTGAGCAAGAGGGTTTCAAAGATTGCTCGCTACATTGTTTTCACTATCAACAAATGTTGGAAATGTTTATTAAGTATTTATTAGTAACCAAATCAAAATTTGGTTCCTATTCTCATACTCATAAGTTGCATAAACTAATTGAGGAATTAATTGAATATACAGGCTTTAAGACAGATAAAGCAAAATTCAGGATGCCTTTACAAGTTATAACTGTATGCGCTGAAGAATATAGATATAATTTTCTGATTGATTGCGAAGCATATAAAGACAGTGTAAAATTAGGGAATGAATTGCTTAATGAGTTAATGAATTTTGCATCTGTGGAAGATAAACAAATTAAACAAGTAAACGATTAGCTTTCTTTGTTCTATAAACATCTGCTGAATTAACTTTTTCATGAAATCAATTGAGTGTAACCAAAATAGACTGAATTCCGGGGACATGACCTTATTCTTTGATATAAAATTTTATATTGTCAAGAAATAAGGATCGTGTCCCCGAAATTCAGACTATTTTGGTTACACTCAAATCAAAAAAAAAAGAAGGAGATTTCAATGAGCATTCGATTAGCCATCAATGGCTTTGGCAGGATTGGCAGAATGGTATTTCGTGCCGCCATGACTCATTCAGAAGTTGAAGTCGTTGCTATCAACGATCTGACAGATGCGTCCACAATGGCCCATTTATTGCGGTATGATTCTGTTCATGGTAATCTCGATATGACAGTCGAGGCTGCCAATAATGAAATGATTGTAGGAGATCAAAAAATTGATGTTACATCAATTAAGGATCCATCAGAACTTCCCTGGAAAACGAAGTCAATCGATATTGTCGCGGAATGCACAGGCTTGTTTAGAAAGCGTGAAGCTGCGGCAAAACATCTGGATGCTGGTGCAAAAAAAGTAATTATTTCTGCTCCGGCTGAAAATCCAGATATTACAATTGTCATGGGCGTAAATTCCAATCAATATGATCCAAGGCAACATCATATTATTTCCAATGCCTCCTGTACGACCAATTGTCTTGCACCAGTGGCGAAAGTTCTCATGGAACAATTCGGTATTGAGCAAGGGCTGATGACAACAATTCATTCATACACCGGGGATCAACGATTACTGGACTTTCCTCACAAGGATCTTCGACGTGCCAGAGCGGCTGCCCTTTCTATGATTCCAACATCAACAGGTGCCGCCAAAGCAGTGGCACTGGTTTTACCTGAGCTTGCTGGCAAACTCAATGGTTTGGCTGTTCGGGTACCAACACCAAACGTATCTTTGGTGGATGTTGTTGTCACTGTCAGCAAATCAGACCTGACTGTTTCAGACGTGAATAGTGCCCTAAAGGACGCCTCAGAAAACACGCTGAAAGGGATATTGGGTTTTTGCGAAGCACCACTGGTATCATCTGATTTTAATGGGTGTGCCTTATCATCCATTGTGGATGCCCCGACCACACAGGTGATTAATAATATGGTAAAAGTACTATCGTGGTATGATAATGAAGCTGGCTATTCTTCACGTATGGTCGATCTTGCTGGGATGATTGGGAACCAATAACAATTCTGATCGGCCAGGTCAGACTGAATCTTGGGTCTGATTTTTATGTGATGCCATGACGATCTGTCCGATTAGTGAATATTTTTAAACAATATCATAGGTTTAGGATACCTGGTAGTAGGAGAAACAACAATGTCAGAACGAAAACCACTCATTGCAGGCAATTGGAAAATGTTTAAAACCGGTGATGAAGCTGTTACAACAGCTAAAACGCTGGCAAATCATGTGGGGCAGAATGACACTGTGGATATCATGATTGCACCGCCATTTACAGCCTTATCAATGGTTGCTCCTGTCATTCAAAACACAAGCATTGCTTTATCCGCACAAAATATGCATTGGGAAAAAAATGGCGCATATACCGGTGAAATATCAGCAGATATGCTCGTTTCTGCAGGCTGCAAGTATGTTATTTTGGGTCATTCTGAACGTCGCCAATACTTTCACGAAACCGATGACACCATTAACCAAAAAATTCATGCGGCAATCAATGCAGGCTTAAAACCTGTTTTTTGTGTGGGTGAAACAGAAAATGAAAGAAATTTAAATAAAACATTTTCTGTGCTTGACAGACAGGTGGAAATTGGGTTAAAAGGGGTGGATATTGAAAATGTACGACATATAATAATTGCGTATGAACCTGTCTGGGCAATAGGGACTGGAAAAACAGCCACTAATGATCAGGCCCAAGACGTTCATGCCTATTTGCGGCAGCGCATGAATAGCTTGTATCATTCAGAAATTGCATCAGCTGTAAAAATATTATATGGCGGAAGTGTTAAACCAAAAAATATTAAAGGATTAATGGCCATGGCTGATATTGATGGCGCATTGGTAGGTGGCGCAAGTCTTGATGCAGAAACATTTGCTGCCATAGTTCAATATCAGTAAGAATTGGTCGGGTAAAGTGAAATGTCAGTAATAATAACCATAATACATATTTTTGTTGCAATTGCCTTAATTATGATCGTTTTGCTTCAAACTGGAAAGGGAGCGGATATGGGCCTTGCCTTTGGTGGCGGCTCAAGTCAAACACTATTTGGAACAACTGGTGCCAGTTCATTTTTAAGCAAATCAACTACAGCCATTGCAATTGTATTTATGTTGACAACTTTTTCCTTGACAATCATGTGGGGAAAACGTAATGAGTCCTCTGTAATGAGTGACTATAATGCTCCCATACAGAATTCAAGCGGTGAACAGCAAACTGAACCCCCAGGTGGTAATGAAAAAGCACAGGCAGAAACGCAAATCCCTGCACAGGAAACATCTGAAAGGGCAACACAGCAAGCAGTTGTGGAAACGCCTTTGACAGGCCAACCTGATAATAGTGATTCGCAACCCATACCACAAGATCTGTCAATTCCTCCTGTACCTGTTGAGCCCCAAACACCTGCACCTGCTGAATGAAACACAATCAATAAGCCGAAGTGGTGGAATTTGGTAGACACGCTATCTTGAGGGGGTAGTGGACATCGTCCGTGCCGGTTCAAGTCCGGCCTTCGGCATACCACTGATAAAAAAGCCTGTTATCATTGTTGATAACAGGCTTTTTTTGTTGAAGAAACAATAGACTTCCAGTGGGGTACACACAAATGTTCAACGCCCTTAAAAAATGGTTATTTTACCGACCACCCAAAAAAATTGTGGTGATGAATGGATCGTGCCAAAAATGTGGCGGCTGTTGTAGAAATATGAATATATTTGATGCTGGAAGATGGGTGACCAAAGAATCACATTTCAAAAAAATGATTGCAGAAAAACCAGAATATGCCAGACTTCATATTACTGGAAAAAATTCAAATGGAACATTAAACTTTAAATGTTCCTGGCTCACACCGCAAAACACGTGCAAAGATTATGAAAACAGGCTTGATTTCTGCAAAACCTTTCCAAACAAGCTGGCAATTTCAAAAGAAGGAATACTTCACAAAGGTTGTGGTTACTCCATTCGTGTACATAGTTCCTTTGATTCTGTGCTAAAAAAAACAGTGCGGCGTCAAAGATTTCGAACGATGCAGCAATGGATGACTTTAACGTTAAAAAAAATAATATTCAGGAAATAATCCTATGAAAAATAAATGGCTTTTTCTGATCACAGCGATGATTCTACTACTATGCTTCATTGGCAAAGAATGGTTGTTGTCGAAAAATGCAAAAAAAGCGCCCATTAACATCGCTGTTGTTGGGCCATTGAGTAGTCAGGATCACTTAATCGGGCAGTCATTCAAAAATGGGATTGAAATGGCAATCCATTCACTCAATGCTAAAGGCGGCATTGGTGGCCATCCAGTAATCCCCCAATATTATGATGATCGTAATGATCCTGAAAATGCCAGAAGTATTGCCCAAACCATATCCCAAACATCGGCTATCGGTGTTATTGGACATTGGTTCAGTGATTGCTCAATTGCAGCTGGAGAAGTTTATCAGAAAGCAGAAATTGCCGCCATTACCCCAGGATCAACCAATGTGCTGGTCACCCGATTTAATCCCTGGTTTTTTCGAACTGTTTTCAATGACAGCCTTCAAGGACAATTTATTGCCAATTATGCCCAAAAAGTGCTGAACGTTAATGCGGCTGTTATTATCTTTGAAAACGACACCTATGGTAAATATTTGTCCACTGTTTTTGAAGCCAAGGCTGAAATATTCGATATTGATATTTCGTATATTGAGTCCTTTGAATCTGATTCACCCCACCTGAATCAACAAATTGATCATATGGTCGAAAATATCAAAAAACTGGAATCATCAAACATTATTTTCTTAGCCACCCATGCAACAGAAGGCATTCAATTGGTTCAAAAAATTAAAGATGCCGGACTGACACAAACCATTATTGGACCGGATTCATTTACTTCACGAGTGTTTCAGAATGGTTTCAATCATCTTCCCAAAGAAAAAGAAAATCCCGGCTTTTATACCCATGGCATTTATGCCAGTGCGCATCTGATTTATGATACTGCCGAAAAAAGCGCCCAAACATTCAAAGATCACTATCAGACAATCTATAACAAAAATCCAGACTGGATTGCAGCAGTCGCCTTTGATACTGCTAATGTTCTCATGAAAGCCATTGGCGCATCAAATCTTATTGTCACCCCCCAAACAACGCAGACCAATCGAATTATTGTTCGTCAAAATCTGATGAATATCAATTCACCGAAAAAAGCCATAAAAGGAGTCACCGGACCCATTTTTTTCAATCGCAATGGCGATGCTGTGGATCGTCCTGTTGCCATTGGTGTATATAATGGACGCCACCTGGTTTCCGCCATGACACAGTTGCATTCTATTCAACATGACATTGATCCTCAAATCATATCAAACGCCATGAATGATAATCGCATTATTAAAGTGGAAGGACGGTATATGTATCAGACCCAGGTGATTTACACAGGCGTTGAATTAATTGATATTAAATCATTTGATGATAAAAAATCAGAATGCTATCTGGATTTCTATTTATGGTTCAGGTGTCGTAATGAAATAGACATACAAATGGCAGATATTCTTTTCACTAACCGCATAGAGCCGGATGATAAATTAAACAAATATAAATGGACAGTCAAGCAATTGGATTCTCAAACTTATGATAATCAAACACAATACCAGTTGTTTCGTATTTCTGGTGGATTTCAAACCAAACGAATCAAAGATACTGGAGATTTAGACAGCCATTCCCTGAATGTCTGTTTTCGCCACAAACATTTAACACGAAAAAATCTGATATATGTTCTCGATATTATGGGTATGGGATTGGTGGAGCAAAAATGCAAAGATATCAACCAGTTAATACTTACTGGTGATTTATCCAAATGGCGCATTGTGGATCAGGATGTATATCAGGATATCTGGGAAAACAAACGCCCCAAGAACTATATGTCAAAGACTGTCAACACCTATTCCACAGACTTTTCACGCTTTCATTTTGGTGTTGAACTTCAAAAAAATAAATTCACCCTCAGAGGGCTGATTCCAAAATCATATGTCACGCCTTTGTTAATTATAACGCTGTTAATCAATATACTCTTTGTGGTTGTTAACCGGCGGTATTCTATGCATAAATTAAAAGGCAGTGTGTGGTTTGTTGAAACATTGTCTGCGTTCGTGTTTTTATTAAGTGTAGAAATACTGATTATTAATCAGTTGTCAGGCTATTTGAACACATATCATCTCAGCCTGATTAAAATGGGATTTGATATTATGTGGTGGATTTTGCCTGCATTTTTTATTAACCTTGCAGTAAAGCGATTTATCTGGTCCCCTCTTGAAGAAAAAAACAAACACAGTGCGCCACGAATAATTCGACACTTCTTTACCTTTATTATCTATCTGGTGGCTTGTATTGGTATCATTGCATTTGTGTTTGAGCAAGAAATCACGAAAATTCTTGCAACTGGTGGGCTGTTTGCTATGATACTCGGCTTTGCTGTTCAAATGAACATATCTAATTTAATATCTGGCATTGCGATCAATTTTGAAAATCCCTTTCGCATTGGTGATTGGGTCAAAATTGGCGATGCTGAAGGTAAAGTCATGGATATCACATGGCGGTCCACTCGAATCAAAACAGCTGAAAACTGTATTTTCAGCATCCCCAACAGTATGGCCACAGAGTCGTTTATTGCCAATTTCAATTATCCAGATGATATCAATTGGTTGACACTAACGCCTCATATTGATCCTCTGGCAAACCCACAAAAAGTCAAAAAAATATTGATAGATGCTGTTTTGTCAACCAATAATATTTTGCAATCGCCAGAACCTTATGTCATTTATCAAGGCCTGACAGAGTGGGCATCAGACTATCAGGTATTTTTTAGTATTAAGGATTTTGCCAATAAGCACCAGGATCTGGAAGATGTGTGGAAACACATCTGGAAACATCTGGAATATTCTGGGATTCAAACAGTTGTCCAGGATCAATCGTTACCTTTACCACCCAAAAATCCCATTTATTTCTGGGAAGAAATGCCCTTGTTCCAATTAATGGACAGTGATGACAAAGAAAAACTGATCAGTCAGATGACCTGCCATCTTTTTCCACCGCAAAAGACAATTATTAAAGAAGGAGATTTTGGGTCTTCCTTGTTTTTCATTCAGGAAGGTGTTGTCAATGTTCAATTAAGGATGGAGGATGATTCGTTAATTGAAATCAATCGCCTGGGAGTGGGTTCATTTTTTGGTGAGATGGCATTTTTTTCAGATCATCATCGTTCGGCAAGTATTGTTTCATTGCAGGCTTGCGAGATATATGAAATTAATGAGGCAGACTTTATGCCCCTTATTACAAAATATCCCAAGATCGCAGAGTTATTGACACAAACCCAGATGAAACGACAATCAATGCAAAGCCAGACAAGGAAGTCTCATGAACCAACAGAAATTGTCCCCCAAGACCTGTCTTCTCGACTGCGAGCCGGAATTCTGGATTTGAAAAAAATATTCGGTTGGCGAAACCAATTGAAAAATGCTTGACATCAACTCTTTCTGACATATAAAGATGGTTTGTTTTTCCTGGCATAGTTATCGCCTTCTTGTTCCCTCGCTGGTGCTTGAGAAGGCGATAACTATGCCTGGAAAAGCAAACCCTGGACAAAAAAACGTTTAAGAAAAGAGATGAGAATATGGGGGAACGAATTCTCAGATCTTTTCTGAGGAAAACAATCTATGAATGTCAAACAAAAAATAGTAATCATCATTTTTATAAGTTTTTTAGGCTGTGAAACCGGTCCACAAATCACCCCTGAGAATCCTAATAACAATCAATATATCAGTGGGCGATGGAACGATTCTGATGCCAGAAATGTGGCAGAAGAAATGATTCACGACTGCCTGGATCGTCCCTGGTTGTTCAATTATATCAAAGAGCATCAGGGTAAAAATCCCACTGTCATTGTGGGACGCATTCGGAACAAGACCAGTGAACATATTGATGTCAATACTTTTGTGGGTAGCATTCAACGCGCATTGATCAATTCTGGAAAAATTCATTTTGTGGCATCCCAATATGAACGTCAGGAAATTCGTGGAGAGCGGAAAGATCAGGCGATTCATTCAAGTGATGAAACGCAAAAAGGTCCTGGACTTGAAGTTGGCGCAGATTATATGCTCAAAGGCAATATTTCCAGTATTAAAGATCAAAGCGGCGGAACATCTTTAATGTACTACCAGGTTAATCTCAAGCTCATTAATATGGCGGACAACCGCATCGAATGGGTTGGCGAAAAGCGTATCAGACGAAAAATTGAACGATCCCGATGGTCATTATGAATAAATATGTGACAATTATCTTATGCCTCTTTCTCATTGGATGTGTTCCTGAAAAAACAATGCGTCAGGATAGGATTCAACATGATACGCCAAATGATCAATATCTGACAGCCATTGGACATGGCAATTCCATCATTGCTGCCCGGCACAATGCAAAAGCCGAATTGTCCAATATCTTTGAATCCAGGATTGAAAGTCAACTCACAATAGCGGCCAGTTCAGTTGTGGATTCTATGAAGGGGGACCATGATACTGATGAAATCCATTCCTCAATTAAAGTTTTTTCCAGGGTTCAATTGAAAGGACTGACTGTTGAGGATATTCAATCAAAAAATGGACTATATAAAGCGCGTGCCATTTTAGATAAAATAAAGGCCCGCAAAAACTGGCTTTCTGAAATCCAAAAACTTGATACATTGATTTCAGTGGAATATAAGGCATTGAACGAAATGTCGCCCACTGTAATGTCTATCCGGCCAATCCAGAAAATATGGCATTACTGGATGCAACGAAACGCTCTAGAAAGCCGACTCACAGTTATTGGGTTTTCAGCACCCCATGAACAATTCCAAATGAAGCCCATTTTACAGATGATGTCTGATTTGCAAAAACAGATGCAAATCAAGATCAATATTGCTGGCAAGCATGCCAAATATTTATCAGATGAGATTGCTGGGATTTTGAACAATCGCGGATTTCTTATTACCCGAGATCCTGCCCATGCCACTGTCGTCATCAAGGGAAACATAGATATCCACCCATTAACCAATAATTCAGATTGGAAATTTTGCAGGGCTATGGCTTCCATTCAGATCATTGATCTATTGACTGGTAGTCAGGTCTGTGATATAAACGAAACATGTCGTCGGGGACATTTAACCCAACATGAAGCTTATTTAAAAGCGCTAAAAGCAGTGTCTCAAACTGTAAATAATAAACTGATTGATTTTTTTGATATATTGGGAAACAAACCCATAATATAATACTTTAGAAAGGAATATCATCATGTTGTTTGAAAACGAAATGAACAATTTGAAAAACATACTCATTAAGGAAACAAACTTTTCCAAAATTTGGGATGCTTTCATGACCCATATTGCTGAAAGTCACAAATATGCGAAATATACAAAAAAGACCAAGCATCCAGTCCTTAAATCTTTGATTGAGGCCATAGGAAGAGAGCATATTTTTAAAGGTCAAGAAATCAATATTACGAACTTTTTTCTCCAAAAAATTAAAGGTACGAAACTGGTTCATGGACCTTTTTTAATTAACAACTGTTTTGGGAACGTCTTTTACTATGATGATATTGACAAGGGGCTGATTTCTGTATGCGGTCATGATGGTATGTCCCTATTTTACAGAATCACCAGTTCAAATATCACGAATAAAAAGGATAGATCTAAAAAGAAAAGTACAACATGGAAAAGAGTTCACTAACTAACTAATATGTATTTAAAAACCATCAAAACGTAACGGAAGCCGGTGAAAATCCGGCGCTGACGCGTAACTGTAACCGAAATTTTTCGGAAGCCAGGAGACGACGTTGATGGATGTGGTGTCTCGTTTTTCTCGCGATCAGGAAAACTTGACATGTTGAATCTATTCTATTCGCTTAAACCTTTTGATACGCCAACTGAAGTAAGAACAAAGCAGGTTGGATATGATAACAAAGGTTAATTTACGAAAAGCGTTTAATATGAAACCCCATCCAGAATCGAATCTGGATGGGGTTTTTTTATTTTATGAACCATAAAAAGGAAAAAAAATGTATATTTACTGGCGCGTGCAGCAAGATTTAAGCTGCCTGGGTGAAGTAATTCAATTTCATAACCCCAGTTTTATTCGGAATCATCGGGAGTGGATTAAGCGAAATGCGACAGGTATTGCAATCGCTGAAACCATGTGTAATGAAAACAGCAACAATCCAATGCCAAAGGACTTGTCTTTGAATTTTGGAAATCTGAATCTGATTGAGTTTTCCAGGAATTGACAGATGACAATTCATTGATCCCTTGCATTATTGTACAAACAGGTTTTCGGAAAGATCAGGCATCAAGCCGAATCGACGTGCGCGCTCAAATAATGTTTCAATAGCAAGAACGCCGGTTTCACTTAAGTAGCGGGTGTCATCATTTACATATAAGTCAATATGTTTTTGAATGACATCCATTGATGTTTCCTGAGCATGCTGCTGTATATACGCCGAAGCTTTATGTGGAAACTGATAGGCAAAATCAATGCTGGCCATAATACAATTTTCAATTGTATTGTTCAGGTATCCTAAATTTCTTTTTGATGCAATGCCACCTAAAGGGACAGGCAAACCGGTTTCCTCCTCCCACCACTGTCCCAAATCCAGAAGACAGGTTAAGTCATATTGGTCATAAGTAAATCGGCCTTCATGGATAATCACACCGGCAGCATGCTCTCCTTTTTGAATTGCAGGCATGATTGTATCAAATGACATGGGAACAACAGGCGGAGTTGAATTCAAATAGAGTCCCAGCAGCAAATTGGCTGTGGTCCAAATGCCAGGTACTGCAATAGAACTTCGGGATAAAACAGAAAGGTCTTTGCCTTTTTGTGCAACGATTAAAGGACCACAATTGCGTCCCAATGCTGCACCTGTTCGTAATAAGGCATAATCCTTCAAGAGATGGCCCACTGCATGGAATGATAGTTTGGTGATATCATAAGTTGCCTGTCGGGCGGCTTGATTGAGTTGCTCCACATCAGCATGGATAACATCAAACTGTAAATTGGGACAGGCAATCTCTTGATGGATCATTGCATAAAAAATAAAGGTATCATTGGGGCAGGGCGAATATGCCAGGGTTCGTTTGTTCATATTCAAGCAATGCATTGATCCACCGGGGCATTTGTACTGGGACCCAGAATTCGCGTTAGTCTGGGTTTGTATTTATCGTTTTTTGCCATCACGTTACTATAGATGCGAATACTAAGTATTGCCAGCACAAAAAACAACATGCTGAATAACACAGAAAAACCGGTTTCATCCATCTGATAATAACGTGCCAATTCCTGTCCCAGAATGCCCCCGACAATCATTGTAATAATGGGTGCGACGTACATCAAAAAAGATAAATAAAGTAGTGAGCCGGTGGGCATACTGAGTATCACGCGATCACCAACATCAGCGCCAACCAGGTTGGGCAGTTCCACTTCCATATCTTCGAGTTTACTTCCCATGGTCTGACAGTCATCTCGGGATTCGCAATGATCACATGTTTTCATGCGCTGTGTTCTTACCCAGGCAGTATTATTGGGTGTAATTTTAAAAACATATCCTTCTTCAGTTGCCATAGTCAGCCCCTTTTTTTCTATGGGTTCAGCCCTTGATTGTTGGCTGTTGACTGATTTGCCGGGGCAAATCAGTCAATCAACAATCAAGGGCTGAACCCAACTCACCCAACTCAAACTATGCCAAAACAGATAGCTGTCGTTGACGAAAAATCATTCTTAAACTTGTAGATAACAAAAGACCGCACAGAAAAAAGAGCCCCCATTCATTTAACGATGGTACAGCAACTGGCACAGCCATCACATTACCCAATAACAATCCCTGATTTAAACTAACTGTGTAGACCCATGAATCTTGATTGAGGTCCACATTTGTTTGTCCACTGTTGCCACGATACTGATCCCAAATCCGAAAAGTGATATCACCAGGATAGCCTCCCATATAATCCATGTTGGGCAAGAATCTGAGTCGGGTCTGGTTATCATCCGCAAGCAACAATGCATTTGATTCTGAAGCATCGGTGATATCAGTCCATGAACTACCATCATTAGTAGTGAACTGCCATTGACCATTAGTATTATCTACACCAGTTACAGCCAGACCAAAATGGGTGTCATGGTCGATATCTGAATAAGTGCCAGGCATTCTATCCAAAACCTCAGCAATGGTTGCACCATTAAATTCATGGGGATTGACAGTCAAATTGTCGGCAACAAAATAGTCTTTATCTCCATTGAATTTTGGCGCATTGTTTGGGGCTAACATCAATACATAGCCTGAATTCGCTTGTGTGGCATAACTTGTATTGGATAGATGAGCAGCCGGCATGTTTTGACCAATGATCACTGTTCGCATGGCATAATTTGTGCCTGAAAGCTTTCCACCACCGCCACTAAAAACCGGACGCTGCAATTGGTAGTTAGCCAGTGCAAAACTGCTACAGGTAAAAAAAACTGTGATAAGCAACAGTATTTGTTTAAACTTATACATTATTTTCTCCTTTTTCTGTTTGGTTAGGAATGCTCTGAAAATAACTTCCCCATTATTGATATTGTTCGTTTTGAGGTAATTGTACTGTAGAGACGTAGCATGCTACGTCTCTACACGACCTTATTTTTTTTGTACGATCATGAAAAATGA
>Ga0272440_1000790_pt1 | contig 26588 bp, 21 predicted proteins | sample SSMMMBAug17_FD_192440 | JGI IMG/M metagenome (GOLD analysis project Ga0272440, IMG submission 192440) | Marine sediment archaeal communities from Little Sippewissett salt marsh, Falmouth, MA, United States - SSM-MMB-Aug17 | ecosystem: Environmental > Aquatic > Marine > Wetlands > Sediment ...
AAACCAGATTCTCAATAAATTACTTCTGAAATCACTCAATGGTTTCACCTCCAGTATACCATTATTCCATTCATAAGGGGTGTCACTATAGTATTTTTCCCAGTATTCTTCTTCAGAAACTTGTTTTCCCTCAAGACTAAAATCATGATCAGTTTCAACGAGTTCAACAGTGTTGTTTCTGAACCGCTTCAATTGGTGTACAGGTCTGGCATGTCGATGATCCGGCTGCTCAAGCCTGGGTTGCAGCAATTTTTCAAATAATGCATAATTATACTGTCTTTGCATGACTGGCATTTTTGGGACTCCCTGGCTATTTTATAATCTAAGGAATGCTTGAAAAATAAGATCCTAATTTGATAAAATTTCTTCCTCTTTTTGAATCAGGATTACGCTGAAGAAGATGAATTAAAAGTGTTTTTAATTCATCTTATTCATCTTCTTCAGCGTAATCCTGGTTCAAAAAGAATAGAATTAACTATTTCAATGATCGTCCAACTTTAGTTTTTCCTGGCATAGGTTTTGCCTTCTCGTTCCCACGCAAAGCGTGGGAACGAGAAGGACGAATTGCTGATCGGTTTCACAGCATATCAACTTAACTTAAATCGTGTTAACATCTGCTTAATATTATCAACAAAATCATTCAATTCTATGGCATTTGTATCAACGTCCTGACTTTGCTCCTTAACATCACCCGCAGCTCTGTTGACTTCAGCAATATCTTTGGCAATATCAGCAGAAAATTTGGAAGCCTGGGTCACATTTCTGGTAACTTCCTTGATTCCTTCAGATGCCTGAATGACACTATTGGCAATATCCTGTGTTGTCGCCGACTGATGTTCAATCGATGCAGCAATTTTTGAAACAATTTCGTTTACATTGTTAATGACCTGTAAAATATTGCCAATCTGGTTTACAGTTGAATCAATGGCCCCCTGAATGCCTAATATTTTATCTTTGATTTCATCAGTGGCAGAGCTGGTTTGCTTGGCCAGTTCTTTTATTTCATTGGCAACAACAGCAAATCCTTTTCCAGCTTCACCGGCACGTGCCGCCTCAATGGTTGCATTAAGGGCCAAAAGATTGGTTTGCTCGGAAATATCATTAATTGTTTCGGTAACTATTGTAATCTCCTGAGCAGATTCGCCCAATGTATTGATCTGAATCGATGCATTCTGAGCCTGAGATACAGCATCACCTGTAATTTGACGCGCCTGTTCAGTACTTCGGGCAATATCATTAATAGTACTTGTCATGGATTCAGCAGAGTCTGCAACAATAGAAACATTGGTTGATGTTTCCTCTACTGCCGCTGCAATGGAATCCATATTATTACTCATTTCTGAGGCGGATTGCGAGGCATGATCAGACTTGTTCTGTGTATCTTGAACATTTGTGGATAAACCTTGTGAGATTCCTTTAAGTTTATTTGAAGAGCCCCTTAAATCATCACTGGCGCGAAGAATATTTGAAATCATTTTATTCAGACTTGACGACATCTCTTTCAAAGAACCAATCATCTGGCCAAATTCATCTTTTTGATCCAGGGTAATTTTCTGTGACAAATCACCACTGGCTATTGAACCAACAAATTGATTTGCTTTGCCAAGGGGCTCAATGACAGACTTTTGGGTAAAAAGCCAGACAACAGCAAAAACAAGAATCAGGATACCTATGGTCAATATTGTTTGCTTAATAATTGTTTCTCTCACTGCAATTTGAGCATCTTTCAACGAAGAAATTATCTCAAATGTACCGTGTATTTCACCGCTTTTCCATCCTTCACGAATACCACCCAGTGGATCCTTAGTGCCTTTAGGATCACCATGACAAGAAAGACAATCCTTTGTCAAGCGAATGGCACGAAAGTATCTTATCTGATTTTCCTCCTTGATCACATAATCATCCAGATTTTTCTGTTTCATTTGTTGCAATACACGTCGTTCAGTTGGCGTGGGTTCATTTTTAGGGTTGCGCGGCATCATTTTGGGCACACGAAATTTGTAATTAAGCTCAGTGGCATTCAGTTGTGCTGTTTTAATTGCAGCAATTACAGGAACAGCCTCAATAAGAATATCTGGCGTCAATTGATCAAAAGGCTTTATGACCTTCATTTCAAGTTTTCGGGCCATTTCATTGCGAGAGGCTTCAGCCATCGCGACAACTGTTTTGCTTTTTCCAAGAATTGAAAGTTCTGCTGATTTTTCGATTTCATTGATCGTGTTTCTTGCCATAATCAGTGAAACAACGATTAATCCAATGGCAGATATCCCAATTATCTTCCATTTGACACTCAAGTCTTTAATGCTCATTTTTTTCTCCTTCAAAAAAAGTTATTACAAGTGCCCAGCTTTTTATTTGATATACCGATTAAAGGTATCTAGATCATGTTTGTTTTCCAATCTCTTTCGTGGTGACATATTGAACCGAAAACTATACCCCATTTCCAGGCTGATTCGATTTTCGGTCTGATTATCCTTAAAATGCATCAAGTCCCTTATTTGCAATGAAAAACTAGAAATATTATTGAGAAAAAAAGTTGTACACAGGCCAAAACTCACTGTTAGTGCGGTATCGTTGGCATCACTGGCAAAACTTTTGATACGATCAAAACCAAGCAGGCCTATACCAGCAAAAACGCCACTTTCATGAAAAATAATTTTCCTATTGCATACGGCACTCTTACCATATAGCGGTCTAAGCCACAGTTGAGAATACATTAAATATGATGGTTCATCATAGAATGAAAGGGTAATGTTCAATGATTTTTTGATATCATTTCGAATTGACTTTTCTTTATTCATCATCCATGTACCGCGAATAACTTCCCAGGAAAACAAATCATTGAAATGATAAACATAATTTGCGCCGACACCATATGAATCAAAAAAATCATCATCAGGGATGTAAGAAACAAAAAAACCTGTTTCATGATATCGATGAAAAATTTTTTCCTGAACAACATAAACACGTTCTTCAATATTGAGATCAGGTGTGTCTGCAAACAAAACTTGAGGCACAGCACTGTAAATGAGCAGGACAATCAATAAAACAATTGATTTCATTATCCACCTTGTATTTCATTTCCATATGACATCAACAATCTGATCCAGAAATTGTATTTGCCACATTTTGGGTTGCTCTATAATGATAAGTGTCGCCTTGATGATACTTTTTCCACTTAATTCCGGATGTCTGGATCGCATTTGACCCGCATCCACATTTTCTAAAAAATATTTAAGATTGTCAATTTCTTTTTCAAGGCGATCTTGATCCACTCCTGGATTTGTAAAATACCGAAATACAGCACGTTCTTGATATTTCTTTGCTGCGGTATGAATACAACAATTATTGAGTGATAATTCAATTTTTATATTGTTTTCTATTATCATTTAAATAATTTTCCACAATTCTGCTGCATGATTGGATCATGTCAATATCAATACCTGTCTGTATGCCCAAATCTGCCATTAACAATGCAATATGTTCTGTGGCGATATTGCCACGGGCATCAGGTATGAACGGGCAACCACCCAATCCGCCAAAAGAAGTATCAAATCTATATATGCCATAATTCATGGCTGTCATGAGATTAACATCGCCAAAACCATTTGTGTCGTGAAAATGAAAAAAAAATGGAAGCGCATTTGTTTCTGGAAGTAGCAAATCCAACATTTTTTTGACACGCGATGGGGTTGCCATTCCACTGGTATCAAATAAACCGAATGCATCAATCTGTTCTTGAATCATTTCACAGGCCATTTCATATATTCGTCCATCAGGCATATTTTCATTAAGTGTCGATCCAAATGCACATTGGATCCCTGCATAAACAGTCATTTTGTAATTTTTTGCACATTGAATCATTTGTATCATGGATTTTCGGGCATTTTTGAGATCCCTACCTGTATTTTTTCTACTGTGGACTGGATCGGCTGAAATAGAAATATCTATGTTTTTTATCCCACAACGATCAGCACGTTCAATCCCCTTAATGTTCAATGCAAGGGCAGAAAATATAGTTTGTGATGATGGTAATGCCTGACATAACTGTTCTGCATCTGCCATTTGGGGAACAATTGATGGTGATACAAATGCACAAACTTGAATACGTTTCAGGCCCGCATTGCACAATTGAGATAACACATCAAGCTTGATTGATGTTGGAATCTCTACAGGCAAGTTTTGAAGGCCATCCCGCAATCCCACATCGGTTAAAATAACTTTTGATGGAAGATTATTCATATAATAACTACTTTTTTTACAAAGCGAACAATATCTTCAGGTTCATCCATTATTTCAAGAATGTCTAAATCTTTTTTACTGATACAATGATTGGTGAGCATTTGATCTTTAGCCCATTGAATCAGTCCGCTCCAATACTCAGAATTTACCAGAATCACCGGCAATGGTTTTATTCTTTGGGTTTGAATGAGCGTAACCGCTTCAAAAAGCTCATCAAGTGTACCAAACCCTCCTGGTAATATAATGTAAGCCATTGCATATTTGACAAACATGAATTTTCGAATAAAAAAATATTTAAATTCAATCTTCAAATTGGCAAAATTATTAGGAATTTGTTCCATTGGTAATTTGATATTCAATCCGACTGATGTACCGCCAGCATTTGCAGCTCCACGATTGGCAGCCTCCATGATACCGCCACCACCGCCTGTAATGACCGCAAAGCCTTCTTTCACAAAAAGTTCGCAAATTTCAACAGCTTTCAAATAATTTGGATTATCTTCACTCAGCCGTGCCGAACCAAAAACGCTGACTGCCGGTCCAACATCCTGAAGGCTTTCGATGCCTTCAACAAATTCACCAATTATTTTAAATAATCGCCAAGAATTATGTGTATTAAATGAATCAATTACAAATTGTTTATCCATTATTATTGTTTCTCTTTTCTTTAAAAAAAGATTGTATGATTTGCCGGCATTCATTTTCACAAACACCGCCATTGACCTTAATTTTATGGTTTAAACGATGATCATTCTCCATATGATATAATGAACCACATCCGCCCCATTTTAAATCTTTTGCACCATAGACAATTCGTTGAATTCTCGCATGAATTAACGCGCCCATGCACATAATACAGGGTTCCAATGTGACATAGAGTGTCAGACCGGGCAGACGATAATTTTTTAATTTTTTTCCAGCTTCACGAATTGCTAAAATTTCAGCATGTGCTGTTGGATCATGAAGCGATATAGTTTTATTGTGCGCCCTTGCAATGATTGTTTGATCCTGTACCAAAAGCGCACCTATTGGTATTTCATTTTCCATTCCGGCCTGATTGGCCGCAAACAATGCTGCCTGCATAAACTGGATGTCGGTTTTCATTCTGAAACCTGTTGGACCTAATAAAAGATTACCCAAAGAAATCATTTTATCCTGTGATTGATTTAGTATCAAGGATTATTTTAAATTGAAATAGGGTCGGACCAATAATGTTTTTTCAACTATTTGATATTATAAAAAAATATCAAAGAATATTATTTTTATTAGTTCTTAGAAGGCCTATTTTGAATTCAAAATAGAACTTTTAAGAAAATTTATATATATCCCAATAAATAAAAAATATTGGCATTCTTCTTATTTGATGATAAGTATTTAACACTTTTCCGAAATTATCAAAGTGTTTACTGGAATATGAAGGATGATTAAATATTTTCAAACGATTAACGATTCAAATAATTATCAATAGCCTGATCTTTTGATTGTGATTCATAGCAATGCTTTTCGTTATATAAAAAGGAGCCTGCAATGCCACGAGCAAATCGTTGCTATTTACCTGGTTATTTATGGCATATTACACACAGATGTCATAAAAAAGAATTTCTTCTAAAACTTGTGAAAGATCGACAACGCTTTCTATACTGGCTGTTTCAGGCCAGGAAACGTTATGGCTTATCTATTCTAAATTACATTGTAACATCTAATCATATACATTTACTTGTAGATGGTGGAAAAACAAACGAAACCATCTCAAAATCAATTCAGTTGATAGCAGGAAGAACTGGACAAGAATATAATCAAAGAAAAAATCGAAAAGGCGCATTCTGGGAGGATCGCTATCACGCAACTGCGATACAAAGTGATAAGCATTTATTTATGTGTATTTGCTATATTGACATGAATATGGTGCGAGCAGGTGTTGTAAAACATCCTCATGAATGGGTCCATAGTGGATTTAATGAAATTCAGAATCCGCGGAGAAGATATAACCTGATAGATCACAAAAAACTGATGAAATTATTAAATTTTTCTGACTATGATTTATTGACTAAAACTCACAGTCAATGGATTGATTATGCAATAAATAAATCAAAATTTTTAAGGGAAGAAAAGTGGACAGAAGCAGTTGCTGTTGGTGATAATGATTTTGTAGAAAAAACAGCAAAATCTCTTGATAAACGCAAAAAATCAGCAACAAACATAACAAATGAATATACTTCTCAGTTAAAAGAAGATCAGGCTGCTTATAATTTTTTGAATCGTTCATCTTTTAACAATACTTATTATTGGGATATTTAAATTTTCTTATTTCTTATAAGGTCCATTTTGGGGATAAAATAGGCCTTATAAGAGCTAAAAATGATGGTTTTATTTTTTTATTTCATATAAAATCAAATGGTTGTCAATTATTTTTGGGTCCGACCCCATTTAAAAGGAAAAACAATGTTAAAGAAACCAATTGTATTATTTATCATCCTTTTTTTGTATTACCATCACGCCTTATCATGGCCGATACCTGATACAGGGCAAACAAAATGCTATGATTATGATCAACATGCATCGTCACCTTCAAAAGAAATTCCTTGTCCGAAACCCGGAAAAGATTTTTATGGACAGGATGGCAATTTTATTATTAATGAACCTTCATATACAAAATTAGACGAAACAGGTACCCCTTTACCGGATGATGCTTCCGCCTGGACAATGATTAAAGACAATGTAACCGGATTAATATGGGAAAATAAATCAGATGATGGTTCAATTCATGATAAAAATAATAAGTATGCCTGGCAGGAAGCCCAGGATGTATTCATCAGAGAGTTGAATGAAAATAGATTTGGCGGTGCAACTGATTGGCGCTTGCCAACAATTGAAGAATTGGCTTCCAGCACGAGCTTGAATACGTATTCGCCGGCAATAGATAGTAATTGGTTCAGCAACCATATGCCTTCGTTCTATTGGTCGTCTACGTCCAATGTAAGCTTTGATGATTATGGACTTGGCATCCATTTTAATGAGGGCTACGACAATCAGTACAAAAAGACCTCGCCTTATTATGTCCGTGCTGTTCGCGGTGGACAGACGCGACCATTTGATCATCTGGTTATTAACCATGATGGCACAATCACCGACCGATCAACAGGATTAATGTGGCAGACTGAAACAAAATGCTATACATCAACATGGAAAGAAGCCCTGTCTTATTGTGATCAATTGACTCTTGCAGGTTTTTCAGATTGGCGTCTTCCAAGCAGAGAAGAATTACGATCAATTGTTGATTACTTCAAGTATGGTGCGTCAATATTTGACGATTTTAATGACAAAGCCTACGGTTTCTATTGGTCGTCTACATCAGTTGCAAATGATACAGACTTTGCATGGGGCATACGTTTCAATGGTGGATTCGATAACCGCTACAATAAGTATTTAAAATATTCTGTTCGTGGTGTGCGTGGCGGACAGAATATTTTATCCGGGCATCTGGTTATTTTTTCTCCCGGACAGGGAGATCATTTTGTGTTTGGTGAAAAATTATCAATTATCTGGAACACAGCAAATCTTGGTGGAAATGTATGTTTATATTTATCGACAAATGGCGGAGAATCATTTTCAATAATTGAAAATCAAACAGAAAATGATGGTAAATATGACTGGATTGTTCCTGAAATATCCTCTGTCAATTGTGTTCTCAAAATTGAACCTGTTCATCAACCATACAAGTTTACCTCTCAAGGGTTCTTCAGCATATATCCGCTTTCGCCAATTATTCAAGGACATGTAAATGACATTTTAACAAATGAGATACTTTCAGAAGTCACGATTTCAATTAATGGTCAAACAGCCCGTACCAATTCAGAAGGATACTATGGCATTGCAATATCCCAACCGGGTACATATACCATTGTCTATTCCAAAAATGGCTATGTAACCCAAAAAATTAAAAATATTTACTTGAAGTCAGGAGAAAATAGTTTAGATATCGATATGACGCAACCCGGTTCAATAGCCGGCATTATCTCTGACGTAGAAGACATTGTCATTTCAGGTGTTCAAGTTTCTATTGATGGTCAAACAGTTAAAACAAACAGTCAGGGTAAATACAATATTGAAAATCTTGTACCTGGTAACATCTCAATTATTTTTTCCCATCCATTGTATACATCTGTTACAATTGATAACATTGAAATTCGTCCGCTCACATGCACAACCTTTAATTATAATTTGAGCAAACCCATCTTATTAAATATCGCCACGATAAATTTACCGGACGCAGAAATTGATGATTATTATGAAAAAAGAATCCTCGCCAATGGTGAAATGCCATTTATATTTACCATGGTATCGGGTAACCTTCCGCCGGGCTTATCATTAAACATGCATACTGGAACTATTTCAGGCACATTGCAATCATCAGGCACATACACTTTTAATATTGCTGTTTCAGATGCAACAAATTCATTTGCAGAAAGAGAGTTCACTATTGACGTTATAGACCATCTAACCATTTTAACCCAATCCCTCCCACGAGGTACAATCAATACCGATTATTCTGAAAACATTCTCGCTACAGGCGGCACACCACCTTATACTTTTACCTTAGCATCGGGATCTTTGCCATCAATTGTACTATCAAAAACAGGTGAAATTAAAGGCATACCAACAAGAAGTGGAATTTTCAAGGCGACCATTCAGGTAACTGACAGCAATCATCGAAAAAAAAATCAGCCTGTTACGATCCAGATCGTTGATTCATTAAAAATTCATACCAATCGACTCAACGATGGTATAATCAACACGCAATATAATCAACAGCTATCTGCATCAGGCGGCTATGGTGACTATACCTGGCAAATATATTCTGGAACACTTCCAGAGACTTTATGTATTGATAACAAGGCACAACAATTGATTGGCAAACCAGATCAATCCATTTACAAAACAATTATCCTCTGCGTAACGGATTCTGATGGCAGAATAGCCTGTAAAGATTTCGTGTTACGTATTACTCCCCAATTAAAAATTTTAACGACCATGCTTCCCAATGCCCAGAAAAATGAACAATATTTTGAAACTGTTCCCATTCAAGGCGGCATTGGACCGTTTACCTATGAATGTGAAGGCCTTCCACCTGATTTGACGATTGATTCAAATACCGGCATTATTTCAGGTAAATCAATCATTGTTGGCTACAACAATATTGAAATACAAGTAATTGACAGCACATGGCCGACAAATCAAAAAGAAATCTTGAAAACAGGTATTCGAACGACTTCAATGTTGACTATCCTGACTGATGCCCTTCTCCCTTGCGCCAGAAAAGGAAAGGCAGCTTCTATTGATCCACTTCGCGTCAGTGGGGTCTCATCAATTCATCAATGGTCTTGTGTAAAAGGATATTTACCCACAGGCATACAACTTGATAAGACAAATGGGAGTTTATCGGGTACACCAATCAGTTCTGGCACATGGCTGTTTACATTGCAAGTTGCAGATGATCAAAACCAAATAGCAGAAAAAGAATTTTTCTGGCATATCACTGACACACTCAGAATTGTTACTCCGAAAATACCCAATGCTGCGGAAAATATTAATTATAATTATGCTCTCGAAGCATCAGGCGGAATACCACCATATGAATGGCATTTAAAAACCGGAAACCTGCCAATGGGCTTGCTGATAAACAAAATTGGAATCATTAATGGTAAACCGCAAAGTCGTCAATCACTGTCCTTTTCCATAGAAGTCAAGGATAGTGATATCCCTGCCCAAAAAACTGAAAATACTTTTGATATAGAAGTATTGCCAAATCGCCTTTATATTTATACACCTTATATCCCAAATGCATACACCAGTCAGGCATACAGTACCACGATTAAAGCAGTCTTGGGCAAGCCACCTTATATTTGGAAACATGCCGGACAACTGCCTCCTGAATTGACATTACATAAATTTTCCGATGCGGTTAAGCTTGAGGGAATCCCCTCAATGCCAGGCCATTATCAATTCTCCATTTTTGTTCAGGATTCATCCGCGCCATACACAGAGGTCAGCAAGACCTTTGATATGACAATTTATGAGAGTTTGGCCATTCAAACAACCCATCTAAAATCGGCTCTAACTGATAACATTTATTCAGACATCATAAACGTTAGCGGTGGCACAGAACCATATAACTGGAGAATTATCGAAGGTACCTTACCACAAGGATTGACAATAAATGCATCCACTGGAGAAATTTCAGGAAGGACACAAAATGCAATCAATTCTGAATTTCTTGTACAGGTTGAGGATAGTAATCTGCCCCCGCAGCGCATTGAAATAAAATTGATCATTTATGTTGGCAATGAATTGACAATTGTCACTGAAGTAATTCATCAGGCCAAACAGTATGAGCTTTTTTCTGAAACATTACAAGGTGTTGGCGGAATCCAGCCCTATCAATGGCATTTAATCAGTGGCAATCTTCCCAAATGCGTAAATCTAAATCCCACAACTGGTAGAATATATGGACGTCCCGAATCTCATGGAACTTATGAAATATCCATTCAATTAAAAGATCAATCAACGCCCATGACACCAGTGGGTTATTCATATAATTTTATTGTTGCGCCCAATAATGACACATGGATTGATGGTGATTTCAACATGGATAGCAAATTAGATCTACAAGATGTCATTTTGTCAATACAAATCATGGTGGATATGAAGATATCTTCTGGTGGATGGATAGATATTAATCAGGATTGTCAATTGGGTTTTCAGGAAATAATTGGCTTAATGAAAAAAATTGCATTGTAAATTTTTCAATAATGTTGGTTTTTCCTGGCATAATAATTTTCTTGAAAAATTTGTTTGTCCTTTTATAGAATCAGAATTCTCAGAATTATGCGCCTGTTTAACGTTTCTTGACATATTCGGTAATAAGGGTTAATAATGCCCACGTTTTCTCTAACTTTATTATCGGATTAAGTAAGGAAAATTAAATGCGCCTGGAAAACAAAGATGAAAAAGTAAAACGAAACAGTATGAGAAGCCACTTACATTACCCCATGTATCGGTACTTGATGATTCTTACTATTGCCTCAACTATGGGCCTTCAAGCATGGCGAACATTGTTTGACAATTTTGCAGTTCATGTATGTCAACTGGAAGGGGTACACATTGGTATTCTTCAATCTGTCCGGGAAATACCCGGTTTTCTGGCACTGCTGGCAATCTATTTGTTGTTGATCATTAAAGAACATCGCCTCTCTGCATTATCAGTAATCTGTCTGGGATGTGGTGTTTGTGCGACAGGTTTTTTTCCATCATGGATGGGGCTCATTTTTACCACATTGATTATGAGTTTTGGTTTCCATTATTTTGAAACAACCAACCAATCCCTTACATTACAATACTTTGATAATCAAACTTCACCCTGGGTCCTTGGTAAACTCAGAAGTTTTGCAGCAGCATCAAATATTGCCGCCGGTATTATTATATTTATAGTCGCACCATATCTGGAATACTATGAAATGTATGCCGGCATTGGTACCCTGGTAATTCTGGCAGGCATATGGGCCTTTTTTCTTGATCCGGATGATAAAGACCTTGTACCGCAACATAAACGCATGATTATCCGAAAACGTTATTTATTGTTTTATTTTTTGACATTAATGGCAGGTGCGCGACGCCAAATTTTTGTTGCCTTTGCTGTTTTCTTGATGGTGAGAAACTTTGAATACAGTGTTCAATTAATATCAATACTGTTTGTTACAAACAATATTATCAATTATTTTATCAGTCCTTTAATTGGTAAAGCCATCATTCGCTTTGGAGAACGTAAAGTTTTATCGTTGGAATATTTCAGTTTATTGTTTATATTTGTTGCTTATGCTACAGTAAAAAGCCCTTGGGTCATTGCAATCCTGTATATTTTGGACCATGTATTTTTCAATTTTGCCATAGCCATTCGGACATACTATCAAAAGATTGCCGATCCAAAAGACATTGCACCTGGAATGGCAGTTGGATTTACAATTAACCATATTGCCGCAGTCATTATTCCGACCATTGGCGGAATGTTATGGATGATAGACTATCGTATTCCTTTTATTTGTGGTTCAATAATGAGTTTGATTTCTTTTTGTGCGGTACAATGGATTCGCACGCCGGAACAATCAAAAGGAGACTGAGGATAAACATGATCAAACTGAAACCGCCCATCCTTCATATCTATCTATTAAAAGAAATTATACCGCCATTTTTTGTGAATCTGATGGTATTTTGCTGTATATTTTTAATATCACGCATGCTTGAAGTCACTAAATTGATTGTCAATTATCACATGAACATTTTTTCGGTTCTAAAAATAGTGATTCATTCCATTCCTGCGTTTTTGATTTTTGTATTGCCCATGTCAGTCATGATGGGAGTTTTGTTGGCACTGCTTCGTCTTTCAAGTGACAATGAGATTCTGGCCATGAAATCCGGGGGAATTCATATTTATCGTTTATTACCGCCAATTCTTTTCTTTTCGATCATCGGTTTTCTGTTGACCCTGTTTATGTCAATTTATGGAGAACCGGCTTCTCGACTGGCCACAAAACAATTGTTGATTCAGGTGGTTCGTTCTAACTTGAATGTGGGATTGAAAGAACGTACATTCAATGATCGATTTAAAGGGGTTATGTTGTATGTCAATAAAATTGATCCACAAACTGGCATTCTTACACATTTATTTGTTCAGGATCATCAGGACGAACGAAGGATTCGTACTATTTTTGCGGACAGAGGCAAAATCGTATCAGATACGAAAGCAGGTCGGTTTCAACTTCAGTTGAACGATGGCACGATTAATCAAGTGGATCAAGATCAGGCTTCAGTTTATAGCGTCCACTTTGATGAGTATTTTTTCAGTCTGGATATTGATCAACTGGTCAAAAATGCTCAAAAAGATACGCAAAAATCCTTTAAAGAAATGACATTATCAGAGTTAAAAAAAAGCTTACAAAAAAAAGATCCAGAATATGTGCTTCGTTTAATCACCTATCATAAAAAATTTGCCATTCCCTTTGCTTGTATCGTTTTATCGTTATTGGCCATGCCATTGGGAATTGCAACGCAAACGCAAAGGCGATCTTTTGGCGTGATATTGGGGTTAATTTTTTTTCTGGTTTACTATGTTCTGTTGAGTATTTCCCTGGGAATTGCAGAAACCAGCGGTTTGCCACCAGTTTTATGTATCTGGTTTCCGAATGTATTGATTATGGGCCTGGCTGTTTACCTTCTGGTTCGTGCAACAAAGGATTAGTTAATTATATATACGTCATCAATGAAAAAAATAAATCTTATGTTTCTTGGTACGGGCTCTGATGTTGGAAAAAGTATCGTTGCCACTGCTTTTTTTCCGTATCTTCAAGAATCGTGGATACAAAGTTGCGCCATTTAAGGCGCAAAATATGTCCAACAATTCAAAAATTGATGAAATTCTTTCAATTGCCAAATAAACATTTTTGAGATAAAGTATGATGATGCGACAACGTATAATAACCCATTCAGCAGAAGAAACTGTCTTACTGGGTCAGTGTATTGGCAAAAATTTAAAACCGGGCCAGATTGTTGCCTTAATCGGTGATCTGGGTGCTGGAAAAACATGGCTGTCCCGTGGTATTGGTGAAGGTCTTGGCATTTCCAAAAAACATCATGTACATAGTCCGGCCTTTGACTTAATCCATGAACATCCAGGACCGACGCCCATGTATCACATGGATTTTTACCGATTGGATGATTTTTCTTCTGAAGATGAAATGTGGATTAACGAATATATTCATTCTCAAACAGGCGTATGTGTCATTGAATGGGCAAATAAATATATAGTTGATATTTTGGACCATTATCTAAAAATTCAGTTAACAATGATTGACAACGACGATACATCGCGCAAGCTAGAATTTTTTGCCATTGGTGAAAAATATTTATCTGTGATCAAGCAAATAGAAACTGACTTTAAACAGAACAGGGAAATAAAAATTTCATGATTATTCTTGCCTTAGATATGTCCGGCGACCGATGTTCAATTGGCATTGGCCACAATCAAACAGTACTTGCCGAATCAAGTGTATATGCGCGAATGAGACATCTCCCTCGTGTCATGCCACAGGTTGATTATACGTTAAAACAGGCGGATAAAACAATTCATGATATTGATTTATTTTGTGCTGTGTCAGGCCCGGGCTCCTGGACTGGTATTCGTATCGCAATTACAATGTTAAAAACTTTTTGCCATGTATTGTCAAAGCCATGCGTGACTGTCAACAGCCTGACAGCCCTGGCATGTAATATGCGGTTCGTGAAGCCATCAGTTTATCCAATTATCGATGCCGCCAGAAAGCAAGTTTATATGGCCGGGTTTGATTGTCAATCTGCCATCCCCAAAATGATAGAACCGGCATCATTAAAAAAAATTGATAGTTTCATGAAACAACTGACAGAACCTGCCATTCTCATTGGCGATGCATTGATTGCCTATCCTGATATGACACAACAACTTCAAAACAGACCCATTATCATTTCTCCTGAATATCTGAACCGAATTTCTATTGCTCATGTCCTTGAAATGGGACTTCAGACATTTCAAGCCAATGGCCCTGAAAATATTCACGCTCTGTCACCTGTCTATTTGCAGAAAACAGATGCGGAAAGAAATTTTGGATTGGCGAAATAAATATTAAATATTTTTAACGCTCAAAATTTAATGTAAATCAGCCCCATTTTCGTACGTATAAAACGTCAAACTTTCTTTGAAGAGTATAGCATCTAAACAGTCATTTTTGTTCTTGACATATTTCATTGTGTGCGGCAAATTGATAACAATATACATAGGAATGCTCGGAAAATAGATGCTCATTTTTCCTGTTCCTACAAAAAATAAAGGTCGTGTAGAGACGAAGTATGCTAAGTCTCTAATGTACAATTGCCCCAATATGAACATTTTTTGAAATGGGAACTTATTTTTCGAGAATATCTATATATTCTAAGATCGAATCAGATTACTATCGGTAATCCAGGGAGGAAAATTATGAACAATCAGTTTGTTCGTCCAATAGTTATCATTGGATGTATGATTAGCTTTTTTTTGATTTCATCTGCATATGCAGATGACTCAAAAATTTTTATTAGCCCCTTTGCAGGTGGTTATTTGTTTGAAGGACAGCAAGTCATGGGTGGAAACTCTGTCTATGGTTTGAATCTGGGGTATCAGTTTTCAAAACATTGGGCTGTACGTATGGGGGGTGCTTATGGTGAATTCCAGCATGCTTATCTCAATGCACAATCCTATTCTGAAAATCTTGAAGATGTTGATGCCATGATTGGTTACCTGGATCTCATGTTTATTTATCCTGTCTTTAAGAATGTTGAACCCTATTTTCTTTTGGGTGGGGGCGATTTATATCTGGATTTATTAGAAAATGATCAAAATCATTTCCCCTTTTTAAAATATGGTGCAGGCTTAACGATTAAGTTAAATGATTATTTTGGCTTATGGGGCGAGTTCAGCCATACTCTTGTTCATGAAGATCAGGAAATTGTCAATCAATCTGGCGATGAATACCGCAATAATGCTTTATATGTTGCTGGGATTTCATTATATTTGGGTGGTGGTTCAGATGAAAGCAGTTATCGTCAGACCAACGCGAAAAAAAGATATCAAACAGCCATGCCAAATGTTCCGCGTGATGATATTTTATATGATATAGATGGTAACCCCTGGGACAGCGATGGCGATGGCGTTAATGAACAAAATGATCGCTGTGCTGGAACACCATCAGGGGTTCCAGTTGATGCCACTGGTTGTCCTTTTGATAAGGATAAGGATGGTGTGTTTGATTATAAAGATCACTGTAAAGATACAGAACGTTATGTCACAGTTGATAAATATGGGTGTCCAAAAGATTCTGATGGTGATGGTGTTTATGATATGGAAGATCATTGTCCGGATACCCCCAATGAGGCCACTGTCGATATAAAAGGGTGTCCGATGGATGCTGACGCTGATGGTGTCTATGATGGTATGGATCAATGCCCGGGCACAATGAAAGGCATGCAGGTTGACCCCAGAGGATGTCCACGTCTGGAAAAATCCATTACCTTTTCACTCAATATTGCCTTTAAAAGCAATTCCGCTGAGGTTGACTCTCAATATTTTGGAGAGCTTAAAAAACTTGCCGGCATGATGAAAAAATATCCCAAAACACGGGTTGTCATTCAAGCTCATACAGATAATATTGGCAGCAGAATGGCCAATTTAAAATTGTCTCAAAAACGTGCTGATAATGTAAGACATTTTCTTATTGATTATTTTCATATTAATCCATATCGTGTTGAGGCGGTCGGTTTTGGCGAGGAAAAACCCATTGCTGACAATCGTACCAAAGCCGGACGCAAAAAAAACAGGCGCGCTGTGGCCATTTTGTCGAATAAATAAAACTGTTGTGATCTAATGTCTAATACCAACCATCATCCCTGATCGGGATGATGGTTATCTTCTTATTTATTTAAGGAATGTTCTGAATATAACATGCTCATTTTTTTTGATCGTACAAAAAAATAAGGTCGTGTAGAGACGTAGCATGCTACGTCTCTACAGTACAATTACCTCAAAACGAACAATAGCAATAAATGGGGAAGTTATTTTTAGAGCTTTCCTAAAATAATTAATAGCCACAAACAATCATTCACTTAATTGCCAAAATACATGGGGTGTAATTCTTCCCATCCAGTTCAACATATTCACAATCATCAGGCGGGCAAACGTAAAGTTTTTCAAGTATGACCTTAGAATAATAATGAAATATTTGATCCTGGTAAGCCTGGGTCAGGTAGGAACGAAGGTAATATAATGTTATACAGCCACCTTCTTTGAGTAATTTTTCTGAAGCAACCTTCAACATATGAAAACGTTTAACCTGTGATTCTTCTTCGGTAACCGAATATGTATCAAAAAAAATACCATCAAATGGGGGTAAATCATCGACAACATTCTGCCAGAAACCATTTATAATATTAATCTGAGAATTTTTTTGAGATGCTTTCCATTGCATTGCTTTCTCATATACTTCAGGATGAGGTTCGATAATCGTATGGCTTTTTACGCCAAGACGCTGAATCTCTGTGGCTGAAATGCCCATACCAAATCCAATTTCTAAAATATCCCCTCCACATGAATATTCATGAAGCATTTTTGCCATTTTATGCATATATGGCGTTTCCCAATCCATCATCACTTGATGCCCATCAATAATTAATCTATCTTTTTCAAATATTGCATGTTTTTTGTCCCAATTCTCATATGGTTGACTCTGCATATTGGATATCTCCTAAATTTATTGTTCCCTTAACACATAAAGATGTTTTTTATATAAGGGTTCAGGTTCTTAATCAGGTGTTTACACCAAACCTTTTTTAGCATTGGTCAAGAATGAAATACAATTACCGTATTGACTGAAAAATTTCATCCGCAGCAGCAAGGATATCAACAGGCGGATCATAACTGATAATTTCAGCTGTTTTTAAATTTATTGCAATCTTGGGAGGTTCTTCAAAAATTTGGGTCAGTTGGCGGGGCAATGCACCATTAAAAATTCTTGCCATTGTTTCTGCATGAAAAATTCCAACGTATTTATAACTTTCCTGTGATATACTCAGTAATATACCATCTTTAACTTCAAAGGACCCCGTTTGAGAAAAAGAAGGGATTTTATTCTTATTTAGTATTTTAATAATTTTTGGGCGTGAACTTTCAGTGACGCCATTACTCCCCGTAATATACATCGCATCAACTTCCAGACAAATTTTATTTAGACATCTCAAATAATCTTTTTCAGCCAGATCAAAGTCCGGATTATCGGCTTTTGCATAACACGATACAATCTCAAAACCTCTTTCTTTGGCTACTTTTTCAACATCTTCTAATGCGGCATAGCTTCTACCCGCTATAGTATTTTCATATATCATACCCAGTTTTTTAAACCCGATAATATCATGAAAAAGTTTTATTTGCCGTTCATAACGAAAGGGATCAACATGTGCATTCACATGGTCATAGCCTGAATCTTCAACACTTTTTATGATTTCTGCGCCAACAGCATCGGTCGCATTCACAACAATTACAGGGGTTTTATGTCGTTCATTCGAAAGTTTTTGGCCGGCCATTGTGCCCATGGCAATAATCATATCTAAATCATTATCCTGATCCAGTCTTGTAATGAGCTGTTCGGTTCGGGTATCAGCAGTGTGATCGTCCCAGTTGCAAGTATAATGTGCGTCATCGACAAACTCTATATATTTGCTTTGAATATTTTTACAAAGCCATTTCCATAAAACATCTGTCTGTTCACCTTTTTGATCTGGAATCTTTGCCATTTCTGCCCAGCCAATCTCCATTAATCCTTTCGCAATATAAAGAAGCATGGTTTGATAAACAATATATTCACCACCTTCAAAATATGCAATTCTAAATTTCTTCCCATTATCTGTTCTTGGATTTATGGAAAAATTATCTGCGCATACATATGGTGCAAACACGATACTGCTAATAACAATAACGATAAAATATTGATAAATAATAATTCTAAATTGATTTTTTGTATACATTTTCAACCCTTTGTGATCATTTTTCAGTGAACTATTGTTACCACAATGGAAACAATTTGATTATTACATATGTCCTGAACTGATAGTCCTTAACTGGGAATACACACAATACTTGAATATTTTATGAAATCCAAAAAGAATTCTTCAGTAAAAATTCAACTGGTTAGTGCAATTAAGTATAAATAACTTATATTAATAATTGTTCATCTGTCAATATTTTTTTTGACGATATCTGGAATGGGGGCGTTGTGATGATAGTGGCCAACTTTTTGAGAATCCCCACTATGAATATGCGATGAACATTCTTTGTTTTTATACAGATTAATTAATCAAATAATTTTATCATCTTTTTTGATTTCATTTTTAGACTATGATATAAACAGTGAGGATGTAATTGATCAAGCATCCTGAAATAATATTGACCCTTTGGAGGCCGCAAAAAAATGAAAAAAGCGTTTCAAAAATATTTCATTATAAAAATACATTTTATTCGCATTTTGATCAGGCAAAAAATAATTCAATGAGTAAATTACACCGATATGTATTTCTGATCGTCTTGATCATTTCATTTTGTTCGTACTATTATTTTGACTGGCATTTTTTATACAAAAAGGATGTTATTCATATTGCATTGGCCGGGCCCATGACTGGAAATCATTCATCAATGGGGAAGAGCATGTTTCAAGGTGCATCTTTATACATTGATGAAATCAATCGCAGTGGCGGAGTAAATGGCAACAAAATAGTCTTGGACACTTTTGATGATAAAAACGATCCCGAACTGGCCCGATCAGTTGCTTTACAAATAGCCAATGCCAATAAATACCTTGCTGTAATCGGCCATTTTCACAGTGATTGTTCAATGAATGCCGTAAGTATATATCAAAAATATCACATTCCTGTCATAACGCCAACAGCTTCAAATTCATTGATAACAAAAGACAAGGACTGGTCCTTTAGAAATGTGCATGATAATATCGTCCAAAGCAGTTATCTTGCATCATATATAAAAAAAGTATTTCCCAATGACAATGTCAGTATCATCTTTGAAAAAAATATTTATGGGAAAAATACTGCCAGAATATTTGAAAAATCGGCGACTGATCTGGGGATAACAGTTAAATATAAATGGGAAATAAATCCATCTGATAAGCGGCTTGATGAAAAATTAAGACGCATTGCATTTGATATACAAATAAAAAATGATGCCGGTATTTTATTTATTGCCTGCTATGCGGATACTGGCATAAAACTCATTCAGATAATCAAAGACAATCTAATCAAAAATAAAATTATGGCTCCCGCTTCATTTGCATCAGAAACTTTTCAGGAAGGTATTGCAAAATTAAAAAAAGAAAATAACAATCCCGGTTTTTATACAAATGGAATGATTGTTTCTACGCCGATAATATATGATACGATCAACGAAAAAGGACAGCAATTTATTTATCATTATTCTAAAAAATTTGGTTTTTCCCCTGGCTGGCATGCTGCCTTGACATATGAAACCACATTACTTGTGGTCAATGCCATAAAAAATTGTAACATCATATGTAAAACAGAGACCTTTCAGCAAGATCAAAAAAGAATACGAGATTATCTTGCGAGCAAGACCAGCGCGACAAATGCCATTGAAGGTATTACTGACTCAATTTTTTTTAATAAGAATGGGGATGCAAAAAAAACTATATTCACAGGTATTTATAAGAATAAACATATTATTTCAACATCAATTCAATACAAGCCCATTCATAATATTTTTGAGATATCTGATTTTAATAAAGCCTTACAGGAAAAAAGAATTGTGCTTCTTAATGGACAATTCATGTTTCGAATTAATATTGTCTATACAGGCATCGATGTAAAAGAAATTTACAATGTGGATTTCCAATCTGCCACATTTCATATGAAATTCAATCTCTGGTTCAGATTTCAAGGAAAAATCAATCCTGAAAACATACATTTTATTAATTCATTGGGAGACATTGAATTAGAACGAATCAAAAAGACAATAGAAAATGATGTTACCTATTTGCTATATCAGGCGAATGGTAAATTTCGAATGGATTTTTTACCCAAAAAACATACATTTGATGAACATATTCTTGGCGTTAGTTTCAGGCATAAAGAATTAACACGGGATAACATCATTTATGTTGCAGATATTCTCAGCATGGGAAATAACAGAGGCAATACTTACATTAATCAGATTCGTAAAGCTCAGATCATTAATCCAGCATTAGGATGGGGGATTGAAGATTGTTATTTTTTTCAAAGCACATCAACAAGTCCGCCCATTGGTGAACCCAAATATCTGAATAATAGAGATGGCCTTGTGAAATATTCGAAATATAACATGGGTATCAGAATCAATAAAAAAGAATTTACAATGAGAAATTCAATTCCTGTCGAGCTTATCCATCATATATTTGTCTGTAGCCTTTTCGTTTTTATGTGTCTCAGCTTTGTAATCAGTAATGAAATATTTGAAAGATTTGCGCGAACCATCTGGTTTATACAAGCCCTTTTATCCTTTTGTATGCTTATTTCGATTGAATCAATGTTGGATATGAACCTTTCAAACAATCTTGAATCCTACCAGATTAACATATTAAACAAATTGATAAGTATGTTATGGTGGATTGTACCATCAATACTCATATGCATGGCAATCAAGCGATTTGTCTGGAATCCACTGGAATATAAAACAGGACGGATTATTCCTGATATGATTGTCAATTGTGTGAATTTTTTAGTTCTCCTGTTCGCATTTTTTGGGATAATTGCATTTGTTTATGATCAAAAAATAACAAGTCTGTTGGCAACATCGGGTGTTTTTGCAATGATTATTGGTCTGGCGGTGCAAATTAATATTTCAAATATTTTTTCAGGCATTGCGATAAATATTGAAACACCCTTTAAAATAGGCGACTGGGTTAAAATTGGCAATCACGAGGCAGGAAAAGTTCTTGATATAACGTGGCGAACAACAAGATTACAAACAATTGATGATTCAATCATGAGCGTTCCAAACAGTATGGTTTCGGAGTCTTTGATTCATAATTATAACTATCCAACCAATGTGTATCGTTCATGGTTTACCATACATATTGATAACGCCATACCGCCTGACAAAGTGAAAAAGTGTTTGATTGAAGCCGTTTCAAAAGTTGATTGCATATCAAATACTCCAGTACCACGCTGCTATTTTAAAGGTCTAACCCAATGGTCTGCTGAATATATTGTTGCATTTTCAATTAATGATTATTCAACCAGACTATTCACTGTTGAAGCTGTATGGACTGAAGTGTGGCACAATTTAAATAATGAAGATATCAAATTGGCGATATTAAGTAAAAGTATTCATATTGATTAACAATTTAAATATGATGTTCCAGTCGATGCAGACACACAGTTTTTTATGTTGTATGGCATTTTTAAATTTAAATTTTTTCAAGCTGCACAAATAGGTCACAAAATGAAAAAAAGGATCACAATATGAACGCCAAAAATATTTATTGTCCACCATACGAATATTTATACATCTACTATATTCAAGGGGTTGTAAAAGCATCATCAGAAAAACAACTGTTTTTAGAACACTATATCGGCAACTGGATAGAGGAAGAAACATCCTTTTTGTTTTTTACCTGCGCATCCCAAGATAAAATTGACGCGCTTTTAAATATTCAACCCGAGTTAAAACTGTTGGATAGTTTCAAAATGACGTATGAAGAATGGTGCGGCGGCCAATTTGAAGTTCTCTCTATTGCCGATATGATTATAGCCCCACCCTGGATGCACAAAATTTCAAAAATTGATAAACATCCCATCTGGCTGGATCAAGGTGTTGTATTTGGTGCGGGCACACACCCCACAACATATGATTGCCTGCAAGCCATTGACAAAGCTTTTTCAATATATCCCATCCAGACAATGATCGATATTGGGACAGGTACCGGATTGTTATCCTTATTTGGGGCCAGAAAAGGGGCTAAACTGGTACTTGCTTTAGATTTAAATCCCCTGGCCGTGCAGACCGCACAAAACAATATTCGTATGAATCGTCTGGAAAAAAATATTCTGCCAGTTCAAGGTGATGCAAATAATTTAATGATCTCGCCTGTAGATTTATGGGTGGCCAATATACACTATGATGTTCTGGAGCCACTAATTCAATCAGATCATTTCCTGAAAAGTAAACTGTTTGTAATATCCGGATTGTTATATTCGCAATCCTTAAAAATTAAATCATTACTTGATAAACTTCCAGTAAAGATTATTCAAACCTGGGAGGGAACATGGTTTTCCTGTCTGGGGCAATGTGAAAAACATTCAATATGAATACAACAAAAACAATCAATCAAAAAGTTGGGCTGGCTGCCTTAATTATGATGGCATCCATATTTTTGAGTCGTGTTATTGGTTTGATTCGTGAAATGACAATTGCATATATTGGCGGCGCAGGGTCTGATGTGGATGCCTATCAACTGGCATTTATGATTCCGGAAATCTTGAATCATGTGGCTGCCAGTGGATTCTTATCAATTACGTTTATTCCAATTTTTACACGCTATCTCGCTGATAATAATGAAACTGAAGGGTGGAAAATTTTTTCCATTATCATCAATACCATTGGCATGATACTATTGATACTCATTGCAATGGCAAGCATGTTTACATATCCATTAATCCACCTGTTGGCACCCGGTATTACAGATATTCAAACCATTGACAAGGCGGTTCGCATGACACGTATTATTATGCCAGCGCAATTTTTCTTTTTTGCCGGCGGCTTGTTAATGGCTGTCCAGTATGCGCGTGAACGATTTTTGATACCAGCCCTGGCACCATTGATTTACAATCTTGGAATTATTATTGGTGGCATTGGCCTGGGATCACATCTGGGCATGCAAGGTTTTTCATATGGTGTTTTATATGGTGCTTTTATTGGTAATTTTGCATTGCAATATTGGGGGGCAAAACGTGTGGGGATGCGTTATTATTTAATATTTTCAACCAGTCATCCTGATTTTAAGAAATATATATTGCTGACCTTACCCCTGATGATAGGGATGACCATGCTGTTTTCAACAGAAATATGCTTTAAATTCTTTGGATCATACCTGGCACCAGGCAATATTTCATCATTAAATTATGCATTTCGGGTGATGTTCATGCTGGTCGGTTTTTTTGGTCAGGCTGTGGGGGTGGCATCATTTCCATTTTTATCGCAGCTGGCAGCTCAAAATGATATTTCCAGAATGAATACGCTTTTAAACGATACATTAAAAAATTATATTGCCCTGATTATTCCATTTTCAGTGTTGATCGCAATACTGAGACACGAAATTATATTCATATTGTTTGAAAGAGGGATGTTTTCCGCTGATGATACACAACTGGCAGCAACCATATTAATGTATCTGATGATTGGTGCATTCGCGTTTGCAGCCCAGACAGTTGTTGTGAGGGGCTACTATGCCATGCAAAATACATTGTTTCCGGCAATTTTCAGTACAGTGACAGTCGTTTTCAGTATCCCTTTCTATGTGTTGGGTATGCATTACATGGATGTTTTTGGCATTGCGCTGGCAATGTCAATATCTGCCATTATTCAAATTGCTTTGCTCTATGCGTTGTGGAATCGACGAACAAATAATGATGGCTGTCGGGAGGTCTATTTGTTCTTTGTAAAAATGATTGCCATATCTCTTCCAACAGGCCTTTGTGTTTATGGAAGTCGGCAATTTTTTATTTATTGGCTTCCGCCGGTAAGTTTGCTGCCTTGTATTGTTGTTTGTGTGTTGACAGGCGTTGTTTTTTTGATTTTTTTATCTCTTATTGGTGTTTTTTTTAAAATTCAGATAATTGTTGATTATTTAAAAATTAAAAATTAAATATAATGATTTATATATATTTATGTTTGGAACGAAAATGAATTTGTTGATCTGGAAAGCCTTCTTCATTCATCAATATAAGATTACATTGCTTGATTGATAATCGGCATTTTTTATGTAGCGTTTTTTTTGCTTGATTTTCTATGATAAATTGGCTATCTGTTTTAAAATAAATTGAAAAGGAGATACTTATGCGATTGATACGTAATTTTATATTCATAATTACATTGTTGATTATATTTACAGGGCTTGCAATTGCTGATTATCAGCTTGAACGTCCTGTATTTAGTGGTGGTGGTGGCCATTTGACCGGTACTCAATATCAAATGAGAACCGTTGTAATAGGTCAAAACATGATGCCCAAACAAATATCAAATGGGACTTATTCCACTCAGGCAAATTCTGGCTATGTGCTGATGCTTGCGCCAAACAATGCACCAGAATTCAATGGCAATGATAATTATATTGTTGCCGATAATTTAACTGTTAATCCTGCCGAATATGAAGGTGCAAGAATAAGTGACGTTCTTCAACAGATGTCAGATACGTATTCAGATATAGATGTAGACACAAAATTTGGGTTAGCCGTAACCGGTGTCAGTAATACCAGCGGTCAATGGCAATACAGCACTGACCTTGGCCAAACATGGACAGATATTTTCACTGTTTCTGATGACAATGCGCTGTTACTGGCAGATGACAATAATACACGATTGAGATTTATGCCCGATATGGATTACATGAACGGTTATCCAGGTGATATTACCTTTCGCATCTGGGACCAGTATCGTGGTAATACTGGGGATAAAAATGTTAATTTGAATGATTCTTCCTGGGTTTACACTGTCAGTAAAAACAGTGGAATTTTAATCGGCAATATTATGGCTGTCCCTGTGGCTATTCCTTCGATGGATCTTTGGGGCTTTTTCTTTCTTTTTGGATTGCTCCTATATTTTAGTTTGAAAAGGATGCGTCCAAAAATAAGAGCAATCAATATATTTTAATGTGAAAAATTATCAGACGAAATCTGACACCACTACCGGACATATTTTCAAATTAAATTTCACTCCACTTTTTGTTAACTATCTTAAAACGTCGATTATATTTTATTTGCAACTTTGCGTTTAGCTTAAATGCATTTCAAGCTAAACGCAAAAAAATAAATGTATTTTTTGTTTTTCTAACGTGTAAAGAAGGCTCACATCCCCAACAACACCCCAATAAAACAATTCCCATCATCATCCCCACTGGCCGCAGTCACCTGAACCACCTCAACCCCAAACCCGCTCAAATGATTGGTTTGAATTTCCAAATACCCATCGCCATCTTACTTTTACCTAACTGATTTTTGAGAAACTTATTAAAAATCATTGGTTGCATCCCACGCACCTAATCCAGATCAATATCTTTGGATAGATATTTACGATAGTTCTGATTGAATATTGTTTAGAAGGTAATAATTTTGAATAAGTAAGCTTAAAAACTTTTTGGGCGATGGTGGTTCAGGTGTCTGGCTTTTTTTTGTGATTGTTTTTTTATAAAAAATGTTATTGATTTTTTTATTCACTATATGTTATATTTTATTTAACTTTGTTATATTAATTAATAATTCAAATTTATTTTTTCATAAATAATCTTATCTATTATAATCAAATCAAATAAAATAAAACCAGAGCAAAAAAAAACATATTGTTCTTTAATCAAATTTATATGAATGGATATTAAAATGAGACACAATACTTTTTCATTTCAAAAATTTTACATGTTATTGTTGATTACAATTTTAACCTTATGTACATTAACAGAAACAAT
>Ga0272440_1000791_pt1 | contig 26584 bp, 25 predicted proteins | sample SSMMMBAug17_FD_192440 | JGI IMG/M metagenome (GOLD analysis project Ga0272440, IMG submission 192440) | Marine sediment archaeal communities from Little Sippewissett salt marsh, Falmouth, MA, United States - SSM-MMB-Aug17 | ecosystem: Environmental > Aquatic > Marine > Wetlands > Sediment ...
TAAAGTGCGCATCAATTTTCATAGCCTTAGCGCATTCAATCATTTGTTTTTTAAGCGGCCCTTTTCCCAATAAAGTAATGGAAACGTGTGCTTTTTGACAGGCTGATAAAATAGATGGGATATTTTTCTGCTCAGTAAATCGGCCAATAAATAACACATCCCTTTGCTTCATAGATTGGTCTGCCGGGGAGAATAAATTGATATCAATTGGATTGCCAATAATCCAAATTTTTTTCGGATCAATGTTATATTGTTGAACGAAAAACGATTTTGCGCCTATATATGTAACAATCATTGCATCTGATTTTCTGACAGTCTTTTTTTCCAAATATTGGATAAGACATCTTTTGATCCTTGATAAATAATCTGAATGTTTGCTTAAAATATATCCTGCTCTCAAAATAAAAGGGACTTTTAACTGTTTTGCAATGATTGCACCTGTCCATCCACCTGAAATCTGGTTTGTTCGTATACATCGAATATGCTTAAAGGACTTGCTGTTAAATGGAGGTAAAAATGTTGACAAAAAGAGGCCACTGGGAATTTGGGTAATAAAGGACGGCCTGTACCATGCGATGTCGGCATCAGGAATATTTTGTTGGAGCAAATGCCTTTCACTGTCAAGCTTATTTCCATAACTAAGAAAAGATAGCCGTCCAATATGTTTTGAAAGCTCTTTGTAATAGGACAATTCCCGATGAATTATTCCCACCCTTTGCCATTCATCCATTGACATACCGACCGACATGGTAATCAGGGTTCGGTTTCGCCTGTGATTATACATAAACATTATTATTTCAAGGTTATTTATTTGCCATTTTTTTCTTCTGTTTGGATGTGACACGAGAATCAATCCGAAAAGATTTGTTACCTTGACGAATACCGGCAACCCCCAAAAATTTTGGAATTTTTCCCACTTTTCCAACAAACGGCTCTGATGGACTTTGGTCCAAAACAATGACATCACCGACTTCAAGACTCATTAATTTTTCAGTGGTGATTTTGGTAGAACCAAGCTCAATTGTCAAATCCACTGAAAGGTCCATTGTACTTTTATGTAGCTTGTTTTTCCAGATGGAGTCATCCCCTTCACTTTCATCTGTTTGAACGCTTGCGTATAATAAATTGCGGATACTTTCAATAGAGGCATAAGGAATACACAAAATCATAAATCCACCAATGCCTTCAATATCCAAAGCAAATCGAATCACTACGACCAGATCGGTGGGTAAAACAATCGCCGCGAATTTGGGGTTTACCTCTGATCGGATATAATTGGGGTTAATTTTATAAATAGGTTTCCAGGCTTCATCTAAATCTTTCAGTGCTGTATGAACCATTTTTTCCACAATTCGCGTTTCAATATTGGTAAATTCTCGGCCTTCAATTTTCATATGACCAAGCGTCTGCCCCCCAAAATAACTTTCTATCAAATTGTATGCCAGTTGACTTTCAAAAACAAGAATCTTATGACCTCTCAAAGGTTCCATCCGAAAGATATGAATACTTGAAGGTACAGGTAATGAATTATGAAACTCAGCAAATTTAACCATATCAACAGATGCAACTTCAATATCGACAACGCGTCGGATCATGGCAGACAAATTGGCACGAAACATCCTGGAAAATCGTTCTGTAATAATTTCCAGCGTTGGCATTCGCCCGCGAATAACACGATCCTGACTGCTAAAGTCATATGGTGCAACACTTTCATCATAATCTTCCTCCTCTGTGTCAGCACCAAAGTCCATTGTTACATCGGATTCAACATCTTCACCGGTTAATCCGCTTAACAGACTATTCACTTCGCTCTGGGATAAGATATCACCCATTTATTCACCTCTAATTTGGTTGGATCTTTTCTGTTGTTGACAGATCCATATATGAATTATATTTTATTTTTCAGTCCATATCGCATTTAGAAATAAATTTCAATATTTTCTAAGGAAAACTCGAAAAATAAGTTCCCCATTTACTTATGTGCCAGCCCGATGTAGGGGGCGAACCTTATGTTCGCCCTCGAACTAATAACGCTTTCGTTCCTATGTACGATGGGCGAACATAAGGTTCGCCCCTACACGTTCTTGGCACATAAGTAAATGAGGAATTTATTTTTCGAGCATTCCTAAGTAAAGAAAGAAACTTATCAAAAACATTCAAAATAAGCAAGTATGCTTTGTGTTTTTTATCAATAATAAAAAATAAATATGTTATTGTGAATGGATCATCTTATTGACAAAGCAATTGTATTCATATAGCAGTGTGATAAGTTCAGTTTTGTCAGAATATCTTCCATTGTTAACGAAAGGAAAAAAATGCAAAATATTAAGTTTTCTATTGTTGGATGTGGTCGTCTGGGAACAAATCTGGGTGCACAATTAAAAGTGGCCGGACATTCTCCTGTTGGTTTATCTGGAACGCACATGCGATCCATTCAGGAAAGCAATGCATTTATTAATGCGAAAATCATCAATACCTGTCCATGGAAAGTCACACGAATGGCTGATGTTGTTTTCATTACAACCCCTGATGATGTCATTTCACACACATGTCAGCAAATAATGGAAAATAATGGGTTCAATGAAGGTACGATTGTTTATCATTGCAGCGGATCGCTTCCATCAAGTATTTTAGAATCAGCAATGAAGTCGGGGCATCCGGTCGGTTCATTTCATCCATTACAAAGCTTTTCAACAAAGCATCTGAGACCGAATCCTTTTGAAAATATTTATATTTCGGTTGAAGGAATGAAAGGGGCCACTGAGATGGGAAAAACCATTGCACATGGACTCAAGGCTTATTTTACCGAAGTATCCACTGATGAAAAAACACTGTACCATGCTGCTGCAGTTGTGGCATCGAATTATCTGGTTACATTGCTTGATATGGCCAAACAATTAAATATTCATGCGGGCGTTTCTGAAAATATTGCACTGAAAATATTAAAACCACTTATACAAGGTACACTGAACAATATTGAAAATCAGGGTATTTCTAATGCATTGACTGGTCCCATTGCACGTGGTGATGTACGCACAATACAGAACCATGTTCAACATATTTCGCAATCATTACCCCATTTATTAGATCTATACAAAAAACTTGGCCAATATACCCTTCCCATTGCCCGATCCCAACAAATTATATCTGAAGATGCGGCAATAAAACTTCAGGATATTCTTATGTGCAGTTAAGAAAAACCCCCATTCATCGCATTTTGGATAATGATGGGGGTTTTAATTTGTGATAGCTTTATTTAATTATTTAAAAACCTGTTCAAGCTTACCTTTGACTGTCTCCGCAGTGAATGGTTTTACAATGTAATTACTTACACCTGCCTGAACAGCTTCCAACACGCGGCTCTTTTGAGCTTCAGCTGTAACCATGATGACCGGCAAATGTTTTAGCTCCGGATCAGCTCTGATTGCTTTTAAAAGCTCAATACCTGTCATCTTAGGCATATTCCAATCGGCAATAATCAAATCAAAGGGTGGGTCTGCATTCTTAATCATATCAAGTGCTTGCGCACCATCTTCCGCTTCTTCCATTTTTTTGAATCCCACCTGTTTGAGAATGTTTTTTAATATGCGCCGCATTGTCAGAAAGTCATCGACAACTAAAACGTTCATGTTCAAATCTAAAGGCATATCTCCTCCTATTAAACTTAATCTTCGAAACAAACTTCAATGGTGAAATCACCATGTTCAGTTTTAAAAGGTACAGCCATAATTGGGGCTGTTGTTTTGTGACTGATAGAATGATCTTTTCCTTTTATCATTGTTGGCACTGCTGCGTAAAGTACTTTTCCTTTACCCTCAAGAACTTGACGCGCCTGCCCGGAAATCATGTTCGCAATTTCGCCCACAGCATCCATAACTTCATTATTGATCTGTGACATTGTTTCACCAAACATATTGGACACAATCGATAATATGCACGGTTCAGTAAAAGTGATAGAAATGGTCCCTTTGGATTCCCCTGAAAGACCGATAACTGATGAAACATCGCCCTTTGCAACATTATCTTTTTTTAGAAAGGGCTGTTGCGGTGCAGCTTTCATAAAAGCCATCGTTTCCAGCACATTCAATGTTGCTTTGATAAATGGGTTGATCAACTGTGCATCCATAAAATTCTCCCAAAATAAATTGATTGGTGCGACCACCAATTCATTGTCTATTCTACCAATGTAATATGAAAAAAGTGATTCTCAATATCGTAAAGACGATTTATATGACAAGAGAGAACCTTATCCCATGAATTAATTGTTATTATGTCAACAACCGGAATTTCAAAACCGACCTCAGGTGGTTTTTTTGAGGCTGTTATGTAATTTCCAGTAATTACATTGGCAGCTTCTCTAAAGATATCAATTAATTCAATATTTTCAAAGGCTCTTTTTTCACCTAAAAAATTCATGGCCATTTGATTGACCAGCTGATCTTCAGCATAAATCACTAATGCGCATTTATCTTTTTTAAATTGGGTTCGTGCAATGTAACATCGCATGGGTAATGAAAAATGGTCCTCAGGCGTTATTATTTGTTCAGGAAACATGAAATACATATCTTCAAAAATTTTATTGACTGTTTGTTGTATTGCCTGGCTCATTTCTATTCATCTTTTTGGTATACACTGGGTTGAATATATTTAAAAGGATGATTTACGCCTGTCAAACTTTCTGAGTGACCAATCATCAAATAGCCGCCTGGAATAATGCAATTATAAAACTTATTCACAAGGCGTTCCTGGGTTTTTTTATCAAAATAAATCATGACATTTCGACAAAAAATAAATTGAAAGATGGTGTTAAAAGGAAATTTATCCATCAAGTTAAAGCGTTTGAATGAAATCAAATTTCTCAAATGAGGCTTGACCCGATAAAAACCTTTCTGGCGTCCATGCCCCTGCTGAAAATAGCTTCGAATCAGTGGTCCGGGAATATCTTCGACCCGATCTTCCTGATAAACGCCGCGCTGTGCCTCACCAAGAACTTTTGTGGAAATATCGGTTGCCAAAATTTTGATATCATAACTTGTACTGCCTAAATATTCCAATAAGCTGATAGCCAATGTATAAGGTTCCTCACCGCTGGAGCAGGCTGCACTCCAAAATCGTAGACGCCTTCCATAATCACCTGCAGCATACTTAGGAAAAACCTGTTCTTTCAAAAAATCAAAGTGTTTGATCTCACGAAAAAAACTGGTTTTATTGGTGGATATGGCATCCAGCATGACAACCAATTCATTGCCATTGTCTTCTTGAGTCAAATACTTATAATAATCAGTGAATGTCTTTATTCCTGTCTGGCGTAACCGCTTATTAAGTCTTGCCCGAACAAGCTCTTTTTTGCCTTCATGCAGACAAATGCCACACTTATTATAAATAAGATCCTTGAATTTTTTAAAACTATCTTCGGTTAAATCTGGCGTTTTAATCATTGGATTAACTCCAACGCTCGTTATTAATAAAAACAGAAAATTTGGCTATGGAATACATGAAAAATAAGTTCTCAGTTTGAATTATGTTTATTTTAATTGAGTGAAGTCCAAATCTTAAGATGTAAGCGTTCCACATCTGAAGATGTGTGATCTCCACCCATTCAAAATAGGTCTCATTATTCGCGCATTCCGATGTACAAATTAAATCTTTTGTAGAAATTAAATCTCACTGATTTCAAAAAGTCCGGATACATCAAGAATAAGCCCAACACGTCCATCAGCCAGGATAGCCCCGCCTGCCATTCCCTTGACCTTTTTCAATCCCCCCAGATTCTTAATCACAACTTCTTGCTTACCAACAATTTCATCGACAAGGATACATTTATGCCGGCCATCACTTTCAGCGACAACGACAATACCTTCCCAGGGATTGAAATGCATGGGTTCAAAACCAAAAATTTCATGTAGCCGAATAAGCGGATACAATTTTTCTCGAATTTGAATCATCTCGCCTTTATTGACTACATGTTTATAATTGCTCTCTTCAGGTCGCAGTGATTCAAGAACTGATGCTGTTGGCATAATGTAATCACGTTTGCCGGCACGAACAATAATGCCATCAATAATAGCCAATGTTAATGGGAGCTTTAACCAAATAACAGTTCCTTTATTTGGTTCGGAATTGACCTCAAGTTTTCCACGCATGTTGTCAATAACCCGTTTGACAACATCCATGCCAACCCCCCGACCAGAAACATCTGTAATCTTGTCCGCAGTAGAAAACCCCGCTTGAAAGATTAAACCAAAAACTTCCTGATCGGATAAATTTTCACCGGTCTTGACCAATCCTTTTTCAACAGCTTTTTTGACAATTTTATCTCGATTTAACCCCCGGCCATCATCTTTAATCTCAATAACAATGTTACCTCCCTTATGATACGCATTCAATGTAACAAGACCTTTTTCAGCCTTTCCCCTTTTTCTTCTTTCTTCAGGAGGTTCAAGTCCATGATCACAGGAATTTCGAACAAGATGAACCAGAGGATCGTATATTTCATCAACCATGTTTCGATCAATTTCTGTTTCCTCACCCAGCATTTTGAGACCAATTTGTTTTCCCGATTTTTTTGCCAGATCTCTTACCAAACGAACCATCTTTTGAAAAGTTTGCTTAATTGGAATCATCCGCATGGACATAGAAATTCTTTGGATTTCAGATGTGATACGTGTCAACTGTGTAATACTGCTATATAGTTTTCTATTATCAGCAGAAACAATATCTGCAACTTCCTGATTGAGCATGGCCTGATTAATCACCAACTCTCCCACCATATCAATCATGTTATCTAATTTCTGGGTATCTACCTTTACAAAGGCCGGTGATTGAATGGCCGCTTTTTTGGGGACTTGTGCTGATGGCTGCGGTGTTGCAGGTTCTGCTTTTTTGGGTGGCGCTGCAACCGGTTCTGAGTCTTCATGCTCCTCGTCAGCGTCATCATCCAATGGTATAATATCTGAAGGCTTTTTGGGTGCAGCGTCTGCTGGAGTTGGTTCTGTATCAAATTTACCTTCCAATGCATTCTGCAATCTTTTAATCAGCGTATTGACCCCAAATTGTCTAACTTCTGTCGTTCCAGTCTTTATCTGCTCATCCAGATAATTGATCATGTTTTTCGTAAGGTCAATGGCAGCCAGAATCAAATCGATAATATTTCCATCAACAGCCAGTCGCTGGTCTCTCGCTTCATCCAAAAGCGTTTCAACCTGATGTGTCAATTTATTGATCTGTGTAAGGTTGAGAAATCCTGAAACACCTTTAATCGTATGGAAAGGGCGAAAAATATCATTAATAATTTCAGTATTCCCCGGATCTTCTTCAAGATCAACAATGCTGACCTCAATTTCTCGAAAATTTTCAAGCGCCTCCATAATAAAGTTTTCGATGAGCTCTTTATCCTGGCTGAAATCAACTACAAACTCTTCTTCTGGCGCCTGTTCATTTTTTTGTTCCGGTGCCTCTTCTTCTTCGGGATCATCCTCAGGTTCTTCAATTGTTTCTTGCCCATTTTCCTGTATACCACATTTTTGAATATATGCTGTTATTTTGTCGCTTATTGGTGTTCCAGATTCAATATCAGTAGAAAGTGTTTTCAGTAATTCTCCCCCTTCCTTAAGTTGATCAATGGAATGATCTGGCTCCCCCCATGCCAAAGAGCCTGCCATTGATTTAATTGCAGAGGCAATACGCACCAGTTCTGATTGATCTTGATCTTGTGAAAGTTGAATAATCTCGTCCATAATATTCATTAAAGAACCCATTGCTTGAATATTATCCGAATCTACAGTACCCACTTCTGTCAAAAATGTTTCTATCAACTTGTTTAAAGACTTGATGAAATTTTCCATATGATACTTACTCCACATTTTTTATCTCGATACTTGCATATGATCATAAATGTGCCAGTAATCGAGGAGAATTAATAGGGTTATTACGAAGAAATTGCCAAAAATTTATAATAAGTTGATGATTTCCTGAGCAACTTGATGCAAGGGAGAGACAATTTCAACGGCTCCCATTTTAGCCGCTTCTTTCGGCATTCCATATACGACACATGATGCCTCATCCTGTCCAATAGTTCTTGCGCCGGCATTTTTCATATTTAGCAATCCTTTTGCACCATCAGCACCCATTCCGGTTAGAATAACGCCCACAGCATTGGAACCAGCATACTCTGCCACTGAGTCAAATAAAATATCTACAGCCGGTCGTTGATGATGTACCATAGGACCGGTTTCAACACTAACAAAATAGCGCGCGCCACTTCGGCGAAGCAGCATATGATAATTTCCAGGTGCGATCAAAGCACGTCCAGTAAGAACATGATCACCATCGGCCGCTTCTTTAACAGTAATATCACACAAATCATTCAACCGCTCTGCAAATGCAGTGGTAAATTTGGGCGGCATATGTTGCACAATTAATATCCCCGGAATCGTTGGCGGTAGTTTCATCAAAACCTGTTTGAGCGCTTCTGTTCCTCCTGTTGAAGAACCAATGGCGACGACTTTATGTGTTGTCTCCTGTAATGACCGGTTTCTATAGCTTAATTTGGGCTGATCTTTGATAGGTTTTCGTGATCGGTCCGGCGGCCTGATACGTGCGAGGGCCGCGGCTTTAATTTTGTCAGCCAACTGTTTACCCATATCACCAACTGAATATGACGCTCCAGGCTTACATAAAACTTCAACTGCTCCACTCTCAATGGCTTCAAGTGCGAGTTTACCACCTTTTGGAGTTAAAGAACTGACAATGATCACCGGCATGGGTTGGTATCTCATAAGCTTTTTTAAAAATGTGATACCATCCATGCGTGGCATTTCTATATCTAATGTGATCACATCGGGTTTAAGAGTTACAATTTTATCCCTCGCAACATAAGGATCGGGTGCTGTTCCTACAACTCTTATCCCTGGCTCTTTTGACAATTGATCTGTAAATATTTTTCGTACAATCGCAGAATCATCTACGACCAGCACTTTTATTTCACGCATGAATCTGCCTCATATGTTAAAAACATACTGATTATCCAACCTTGCTAAAGAACAAACGTATGGTTGGATCCCTAAAACTCATAACCATTTAAGGTTTTATTATCTTCCGGTGGAGTCGGTCTCTTTCCAATAATTTCGATCAATTTATTACGAATTGTTTCAGGTTTGAAAGGTTTTTGTAAATATGTCGTTACACCAAGATCCAATAATGTTTTTAAACAGGCTTCTCGGCCTTCAGTCGTTATCACGATAACCGGAATATTGGCCATTATGATATCTTTGTGTAATGATCGTATAAATGTAATACCATCCATAACAGGCATGTTGATATCAGATAAAATAACATCAACCCATTCATTATCCAACAAATCTAGCGCCTCTTTTCCATTGTTAACTTCAAAAAAATTTTCAACGTTAAACCCAGATATTTGAATCGTTCTTCGAATTACCTGGCGCATTGAGGGAGAATCATCAACAATTAGGATGTTATACGACATTTTTTTCGCTTAAATATTCGTTTGGAAAACTCAGTGATTTGAATTTCCATAAATGAAACAAATCAGGCCTTAATCAACGTTTCGGCCACTTCTTTTAGAGACATCTTCAGTTATGGACGTAATCTAAAGATTTGACCCCAGGTCGTAAAAAGAGTTGCGCAAGAAAATAGCTGAAACGATGATTACAGCCAAAAAGCATACTTAGGAAAGCTCTGAAAATAACATGCTCATTTTTCATGATCGCACAAAAAAATAAGGTCGTGTAGAGACGTAGCATGCGACGTCTCTACAGTACAATTACCTCAAAACGAACAATATCAATAATGGGGAAGTTATTTTCAGAGCATTCCTTAATTATAAAACATTCATTATTATTAATTTATAATGGATTCAATACGATGTACACTTAATAGATATAGATAACACTATTTAAAAAAAATTTCAAAGTGTTTTCTTTTAAAATTGATTTTTTTTCGACCTTTATGATTATTGAAAAAAGCGATACAATAATTATTATTATTCATAAGGAAGCTGGTAATCATATGGGCCGATATTTTTTGTTCGATTCTTTAACTTCAACATTGCCATTTGATAAATAGAGCCGAACTGTTCTGTTTCCATTGCCGCCAACATCTTCAGACTTTATTAATACATTGTTTCGCCATAAAATCTTACGTAATGCGGCATAATTTCTTTTTCCAATGTTAAAAAAACCTGAATCATCCATAATTGAACTGCCGCCAGCCACTTTTACAATCATTCTTCGCTTAACAGCGCCCAGTTTATAGCACGATCTAAATAATATTGGGATACCAGTATCTGCAAACATAAAAGGCACTTTTTTTGCTTTAGCTCTATCTAATGTGGATTCTGGCAGCATGTAATGAAGCATACCACCAACATTCACTTCTGGATCATAGACAGTTATACCGATACATGATCCTAAAGCATGTGTGATGATCACATCCTTCGGATTGTTGCTAATTTTTAAATCGCCGACCCCTACTGTTAAGACCAATGAAATATTCCTTTAATCCGGATAACCTTATTAAATAATTTTGCAATTAATTTTATCAATTATTATATGCAAAGTTATATCCAGCAGGTTATTTTTTTTAATTATTCTTAAATTTAATTGTGATACTTTTCGAATCACTATTATGAATCCATAAATAAGGACACTCTCTTATACCGGACCCGTACTGTATTTTAAACATGATTCTTTATAGATGGTTGAAACAACCTTATTGCGCATCAAAAAGATTTGGAATAATCTTGTTGGTTATTGAAATCCATTGCACCTATGTGTTGTATAAGGAGCAGTATATACTAATAGTATGGAAAAGCAAGAATATTATGGAAGGTTGAAAAAAAATTCAAAAAAAAAGCGAGCCTTTTGGACTCGCCTTTTTTTGTTTATTATCTTAGTTTTAGTTTTAGATATTTCCATCTAGAAAGGCATCAACCATATTTGAGGCTATTTGATGATAGTCAAAAATATATGTGTCATCCTCGAATTGTTGTTTTAGAGCAGCAACTTTATCTTCTCTTATGTCTGGTATCTTGTCAATATGGTCCAAAATTGAAAAGGCCTCCCTGGATTGATCGGAAAAGTTTATCAAAACATCTTCTGGCAACGAAATATCATATTGACGCTCTTCATAGATTTTGCCAGTATCTGCTGTATGCTTAGCTTGCTGTAAAGGTGTATTTTGATTGCTCTCATTATTTCTTGCCAGTCCGGTTACGATATTATTTATTATTGTCATAGTCATCATCCCTTTCATTTTTGATCCAAATCTGTTTTCAGACAAATAGCTTTTTTTAGATTTTGCAGGTTTGTTTGTATTACTGATTAGTAAAAATCTTTAGTAAACTATTTATTTTTTAGTTCTTTACAAAATTACAGTTATTAAGGGCATTTAAAAAACAGATTTGAAGGCCTGTTGGTTGAAATCTTTAAATATCAGGATTTCATTTTTTGCATCATTTGAATAAGTATTCGTCACGTATTTCTAAAAACTTTAACAATTAATAATCAATGAATTTTATAGTCCTGCAAAATTAATAAATCGTATTTAGTTGTCAAAAGAGCAAGAAATTAAGGAATACTCGAAAAATAAGTTCCCCATTTACTTATGTGCCAGCCCGATGTAGGGGCGAACCTTGTGTTCGCCCTCGAACTAATAACGCTTTCGTTCCTATGTACGATGGGCGAACACAAGGTTCGCCCCTACACGTTATTGGCACATAAGTAAATGAGGAATTTATTTTTCGAGCATTCCTAAGGAATTAGTTTACTTTTGAAGACTTTGCCAGTTGTTCACTGAGTGCCGCAGCTTTTTCTGGCGGAACATAACTTAATATTTGGCCGACCTTTTCACCTTTCATTTTAGAAAGTAATCGAATCGCAATATCCATATCCAATTTTTCAATGAGCATGGCCGATTTTTTTGATCGCATTGATGTATAGATTTTCAACAAATGTTTAAATTGGCTGTCCATTGTGTTTTCTTGTAATTCTTTGTACTCTTTGATCAGGGATTGCTGTTGATCTATTTTTTTCTGAACAGTCACTTGAATATTTGTAAGTCGTGCAATTTTTTGATCTATTTCTTTTTTTACTGTTTCAAGGTGAAGGCGTTCATTTTCTAATTTTTGCCTTTCGCGAATCATTTTCTCTCTTTCCCGCTGAATTACTTCTGATTCCAGATAACTATTTTCTGGTTTGGCGTAAAAAGTGTTTTGCTGTTCCATATTATCCATAGAAAGAGTCAATTCATTTTGAATGACTTTTTGGGCTGCATTATCCTCTGCAACCGCTTCATCTGGTTTAATTATTGGAATACTATTTTGCGTATCAATTCCTAAAAGTGTACTGATAAGAATCAGTTTGCAAATCAGTACGCCGCAAATAACACGATATATAATTTTATTTCCAGAAACACGTTGATTCATGCTGCCTCCTTATCAGACCGGTGCCTGATGACAACCATTTCATCCATAGTTTTTTGTTCGAACTTGATAGAGTCTGAAACATATTCTTTTTTTTGTTTATCTTCAATTTTTTCAAGCGTTCTTCGCTTGATTTGTTCCTTTTTGACAAGTTCTTGATGCTTTCGCATCACTTTTTCCAAAACAACCAATTGCTTATGTTCTTCTTCAAGTGCTGCATCAGTTCCTGTAATATAATTGGTATAAAAACGATGGCGCCCCACCGAAATTCCTTTGTCTTCACGATTTTTTAATTCGATTACTGCTTGAAGTCGATTGTTTTTGAGTCGTTCAATGAGATTACGTTTTTCCACCACTGCATTTTTAGCTTTGACCAATTCGAGTTGTGCATTTCGTTCTTGGTATTTTCGATATCTAAGGACAGCTTCCAGTCTGAACTTAAATTTTTTCATATTTGATCACTATTATCGTGATTGATTTAAAAAAAGCAACTTTAATTGGTTGACAGCGACCTGCATGGACATTTTTTCATTAACACCCTGACATAAAAAGGCATTGATTTTTTCAATCATTGCTTTTGCGTAATCAATTTTCGGATCACTGCCATCAACATAAGCGCCAATAGTGATAATGTCTTCAGATTTTTTGTAGGTAGCCAGGACTTCTATTAAGCGCTGCGCTGTTTGATAATGTTCCCGATCAATAACATCACGCATGACACGACTGACACTTCCTAATATATCAATGGCCGGATAGTGCCCCTGATTGGCAAGGTCCCTTGACAAAACAATATGACCATCAACAATTGAACGTACTGTATCACCAACAGGATCATTAATATCGTCACCTTCAACTAATACAGTATAAATACCTGTTATACTTCCTTTTCCTTCGATATTCCCTGCACGTTCCAGCAATTTTGGAATTTGAATAAAAAATGAGGGGGTATATCCTCTTAAGGTAGGCGGTTCTCCAGCTGCAAGTCCTACATCTCTTGAAGACATTGCAAAACGAGTGATGGAATCCATTATTAAAAGAACATCTTTACCCTGATCTCGAAAGTATTCAGCCAGTGTTGTGGCAAGATATGTTGAGCGCATGCGAACCAGGGGTGAGGTATCTGAAGTTGCGGCCACAACTACTGATTTTTGGCGACCTTCCTCACCTAAAATATTTTCCACAAAGTCCTTAACTTCTCGTCCACGTTCACCCACAAGACAAATGATTGTAACATCTGCTGCTGTATGTCGGGCAATCATTCCCATAAGAATACTTTTCCCAACACCCGATCCTGCCATGATCGCAATTCGCTGCCCTTTGCCTATGGTAATCATAGTATTGATTGCCCCAACACCCACATCAACAGGTTCGGTAATTATTTCACGATTCAAGGGGTTGACCACATTACCATAGAGCGGGTAAACATCATCAGCCTGAATGGGGCCTCCATCATCAATGGGTTGTCCCATTCCACCAATAACCCTTCCCAGAAAATTGTTTCCTACTGAAACATAAGGACGATCATCGGATAGAGATATTTTGCATCCTGGGCTGATATTTCGGGTTTCACCATAGGGCATCAAGACAATTTTTCGATCATTAAATCCAACAACTTCAGCACTGATAAACTTTCCTTCAGTATTTTCAATAAAACAGGTACTGCCCACACCTGTTCCCGCACAATACCCTTCCGCAATAATACCGGTGATTTTGGATACTTTTCCAGTGGGAATCAAGGTTCTGGTTGATTCCACTAAATGAAAATATTTTTGCCAATCTTTTTCAAGCATTTTTTAACAATTCTTCAAGTGCGGATTCAACCCTTTCTAATTGGGTTTGAATTCGTGCATCCACATTTCCATATTCTGTTTCAATAAAACACCCGCCCCGCTCGACATCTGAATCTGCTTCAATGGAAATGGATTGTAATCCTTTGACATTACTAAAAAATTCTGGTCGATTTTCATTAACAAAATCAAGGTCATCTGGATTGATATTGAGTTTCACTTCGACCCGATCCGATAAAATATCAAAAGCATTATAGATATTTTTAAGAATAACCTGTTCATCAATTTTTGCTTCAACATGAACCACTTTTTTGGCAATTTCCTTTATGAGACCAATCACTTCTTTTTCATAAATTTTAGGAAAATCGTCTTTATATGCGGTAATGTCCTTGAGCACATTTTCTATGCCTTCAATTACAATTTTTGCCTGGGAGACAACTTCTTCTTTTCCCTCAACTCTGCCATCCTGTAATCCTTTTTCATGCGCCTGCTTTTCAATTTCCACCCCTTTTACTTTGGCATCCTCAATGGCTTGCTCGGCCTGTTTGAATTTTTCTTCGGCAGCTTGAAGTTTATCATTCGCATCTTGAAGTCTTTGGGTTAACTCAATTTGTAATGCGCGTTCTTCAGGAAGAGAACATTCTCCCAGTTGCGCATCAATATCATCAAAAGATTGAAATTGATATACATCCTCTTTTTGAGACGTCGGTTGAAGAAAACTTTGCTCAGAGTTTGAAAAATCAATGCGTTTAAAAGCGGATGCATCCGATTTATCAGTTTCAACCGGTTCTTGTGAGGTTTTAATATCGTCAAACGACGGAAACTGAAAGGTGTCATCAGACAAGGACATCTTCTTTTCCCTTTCCTAATACAATCTTACCTTCGGTTTCCATTTTCTTGGCCAATCTAACAACTTTTAACTGTGCTTCCTCAACCTCAGCCAGACGAACAGGTCCCATGACCTCCATGTCTTCTTTTAACATATCTCCAGCACGTTGTGAAAGATTGGAAAAAACTTTTTGTTTCATATCTTCCGAAGCGGTTTTAAGTGCAACTTTTAAATCACCCATATCAACAGATTTGAGAATTTCTCGCATGCCTCTGTCGTCAATATTAACAAGATCTTCAAATACAAACATCATTTGACGAATTTCTTCGGCCATTTCTGCTTTTTCTTCCTCAAGCCATGACAGAACGTTATCTTCAGTTGCGCCATCGACTTCGTTCAATATATTAACAACAGCTTCAAGACCACCAATTTCACGACTCATGGAACTGCCAAAGCCTATAATTTCCTTTTCAATGGCCTGGTCAACTTCACGAACAACCTCAAGAGGCAATTGTTTCATTTTTGCGACACGCATGGAGATACTTCCCTGAACATTTTTTGGAAGCCCCATAAGAATAGATGCTGCTTTTGAAGGTTTAAGATGCGACAAAATCAAGGCAATTGTTTGAGGATGCTCACTTTTGATGAAATCAATCATCATTTTCGGATCCATCCTTTCAAAATAAGAAAATGGCGCTTTTTGTTTGTCTTCATCAATTTCATTAAACAAAGCCGCTGCTTTTGCCTCGCCCAAAGAATTTCCAGCAACACTTTGAAGAAAACTACCGCCTTCGATCATAAGTTGATCATCAGCTTCCACATTATCTAAGAATTCTTCCATTACACTGGTCATGACATCCGGTGGAACGTAACGAATATCAGACATGTATCGCGCAACTTTGCGTATTTCGAGCTCATTGAGTTTTTTAAAGAACTCTGTTGTATATTCCTCACCCATAACCATCAGAAATATAGCGGCCTTAATAGGACCGGTCAGGGTTTCTACTGTTAAACCTGCTCCATTAGACATTTTTATCTACCTCATTAATCCATCCTCTGACCCAGTTTTCAGTTTTTTCTGGGTAATTGTTGGCAATCATGATGACCCTTTCACGCAGGCTCATCTTGGCGATATCCGGCAGTCCTTCTACTTCTTCAGGTTCTGGCAATTCTGGAACACCTTCCTCTTCTTCAGGTTCAGGGGGCTGAGCCATTTGTCGGAATGCCTTCAAAAATGGACGAACAACAAAGAAAAAAATCAACAGAACCAGAATCAGATTGAGAATCGGTCGAATATATGGGCGGCCATAAACCAGCCAATTTCGCTCTTTGGGAAAAATATCTTCTTCAGAAATAGAAAATCTCATGCATGTGACTTGAACCTGGTCTTCGCGGTTCAAATTGTAACCCATCGCTTTTTTAACCAGTTCTTCAATTTGCTGAAGTTCAGCTTCAGGCCGATCTTGATATTCAACAGTTTCAGTTCCATCATCAGCAGTAACAGTCTTGTAAATACCATCAACAACAGATGCCACTGAGAGCCGCTTTATTTCGCCAAAGGGTTTTGATACCCGCTTTTCAACCCGGCTGATTTCGTAATTAACAATTTTATCCGATTTTTGTGTCAGGCTGGCAAGATTTTTTTCCTGGTTTTCAGATCCAGACTCAACCTCTGTGCTTCCAGGTGCTTCATCACGTTCTTTTTTTGAAGATTCGGCTTTATGTTGTTCACTTCGAACAGCACTCATTTCAGGATCATAGGATTCTTCTTTTAAATCCACCTGGTTAAAATCAATATCCGCACTAACCCGAACAATCGCCTTTCCCTCACCAACGATTCGCTCAAGCATGGATTGAATTTGAGAATGATAACGCTGTTCTAATTTGCGCTGATACTCAGTTTGCATCTTGGCCATCGCTTCTTCTTCATCTGAATCCTGCTTGTACAAAATGGAACCGGTTGTATCGACAACAGTCACTTGATGGGGTTCAAGACCTTCAACTGCACTGGATACCAGATGAACAACACCTGCAACCTTATCCTGTCTAAGTTTTGCGCGTAATTTAAGTAAAACAGATGCTGATGGCGGTTTGGCATCTTCAATAAAGAGCGATTCTTCAGGCATGACAAGCATCACGCGTGCATGGTCAACTTCTTCAAACTGACAAATTGTGCGCGCCAATTCCCCCTGAAGTGCCCGCTGATAATTCAATTTTTGAACAAACTCGGTGGTGCTGAAAGTCGTATTATCAAAGACCTCAAATCCAACACTGTCTCCCTTAGGAAGACCTTCACTGGCAAGTGCAAGACGTGTTTCATAGACCCTTTCCACCGGTACCTTGATAATTGCTCCCTCGCCTTCAAGTTTGTAAGGTATGTTGTTTTCTTTTAATTTTCCAATAATTGATGCCGCATCATCACTTGCTAAATTGGAATAGAGTGTCTGGTAATCAAGTTGATTTGCCCAGTAAAACATCAAGACAAATCCCAATAGCACCAGAACCATTACCCCAATCACCATGGCTTTACGTGCGGTACTCATGGACCGAAAAACTTCTATAAACTGTTTGATGAAGGTATTCACTTTAGATAACTGCTTTGCTTTGCGTTGGTCAATAAATCAGGAATAATTCACACTGTGGCGCTTTATCCCCATCGAGTATTAACATGTAATACCCGTCCGAAGACTCCAAGAAATACAAATCAAAATTAAAATGTCATTTGCATAATTTGTTTGTAAGATTCCATGGCTTTGGTCCGAAACTGATTCAGCATGCGCAATGATATATCGGCTTTTGAAATTTCAAGCATGGTTTCATGAATGCCGGCATCACCTTGCATCATTTTTTCAATGGCAATATTGGCATCTTTTTGACGTTGATCTGTTCGATAGATGGCATTTTTAACGAACTCTCGAAAATCAACATTTTTATGATTATTTGATATTTTTGATTCAGGAAAAAGTGGAAACATTTGGTCGGACTGTATAGCAATATCATTCATAAGAACCTCTCATCTAATAAAATAATAAGGTTAAATTCTACTTGCCAATTTCAAGGGCTTTTAAAGCCATCGCTTTGGCTGTTTTCATAACAGCAACATTGGCATCATAAGAGCGTTTCGCAATAACCAGATTGGCCATTTCAAGCATCGTATTCACATTGGGCATGGATACGAACCCTTGCTTGTCTGCATGTGGATGACCGGGATTGTAAACTTTTCGAAAGGGACTCATATCTTTATTAATATAATCTACGTTGACCCCATAAAACGTATCTTTATTGGTATCCCGAACCTGTCCATCCAGCACCGACTGAAAATCTTCAACCGCTTTCGTTCTCAAATGAAGCAACTGCCTGCGATAAGGTTCTCCGCTTTCTGTACGTGTGGTGTTTGCATTGGCAAGGTTGGTAGAAATTACATTCATTTGCAAACGATTCACTGTCAATCCGGTTGTACTGATATTCATGGAATGAAATAAATTCATTTGTTATCTCCCTCCAATAATTGAATTAATTTTTTTGAAATTCCGAACCAGTGCTTCGGTTGCCATTCTATGTTTTAAATTATTTTGCGCCAGCTTGGACATTTCAACGTCAATGTCTATTTTCCCTTTGTCACGTGTAGACATAATGTAGGTGAGTTGATCTGTTGCCCCACCCATATGACGTTCATGGGTTCGGGTAAGCATTGCACCTGTGCCTTCCATCGCATTCATTAAAGTCGTTTTAAAATCAATTTCTCGGCCTTTATAATCAGGTGTGTCCATATTGGCAATGTTACTACTTAGAAAGACTTGTTGGCGTTGGGTGATATCCAGAGAATTGGAAAGATATGAATATGTTTTTCCAAACAATGGTTGTACTGGCATGTAACCTCCATATTATGTAAACAGTTTTCTTTAATTATAATCTGAACAGTACGTTATCATGAACTAATTGAATAATCAAATGTTTTCATGTTGCTTCGCAATGCTTCATAAATCAATAACTGACAAAAGAATCATTCAATACAAAATAATTTGTATAATTAGTTATAAATAAATATTTAAAATATATAAACAATAAATATTATAATTTCAAGTAAAAAATTTCTACAAAAATTATCAGATGTCATAATTGGCATTACGATATTCATTTAACTTATTTCTTAACGTTCTCACGCTGATGCCCAAAATATCTGCTGCATGTGTTCGATTTCCACCGGTTTCATCTAATGTACGAAATATCATTTGACGTTCCATTTCTTTAAGCGTACCACTCATTAGTTGATGGGGTAAATTTTTTTCTGACTGACCTTTATGCGGTTCACCGATAAACAAGTTTTGGGGTTGAATCATATTGCCATCACTTAATAAGATCGCTCGCTCAATCACATTTTCTAGTTCACGAACATTTCCCGCCCAGTTCATATTTTTTAAAACATCAAGGGATGCTTCTGATATCCCTTTTACATTTCGGTCATCAATGGCATTGTATTTTTCAATAAAAAATTTTGCAAGAACAGGAATATCAGCTTTTCTTTCTCTTAAAGGAATAATTTTTAATGGAATTACATTCAGTCGATAATATAAATCCGCACGAAATTTTTTTTCTTTAATACAAGAATCAATATCCCGATTGGTTGTTGCAACCACTCTTACATCAATTGGGATTGGATGGTGGCCTCCTACGCGATCAATCTCTGATTCCTGAAGAACACGTAATAATTTTGCCTGAAGGTTCAGATTCATTTCGCTAATTTCATCAAGCAGGATTGTACTCTCATTGGCCAGCTCAAATTTACCCAATTTTCGGGAAATTGCCCCTGTAAATGCCCCCTTTTCATGTCCAAACAGTTCACTTTCAAGCAGGCCATCTGGCAATGCAGCGCAGTTGATCGCGATCATCGTTTTTTGACTCCGAGGGCTGTTATTGTGAACATAACGCGCAAACAATTCTTTTCCAGTGCCACTTTCTCCCTGAAGTAATACAGGTGCCTTGCTGTTGGCAATTTTTCTGGCAAGTGCCAGCAAACGTTTCATATTATTATTTTCAGTCACAATTACATGTTTGGATGATGCTTTTTTGGGCTGTATCTGTTCTGTTTTGATTGCCTCTAAAGCCCGAGCGACCACTTTTTTTAGCGTTTCTTCTGTCAGCGGCTTGAGGACGATATCAAAGGCGCCGGATTTCATAGTATTCACTGCACTTTCTGGCGTACAGGGTCCTGAAAAAATAAGTACAGGTATATCCGGATTATGCTGACGCGCGGCCAATAATATTTGTTCCCCATCAATTTGTGTCGAATTATGTTCTGATATTACAAGTTGATAATCATTTTGTTGAATATTTTCAATCGCTTTTGTCTCATCATTGGCAATCTCTATATCAAATCCCTGTGAATCCAAAGTTTGCACAATGAACAGCCGATCTTTGTATTGGGTTTCTATCAATAATATTCGGCATTTATTCATAAGCGTTTCATGATGTCTGTTGTTTTACCTGGGTAAAATTTTCTAATTTGCGGTTAACTTCGATTTCTTTCATCATTGCCTCTGCCATTTTGCTCCAAAACTGATCTTCAGCATTTTTAATACGTGTCAGTATTTTCTTTGCCTTATCTCTTACCTGCAAATGACTGTAACATTCCGCAAGACGAAACTGAACAGGAAGACTGCTTTGATTTTTGGGAACAGACAATAGCGCATTTTCAAATGCTGTGGCTGCGGATTTTTTATTTCCTGTTTGAAAATAGACCTCACCCAATTCATAATAAACATCAAATATTTGTTCAAGAGGCACATCTTTATATTGAGAAAATAAATCGATATTATTTTTTAAGGTAAGGATAGACCGATCAAAGCGATGTGTTTTTCGATAGGCTTGCGCAAGTCTTAAATAATCGTTTAGCCGATGAAAATATTTGGTTTGTTGCTGAATCGCTTTTTCAAGATAAACAATGGCTTCGGTATAATTTTTTTGTTTATAAGCCAGGTTTCCAAGGCGAGAATAAACAAGGTTCAGACGTGAATCATCAGGAAATTTTTGAATAAATTGATGAAAATATGCGACCGCATCATCAATTTCCCTTAATTGAAAAGAGGTTTCCCCCATTCCATAAAATAAATCTGCGGGTTGTTCTTTTTTGATGAATCGTTCTGAAGCGCGGACATAAATCTGGAGTGCACGTCTGTAAAGATTCAGAGCAAGAAATGAATTGCCCAGTTCAAGCATGTACTTACCTGAAAAGTCTTTGACTGAAAGATACCGGAGATATTTGTTAAAATCATTGACAATGTTATTGTATTGTTTTTGTGCATGATATTTGTGTGTCAGCGCTTCAAGAGAAGACCGAAGCGCGACCTGAGCATCTGATTTTAAGCGGGTCGATGGATAATTCTTGAGTAAACGCATTATTTTTTTAAGGGCATCTTCATACTTACCTTCTTTTTCCTTTTGAATGGCAACTTTTAATAAGGCAAGTTGTGCAAGGGGATTCTTTTTATGGTTTTGAATAATATCATCATAGACTTCTGCAGGTAACCGGTTAAATTTTACCCGATGAATAATACGTTTTGCAAAACGATCCTTTGCAGTCACGTTCGCATGCTCCACCAGACGAATGGCACTGATCAGAGCACCATCGGTATCCGGAAAGCTTGTATAAACCTGATTATAAATATGTACTGCTTTGTCTATTAAGCCATCTTCCCAATATAAATCTGCGATACGTGTTAAAACCAGATGATTGGACTCCATATTCGGAAAATAGTTAATCACCCGAGATAACGTATCTCGCGCTTTTCGAAAATGGCCCATTTCATAATAGTTGTACCCCATATATAATAGGATATCCGGATATTCATAAATGATGTCCGGATCTTTTTCCCGGATCCTATCAAGAAATTTCATAGATGCTGAAAACGCTTTTTGTTGAAAAAGCGCTTTGGCCATTTCCACTTTGGCTTTTATCGCTTGTAAACTTGCGGGATGATTTTGAATGAGTCGATCAAATATTTGGATACTTTGCTCAGTTTTATTAATGAGCCCGAATGAAATCCCATAGCTGAGTAATACATCTGGACGAATATTGATTTTGCTTCGATCGGCCAGTTTGTAATAAAGAAGTGCATCATAGTATTTTCCCAATTGAAAATAAATATTGCCAATTTCCAGTTGGATATGGGGAATATAATATGAGCCCGGATTGGCCTCAATGGCATCACGATAATGCAACACGATTTTTTCAAAATCGACAGGAAGCGTTTGTCTGAGATGATGGTCCATACCTAATGCACGGATAAAATGAGCTCTTTCAATGTGAGGGCTATCAGGAAATTCTTTAATGATGCGCGTGGAGATGCTGATCACTTCGTCCCATTTACGTACACGAAATCGTGCAATCGCCCCCTGAAGCAGTTGTGTGTCTTCTGTATCTTTAAGAGCTTCTTTGTCTGGGTTCAATAGTTTATAGACAAACCCTTTTTTTTTGGCAATCAGCTCCCTGACTTTTTGACGCCAGGGTTTCATTTTATCCATCAGAGTAACACGTTTGGCCGGTTTTTTTTCGGGTTCTTCATCCCCATACAATGGAGGGGTGAACGTTACGATCATTATTACAATCAGCACTATTGCGTGGCATTGTCGTTTCATTATATTTGCCTTTGAACGTATGGTTTATAAACTTAGGACATTATTAAAGATATTTGATATTACAATTCGTTCTTCAATCAATGTTTATCTTGCATTTATGCTAAAAAGTCAATATAATCCAAAAAAAAAAAAGAGGCAACCAAAAAATTCAATTTAATGAATAACCAATTAATTTGTAATGAGAAACCAAAAAATTGATTGTCATAAATGCAGACACTATTATGTGACCTGGAATAAGGATTACCCGCATGGCTGTCGTGCAATGGAATTTAAGGGGCGATTTATGCCATCAATTTCTGTTCGTCGTATCTCTGGCAGAGAATGTTTGATGTATCATGAAAAGCATGTCACTAAAAATGCCAGGTGAATAGTTTTTCGAGCACTTCATGTGTTATTCCAATGCATACCTTTTCTCTTTGATTGACTTTTTCAAGCTTTCAACATATAATTAAATGATTCATAAAAAAACAATAATCGGAGGTAATCTGAATGGATTATAAACAAACTTTAAATCTTCCCAAAACCAAATTTCCCATGAAAGCGAATTTACCGAACAAAGAACCGGAACGTTTGAAAAATTGGGAAAATATGGGTCTGTATGAGCGATTGAGAGAACAATCCAACAACCGGAAACGATTTATTCTGCACGATGGCCCACCATATGCCAATGGAAATATTCATATTGGCACTGCCCTTAACAAAATATTAAAAGATATCATTGTGAGATCTCGTCAAATGGCGGGATTCAATGCCATTTATGTGCCTGGTTGGGATTGTCATGGGTTGCCTATTGAACATAATGTTGACAAAGAATTGGGTAAAAAGAAAAAGGACCTCAGTCAGGTGGCGATCCGAAAAAAATGTCGGAATTATGCTGAAAAATATATTGACATTCAACGCAATGAATTCAAACGTCTGGGGGTTATGGGAGAATGGCAAAAACCCTACCTGACTATGAATTATCGTTTTGAATCAATCATTGCAAAAGAATGCGGCAAATTTGCCTTAAACAATAGTTTGTATCGTCGAAACAAACCGGTTCACTGGTGCTGCCAATGTCAAACGGCCCTGGCTGAGGCTGAAATTGAGTATGAGGATGAAAGCGCGCCCTCTATCTATGTTAAATTCAAATGTACGTCTGATTTGAGCAATATTCATGCACATCTGGCCAATAAGAACGTCGCAATCGTCATATGGACGACGACCCCCTGGACAATACCGGCCAATATGGCAATTGCACTTCATCCGGATTTTGAATATGTTGCAGTATCAACAACTGAACACGATATACTCATTCTGGCCAAAGAACTGGTTGAAGATTGTATGCAAAAATTTGGAATCATAGACTATCAAATACTTTGCAGCATTTCAGCATTAGATTTAGAGCATAAAACCTGCAACCATCCATTTTACCAAAGATCTTCAGTTGTAATTTTGGGTAAGCATGTGACCCTTGAAGCCGGAACCGGATGTGTTCATACTGCACCTGGACATGGTCGTGAAGATTATGAATGTGCACTGACATATGATCTGGACATCTTTTCACCGGTCAATGGCAAAGGGTGCTTTACTGATGAAAACCCCTTATTTGAAGGTCAATTTGTACATAAGGCCAATGATGCCATAATCGCTACACTGGAAAAAAATAAATCCCTTCTTGCAAAGGAAACAATTAAACATTCTTATCCACATTGCTGGCGATGTAAAAAACCGGTTATTTTTCGTTCCACCCCCCAGTGGTTTATTTCAATGGAAAAAAATGATCTGCGCCAAAAAGCATTGACAGAAATTGATAACGTTACCTGGGTCCCGCATTGGGGACGAGAACGTATTTATGGTATGATTGAAAACCGCCCTGACTGGTGCGTTTCACGCCAGCGAAGCTGGGGCGTTCCTATCGTGGTCTTTTATTGCAAAAAATGTGATGCAGTTCTGATTAACCAGGAAATATTGAACCAGGTAGGTGATTTATTTGAAAAGCACGGCGCTGACATATGGTTTGAAAAAGATAATGAGCGCGCATTTATTCCTGAATCAACGCGATGCTCGGAATGTGGTCATGACCAGTTTTCAAAAGGTATGGATATCTTGGATGTATGGTTTGATTCTGGTGTCACCCATGCAGCAGTTTTAGAAGATAGGAGCTATCTGGATTGGCCGGCAGATCTGTACCTTGAAGGAAGTGATCAACATCGCGGATGGTTTCATAGTTCATTGCTAACATCAGTTGGAACACGAGGCAGAGCACCTTATAAAGCGGTATTGACCCATGGATTTGTGGTGGATGAACATGGTAAGAAAATGTCAAAATCAGTTGGAAATATTGTTGCGCCTGAAAAAGTAATCAAAAAATATGGCGCTGAAATTCTTCGACTGTGGGTCTCGGCTGCTGACTATCGTGATGATATTCGGATTTCTGATAATATTCTCAAGCAACTATCTGATGCATATCGCAGAATTCGGAATACCTGTCGCTTTATCCTTGGAAATATTCACGATTTTAATCCTTCAACTGATCGTGTGCCATATTCTGAATTAACAGACCTGGATCAATACATTACCCATCGCTTTCAACAATTAATACAGCGATGTTGTCAGGCCTATGATGCATATGAATTTCATACCATATATCATAGCCTGAATAACTTTTGTACGTTGGAATTGTCCGCTTTTTATCTGGATATTCTAAAAGATCGTTTGTATATAAATCCTGCGAAATCTTTGCTCAGGCGAAGTGCGCAAACTGCCATGTTTGATATTTTGGATGTGATGGTTCGTCTCATGGCCCCTATTCTTTCATTTACTGCTGAGGAAATTTTTCAGCAAATGCCCGGACAACAAGATAACGATTTTAGCGTACACATGCTTCTTTTTCCAAAGGCAGACCATCAAAAAATGGATTTCTCACTGGCAGAACGTTGGGAACAGTTTATATCCCTTAGAGGCGAAGTATCCAAAGCCATTGAACTGGCCAGAAATAACAAAATTGTCGGTCATTCCCTGGATGCCCATATTACAATCAGTGCGCAGGATCATACTTATGAATTATTGTCCGGCTTAAATGATTTACGATCCTTATTTATCGTTTCAAAGGTTGATGTTGTTAAAGATCCTTTAGAAAATGCGTATACCAGTGAGAATCTCAACAATTTTCAAGTGAAGGTTAAGGCTGCTGATGGAAATAAATGTCAACGATGTTGGGTTTATGATAACTCGGTGGGCACCAGTGATGAATACCCGGATACTTGCAAGCGATGTCAGGACATCTTACAAGAAATAAACAGGACCTGATTGTGGCTAAATATCAAATATTACTCATTGTCAGCCTCATTGTTGTTATTTTGGATCAATTTACAAAGTGGTTGGTCTTAGTGAATATTCCCATGTATTCATCCATTACGATTGTTTCACATTTTTTCAATTTAACACATATTCATAACACAGGCGGCGCATTTGGGTTTATGGCGAATCAAAGTGAATTGATTCGCCAAATCCTGTTTCATGGGGTATCCTTGATTTCTTTAGGGGTCATCATTTACTTTTATCATCAGGCACCTGAAGAATACCCCTTTTTGTTGATATCCCTCAGTCTCATTTTTGGCGGTGCTATTGGAAATCTCATTGATCGATTTCGTATGGGTGAAGTTGTGGATTTTTTGGATTTTTACATTGGCAGTTATCATTGGCCGGCTTTTAATGTGGCTGATAGCGCTGTTTCAGTGGGGGTGACAGTGTTGATGTATTATATGATTTTCAAGAAAGTGCCTTAGGAAAACTCGAAAAATAAGTTCCCCATTTACTTATGTGCCAGCCCGATGTAGGGGCGAACCTTATGTTCGCCCTCGAACTAATAACGCTTTCGTTCCTATGTACGATGGGCGAACATAAGGT
>Ga0272440_1000792_pt1 | contig 26578 bp, 16 predicted proteins | sample SSMMMBAug17_FD_192440 | JGI IMG/M metagenome (GOLD analysis project Ga0272440, IMG submission 192440) | Marine sediment archaeal communities from Little Sippewissett salt marsh, Falmouth, MA, United States - SSM-MMB-Aug17 | ecosystem: Environmental > Aquatic > Marine > Wetlands > Sediment ...
CCCCATTATTGATATTGTACGTTTTGAGGTAAATGTACTGTAGAGACGTAGCATGCTACGTCTCTACGCGTCCTTGCTTTTTTGTACGATCTATGAAATGAGGATATTATTTTCAAAGTATTCCTTAATAAATTATGTATTATGGAATGAACCTTGACCTCTAAATCTGAATTTGATATGAATATTTTTTTGAGGCTAACTATTGTAAGTTTAACCATAAATTTACAGGACCAAACGTAATGATAATAAAACTGAATAAATTTGCAATCGCCGAGCTTGATGATGAATCCATCATGTTAAAGCAATTTTATGACAATCGAAATGGTAATGCTGTCATGGTCAAATTTGAAATTAAGCGATTTTATGATAAATTCGATACTGCTTTAACCTTTGTCCGAGTAACAAGTTCTGAAACAAAAAAAACACGCGATATTACCAGCAGTCGAATTCGCTTAAGAAAAGGTGAAAACTTTCCGCTATACTATGTGTCATCAATTGATGCAGTGAAAGATTTATCCTTGATTTTTGAGATTCAAACCAATAATTTTGGTGAGTATGACCAGTTTGGCAGTATCCAGGTTTATCCGCATGCCAAAAATGACAAATTCAAGTTTATTGGCGCAAAAATTGAAACCACTCGCGTGGATTTAAATAAGTATCGGTCAACCGCTCCAAGGACGAATCCTTTTGGGTTGAAATCATCCTCGGTTGAAGAAATCAATATTGGCCCCAAAAGACAGCCATCTTTTGGTGTTGATGACAACATGACTCCGGCAAAAGTTGAAAAGCTCAAAAGACAAATGGGGCTAACCGATGAATTGTTAATCCAGCGCCTGGGCCTGACTGACGATGCCCTGCGCATGCGTCTGGGATTGACTGATGATCTCATGCAAAATTTTATTGATACCGCAGCTCAACTTGTTCGTGAGAATCTGGGCATATCTGATGAGGTTCTAAATATTTTGAGTTTCAATACCCAGCAATACTCAATGGATATCCAACGCCTCAGAAATACTATTGAAAAATTTAAAAATGATACCAATTATGTCAGAACAACTATCGAGAAAATGAATATCCCTGGGCTGGAAAAAGACTATAATTATGTTGAAAAAAGATATGATTGGGCAAAAATGCGATGTGAACAACTGGAACGTACATTTGTTAATCAAATGGATGAATTATCCGATGAAATCAAGGAAAAAAATGATGCCCTGGATCAATTGCTTCAGGACTTTTTGGATTGGACAGATGAAAAGCGACAGGACATTCAGGCTGAACTGGATAAAGTCATGGATTTTCAAAATAGCTATTCTGAAGCCAATCAATTGATCGACAACCTCAAAAACAGTTCAGACCATTTAAAAATGATGGATCCATTTGAACGCGCCTGCCAGGCGGCCATTCGTTTGTATGATATTTTGAATCAAGATCAAAATAGTACATCCCAATCGATTAAAAAAAACTTTTCAAATGATTTGCAAGAACGAATGCAGCTCATGCTTCAATTTGAAGAAATTATCAGCCGGCTCTTACCCCCTGATATGGCAGAACAACATGCAGAAGACATTGAAAAAGCAATCCAATCCATCAAAGATAGATTTGTTGAAATTAAAAATCGCTATGCCTTTTATCCATCAGTATTATCAAATGCTGCTGAAGGATTTGTGGAAAGTATTCAACAAATCAGCTTCAAAGAAATTGATAATGAAGTCCGCTTAGAGGAGGAAAAACAACTTAAATCCGGTCCCTGGAAATCATTGGACCCATTACTGATATACCATGAACGTGTTGATTTGCATTTAGAAAATCTCAGACAAGAATACTTTAAGGAAAAAAATATTGCCCTGCCCCGAATGTTTTCAACTGATAACGCACTCATTGATGCTATTAACAAGTTTGTTATCAATGATCTGTTTGCGTTTATTCAGAATCAATTGCCTGGAATTGAAGACAAATACGCCCAGCTGGCTGCGGCTGAAAAGCCTGTGGCCCCTTTATTCAATAAAACACGTAAAGAGTTGATGTCCATTGCCAATATTCAGGAAATAGTTGTGGAAGTCGATGTCGATTTATTTGATCCAGAATTACATCAATTAAAGAAAACAGATCATCGACCGGATTTGCAGGATCAGGTAATTTTGGAAACCCTTTCCACCGGTTACAGACTGGGGGGTGTGGGACCTGTTCTCGAAAAAACGCATGTGGTCATCAATTCAACAGGATAAACATGATTGACCCCCTTGCCCTTTTTGTGAATTGCTGCCGATCATCTGGACTGGCCATTGCAACCGCTGAAGTTTTGGACTGCATGGGTCAGTTGCGATACATTGATTTATTGGATGAAAGTCAATTCAAATCAGTGCTTCAAACCAATTTTGTTAAATCATATCGATTGATTCCGCAATTTGAAAAACTATACGATCTTTTTTTTCATCAACTGAAAAGCGAACAGGCGATCTCGCATACAGACAGTCAGGCAGACGTAATAATCGACATGCAAAAGTATCTGGAAAATACTGTAACTGGTGATCTGGATACTGACATTGTTGATTTTTTATTTGATGATCCCAATGCATACCTTCAGCATCTGTATAAAATTCAAACCCTGTCAGAAGAACATCAGCAAGGCGTCAAATCCAATATGAGCGCACTCAACATGCGCCTGTCCATTATGTTGACAATCAATCAGGTGAGATCTCGTATGGCCACATTCTCTGGTGACAATCATTCACAACAGGATATCCATGAGGTGATTGACTTACTTGAAAGACGATTGGATCGTGCAAATGCTTTGCTAAGGGATGATTTCACTTATGATGATGATCACATGCAGGTGGTTCGATCCAAAGACAGCTATCGAAAAAATCTGGGAGATGTTCCTTTTTCCGATCTTAGTCCGGATGAAATAGAGGAGATGCGTGATGTTGTCAATGGTCTGGTTCGTAAGTTAAAAGATGTTGTGGGCCGAAGATATGCAGCCATGCGTAAGGGAAAAATCGATATCAAAAAAACCCTTCGTCGGGCTGACAAATTTCAGGGAGTTCCTATGCAACTGGTGTATCGCAATCGGCCACCCAAAAAAGGCAAAATTGTAACCCTGTGTGATGTTTCTGGTTCTGTCTGGTCAGCAGCCCGATTTATGTTGAACTTGATTTATTCTATTCAGGAATATTTTTCTCAAGTCAATAGCTTTGTTTTTGTTGGTGGATTAACCGAGGTTACAGACACTCTTAATCGCTTTGATATTAACGCTGCCATTGAAACAATTATGAATAATCCAGCAATCAATTATCAGGATCACACAGATTATGGTGAAACCTTTCGACAGTTTTACAAAAGTCATATGCCTTGCTTGAATTTAAAAACAACACTGATCATAGTGGGGGATGGTCGTTCTAATTATCTGAATCCACAGGGGCATATCTTGGAAGAAATGCGGAATCATAGCTGTCGTGTAATCTGGCTAAACCCTGAGCCTGAACGTTTTTGGAACACAGGTGACAGTGAGATGAAAACCTATAGCCAGCATTGTCACGAAGTCAGGCCATGTATTAATTTAAATCAACTGATGAGCTTTATTGAGCATTTGGTTTTATAGTCTTATGATGAATAATGATGACACAAGCAATAAAAAGCCCAACTTGTTATTTATCTCAGATATACCACTTGAAACATCTGAACCCGCACAGGAAGTGGTAAAACCAGAAAAACCTGAGAAAGAAAAACAAACTGAGGAAAAATTTGCGTTTTTAATACCAAAACCCAATCCAGAGTTTGACATGCCAGACGAGATAATTGCTGAAAACTCTGCTCCGAATGTCTGTGTGTCTGAAAAGGAACCTGTCCTTCAAAAGCCAACCAACAAACAAGAATTATCAAAAGATATTGAAAAGGCACCATTCAAAGGTAAAAAAAATCTGCTGAAAAAATTCATTCGATGGCTACTATTTTGGGGACTGATTGCTTGTATATTCATTGGGTTACTCCTTGCCGGGTTTGTATATATCATCAAACGCAATATCCCTGATTTTTCATCATTAAAAGATTATGACCCACCGGTGACCACTCAAGTTTTTGATGCGCGTAAAAACGTGATTGCGGAATTTTTTTATCAACGCCGGTTTGTCAAACCCTTGCCACTGATTCCCAAACGCTTGATACAGGCATTTATCTCTGCTGAAGATGCCCGATTTTATCAGCATGAAGGATATGATATTAAAAGCATTATCCGGGCATTTATCAAAAATGTGGTTGCCGGACGAATTGTACAAGGGGGAAGCACGATTACGCAGCAAACCGCTCGATCATTTCTAACCACCCGACATAAATCATATCTGAGAAAGCTACAGGAAGTCATCCTGGCTTACCAGTTGGAGCAAACATTTTCTAAGGATCATATTTTATTCTTATATCTCAATCAGATATATCTGGGATATGGTGCATATGGGGTTGAAGCTGCATCACAGAATTATTTTGGAAAATCGATTAATCAAATGACTCTGGCTGAATGCGCTGCATTGGCTGGACTTCCGCAAGCACCCGCTCGCTATGCACCGGATAAGAATTTTTCTGCCTTTAAAGCGCGTCAAAAATATGTTTTAAAGCGGATGTATAATGAAGGCTATATTACAGAAAATGACGCCAGACAGGCTTTCAAACAGCCCCTAAATATTCAACCGCGAAAGAATCACTTTACTGATAATGCGCCATACTTCAGTGAACATGTTCGTATTGAACTGGAGAATTGTCTTGGTGCTGAATCATTATATAATGATGGTCTGCGTATTTACACCACAGTGGATATGCAGATACAATCCACAGCACAAAAAGCGCTGAACAATGGTTTAAAAGCAATTGAAAAGCGGCATAACTATCCAGAAAATACACCACGACTTCAGGGCGCATTAATTTGTATGGACTTACGCAATGGTCATATCAAGGCCCTGGTGGGGGGGCGAGATTTTTCTCAATCTAAATTCAATCGGGCAGTGCAGGCCATTCGTCAACCAGGCTCATCTTTTAAGCCGATTATATATAGTGCGGCATTGGATGCCGGGTTTACAGCAGCATCCATTATAATTGATGCCCCAATTGTCATGAAAGATGATGAACACGATTTTGTGTGGAAACCAGACAATTACGAGAAAACCTTTTATGGCCCTACCACATTACGCAGAGCACTGGCTTTATCTCGCAATCTAGTAACAATTAAGCTACTGCAAAAGGTAGGTGTTGAAAAGGTCATTGATTATGCCAGACAATTAGGGATTACATCACCCATTCAGAAGGATTTATCAATTGCTCTGGGATCATCGGGTGTGTCATTGATAGAGTTGATTCGTGCTTATGCGGTCTTTGCCAGTGGTGGTTTTTTAATTGAACCGGCTTGTGTGGTTAAAGTTGAATCCCAATTAAAAGAATCAATCATGTGTCCTTCAACAAAAGAAAAAAAACAGGTGATTGAGGCATCAACTGCCTATTGCATGACCCACATGCTTCAGGCTGTAGTACAACAAGGAACAGCGCATCGCTTAAAACAATTGAACCGGCCTATTGCAGGCAAGACCGGTTCCACCAACAATTTGTATGATGCATGGTTTATTGGCTATACGCCGAGATATATTACCGGCGTATGGGTTGGATTTGATCAGCCCAGATCCATCGGCGAAAAGGAAACCGGAGCAAGAGCGGCCATCCCCATTTGGATGTCGTTCATGAAAGAAGTCCTGGGAGGGAAAAAGGGGCTTAAATTTGCTACCCCCCCGGGAGTTTTTTTCTCAAAGATTGATGCTGATACAGGAACATTACCAACACCCAAAACAAAGCATATTGTTTTTGAGTGCTTTAAAGAAGGGACCCGGCCAAACCCAATACAATCCAGCAAATCAGATCGGGAATCTCAAGATTCTTTTTTTAAACATCATTTTTAATCAATATAGTGAAATGAAAGTTGTTTATACTTGACATGAACTGTAGGCTTTGATAGCAAAAAGAGAATTAATTTAAGATTGAATCACATTGTATCGTAAAAGAGAAAAAACAAAGGTTAACCAATGGAGGTAACAATGGACTTAGAGAAAAGCATTCTCATCGTCGATGATTTTGAATTTGCAAGACGCATTTGTAAAAATGCACTCAAAGAAATCGGGATGACAAATGTTACAGAGGCATCTTCAGGAGCAGCAGCAATGGATGCTTTGTCTAAACAGACACATGATTTGATCCTTACAGACTACAACATGCCTGGTATCAATGGAATTGAGATGGTTAGAAAGATCAAAGCAAATGAAGCCATCAAGGATATTCCAATAATCATGATAACATCAGACTGTACCAAAAGTGTCTTATTGGAAGCTACAGAAGCTGGTGTCCAGGGATTTTTGAACAAACCTTTTACAAAAGAGGAATTAAGTGAAAAGATCGAAAGGGTTCTTTCTTAGGAAAGGGTTCTTTCCGGGGAGTTGGGGTCAGATCTTGATAGTTGACTTATTTGCCGGGGCAAATAAGTCAACCCTACAGTCAACAATCAAGGTCTGACCCCAACTCCAACTCCCCACCAAGAGAATCTAATAAGGCGGGATTATCTGTAATGATCCCATCAACTCCTATCTTTATTAACCGAATCATATCAATCCTATTATTTACAGTCCAAACATTGACCAATATTCCTTGTTGATGCAACAGGTCAATGGTCTCCTGATCAATCAGTTCCCAATAAGGATGGTATGCTTGCGCATTAATTTTCAAAAGTAAATCCAAAATATTATGGTCATGAGTATCCATCAATACTGCAAGACGTGCATCTGAATCAATGGCTCGTATCTGAAAAAGGTAGTTGATATTAAATGATGAAAACAGGATTTGGGGTAAGTAGTCATGCTTTTTTGCGGTGTCATATACTTGTGAAGCAATGGTGTTATGACCGGGTAACCCTTTGTGATCTTTGATTTCAATATTTATCCCAAGGCCAATATCTTTTGAAAAGTGTATGGCTTCATCAAGTAAAGGGGCTTGATATTTTTTGAAGGGAACATCTGTGGCATGATTTTGAAAAGAATAGCCAGAATTCAACAGTTGAATTTCACTGGCAGTAAAATCACAAACGCGCCAGGGGTGTCGATGTTTATATGCTGAAAACAAATGAATGTCTGATGTTCTTTCCAATGTATCATCATGAATAACAATCAATTGTTTATCAGCAGTATACTGAACATCCATCTCCCACATAGATGAACCAGACTGATACGCCATGCGAGCAGCTTCTAAAGTATTTTCAGGCGCAATTAACCTCGCACCTCTATGAGCGATATTGGTTATCATCATTTATATATGCCTAAGATGTCAGTACAAAAAATCATTAACTTAAGGCGGAATCGATAATTATAATCCCACCTTAAGCACCGGAAATCAAGATCTATTCGTCTGCCGCAACATATATCCCTCTTGATACAGTTTTTACCATTCCTTTTTTGGTTAACTTATAAAGAGAGTTGCTGATCTGTTTTTTATCAAGCTGTGTGGCTTCCTTAATTTTTTCAACTGTCGCGCCTTTTCGACTTCTGCTGATAACTTTGTAGACACGATCTAAAACAGTCGGCTCTTTGGTCTTTTTAACCAATTTTTTCTGTTTATCCGATTTTGCTTTCCGCTTTTTTGTTGTAGCCGGTTTTTTTTCTATTTTCTTCTTAATTGGTTTAACCGGTTTGCGATCAACCTCTTGAACCGGTTTGGGATCAACCTCTTGAACCGATTTGTCCTCATCACCTTGAACCGATTTATCCTCAATCAGTTCTTGTGTTGAATTAATAATACACTGTGAAAGTGCTTCCAGTTCTTTTCCAATATTTGCCATTGCCGCTGCCATGGCTTTTATTGTTTCACCAGTCATTCTATTAACCTCCTAAATATAAAGTATAAATTTAAAAAAAATAAAACACATCTTTTGGGTGCATATACAATAGTAAAATCAAATGATTGTCAAGAGAAGAATTCATTTTTTTTAATTTATTTTTTATTCATAAGAAATCATTCTTGAAGTATAGAATGATTTTTTGTTTAAACTCAAGTATTTAATAGTCACTAACGATTAAAAAGCTTAAACGTGAATGCAACCTGATATTGTCTTCCCGAAGATACATTGATATAAGGTGCTATAGAAACATTATCTGCCCCGACGTCGCTTTTCTTTTCTAGATTATACTGCCCCATAAAATGGACAGTTTCACCTGAAAAAGTCAGTTCAAAATCAGGATAACAGATAGATACCCCATGTCCGGCTGCCAAATTTTTTGTGCCTGCAATTTGCATAAACAGCAGTCCATCCTTGATTAAATGTGGATTGTCAATGGGAATCCAATTTGTATTGAAAATAGAACTGCCACGGCCTGATATCAGAACATGAGACATATTGCCGGTGTTGCCTGTGGTGTCAGGCGGCTTGATTAATGGCACATCATGCAAGTATGTACTTTTGATTTCAAATAGATGTAATCGGGTTTCATTTTCAAGGTCACTGCCCATAACAAGCTGAATGTTTCCCCCACCGGTGATGATTTGTTGCGCATTTATTTGAATGGTTATGATTAAATTGAATGACGCTACCCATTTGTTTTTATAATTGATTCTACCATTGTAAAAAAGCTCAATGCCATTTGTTCCAATACTTGATGCCATCAAACAGGTGGGTGTTTCTAAAATATAGGGAGCGATCATCCAGGAAAAACCATGATGCAATGGATAAGCATCTGGATGCATGAATAGCCAGTTGCCCGATGAATTCATGATACTGGCAAAGGATTTTCCATACTTCAATACATACTGTCTGTCCGGGTAGTGATGAATTTCATAGGTGATCATTCGCCCTTGAATCAATAAGGGATAAAGTATTTCTGCTATATGATATTTTTGATTTTTGTCAATATCAACAGCATTGGAATGGATTTTTGTTTCCGGATGATCAGTCAATATTTTTAATATGTTCAGGCTGCTTTTCAGTGTAATGGAATCATCTGGCAAGTATTGTTCATCTTGAGCAAACCCATTGCTAATAATGAACAACCACAGCCAGAAGTATAAAAGGGGTTTAAGGGTAATCATCATGCACCTGCAAGTAATCCTTCAATTACATCCAGGAGATTGGATTGATCAAAATCACCTTTGACAATATAAGCATTGGCACCAGCAGAGATCCCGCGTTTTTTATGTTCGGCTTGATCCATTGATGTTAACAATACGATGGGTGTTTGGGCATATCGATCACTTTGTCTGAGTTTTTGGGTCAACTCGAAACCATTCATTGCTGGCATTTCAATATCAGTTAATACGAGATCATATTGATTGCTTTGAGTCATGCCATATGCTTCAGCCCCATCTGATGCCAGGGAAACATCATAACCATATGATTCTAATATACTTTTTTCAATTTCACGTGTACTGAAAGAGTCATCAACAACCAGGATATGTGGTGTGATTATTTTTTGTGAGATGGTTTCTTTGCGCTGCATTTTTGAATCATTGCCTGTTTCTTCAATCAATTTTGGAATATGCAGTATATTGACAATATCATTATTTCCAGAGATAACCACACCTGTAATCCATTGATTGTTTTGTAAATGATCTGGGAGTGATTTAATGACAAAGGTGGATTCATCAATCAGTTCATCAACAATCAAGCCTAATTTTTCATCATCCACCTGAACAATGACAATAATCAAAAATTTGGGGCGGATTGAACGTGGGATTGACAGTTTAAGGATATCTCTTAAAAAAACAATGGGAATGAGTGCATCCCTGACTTGAATGGCTTCTTTATCTGCTACACAAATGACCGCGGTGGATGGAATCCGAATGATTTCATCCACATTGACTGATGGTATTGCAAAATGAGCCCCCATTACTTTGACTGTCAGCAGATGCATGACAGCCATTGTCAGGGGGAGCCGAATTTCAAAGGTACATCCGGCATCCGAATTACTATCAATACGAACAGTTCCTTTAAGTTCATTTACGATAGTTTGTTTTACAATGTCCAGCCCCATACCTCGGCCTGAAATATCTGTAATAATTTCTGATGTTGTAAAACCGGGCACAAAAATAGTGTTAATCATCTGACTTTGGGTCATGGTTTTAAGTTCAGCTTCTGGGATCAGTTTTTGGGTCAGGACTTTTTCTTTAATTTTTTCAGGAATGATTCCCTGTCCATCGTCTTGAATACGAATTAAGGCAACGCTGGTTTGATATGATGCTGAAAGAACAATTTTGCCTGTATCACTTTTTCCTTTTTGTTTTCGTATTTCGGGTAACTCAATGCCATGATCAATACTATTACGAATCATATGCATCAAAGGGGCTTCAAGTCGTTCAATAATTTTTTTATCCAACTCAGTTTTCTGGCCATGAACAATAAATTCAATCTTTTTTTCCAGTTGCTTTGCCATATCGCGAACCGGTCGGTGAAAGGAATTGAACAAACTGGACAGGGGCATCATCCGCATTTTTAAAGAGCGTTGGCGAAAATCAGTAGCCAATAGTTCCCCAATATTGACATCCTCACATATTTTGCTCTGCAGTGATTTCAATTGTTCTTGAATTTGTATTGATTGTGGAAATGCTTCTGCAAAAGATTGTGTCGCATCAACACAGATCCAGTGTTTATTTATTTTGCTGATCATCATTGAATATGCGCGTTCTATATTTCGAACATCCACCCATCGCTGTTTCAGTCGATTATGAACAGAAATAATACCATCAATCATTTTAACAATACCATCCAATTTTTTTACATGAATGCGGATGGTTTCAGAAGTGGGATCTTTATCGTCTGCTAAATCTGGCGGACATTCACAGGAATTATCTGATTCAACGGGTTTGTATTGTTTTGTTGACAATGCTGTCTGTGTTATGGGTGCTTTGTCTTTCTTGAGAGTTGTTGCATGATCACAGTCATCATCATCTGGTTCGACAATATTCTCCAGCATTTTCAATAATTCATCTTGTTGCTCAATGGTTTCACCACTGGCCAATGATTTCAGCAAAGTAGAAACAACATCCACTGCATGGAGTAGATGATCAATAGTATCACTGGTTTTGGAATCAGGTGTTTTGCGAAACAAATCAAAAATGTCTTCCATGCGATGGGCGATTTGTGCAATAGGCAGTTGCTTCATCATTCGGGATGTGCCCTTGAATGTGTGAGCTGTCCGAAAAAGATCGTTTATGGTGGATGTATCATATTTTTTTTCTAAAGAAAGCAAATCTCTGTTTAAGTTCTCAAGATGTTCAAAGGCATCATCCAAATAGCGTTTCAAAAATTTAGACCGATCAAATGACATGAAATCCTCCTGGGCTTATTATTCAAGCATTTCCAATCGTTTCTGGCATAAAAACATGATATCAGACATGGTAAAAGACAATGGAAAAAATAACAGGCCATGGGCGGTAAATTTTCCAATATTAATCAATTTGATCACAGCCTTGTAAGCATCAATTGCATGATGTCGGTCAGAAAAATCTTCATAGATCTTGGCCAGAAAATAATGGGCCAGCCAGTTTTGTGGGTTAATATTTAACACCTGACTAAAATTAAACTGCGCTTTTTTCAAGTGATTTTCCAGACGATCCACCTGGCCCAGCAACAAAAAAGCCGCCTCATTTAGCCGATCTTTTTGATGAATCTCCTGGCAAATGGCCCTGACCTGGCTCAATTGATATTGATTAATCAATATACAGGCTTTCAGGACATGGGCCTGTAAGTCATCATTGTCATTCATGTATTCATCCAACTGATTTAATGCAAATTCATAACGTTTTCTACTGGCCAGCTCCACCACATGATTCAACGATTTACACTGCAATAGACTCTTCTTTTGAGATTCATTGACAATTGGTTGATGGGCAAAGAGGCTTTCAGTGGGCTGTTTCTTGTTTTGAAAAACAAAAAAGCCTTGTTTTTCAATTAAGGCCAGACGTTTAAAATCATGGGCAAAGGTTTCAGTAGGACTCATTATCAGGTAACCACCGGGTCGAAGAATATCTGACAGATGATTGAATATGGACTGGCGGGTTTGGGGATCAAAATATATTGAGACATTTCGATAAAAAATAATATCCATTTGTGGGACTGTAAAAAAGTGTTTTACCTTTTGTAAAGGCATGCGATAAAAATTAACCTGATTCCGGATATCTTTTTTCAACTGATAATGTGAATTGTTGATTGGATAAAAATGCGTTTGCAAAATACGTTGATCAAGCATATGAACTGAACGAGAATTATAGATTCCCTGGGTTGCAGTCATAATGGCTTCAATATCAATGTCAATGGCATAGAAATCGAACATTTTCCAGCAGCCATCGCCATACCTTTCAATCATGGCGATTGCAATTGAATAGGGTTCTTCACCTGTGGAACAACCAGCGCTCAAGACATTGATATGCTTTTCATGTTGAGACTCAATCAGTAATTCTGGAACCAGATTACTGGCCACAGTTTCCAACAGCATGGGTTCACGATTGAAATAGGATTCATTAATTGTGAATTGTTGAATAAAGTCATACAAAAGATCCGGTGATTGAACAAGCTTTTGGTACAATGTTTGTGGATCAGATAGCTTCAGTTGTTGCATCATGGCCTGAATACCCTTTTCAATTGACATGGGCCAATGATAATTGGTATCAAATCCTGCTGTCTGTTGCACAAGTGCTTTAAAATTATTGCTTGATAGTGTCATATTATATATAATAAATGATAATTAGAGACCTGATATGCTGTTTGGTATTTTTTCTATCACTCAACAAAAAATATTGACCAAATAAGCAATCATGTCATTTAAAGATAATATTTTATCCGCATATCCAGCATTAATAACGACTTGCGGCATACCGAAAATAGCCGAGGATGCTTCATCCTGTGCAATGATAAATCCCCCCTGATCCTTAATTGTTCGCGCACCCAGTAAGCCATCATTCCCCATGCCGGTTAAAATCATACCAATAGATTGAGAGTGATAAACTTCTCCAATAGATTTGAGTAGTTGATTGCATGATGGATGATAGATATCACTGGTATCACGCCTAAGATATGCAATTTGGCGGGATGAATTAATAATCATATGTTTTTCAGGAGGTGCGATATATACAAAGCCGGGGAGCAGGGTTTCTCCATTTTCACCACACTTAACAGTCAATTGCGTTACACGATCAAGCCAGCTGATTAATCCAGGTAAGAAACCATCAGACAGGTGTTGTGCAACGACAATGGGGACTGGAAAATGTTTGGGAAGTTCACTCAAAATATGCGCCAGGGCACTGGGGCCACCGGTTGATGACGCAATTCCAATAATTTGGGTATCTGTTTTTGATTGGGCAAGCTGTAAATTTGACAGCTTTTTCTTTTGTTTAGATCGAATATGGGATATGACAGCCACTTTAGACAGGAGTTTGATTTTGTCTGAAAATGAATGATAGTTTTCTGACGAAATATTCGCCTTTGGCAAAACCTCCAAAGCACCTTTTGCAATGGCCTGATAGGCCGTTTCCGCATCATCCCTGGATGTAATTACAAGTATTGGGAGAGGCTTTGCAGACATAATATGCTCAATCGCATCCAGCCCACCCATTATTGGCATATTGATATCCATTGTTAATATATCGGGGGATAATTGATATACCATATCAATGGCATCAAGGCCATTCACAGCTTCGCCAATTACTTTGATACCGCCATTCATTTCAGCAAAGGATCGGATCATATGCCGAAAGATTGGGCAATCATCTACAATAAGAAGTCTGGTCATATGAATTTTCCTGGAAATGAGATTTGAATTGAGTGTTACACTCATTTGAATTATTATTAAATAAATATAATTGTCAGTATCACAAACTGGATATTATTTTCAAGCATTCATGATGAAATCATAAAAAAAACTGACTCATTTCAAAAAACAGGGAATAATATTTGCAAAATACTTGGGATTTTAATACACCCCAGTTATTTTGGTTTTCAAGACCGGATCGCACTCATTTGAAAGGAACATTATGTATCCATGCAATTTTAAAAAAAGAATAAGATATCCATTGTGTTTTTCCTGCATATTGTTGATTTTTTCCTGTACATCATATCATCAGCAATTTCTCGAAAAGGATGCCATTTTATCGAAAAACAGGCATATGGCTGTTTTACCTTTTTATAACCTGACAGCTTATCCCCACGCTGGACGAATTGTGTCTGATCTTGTCCTCACCGAGCTGTATGCCATGACAGATTTTCGGTTAATGGATCAGACAAAAGTCATGAGCCTGTTAAACAAGGATGATGAAGATATGGACACACTCATGAATCGAACAGCAGCCATAAAAATAGGAAAGATGTTAAAAGTGGATAGTGTCATTTATGGCTCTGTTACAGAGTTTCGTTACAAACGCAGCTTGAATGAAGTGCCTGTAGCCAGTATCTCAATACGATTGTTAGATATCAATACAAACCGAATCCTTTGGGCAGGAAGTAAATCAGCAGTGGGGGGGAAATGCTGGTTTTGTGACGATGCTCTGACACGTCTGGCCCAGTCTATTGTCCATGATCTTGTGAAATCAATAGAGTGTAAGTAAAATTGCCGGTAAACCGGAACCTATCCTATGCCTTGCTGTACTGGTTAACTTCAATTTTTGCAATCAAGTCTGGATAAGCAGCCAATGTTTCGGGCAAAGCTTCCATATCAAAACTTCTGGCCTGGTCTATCAATTTTTGCCCCCAGGATCGAATGATACTCATATCGTATCTTTCTCCCAGGTCAATCATTGTTTGACCAAAGGTTTCAATGTCGGTAAAAATGAATTGTTCACTGGTTTGATGCCAGATATTTTGAAGATCCCCTTTTAGCTCCTGGATTAGTTGCTGTTTTTCTTCAGGAGAAATCTTAGACGATTTGTGTGACAACGATTCATCTGGCGTATCTGATGACAGATTTTCGTGTTCATGTTCATTGGATAAGGTTTGATAATCAAGATATTTCATCAACATCTGAATGACATCTTCCGAGCCAACAGGTTTTTGAAGTAAGTCATCACAGCCAGCAGCCTCAATTTCATGCAGACTATCTTTCATAACCGATGCAGTCAATGCAATAATAGGAATGGATGCCAGATCTTTGTCTGCTTTTATATGATTTGTGGCGGTGTAACCATCCATTACTGGCATTTTCATATCCATTAATATAAGATTTGGCCGAATCTGTCGGGCCAGATCTAAAGCCTGTTGGCCATTGGCAGCTTCAATAATTTCCAGATCATATGGTGACAAAAAATCCTTTATCAAAATGCGATTGGTTTCAATATCATCAACACTTAATATGGTGGCTTTGGAAAAGTGAATATCTGCCAGTTCGAGAACCGGGCGTTTCATTTTTGGAACGACCGATGCCACCGCAACATCCTTGAGCAAAATCGAAAAAGTACTGCCTTTTCCTTCCAGGCTTGTGAGTTGAATCTGCCCGCCCATCATTTCAACCAATCGACGGGTAATCGCAAGCCCCAATCCGGTTCCACCATATTGAGCATGACTTTGACCGGCCTGTTGACGAAAGGCATCAAATATAATTTTTTGCTGATCCTCCGGGATACCCATTCCTGTATCCTCAACTGAGAAAATTAAATCCAGCGCACTTTTATCTGGCTTTGAATACTGTTGCCTTACTGATAAGCGGATATGTCCTTTTTGTGTAAACTTGACTGCATTGCCCACGATATTAAATAATATTTGTCTCAGTCGGGTTTCATCCAGGATAAGGCTTTCATTTAAATCATCTGCAACCTGGGTCTCAAAAGCCAACTGTTTCTTATCACACTTTGTTTTAAAAATATTGATGATATCATCAAAAATGGATCGTGGGTTGACCGGTCGATAATCCAAAACCATTCGTCCGGCTTCAATCTTTGATAAGTCCAAAATATCATTAATCAGGCTGAGCAGTGTTTTTCCACTTGAAGCAATGGAGTAAAGCCATCGTTTTTGCTCATCACTGAATATCTTTTTTCCCAGCAATTCTGTAAAGCCGAGAATGGCATTCATGGGGGTTCTGATTTCATGGCTCATATTGGCCAAAAATTCGCTTTTGGCTTTGTTGGCATCATCTGCTTCCTTTCGTGCCCGCTCTAAATCTTCGTTCAGGGCGAGTAACTCGGCAGTTCTTTGGGCCACTTTTTCTTCCAAATGATTTTTATGACTTTCCAATTCTTGATCCCGAATATGAATTTCATGAAGCATGGAATTAAATGATTCAACCAGGCGGCCCAATTCATCATCATCACATTTTGTTGCCCGAATGGCATAATTCTTATCTTGAGAAATGGTTCGGGCGATTTCAACAAGATGAACGATTGGACTGGAAATTACTTCCATGTAACGATGGGATAAAAAAATGGATAGAAAAAAAGCCAGACCAATAACACCTATAGCAAATGCCAGGCACATAGCAATGAGAAAAATTGTATCTGTCATATCTATCTGAACATACAGTAGGCCGATTGTTTTATTTTTTAAATTAATTGGCTCAAACAAATGCATTCTCAGCTGACTCTTGCTGCACTCCAGAGATTCATCATAACACACGTTATTATCCAAAGGTTTGTTTTCTTTAAAAAAATTATTAGCCAGTGCCTTTGAAAATAATGCAGGGTCATAAGGATTTTGATCATCTTTGTGATATCTGGCAAATATGCGTGATGTCTGATCTATAACACAAGCTGAAACAACATCCTTGGCCGCTTTAAATGATTGAAGTCTATTATTGGCGGCATCTGAGTCACCAAAATATAAGGGTGCCTTACAATTCATGGCCACGAGTTCTGCAACTGTAGAGCTGAACTCATGAATGCCTTTATGAAATAAAATATACTCAAGGGTAATAAATGATGTGGCAGCAAATATCACAGAAATTGTACTGGTAGATACCACTGCCAGCATTATTTTTGAGCGGATGGATCGGTTTTTGACCAACCGGCGGAATAATTTATCGAATATCATAATTTTTGATTGTCCAGCTTTTGTTTTTTTCTGATATAGAGATGGGGAGTTGGGGGCAGACCCTGATTGTTGACTGGTGACCTGACTCATTTACCGCGACAAATCAGTCAACCCAAACATTCAACAATCAAGGACAGCCCCCTGCTCCCCATAGACGTCAGGCTAAGGCAAACTCTCTCCGGTGCTCGTTCCCAGGCTCTGCCTGGGAACGTTTTCTTGGCGGCTCTGCCGCCTGTTCAGTTCGTAGGTGGCAGAGCCACCTCGGAAAACGTTCCCAGGCAGAGCCTGGGAACGAGCACCGGAGAGAGTTTGCCTTAGCCTGGCGGCAATGCCCTGCTCCCCGCTGAAGTCAATTGCCTTGATACCAGGAAAATACAATCATTTCAATAGCGAAATTATGCCGGCGAATTTTATGGGGTGCATCTCAAAAAATATATTTGAACATTGAGCAATATGATATTAGCGGTTGAATAAATATCATTATTATGGCATAATACCAAAATTGTGTAATTCTAAAACAAAATATCATTGGGAACGTTTTTCGTTCACAGTGATGCGATTATGTTTCAAACATAATTACAAAGAGGAGTATATTATATTAATGGCCAATAATAACATGAAAACCGATGATCTTAAAAAAGATTTTTCAGCATATCAGGAACTATCGCCTGCTGAAGCCGCTGATTTTGAATTTCCAGAACTACAACCCATTTTACCTTTGTTTGATGTGGTTTTGTTTCCAAAAATGGTTCTACCACTGATTGTCATGCAGAAAGATTCTGTTCAGCTTGTTAAAGATGCCATGGATTCGAATCGCGTTGTTGGTTTTGCTGTAGCGAAGCAACAAGAAATACAAGAAACTTATGGATCAACAGATGTTTATCAGGTGGGAACCAGTGCTGTAATTCTTAAAGTGGCACAAACAAATGAAGGTACACAACTGCTGGTTCAAGGAAATCATCGACTGAAGGTATCAAAATATGTACAATACAAGCCTTACATGAAGGCTGAAGTTGTTAGAATTGATGATGACAACACCACGAGTCTTGAAATTAAAGGGATGATGAGTGGATTGGTGACTGTATTCAGCAGAGTCGTTGAACTTTCACCTATTCTGCCCAAAGAATTTGCCGCAATGTCACAATCCATTGCCGAGCCGGGTATCCTTGTGGATATGATTATTTCCACCCTCAGTTGTCCTGTTGAAGAAAAACAAAAAATCCTTGAAACATTTGATATCCAGCAGCGTATGCAAGAAGCCATGCGCATTATCAATGAACAACTGGAAATTGTCAAATTGGGGGATAAAATTCAGAAAAAAGCCAAAGTGGAAATTGATAAAACCCAACGTGATTATTTTCTCAGGCAGCAAATAAAAAATATCCAGCAAGAACTGGGTGAAACTGAGAAAGAAAATGTTGAAATGGAAGAATACCGCACCAAGATTAAAGAAACCAATATGACCGCTGAGGCAAAAAAAGAAGCTGAACGAGAATTACATAGACTTGAACGAATGCATCCTTCATCATCAGAATACACAGTTTCCTCAACATATCTTGACTGGCTCATTTCCTTGCCCTGGTTTAAATATAGTAAAGACAATCTCAATGTAAACAAAGCCAAACAAATTCTTAATCAGGATCATTATGGTCTGGACAAAGCCAAAAAACGAATTGTTGAATACCTTGCTGTGCGCAAATTAAAAAAAGATCCCAAAGGTCCTATTCTGTGCTTTGTCGGCCCCCCAGGCACAGGGAAAACATCACTGGGACGCTCCATTGCCCGAGCATTGGGACGAAAATTCCATCGCATATCTCTAGGCGGAGTCAGGGATGAGGCTGAGATTCGTGGACACCGGCGGACCTATGTGGGCGCTTTACCCGGACGAATCATTCAAGGCATTCGTCGGGTAGAAACCAACAATCCGGTTTTTATGCTAGACGAAATAGACAAGATTATCACTGATTTTCATGGTGATCCTGCAGCCGCTCTACTGGAAGTATTGGATCCTGAGCAGAACCATACGTTTTCAGACCATTATCTGGATGTCTGCTTTGATCTTAGCAAAGTGATGTTTATCACCACCGCCAATGTCTTGGATACGATTCCATCAGCACTGAGAGACCGGATGGAAATTATCCGCCTGTCTGGCTATATGCTTGAGGAAAAAATTAAAATTGCCCAACGATATTTAATTCCGCGTCAACGAAATGAAAATGGATTGGAAAAAAATCACATTCGATTTACCCGAGCAGCGATTACAAAAATTATTACCAGTTATACTCACGAGGCTGGATTGAGAAATCTTGAAAGAGAAATCGCCAAAACTTGTCGCGGGGTTGCGACAAAAATAGCCACAAAAGAAGCGCAATCCCAAGCAATCACTGTGGCATCAATATATGATTACCTGGGCCCCATTCAATACACTCCAGAATTGGCATCTCGAAAGCTGATCCCCGGTGTCTGTACAGGTCTTGCCTGGACAGAGTCCGGTGGCGATATTTTATTTATTGAAGCCATCAAAATGAAAGGCACCAGCAAATTACAGCTGACCGGTAAGCTGGGCGAAGTCATGAAAGAATCGGCTAATTCTGCCTTGAGCTTTCTTCGGGCAAAAGCCGATTACTTTGAGATTGATGAAGACCTGTTTGAAAAACATGACATTCATATTCACGTACCCGCCGGGGCGACCCCTAAAGATGGCCCCTCTGCCGGTGTTACCATTTTAACTGCTCTGGTTTCATTATTCACAGAAAAAATTGTTCCCCACGACCTGGCAATGTCCGGTGAAATAACATTACGAGGGCAGGTTCTACAGGTGGGCGGAATAAAAGAAAAGGTGTTGGCGGCCTATCGTGCTGGTATTAAAACCATTATTCTGCCAAAAGACAATCAAAAGGATATGGAAGATATTCCCAATAAAATACAGGACAGTATTGTATTTCATTTTGTTGACGATATGATGCAGGCTTTGAAAATTGCTTTGCGTATTAAATAGGGGCGAGGGATATGGACATTAGAAACATTGCAATTATTGCACATGTTGATCATGGAAAAACAACAATGGTGGATAGAATTTTACACCAGGTCAAATTGTTTAGAGAGAATCAAGATGTGCAGGATTTAATCCTTGATTCAAATGAACTTGAACGCGAAAGAGGAATAACAATTTTATCCAAGAACGTATCTGTAAGATACAAAGGCACCAAAATAAATATAATTGACACTCCTGGTCACTCTGATTTTGGGGGAGAAGTTGAGCGGGTTTTAAATATGGCAGATGGCGTTTTACTCCTTGTAGATGCATTTGAAGGGCCTATGCCACAAACTCGATTTGTATTACAAAAAGCATTGCAACTTGATTTAAAGCCAATTTTAGTAATCAATAAGGTTGATAAGCCAAACTGTAATCCAGATGAAACCAATGAATTGGTTTTTGATTTAATGATTTCTCTTGATGCCACAGATGAGCAACTTGACTATCCCACTGTTTATGGTTCATCAAAAGAAGGTTGGATGAGTGCTGACTGGAAATCACCTGCCAAGGATGTGACTTATTTACTGGATACGATTATTGATTATTTTGATCCTCCAAAACATAACCCCGGAACCTTGCAATTACAAATCAGCTCCCTGGATTATTCTTCGTATATCGGAAGAATCGCTGTAGGAAGAATTCATCGCGGAAGTATTAAAATGGGGGATCAAGTTTCTATTGTTCAAAGAAATGGTCAAATCAATCATTCTATTATTAAAGAATTATATTTGTTTGAAGGATTGGGGAAAGAAAAAACTAAAAAAGAAATTCAATCCGGCGAAATCGTTGCTATTATGGGCTTAGAAAACTTTGACATTGGTGATACAATCGCTGATTTTGAAAATCCAGAACCATTAATACCCATTGCTATTGATGAACCCACAATGAGTATGCTTTTTACAATTAATAATTCACCCTTCTTTGGCAAAGAAGGAAAATATGTAACTTCAAGGCATATCAAGGATAGATTATTTAAAGAAACAGAAAAAAATCTGGCATTAAAAGTTGAAGAGACTGATTCTCCACAACATTTTATTGTTTATGGCAGAGGAACGCTTCATTTATCCATTTTAGTTGAAACAATGCGAAGAGAAGGATATGAAATTCAACTCGGTCAACCGAAGGTGGTTACAAAAGAAATCAATGGATTTAAACACGAGCCTATTGAATTGTTATATGTAAATGTTCCTGAAACGTATTCTGGAAAAGTTATAGAGATTGTCTCCAAAAGAAAAGGAGATCTTCTGAATATTGTAGCCAAAAATGATAGAATCAACCTGGAATTTAAAATTCCAGCAAGAGGATTATTTGGACTGACAAATCCAATTTTAACAGAAACCGCAGGTGAAGCTATTATTTCTCATCGATTTAGCGCTTTTGAACCCTGGAAAGGAGAAATAAAAAATAAAAGAAATGGTGCATTAATCGCAATGAAAACAGGAGCAGCAGTTGCCTATTCCATTGATAAACTACAAGACAGGGGCAAGTTTTTCATTAATGCGAACGATGAAGTTTATGCCGGACAGGTGATTGGAGAAAATACAAGACTGGATGATCTTGTAATAAATGTTCTCAAGACTAAAAAATTGACAAATATTAGAGCAGCCGGTTCTGATGAAAAACTATCCATTACACCACCCATAACCTTTTCACTTGAAGAAGCCATGGAATATATTAAAGACGATGAATATGTTGAAGTCACACCAAAATCAATTCGATTAAGAAAGATTCTGCTTTGTGAACATGAACGAAAGAGAGTTAAAAGAATCAGTGATCATAACTAAATCATTCTTTACTCCTAAACTTCAGGCAAAGTCCTCAAGTTTGATTTATTCAGTAAAGCATTCAAATCATCTCTGGGGGACCAAAGGATAACCACATGAAAACAGTTAAATATCAAATACTTGTCATTGTTTTATGCAGCATGGTATTCCATTTTTTATCAGCATCAGCAGTCACATTAGAAGATGTTATCACGCAAATGCAGATGCTTTCCCATGATCCCGCAAAATTGAACAATAAACAAACCAGCAGCGTAGGATTTGCCAGCATTGAGGGAAAAGTTGTTTACCCGGATTACCTGGGTAACAAAATCCCTGTTGCTGATGCTCTGGTGAGAATTTTTCCTGTCACCCCTATGGCATCAAAAGACTTCATAGAATTGAACATGGATACTTTTATCAGCCCGCCCAAATACCCCCCGGTCCGAACAAGCGATAATGGCTTTTTTTCCATCAAGTCAATTCCCTGTGGACGATACTATGTCATGGCCTTTCATCAAGGGTTTAAAATAGGCATGACCATAGTTGAAATTTTAAAAGATCAGGATCGACAATCAGATTTGATCCTTTATCCAATAGATGATGAAAAATCAGGCAGCCTGTTTGGTATTGTACTGGAGCGAATTTCAAACGAATGTCTCTTGCAATTACAACGTAATTTGCCCATTGCCAGTATTGAAGTGCAATTATTTCATATTCAACCCACAAGCGTTGAGTTGATTCGATCGGTGATTACCAATGAACAAGGACGCTTCTATTTTGCTGACGTGCCTTGTGGTGATTATCTCTTAAAGATTAAACACAAAGACTATGTCCTATACCGCAAAACCATTACTGTAAGATCAGATATGTCCAATGCCTTTCCAGTAATTAAGCCAGGTGAAACCGATTGGACCAACCATGGCATTTTGTCCCATAAATTGACAAAAAATCAAATTCATGGCGAACTGATTCAATATATCAATCGAATGGGTGAAGGCGGCTTTTGTATTGGCCCATATGGAAACTGGCATCCTGATGTCATTTTTGTCAAAGCGATTCTTGAAAGAGAAACCCCTGCACCAGATACCCAATTATCTGGTTTTGTCTATCATATGGAAATGCATCACAATGATGTATCTGCGACCCCACTGGCAAATATTCGTATCTTGTTAAGACCATTATTTCCCTATCCCTCATTGATGACTTTCCCTGAATTTTACGCAGTAACTGATAAAAATGGCCATTACTCTTATGATCATTTACCATCTGATTATCATATTAATGGGGCATTGTTCTTTGAGGCCAGTATTCAATCCAATGAATTTGAACCTTTAAACCAACACCTTGTTCTTAAGCCCAGAACTGAAAACAACAGAAACTTTCATTTAAATGCTTATGGCACCTTATGTCAGTTTAAAGGCCGGATAATGACATTAAAGCAAAATGATATCCAGTCTAAAATACCTGTTGCCCAGGCAACAATTCAGTTAATTTTGTATCAACCTGACACCGAAACAATTGCCAGGCGATGGATGGATATCACGAATATCAAAGGTATGTTCAATTTTAAGGATATTCCGCCAGGTGATTACAAATTGATAATCAATGCCAATGATTTTGATCCCCTTGAAATAAAAAACACCATTTCTCCCGGAGAAATATTTCAAAAAGATTACTTTCTAACGACTTATATTGGTCCCTCTCGTTTAAAAGGCAAGGTTCTGAATGGCGCTGTTCAGTGCAAATCTGATGAAACATGCGGACAATGGATAGCGGGTGCAACAATTATATTACAATCCATTCATCCTTCATCACAAAAGCCATCAAACCGACAACTTTATGAAGTTAAAACCAACTCTGAAGGTATTTATGAGTTTGTGCATATTCAACCCGGACATTATCAAATGCATGTATCTATTGACCGGTTTCAGCCCTGGAGTGGTCTTATCAAAATCCACAAGGATACTTTACATAATAGAGATATTGAGCTCAACCCGATTATCGAATCTGCAAATCTGACGGGTTATATCATGTTGCAAAAACCAGATTGTCACCGAAAAAATTGCCATAAACCCATTAAAAATGCACGAGTGGTTTTGACACAGCGATATGCATCTGGAACGATTATTCCCATTCGGGCGCATACTGGTGAAGATGGTCGCTTTCATTTTGAAACAATACCTGCAATTTCATACATGGTCCACATTGAGGCCAGGGGATACGATCCGCAAATACGTGAATTGCAGTTAATGCCTGGATCAAATGAAATAACCTATCATTTGAACCCGGCGGTTGAATGCCAGGACAATGCGGAATGTGTTCGGAATTATTATTGTGCCAAATCACGTGGAAATTGTGAACGACGCGGTGTTTGTTTAAAACAACCTGAAATATGTCCATCAGTGGTGACTCCTGTTTGCGGATGTGATGGTATCACCTACAATAATTTTTGCGTAGCAGCGGTATCGGGTGTCAGCATTGCTTATCATGGTGCATGTGTTCCTGCAAATCAAACCGGTCAGTTTCATGGCACAGTGATGCTAAACTATGGGCAAAACAAGCAGCCCATTGCCAATGCTGAGATTTCACTTCGTGCCAAAGAATCTGATTCCCAAATATCGAAATCCGCCTTTACAACCCAATCTGATACCAATGGCAAGTTTGCATTTGAACATATTCCATCAGGCACCTACCTGTTCACTGCTAATGGTCCTAACCTGATGAACCAAACCATGACAATTAAGATTCCATCAGGTGAGTCAATCATTCAAAACATTTCTCTTTCACCCATTCAAATGAATGCCACTGTGCAAGGTGTTGTCCGGCCCAATTGCCAATCTGACAGATGTTTACCTTATCTTGCTGGTGCCACAGTGACATTGACTCACTTATTGTTTGACAGTCTTGGCAATTTATCATCAGATGCTTTAAAAACCACACAAACCGATGCCCAGGGGTCATTTACCTTTGCAGATCTTGCATCTGGTGAATACCGAATTAAAGTTCAAGCTGACAAGTACCTGGATTGGGAAGATGGTTTTGTTTTGGAGAGCAATGAAGAAAAATCATTGAACATCATGATGGATCCAAAAAAATCCTGCTTTGACAATACCGGGTGTCCACCAGTTCAATATTGTCAGAAAAAAAATCAGGCATGTCGTCAAGCAGGGGTATGTCAGAAACGTCCCATCACCTGTATCATGCTGTATGACCCGGTATGTGGTTGTGATGGCCGCACTTATAACAATGCATGTGAGGCCGCAATGGCGGGTCAGAATGTTGATTTTCGTGGACCTTGCGTCCCAGATAAATAAGGACTGTTTAATTAATTAGGAATGCTAAAAAAAAATAACTTCCCCATTTTTGATAGTGTTCGCTGTAAGGTAAGTGTACTGTAGAAACGTAGCATTCTACGTCTCTAGTGCTGATGGAAAAATAACACAATAAACAGGACAATAAAAATGCAATCAACCATTCAAGGTATGTTCGGAATACTCTTTTTTTTATCATTTGCCTGGGTCATGAGCGAAAATCGTAACAATGTAAGCCTGACATTTGTAATAAAAGGTGTACTCATTCAATTGTTTATTGGCGTGCTTTTGCTAAAGCTTCCATTTTTCAGGGATTTGTTTTTGTATTTAAACAAGCTTGTTGTTGCCATACAAGAATCTACAACAGCAGGGACATCTGTTGTATTCGGATATCTGGGCGGTGCAGACCTTCCCTTTGAAGAAATAACTCCTGGATCAAGTTTTATTCTGGCATTTCAGGCGCTTCCGCTGCTCATTGTGATCAGTGCTTTGTCTGCCTTGCTTTTTTATTGGCGAATTCTGCCTGTTGTGGTTCACTTTTTTTCTAATATTCTTCAAAAAACTATGAACATAGGCGGTGCAGAAGGTGTGGGATTGTCTGCAAATATATTTGTAGGAATGGTCGAAGCACCGGTTTTAATTCGCCCATATCTTAATAAAATGACCCGAAGTGAGCTTTTTTCTCTCATGACCTGCGGTATGGCAACCATTGCTGGCACAGTCATGGTCTTATACGCCAGCATTCTCAGCAACATTATTCCTGATGCAATGGGACACATTTTAACAGCATCAATTATAAGCGCGCCAGCAGCAATTACCATTGCAAAAATTATGATCCCTGAAACAGACAAAATCACATCCGACGATATTGCGCTTTCCAATGAAGCCGAAAGTTCAATGGATGCCATTACAAATGGTACCATTCAAGGGGTGCAATTGTTTATCAATATCGTTGCCATGCTCATATCACTGGTTGCCATTGTTCATCTGATCAATACTTTCTTGTGCATTTTTCCAGATATTTCTGGAGAACCCATTTCCCTTCAACGTATATCAGGCCTTATTATGTCGCCATTGGTCTGGCTCATGGGAATTCCCTGGCATGAAGCCCCCATTGCAGGGGCACTTATGGGATCCAAAACGATTCTCAATGAATTTATTGCATATCTGGATTTAAGCCACCTTCCTGAAGGAAGTCTTCAACCAAAAAGCTTGATTATCATGACCTATGCGCTATGCGGTTTTGCAAATCCTGGAAGTCTGGGAATCATGATTGGGGGCATGGGCACAATGGCAGGTGAACGCAGGCAGGAAATTGTTTCACTGGGATTTCGTTCCATTGTTGCCGGGACTCTGGCAACATGTATGACTGGTGCGGTTGTTGGAATAATTTTATAGTGTGTCCATGAATAAGTGCCATCTCATCTCTTTATATCATATCTCGTTTTTGGTT